>PVBE011993151.1_pt1 | contig 18411 bp, 10 predicted proteins | sample 1631181 | NCBI WGS metagenome assembly PVBE01 (sample SAMN08397723, study PRJNA350692) | Marine metagenome, whole genome shotgun sequencing project. | isolation source: water | place: Pacific Ocean | collected 2012-04
AACTTCTTCTGAGCAATCAGGAGCCCTTTGTGACGGGAAAATTGATGCATATGGTTATACCGTTGGTATTCCAAATTCAGGAGTTGCTCAAGCAGCTGATGGATGTGGTTCATATATAGTTGATTTACAAACAGGTCCTGTCAAAAAAATGGTTGATGATAACGACTATTATGCATGGGCAACTATTCCTAAAGGTACTTATAAAACTACTACAGCGGATGTAAAAACTTTTGGTGTTATGGCCACAGTAGTTACAAGTGCTGATGTACCTGATGAGCTAGTATATGCAGTTACAAGAGCTGTATTTGAGAATCTTGAAGATTTTAGAGATGATCATCCATCTTTCTTTGCATTAGATCCTAAAAAAATGATAAAAGATGGTTTGTCTGCACCATTACATCCAGGAGCAATAAAATATTATAAAGAAGCTGGCATAATGTAATCTTTTAAAGAATTAAGGCCCAGTTAATTTAACTGGGCCTTTTTTATTCTGATCAAATGTCAGACTTTGAAAAATCAAATATAATCGAAGAGTTTGAAGAGGAAGCAGGTTTTAAAAAAAACTTAAAAAATTGGAATTTAAAACTAATATCTTTAATAGCTATTTCTTGGTCTCTTTTTCAATTATGGTATGCATCACCATTACCATTTCTTTTAGACTTCGGCAAATTGATTGACGTACCAGCAAGGGCAATACATTTAGCATTTGGATTAACTCTTTGTTTTTTGGTTTTTCCTGCATTAAAATCTAAAAAGAAAAATAAAATTTCTGTATTAGATTTTGTATTTGTAATTTTTGGAATAATTGTAACATTATATTTAGCAGTTGGTTACGAAGGTTTAGTCTACAGACAAGGAATATTAGCGAAAATTCAAGTAGGAGATTTTACCATTCCTTACGAAATTATTATTGGTTCAATAGGAATATTACTTTTACTTGAAGCAACAAGAAGAGCAATTGGAATTCCTCTAGTTGTAATTGCAGTTATCTTTTTATTGTTTTCAGTTTTTGGACAATCTATGCCCGATCTAATCTCTCATCAAGGATTATCCATAAAAAGATTGGTTGGCTATCATTGGCTTGGAGGTGAAGCAATATTTGGAATACCAATTAGTGTTTCAGTAAGTTTCATTTTTTTATTTGTTTTATTTGGAGCAATATTAGATACTGCGGGTGGTGGAAAATATTTTTTAAATTTAGCATTTGCATTAGTTGGTAAAATGCGTGGTGGCCCCGCAAAAGCAGCAATTTTAGCATCTGGCTTGACAGGATTAATATCCGGTTCATCAGTTGCAAATACAGTTACTACAGGCACTTTTACAATTCCAATAATGAAAAAAACAGGTTTTCCAGCAGTTAAAGCCGGAGCCGTTGAAGTTGCGGCTTCAGTAAATGGACAAATTATGCCACCGATAATGGGTGCCGCAGCTTTTGTAATGGCAGAATTACTAGGAATTTCTTATTATACAGTTATTACCCATGCATTTTTACCAGCAGTTATATGCTATGTTGCACTTTTTTATATTTCACACCTTGAATCTGTAAAATTAAATATAAAAGGATTGCCAGAAAGTGAAATTCCACCACTTGGAAAAACTTTTTTGAAGGGAATTCATTTTTTGATTCCAATATTTATATTAATTTATCTTCTTTTAATCGAAAGATGGACAGCTGCATCTTCGGTATTTTACTCTATTCTTTCGTTAATGGTAATAATTCTTATTAGAGAAATAATAGCAGCAAAAAAAAACAATTTAGGATTGTTAGGAGGATTTAAATTAGGGATTAATGAAATAGTAGCAGGTTTAGAAAAGGGAGCAATTAATATGATCAGTGTTGCCATTGCTATTGCAACGGCAGGTATTATTGTCGGAGCCGTTGCTTCAACAGGATTAAGTAATAATTTGATTGTAATTGTGGAAGCTATTTCTGGAGGTAACGTAATTGTATTATTAGCACTAACGGCAGTACTTTGTATGGTTTTAGGAATGGGATTGCCTACTACTGCAAATTATCTTGTTGTTGCAGCTCTAATGGCACAAGTTGTTGTTGAGGTTGGAGGTGCATCAGGCTACGCTTTTCCTTTAATAGCTGTGCACTTATATGTTTTTTATTTTGGTTTAATGGCCGATGTAACGCCCCCTGTTGGATTAGCTTCATATGCAGCTTCAGCCATATCTAGAGCCGACCCTATCAAGACAGGTATTCAAGCTTTTTGGTATGAATTAAGAACAGCAATATTGCCAGTAGTCTTTATTTTTAACAATGAATTAATACTTATTGGTATTAAAAATTTTTGGCATGGATTAATGGTTATATCAACATCTTTGATAGCAATTCTAGTTTTTACAGCCGCAATGCAAGGCTGGTTCATAAAAAAATTAAAATGGTTTGAAATAATTGCATTCTTATTGATATCTATGTCTCTATTTAGACCTGGATTTATTTTGGATAAAGTTTATCCAAAATTTAATTATACTGATTTAAATGTACAAAAAATTGATAAACAAGTTTTAGAATTCGGTAGAGAAGTTCATATTAAAATAACAAGAAGAACAGAATATGGCGATAGATATAGATTATTTGTAATTAATAGAAATTCTTTTGAGGAAAATTATTTTCTTAAAGAATATGGTATTGATTTGATTGATGATGAGGGAAGAATTACCGTTGATACGCTAAAATGGAATGGCCTAGCTAGAAAAGGTGGTTTTGAAACAGGCGATGTTATAACAGAGTTTAAAGTTGAAAATCTTGATCGTCCAAATAAATCTATTATTTATCCTTTTTCTTTGATGCTTCTTTTTATTTTTGGTTATTTAAATTATAGAAGAAAAGAATAATCATCTACCTTAACCAGCATTTGGTGTTGGTTTTTCCATTATTTTCCAAATACCAGAAGCGGAAGCAATCATTTTGCCATTACACTCTAAATGACATATTAAAAAAACTAAAGATTTTGTTTTCTTTTGAATTTTTGTAAATCCTATAACTTCGTCTCCTAGTTTTGTTGTTCCAATAAACTTTATGTCTAAAGAAATTGTAACACATGGAAGATTTTCAGTCGCACGGTGAGCACCAGTGCCTGCGCCGGCATCAATTATAGAAGCTATATAACCACCATGAGTTATGCCCGATGAATTGAGATGATTTTCTTTTATAGTAGTTTTAAATTCATATTCTTTTTTTGATATTTCTTTGAACAACAATCCACCGTTGTGTTTCATGTAACCGGGTTTAATACTTAACTGTTCAAAATCTTTTGACATATTTTAAATTATTAATGAAATTATAATTAAAATTATAAAGACTACTAAAAAGAAGTAAATAACTGCTTTTTGTAAAGATATCTTCATTTTTCCTTTTTTTGGTGGGCCGCGAAGGACTTGAACCCTCAACCTCAGAGTCCGTAGCTCTGCGCTCTATCCAATTGAGCTAGCAGCCCACAGTTATCAATATAGATTAAAATTGCTAAATTTAAACTAAATTTAACTATTAATATTTCAATGATTTTAAATTTTTTCTTAAAAGCAATTTTTGTATCCAAAAACTTGCGTCTGTATTTTGCCTATTATTAATAATTGCCAATTTTTTTATTAATTTTATTAACATGATGCAGATTATTAATTTAATGATGGCCAAAAAATTATATAAATATGTCCAAAAAATATCTGCTATTAATTTAGCAATAAGATAAGATATAAAAATACATGACAAAAAATTTACTTGTACCTGATATTGGAGATTTTGAAAAAGTTGAAATTATAGAAGTTTTGGTAAAAGTAGGAGATAAAATAAATAAGAATGATCCAATAGTTACTTTAGAGAGCGACAAATCAAGTGTTGAGGTTCCTTCAACAGAAGATGGAACAGTAGAAAGCGTGAATGTTAAGATTGGAGATAAAGTTTCCAAAGGTCATTTACTAGCTACATTAGAGAGTTTGAGACCAACGGAAGAAAAACCAAAAAAAATCTTAGAAGAAAAATTACCTCCTGATACTGAAAAAATTATTAAGGAAGCAGAAAATACTTTAGTATTAAAAAAGAAAATAGATGAACAAAAAACTATAACTAAAAAAGAAGGCAATGACGAAAAAATTGAGATTGTCAAAAATGGTGATATTGACCCAATCGAAACAAAAGAATGGCTAGAATCGTTATCTGCTGTTCTTGAAAAAGATGGAAAGCACAGAGCACAATTTTTAATTAAACAATTAATAGAACATTCTTACAAAGAAGGATCAGATCTAGTTTTATCTAGAAATACTCCTTACATAAATACAATATCTCCCGAAACAGAAGTAAAGTCACCTGGAGATCAAAATCTTGAAAGAAAGATACGATCTTTAATTAGGTGGAATGCTGCTGCGATGGTTGTAAGGGCAAACAAAAAGAACCCAGACCTTGGAGGGCATATAGGGACATTTGCATCAGCTGCTACACTTTATGATGTCGGAATGAATCATTTTTGGAGAGCAAAAAATAATAAATTTGGAGGGGATTTAATTTATTTTCAGGGACACAGTGCACCAGGAATATATGCTAGAGCGTTTCTTGAAGGAAGAATTACTTCAAAACAACTAGATAGTTTTCGACAAGAAGTTAAACCTGGAGGGCTTTCTTCTTACCCCCACCCTTGGTTGATGCCAAAATTTTGGCAGTTTCCAACTGTTTCAATGGGACTTGGTGCTATGATGTCAATATATCAAGCTAGATTTACTAAATATTTAATTAATAGAGGATTGTTAAAAGATGAAGGAAGAAAAATTTGGTGTTTTTTAGGAGACGGAGAAACTGACGAACCGGAATCATTAGGAGCAATAGGATTAGCTGCTAGAGAAAAATTGGATAATTTAATTTTTGTTATTAATTGCAATCTACAAAGACTTGATGGCCCTGTAAGAGGTAATGGAAAAATTATTCAAGAATTAGAAGGAATATTTAGAGGAGCTGGTTGGAATGTGATTAAAGTTATTTGGGGATCTTATTGGGATCCTTTATTAGCAAAAGATAAAACAGGATTATTAATTAAACGAATGGATGAAGCAGTAGATGGAGAATATCAAGCATTTAAAGCAAAAAGTGGCTCATTCGTAAGAGATAAATTTTTTGGAAAATATTCTGAACTTTTAGATTTAGTTTCTCAAATGACAGATAAAGATATTTGGAAATTAAATAGAGGAGGTCATGATCCACATAAAGTGTACGCAGCTTACCATTCGGCAATGCAAAACACTGGAACTCCAACTGTAATTTTAGCAAAAACTATTAAAGGATATGGAATGGGTAAATCTGGAGAAAGTATTAATACTACCCACCAACAAAAAAAGTTAGATGAGGAAGAATTGTTATATTATAGAGATAGATTTGATGTTCCTTTAACTGATCAACAGGTAAAAAATGTTGAATACTATAGACCGCCGGAAAACTCTCCTGAAATAAAATATCTAAAAAAATGTAGACTACTATTAGGAGGAAATTTACCTGAAAGATCTTCTTTTGCAAAATCAATAAAAACTCCTTCCGAAGATATATTTAAAACAATGAAAGAATCTACTGGAAAAAAAGAAATGTCGACAACAATGGTTTTAGTTAGAATGTTAATTAATTTATTGAGGGACAAAAATGTAGCTCCTCGATTAGTTCCAATTATTCCAGATGAAGCAAGAACTTTCGGAATGGAAGGATTTTTTCAAAAAATTGGTATATATGCTCATGAAGGACAAAAGTATGAACCGGTAGATTCAGAACAATTAAGTTCTTATAGAGAAGATATAAAAGGACAAGTGTTAGAAGAAGGCTTAACAGAAGCAGGTGCAATCTCTTCTTGGATTGCAGCGGGCACTTCTTACACTAATCATGATATTTCAATGATTCCAATTTACTTATTCTATTCAATGTTTGGGTTTCAAAGAATTGGTGATTTTGCTTGGGCAGCTGGCGATAATCAAACTAGAGGTTTTTTAATTGGAGCAACTGCTGGCAGAACCACTTTGGCAGGAGAAGGATTGCAGCATGCGGACGGGCATAGCCACATAATATCTTCAGTTATTCCAAATTGTATATCATATGATCCAACTTTTGCTTACGAGCTTGCGGTAATTTTTAGAGAAGGTTTACGGAGAATGTATGAAAAAGAGGAAAACGTTTATTATTATATTACCACAATGAACGAAAATTACCCCCATCCAGCTATTCCATCAGATAAAAAATGCGAAGAAGGAATTTTGAAAGGAATGTATAAAATTAAGGAAATTAATATATATAAAAAAACTAAAATTCAACTTTTGGGCTCTGGTACGATACTTAGAGAAATGTTGGCTGCTGCAGAAATTCTTCAAAATGACTATCAAATAGACAGCGATATATGGAGTGTTACTAGTTTTAATGAGCTTCGAAAAGATGGAATGGAAACCGAAAGATATAATCTTTTGAACCCAGATAAAGAACAAAAAATTTCATATGTAGAGCAATGCCTTGCTAAAACAGAGGGACCTGTGCTTGCAGCTTCTGACTATATGAGGATGAATTCTGATCAAATTAGACCATATATTAAAAAGAATTTTTACTCTCTAGGAACTGATGGATTTGGAAGAAGTGACACAAGAAAAGAATTAAGAAGATTTTTTGAAGTAGATAAAGAGCATATTGTTGCCTATGCTTTGAGCGTACTTTCAACAGAGCAATTAATTGCTTCAAGATATGCAAAAGATGCTATTAAAAAATATAAAATAGATCCTGATAGGGATTTTCCTACCAAATTATAAATGTCCGATAAAAAAATTTTAGTTCCTAATATTGGTGATTTTAAAGATGTTGAAGTTATAGAAGTTTTAGTTTCAGAAGGTCAATCAATCTCAAAAAATGATCCATTAATTACAATAGAGAGTGATAAATCAAGTGTTGAAATACCTTCAACAGAAAATGGATTAGTTAAATCAATAAATTTAAAAATTGGTGATAAGGTTTCAGAAAGAAGTTTAATTTTAACTTTGTCAACTATAGAGAAGAAAAGGGAAACTAAAATTACTGAAACTCAAAAAGAAGAAAAAAAAATTGAAAAAGTTCAAACAACAAAGGAAAAAAAAATTCCATCAGTTTCTAATGTTCAAACTTTAAAAACATCTCCTTCTTCTGGTAAAGTTTCGGCTAGCCCCAAAATACGTAAATTTGCAAGAGAACTTGGAGTAGATATTACTCAAATTGCTGGAAGTGAGAGGCAAGGACGAATTGTACAACAAGATGTAAAAAGTTTCGTTTTTTCTAAGATGAATAATCAAGAGATTGTTTCAGAAAAATCAAATGTAAAAAAAATAAAAAATGAGTACGAGCATTCAGATTTTGGAGCAGTGGAAATCAAAGATATTCCTAGAATAAAAAGAATAGCAGCACCACACCTGGTAAATTCTTGGACCACTATCCCTCATGTTACACACCATGATGAAGCGGATATAACAGAATTGGAAGAATTTAGAGTAAGTTTAAAAGATATGATTACAGGTGAAAAAAAGAAAATTACACCTCTAGCTTTTATTGTTAAAGCATTAGTTTCTAGTTTAAAAAAATTTCCATTATTTAACTCTTCAATTGATGATATTGAAAATGGAAAAATTACTCTTAAAAAATATTTCCATATTGGAATTGCTGTAGATACACCACATGGATTAATGGTTCCAAAAATAAGAAACGTTGATAAGAAAGATTTGAATTCAATTGGAGAAGATTTAAAAGAAGTTAGTGAACAAAGTAGAAATTTAAGGATTGACAAAAAAGAGTTTTTTGGTGGATCTATGACTATAACAAGTCTTGGAGGAATTGGAGGAACTTACTTTACCCCAATAATAAATTATCCAGAAGTTGCAATTCTTGGAGTTGGAAGATCTTATAAAAAGCAAGTTTTTATTGAGGGTAAATTTAAAAATAGAGCTGTTCTACCTTTGTCACTTTCTTATGATCATAGAATTATTGATGGAGCAGAAGCAGCAAAATTTTGTAATTCCTTAAAAGAAAACCTCGGTAAAAATTTTGCTTATAAATTAACATTTTAATTTTTATGTCAAAATCAATTTCACTTCTAAGCGCATTGCTCTGTACCTTGATATGGGGAACTACTTTTATTGCTCAAGAAACTGGAATGAAATTTATAGGACCATATGTATTTAATTCTGTTAGATTTTTCGTAGGTTTTTTAGCTATTCTTCCATTTGTTTTTCTTTTTGAAAGAGGAAAAATAACAAAAACTATCTCAAAAGATAAAACTAAATTTTTTTGTTATTCTATACTTATTGGAGTTTTTCTTTTTCTTGGAACTGTATTCCAGCAAGTAGCATTAATCTATACTGATGTTGCGAATGCAGCTTTCTTTACAATTTTTTATGTACCTATGGTTCCAATTATAGTTTTTTTTCTATTTAAAAAGAAAATTCATTTGAGTGTATGGCTAGCAGTATTGCTTTGCATTATTGGTGGATATCTTCTTACAAATTTTCAAAATTCTACAATTCGACTAGGAGATAGTTTAGTTTTAATTGGAGCTTTATTTTGGAGTTTACATATAATTTATATTGGTAAAATAATAAAAATATTTGATTTGCCTATTTTAATTGGAGTCATTCAAGCTTTTGTAGTATCAATTTGTTCTTTGATTTTAGGAATTATCTTTGAAGAATTTATTTTAACAAATATTCTTCAACAAAAAATTCAAATTCTTTATGCAGGAGTCCTTTCAGGTGGTGTTGCATTTGTATTACAAATTTTTGCTCAAAAAAATATATCACCTGCGCCTTCAGCAATTATTTTCTCTCTAGAGGGGGTCTTTGCAACTATTGCCGCGTGGATTATTTTAAGTCAGATTTTAAATTTAAATAATATTATTGGATGTGTTTTAATTTTATGTGGTGTTATTATTTCTCAAATATTACCTGGTTACAAAAAAATTAGTTATAGATAATGGCAAAAAGCATCAGAGCAAGAAATATTCTATAATATACAAAAATATTTAATGAAAATTTTTTTACATAAATTAAAAAATATTTAATTGTTAAATAAGAAAAAATAAATGAACAAATCGTTGAAAAAATAACAATTGAATTAAATTGAACATTTTGATTTAAAGTATCTTTTAATCCTATAATACTTGCACCTGCTAAAGCTGGAATAGATAAATAAAAGGAAATTTTAGATGATTCATATCTATTAAAATTTAATATACGCCCAGCAGTAATTGTAATTCCTGATCTACTAACTCCAGGAATTAAAGCTAGTATTTGAAATATACCAATAATTAATATATTTTTTAAATTTAGATCTCGATCAATTTTTTTTTCCAATTTTGTTTTATCAGCAAAATATAAAATTATGCCAAAAACTAATGTCATCCACGCAATTACTTCAGTGTTTCTCAAATGTATAATTAAATTAGTTGCGTAAAAAATATACCCAAAAATTATCAAAGGCACAGAACCAAAAATTATTAATAGAGCCAAATTTCTATTTTTGAGCAGGTTTATTAAATCTTTGTTGAAATAAAATATTATTGCTAGAAGAGAACCCAAGTGTAAACTTACATCTATTGTCAGTGAGCTTAAATGGAACTCATTTAATTTTGATAATATAATTAAATGTGCAGAGGAACTTACAGGTATAAATTCCGAGACACCCTGAACTATTGATAGAATTAATGTATCAAAATAATTTGAAAGCATTAGCTATTTTCTTTTCGTAAACTAAATATCCTTAAAATAAAGCAATTACTTGTGTGCATAATAGTTATGCAATAATTTAAAAAAACAAATGATATATAAGCTTTTTTTAGAAATTAGGTAAACGATTATGACCTTAATATGCTTTTTGTATTGAAATTATTGATATAAGTTACCATGAACCATGGCAGAAAAAATGCTAAAATTTGTGAAAATAGGTCAACAAAGCCCACCTAAAAGAGATACGTCAGAGAGAAAAGAGGATTTTAATGAAATTTACAAAGAATTTATTCATGAAAAAGCTCTACAACAATCAAGTAGATGTTCTCAGTGCGGAGTTCCATTTTGTCAAGTTCATTGTCCAGTAAGTAACAATATTCCTGACTGGTTAAAGCTGACAGCAGAAGGAAGATTAGAAGAAGCTTATCAACTATCTCAAAGCACAAATAACATGCCTGAAGTTTGCGGAAGAATTTGTCCCCAAGACAGGCTGTGTGAAGGTAATTGTGTAATTGAACAATCAGGACATGGAACAGTTACAATTGGTTCGATAGAAAAATTTATTACAGAAAACGCATGGTCAAATGATTGGGTTAAACCAATTTTGCTAAAAAAAGAAAAAAATCAAAGTGTTGGAATAATTGGTGCTGGACCAGCAGGATTAGCTTGTGCTGAGCAATTAAGAAAAAAAGGGTATCAAATTACTATTTATGATCGCTATGATCGTCCAGGAGGTTTGCTAATTTATGGTATTCCAAATTTCAAATTGGAAAAATTTGTAGTCGAAAGAAGAACAAAGTTGCTTGAAGAAAGTGAAATTAAATTTGTTCAAAATCATGAAATAGGAAAAGATTCATCTTTAAAAGAACTTAGAGAGAAACACGATGCAATTTTGATTGCTACTGGAGTTTACAAAGCAAGAGAAGTTAATGTACCAGGAAATGATTTAGATAATATATTTTCAGCAATGGAATTTTTAACAGCATCAAATAAAAAAGGTTTAGGAGACAAAGTTGAGATGTTTGACAATGGAAAACTAAATACAGAAGGAAAAGATGTTGTTGTAATTGGTGGTGGTGATACAGCGATGGATTGTGTTCGAACATCAGTAAGACAAAATGCAAAATCTGTTAAGTGTTTGTATAGGAGAGACAGAGAGAATATGCCAGGTTCTGCTCGAGAAGTTTCAAATGCTGAAGAAGAAGGAGTTAAATTTATATGGTTATCTAATCCAAAAGAATTTAAAGGAGTTAATAAAATTGAAAGTTTAATAGTAGACAGAATGAAATTAGATGAACCAGATGAAAGTGGAAGAAGAAAACCAATTGTTCAAGAGAATTCTGAATTTCAGTTAAAAGTTGATATTGTAATAAAAGCTTTAGGTTTTGATCCAGAAGAATTACCAAAATTATTTGATGAAAATAAACTTCAAATAAATAAATGGGGAACAATAAAAACTGATTTTGATACCATGGAAACAAATATACCAGGTGTATTTGCTGCTGGAGACATTATTAGAGGAGCATCATTAGTAGTTTGGGCTATAAAAGATGGCAGAGATGCCGCTGAGTCAATTCAGAGATACCTTGAAATAAAAACAAAACAAACACAAAAAGTAGCTTAATGAGTAGAGATATACAAAATTTAAATTTGTTGAAAAATAACGGTATTTATTCAGAATCAATGGAACATGATGCATGTGGAGTTGGTCTAATTGTTTCTACTGAAGGAAAAAAATCAAGAAAAGTTGTCGAATATGGTCTCCAAGCTTTAAAAGCTGTTTGGCATAGAGGTGCAGTAGACGCCGATGGTAAGACAGGCGATGGTGCGGGAATTCATATTGAAATTCCAAAAAATTTTTTTATAGAAAAAATTGAGAACTATGGCCACCAATATGATGGTGGAGAGATTTGTGTTGGAATGATTTTTTTACCTCGTAATGACTATAACTCTCAAGAAAAATGTAAAACATTTATTGAAACAGAGCTTTTAAAAAATAATTATAATATTTATAGATGGAGACAGGTTCCAATTAATACTAGTGCGCTTGGAGTTAAGGCAGAACTAACAAGACCTGAAATTGTTCAAATTATTTTTAAATCAAATGATAAATCTTTAAATTGTAAATCATTAGAAAGAAAGCTTTATGAAACAAGGAGAAAAATTGAAAAGCAAACCTTCAGTAATCAATTAAATAGTTTTTATATTTGTTCGTTTAGTTCAAAATCTATTATTTACAAAGGAATGTTTCTTGCTGAAGCGCTTTCTGATTTTTATTTAGATTTGCAAGATGAAAGATTTATTTCAAGATATGCAATATTTCATCAAAGATTTTCTACTAATACTGCTCCAAGTTGGGATTTAGCTCAACCATTTAGAGCTATTGCTCATAATGGAGAAATAAACACTTTAAAGGGAAATATAAATTGGATGAAAGTTCATGAACAAGAAATGTTTAGTCCTATATTTGAAGATATAGAAAATATCAAACCAGTTATCCTATCTGGAAATTCTGACTCTGCATCTTTAGATAATGTTTTTGAACTTTTAAATATTTCAGGTAAATCAGCACCGTTAGCTAAACTAATGTTAATTCCAGATGCTTGGTCAAAGAAAAGTAAAATATTGCCAAGGGATCACTTAAAATTGTTTAATTTTTTAAACAGCACAATGGAGCCATGGGATGGTCCAGCAGCGATTGCGGGAACTGATAATGAATGGGTAATTGCAGCAAACGATAGAAACGGATTAAGACCTTTAAGATATACAGTCACTAGAGATAAGTTTATGTTTGTAGGATCTGAAACAGGAATGATTAATTTAAATGAGAAAAAAATAGTTTCAAAAGGAAGACTAGGTCCAGGAGATATAATAGGTGTTAGAATTGAAAAAGGTAAAGTTTATTTCAATAATGAAATTAAAAATTATCTAGCAAAAGAATTTAAAAAATTTAATAACCAAATTGTTGAATTAGATAAAAAATTTCCAATTGCAAATGAAAAAAATATTTTTGATGGAATAGAGCTTAAAAGAAGGCAACATGCTTTTGGATATAGTATTGAAGATTTAGAACTTATTTTGCATCCTATGGCTGAAGATGCAAAAGAAGCAACAGGATCCATGGGAGATGACACTCCATTAGCTGTATTGTCTGATAAATACAGACCACTTTATCATTTTTTTAGACAAAATTTTAGCCAAGTTACTAATCCACCAATTGATTCTTTAAGAGAAAATAAGGTTATGAGTTTAAAAACGAGATTTGGAAATCTTGGGAATATCCTTAATTTTGACACTCTAACTGAAAAAAATATTTATGTATTAGAAAGCCCAATATTATCAAACTCTCAGTTTGAAAAATTTATATCTTTTTTTGGTGAAAATCATCAGACTATTGATTGCACATTCTCAAAAGATGAAAACTTAGAATCTGCTATAGCAAAAATACAAAATGAATCTGAAATTGCAGCAAGAAAAGGTGTAACTCAACTTGTTTTAACTGATGAAAAATTATCCGAAAAAAGATGTGTAATTCCTATGCTTTTATGTGTCGGGGCAATAAATACACATTTAATAAATTTATGTTTACGAGGAAATGTTTCCATAAATGTACAAACAGGCGAAACTTTTGATACACATTCTTACGCAACATTGATTGGTGTTGGAGCAACTACTGTAAACCCTTATTTAGCATTAGATAGTCTTTATCAAAGATTTAAAAGAAAACTTTTCCAAAATTTAAATTTTGATGAATGCATTAGACGATACATCAAATCAGTGAATTTAGGATTATTAAAAATAATGTCTAAAATGGGAATTTCAGTAATAAGTTCCTATAGAGGCGGTTGTAATTTTGAAACTGTAGGATTGAGTAGAACGATTGTTAATGAGTTTTTCCCGGAAGTTATTTCGAAAATTTCAGGAATTGGTTTAATTGGCATAGAAAAAAAAATTAAAAATATTCATAAAGAGGCATTTGAAACTAGTTCAAATATTCTTCCTGTAGGTGGGATATATAAATACAGAAAAAATGGCGAAACCCACCAGTATCAAGGCAAGCTTATTCATTTACTACAAACTGCAGTAACTAATAATTCTTACGATGTATATAAGAAATACTCCAAAGGTATTTATGATCTACCTCCAATAAATTTAAGAGATTTGATTGACTTTAAAAAACAAACAGCAATAGATATTAAAGAAGTTGAACCTGTAAATGAAGTCCTAAAAAGATTTGGAAGCGGAAGTATGTCACATGGAGCTTTATCCAAAGAAGCTCATGAAACATTAGCTATCGGAATGAATAGAATAAAAGGAGCTTCTTGTAGTGGCGAAGGTGGAGAAGACAAGCAAAGATTTGAATTAATGTCAAATGGCGATAGTGCAAATTCTAGAGTAAAACAAATTGCCTCAGCAAGATTTGGAGTAACTATCAATTATCTAAATAATTGTAATGAAATAGAAATTAAAATTGCACAAGGAGCAAAGCCTGGGGAAGGTGGTCAACTACCTGGTTTTAAAGTTACAGAAGAAATAGCAAGATTGAGACATTCTACTACTGGAGTTACTTTAATTTCACCCCCTCCTCATCATGATATTTATTCCATTGAGGATTTAGCCCAATTAATTTATGACCTCAAACAAATTAATCCTAATGCAAGAGTAGGAGTTAAATTAGTAGCATCTTCTGGAGTTGGAACAATAGCAGCAGGTGTAGCTAAGGCAAAAGCAGATGTTATTTTAATTTCAGGTCACTCTGGAGGAACAGGCGCAACTCCTCAAACAAGTGTAAAGTACGTTGGAATTCCTTGGGAAATGGGATTAACGGAAGCAAATCAAATTTTAACATTAAATAACTTAAGACACACGATAACCCTCAAAACGGATGGTGGAATAAAAACTGGAAGAGATGTTATAATTGCTGCAATGATGGGAGCTGAAGAATATGGAGTGGCAACTACATCTCTTGTTGCAATGGGCTGTATAATGGTGAGGCAGTGTCATTCAAACACTTGTCCTGTTGGAGTTTGTACACAAGATGAGAAGTTGAGAAAAAAATTTACAGGCACACCTGATAAAGTAGTTAATTTATTTACTTTTATTGCACAAGAAGTAAGGGAAATTTTATCTAATCTTGGTTTTAGAACATTGAACGAAATCATTGGAAGAACAGACTTGCTAAAACAAGTAAGCAAAGGATCATCAAATTTGGATGATTTAGATTTAAATCCATTATTTGTGCAAGCTGATCCAGGAAAAAATAAAAGATATTGTGAAAAACAAATTATAAATGAAGTACCAGATACCTTAGATCAAAAAATTTGGCTAGAAGTTGAAAAAGACATTGATCTAAATAAAAAAATTGAAAAGGAATTTAATATACAAAATACAGATAGAGCTGTAGGTACTCGAATTTCTTATCAACTATATAAAAAGTTTGGAATTAATAAACTTACAGAGAATTTTCTTCCTCTAAGATTTAAAGGTTCAGCAGGTCAATCTTTTGGAGCTTTTGGTATTAAAGGTTTAAAATTAATTTTGAAAGGAGATGCAAACGATTATGTTGGAAAGGGATTATCTGGCGCAACAATTGCTATACGTTTACAGGAAGAAAGCAACTTAATTTCCAATCAAAATACAATTATTGGAAACACTATTTTGTACGGAGCAACTTCTGGTTACTTGTTTGCATCAGGTCAAGCAGGAGAAAGATTTGCAGTAAGAAATTCAGGAGCAACTGCAGTAGTTGAAGGTTGCGATTCTAATGGATGTGAATACATGACAGGAGGAAATGTTGTTATTCTTGGAGAAGTAGGAGATAATTTTGCCGCAGGAATGACCGGTGGAATGGCTTTTGTATATGATAATAAAAATGAATTTGAAAAAAGAGTTAATCCTGAGTCAGTTATTTGGCAAAGACCAGAAACAAAATTCTGGAAAAATTTTTTAAAAAATTTAATACAGAAACATTTTACAGAAACAAATTCGAAAATAGCAAAAAAATTATTAGATAATTTTGATAATGAAATAAATAATTTTTATCAAATTTGTCCAAAAGAAATGTTAGATAAATTAGAGAATCCAATATCTACAGAAAAAATTGTTGAAATTGCTATATGAAGATTTAAGAAAGATCTTGAATAATGTTACCTAGTTCTCTGCATATATTAGTTAAATCTTTTTTCCTAGATAAACTATGATCTCCATCTTTGTAAATAATTAATTTTTTTTTTGCTAAAGGAAATATTTTTAAAATTTTTTTTGAAAAATATATAGGTACCACATTATCTTTTTTTGTATGAAATAATGTTACTGGTATCTTTAGATTTATTTTTTTATTAAAAACTTTGTTTTTTTTCCCATCAACAATAAGTTGTTTTGTAATTGGATATGTCCATCCATCTTTTTCTATATGATGTATTTTTTCTTCTAAGATTTTTTTCTTAATTTTATTACTAAATTTTTTCCACATCAAAATATCTAAAAATTCTGGTGCTGAGCTTATTCCTATAAATCCTTTTATTTTATTTTTAAGTTTTAAAATAATATTGATTGCTATCCATGAACCCATACTAGAACCTATAATTATAAGATTTTTATTTTTTATTTTTGCATTAATTGTATTTAAAACATCATTTGTCCATTTTGAAATATTTCCCTTTACAAATTTACCATACGATTTTCCATGACCAGAATATTCTAAAGTTAAAAAATTAATTTTTTTTTTGGAACAAAATCTTGCAAATGTTAAGGGTTTTTTTCCTTCAATATCTGACATAAAACCGTGTAAAAATATTACACATATTTTTGAATGATTTTTTTTTAACAAAAGTCTAATTTTTTTATTTTTAGAAATCTTTAAAAATTTGAATTTACCCATAAAATATATTCAAATATTGTGATAATATATTCCTTAATCAAATGCCATCAAAATTAAAAGTTTTACAAGTAATTCCAAAATTAGGTCATGGAGGTGCTGAGATAGGATGTTATGATCTAGCTCATTACTTAACAGAACAGAATTGTTCTTCTTTTATTGTTACAAGCGGGGGTGCATTAATTAAATATATTAATAGAAAAAAAGTAAAATTAATTAGACTTCCGGTTCAGAGTAAAAATCCTATTTTAATACTATTTAACGCTTTGATTCTATCAATAATAATTTTAATTTTTAATATTAATATTGTTCATGCTAGAAGTCGAGCACCAGCCTGGTCTTGTTTAATTGCAACAAAACTTACTCGAAGAAAATTTGTAACCACTTTCCATGGAACCTATAATTTTAATAGTTCTTTAAAAAAATATTATAACTCTGTCATGGTTAAATCTGATTTAATTATAGCTGGTACTAATTTTATTTTTTCACACATTAAAGATAATTATTCACAATATCTTAATTCAGAAAAAAAATTATTATCAATATTTAGAGGAATTAACTTAGAATATTTTGATCCAAAAAAAATTAAACTTTCAGATGAAATTAAGTTAATTGATAAATGGAAGTTGGATAAAAATAAAAAAATTATACTTTTACCAGGTAGATTGACGACATGGAAAGGTCAAGAAATGTTTATTGAATCATTAAATATTTTTAAAAATAATAATCCAGATAAAAAATTTACTGCAATTATTTTGGGCAGCGATCAAGGAAGAACAATATATAAAAAAAAACTTCAAAGACTTGTTGAACAGCATAGACTTATTAATGATATTTTATTTATAGATCATTTTGAAATTATGCCTTTGGTGTATAAAATTTCATATATAGTTGTTTCATGTTCTATTGAACCCGAAACTTTTGGCAGAGTATCTGTTGAGGCTCAGTCGATGGAAAAACCAATTATTGCAAGCAATATAGGCGGATCAAATGAAACAATAATCGATAATAAAACAGGCTTTTTATTTTCTGCAGGTGATGCTAATTCTTTAAGTCAAAAACTTACCCATGTATTTGATTTAGACGAAACAACGTTGAAATCTATGGGATCTGAGGGTAGAAAAAACATTATTAACAAATTTAATGTTGAAAAAATGTGTTTATCTACTTATTCAGAATACAAAAAATTACTGACATAAATGCCAAATATAAAATTACCAGACGGAAAAAAACTAAGTTTCGATAAAGAAATTACTGGAATACAGGTAGCCGAAAAAATAAGCAAATCTTTATTGAAGCAAGCACTTGTAATGAGCGTTGATGGCAAACTAAAAGATTTAAATTATTTAATTATTAAAGATTGTTCAGTTAAGATTTTTACATCAAAGGATAATGAAGGGCTAGAAACAATTAGACATGATACTGCACATATCTTAGCAATGGCAGTTCAAGAACTTTTTCCAAACACACAAGTTACAATTGGACCAGTAATAGAAAATGGATTTTATTATGACTTTGCTAGAAAAGAGCCTTTTACTCAGGAAGATCTAGAAAAAATAGAAAAAAAAATGCTGAACATTGTTGAGAGGGACGAGCCTACACATAGAGAAGTTTGGGATCGTGATAAAGCAATAAATCATTTTAATAAAAGTGGTGAAACCTATAAAGCAAAAATAATACAAAGTATTTCAAAAGGTGAAGAGGTTTCAATATACTTTCATGGAAAATGGCACGATCTATGTAGAGGGCCTCATTTATTATCTACTGGAAAAATAGGAAAAGCGTTTAAACTTACCAAGGTATCGGGAGCATATTGGCGTGGAGACTCAAAC
>PVBE011276251.1_pt1 | contig 18410 bp, 9 predicted proteins | sample 1631181 | NCBI WGS metagenome assembly PVBE01 (sample SAMN08397723, study PRJNA350692) | Marine metagenome, whole genome shotgun sequencing project. | isolation source: water | place: Pacific Ocean | collected 2012-04
CCCCATGGGCCGAGATCACGAAGGTGGGCGAGGCGGCCATTCACCTGTCGGGGAGCGGCTGCGGCCGACCCACGAGGGGCCTGCTGCATGCCGGCGACTACGACACCTTTCGCCTCGACGGGCTCACCGAGCGCGGCCTGGCGGGGGCTTCGCCGGGTTGGCACCGTGTGCAGGTCGGCGAGGAAGGCAGCGAGGTCGTGGACACGCGACTCTGGATCCGCGAGGGTCAACGCATCGGGGTCGATTCGCTCATCGACGCCCGCAGCGCTCGCGTCCTCTGGGGGATCGGCGGAAGCTTGGGGCCTGGCGATCCCTACCTGACAGACGCGACCGCGCACCTGGCGGTGACGTGGCTCCCGGCCGACCGCAAGCGGGGACGCGTAGCCTTGGGTTTGGAGGCGGCCCTGGGGCTCGGAGCGGTCGAGGGGCTCGAGCGCTTCCCCACGGGACAGGCCACCGCCCACGCCGGCTGGCTGTGGGGCCACCACGTGCTGTGGGGGCCCTCCTTCCACGCCGGGCTGGCGTGGCGGGTGCCACCCACCGACCCTCAGTCCGGCGTCCTCTTCGGCTTGGGCGCATAGGCCCGAATGTTGTCCGGCCACCTGTCGCTGTCCGTGGAACCCCGCCTGCAGCTCTTGCGCGCGGACGAACTCTGGACAGCCCTGCCAGCGGTCGCCCTCACCATCGCCGCAGGCCGCAGGAGGTGACCATGCGCCGGATCCCTGCGCTGATCCTGCTGCTCGCAGGCTGCAACCCCATCACCAACAAGGGACTGTTCGACACCGGAGCGATCCCCCCCGACGTCGACAACGACGGCGACGGCTACTCCGCCAACCAGGGCGACTGCGACGACCGCAACGACAGCATCCACCCCGGTGCCGCCGAGGCCTGCGACGCGGTGGACCAGGACTGCAACGGGCTGACCCGCGAGCCCGACGCCGACACCCTCCTCGCAGAGGAGGCGTCCTTCATGACCACCATGACGAGCCCCAACAAGGGCCTGCCGCTGGACTCGCTGACCTGCGATGGCGCCGCGTACAACCCCGAGTTCTGGATCCTCCCGCAGCTGCAATACGCCATTATCGACATCGGCGGCGAAGGCTGCTCGAGCGACGAGATCCAGCTGACCATGAACGGGGGCAACGAGGAGGGCTGGGGGCTGTTCGTCCTCGACGCCATCGCCGCTCCCTCTGCCGACTGTCCCGCGCCGGCCGTCCGGATGGAGGCCAAGGCGGACCTGTCGCGGTACCAGCAGCTGCGGATCCGGTACCAGTGGGGTGGTGACGAACCGATCACCGTCCAGATCGAACACGGTGACGGCGAGACCGACAAGGCGTGGGAGCTCCCCCCCACGGACGGGGCCTGGAACGAGGAGGAACTCACCCTGGCCGAGGCGAGCGACGTGGACCTCGCACGCTGGGGGGCCCTCGAGCTCGTCCTGCCCGAAGCTGGCTCCCTGACCCTCGACTACACCATCGTCGAGGCGGATCCAGAGACCTGGCAGAGCAACGAGATCGACTGCTGCCGAGGCGAGGAGACCGACCCGGCAGGCTGCGACGGGGAGGACGAACATCCCGACATGGCCTGTTTGGAGCCCTATACCAGCAGCACCAACCTCGGGGTCGCAGCCAGCCAGGCTGCCATCTCCTACCACCTCGAGATCGAGCGAGATCAGGCCCTGGCATTCATCGATTCGCTCGTGGCCTTCCTCGAGGAAACCCCTGGATGGAAGGGCGAAGAGCCCGGCGAATCCTGGACGCCCGGCGGATTCGTTCAGTCGTGGATGTCGCCCTTCTCGGGGGCACCGTCGCCCGACGACAAGATGCTCACGCTGATCCAACACGGCACCCTGGTGGCCGGTCTCATCGCCGCTCGCGAGGCCTTGCGGGAGGACGAGCCCGCCCTCTCGGAGCGCATCCAGGCCCTGCTCGACGACATGGACTGGACGCAGTTCTCCACCGCCACGGGGTTCATGCGGGTCGAAGGCTGCGGCCTCGCGACAGGCGCGTGGGTATCGGAGGATTGCCCCCACGACACGAGGGAGTACCAGAACGTCCTCGTGGGAGACGACACCTTGCTCTCCAGCTTCCTGCTGCGAGCGTTCGGCGGCTGGGACGACGAGGACTGGACGGGCCTCGACTGCACGCTCAGGAGCTTTCCCGAGGACGATCCGGTTTGGTGGTGGTACGCCGCGTCCGCTGGGGAGCCCAGCTCGGCGATCCCACTACTGGGCGCGGGAGGGCTGTACATGCCCTGGGTGGCCCTGCTGTTCCTCGACTCGGACCGCATCCCCGTCGATTCGTCCCACCCGCTCCTGGCCGAAGCCGCGACCGACGGGCTGCTAGCCCAGCACTCCCTGGCCGGGGCCGGCGGTCTCTGGAGCTGGGGCAGCGCCCGCTCGGTGGACGACTGCAGCTACAAGGGGGGGGCCGAGTCGGTGGATCCCGCTCCCTACAACGCATTCATGGGCGTCGAGTATGCGGCGGAGCCGGTCAGCGAGCTGGCCTGCACCCTCGAGGAGGTCGGCCTGAACCGCAGCTTCAGCACTGGGAACCGCGTCTGGGACTGGGGCTACCGCGATGCCATCCGCGACGACGGCGCGTTCAACGAGCAGGGCTTCATCTACCCCCACAAGGGTTGGACCTGGCTCGCCTGGGCGCAGCACGGCCACGGCCCCGTGCTGCGCGAGCTGTTCGCCGCCCACCCGACGATCGCCACCGCCTACGAGACGCTGCCCGAGCTGTGTGTCGGGCAGGGGGACACCGGGCGCTAGCGGTTCGCACGGAGAGATTCTTCGATCCTTTTCGCCCGCTCGCGACCTGAGTGGATGAAAAGGAGGCACTCATGCACGAGAGTTCCATCGCCACCCTGTCGCTCATCGCCCTCTCCATCCTCCCCCAGGCCACCCTGGCGGAGGAGATACCCGCCTTCCAACGAGGAAACTGCGGCCCGATCCTGCTGGAGGTCGTCCTGGCGGAAGACGGGCGACGGATCCCGCCGGCTCGACCACGACCGTGGAGCGGGACTCCATGGGGCAGCCGACCTCCATCGTGGACGCCACCGGTGCCGAGCGCAGCTGGACCTGGAACGTGTACCAGCAACCCGCGACCTACATGGATCCCGACGGTGACACGACGACCTGGAGCCACGCTGGCGCCCGCTACATGCTCACCGGCGAAGCCGAGTTGACGGGTGTGACCGATCCGGCGGGCGGGGAGACCACCCTCGGACTGGACGCCACGGGCAGGGTCGTGTCCCGGACCGAGCCCACCGGCGACGTCACGACATTCTCCTGGGACTCACGAGACAACCTGCTCGAGGTGGTGGACGCTGCCGGCTCGACGACCTCTTGGGAGTACGACCTCCTGGACCGGGTCGAGGCCACCACCTGGCCCGACGGAAGCACGGAGAGCTTCGGCTGGGACGCCGAGGGGCGACCCCTGACCTGGGAACGCCGGGACGGTCGCATCGTCCGCTGGACCTGGGACGCTGCAGGCAGGCTCTCGACGCGCGAGACCGACACGGGGTCCATAGAGGTCTACACCTGGGACGCCAATGGCAAGCTCGCGGAACTGACGGTCGACGGCAGCGACACGTGGAGCTTCGCCTACGACGAGGCAGGGCGGACCATCCAGACCGTGGACGCCTTCGGGCGAACCGTGACCATCACCTACGACGCGGCCGGACGCCGCAGCCAGGTCCTGCGTCCTGATGGGACACAGCTCACCTACGAGTACGACCCGGCCGGAGGTTTGCTGGTGATGGCGGAAGGCAGCTCCCCCGCGATCACCTACACGCGCGACAGCCTGGGTCGCATCGTGGACCGCCAGCTGGCTAACGGGGTGCACACCGTTCAGACCTGGAACGACGATGGGCAGGTCGACACCCTGCAGACCGCGTTCACCAGGGGGCCCCTCGCCTCGTACGGCTACGACTACGACAGCCGTGGCAATCGCGTCGAGGAGACCTTGCCAAGGGGCAGCACCGACTACGACTACGACGACAAGTCGCGCTTGGTGGCGGTGACCCGAGGGCCGTTCTGGGAGACCTACGCATACGACGAGGTCGACAGCCGCACCGGCTGGGAGACCGGCACCCGCAGCGTGAGCTGGAGCATCAACGAGCTGCACCAGCCCCTGGAGGAGACGGACGGCACCGACAGCCGCAGCTATGGCTGGGCGGCGGATGGAAACGCGCAGAGCCTGCCACGACCAGGCGGGTCGATGGAGCTGGTCCACGACGGGCTGGGCCGGCTGGTGGAAGCCGTGCTGCCCGACGGGCGCGAGGTGGCCTACACCTACGACCCCTTCGGCCGCCCCGTCACCCGCACGCTGGGCGCCATCGAAGAGCGCTTCGCCTGGGACGGGCCCCACCTGATCGAGATCGCCGACGCCAGCGGCCGCGTGCTGGCCACCTTCGACTACGGTTCGGAGCTGGACGAGCCCGTGCGCATGACCGCCGGGGGCAGGGATCACTGGTACACCCTGGACGGACACGGATCCGTCACCGGGATCAGCGATACCCACGGGCGGCTGCTCGAGACGGTCCGGTACGAGGCCTTCGGTGAGCCGCGGTTCGAGGATCCCGATGGCAACCCCATCCCCCGCTCTCTGGTCCACAACCCCCTGTTGTTCACCGGCAGGCGCTTCGACGAGGCCACCGGTCTGTACGACTACCGCGCCCGGACCTACGATCCCTACCTGGGCCGCTTCCTGGAGCCGGATCCCGCCCGCTGGGTGGAGGGCATGAATCCCTACCTCTTCGTGCGCAACAACCCCCTGACGCGGGTGGACCCCTTCGGGACGAAGTCGGTGTTCGACAAGGCGCGGGAACGGCTGGACATCCTGGATGACTTCGAGCTCATGGACGAGATCCGCGACAAGGGGGACGTCCCCATCGAAGGCCCGACGGTCGATCTGGACGACGTGAAGGACAGCGTAGGTGACTTCATCGACCACATCGAGGAGGCCTCGCAGAGCCACAAGGACGGAGGCGACTTCACGAATGCCAGCTACCTGGACTTCGACCCGTTCGACAACTAGAACGAAGGGGTGGGCGCGAGCGACGGAGCCCCCGTTCCCCGAACCGCCTACCGCCCCGCCTCGTACCGCTCCAACAGCTCCGCGAACAGCCTGGGCAACAGCTTCATCCGTGCCGGCGTCTCGACATAGGCGATGCGCATCTGGGTGACACCCGGATTCGGCTCGCCTGGACCACAGCGGTAGAAGCCAGCCATGGGGCTGACCAGCAACGTGAGCCGCTCGCCGTCGATGTCCACCACGCCGCGCTGGGCGCAGTACAGGACGAAGTCCATGGCGTCGAAGCCGGGCTTCACGCAGTCGCGCACCTCGATGACCGAGTAGATGCTGGCGTCGGGGCTGGAGACGATGATGCCGGGTACTCGCTCACGCAGGCCGGCGGAGACCGACTCGAGCATGTCGCGGTAGTAGCCGCGCTGCCGATCGTACCAAGCCTGCAGGTCGCCGTGGGATTCGTGAGCGAGGGCCGCGTAGATCCACTGCCCGATGACGTTGGGGCAGAGATTGGCGGTGTTTTCCGCCACGGCCTTGGCGTGGAAGTCGGGGCTGTCCGTGACCAGCGCGCCGGTGCGCAGGCCGCAGGCGCTCCAGACCTTGCTTGCGGTCTCGATGCCGATGCGGCGACCGGTGATGCCGGGCACCTCGTCTTCGGTGAGAGCCCAGACCGAAGAGGTGCGTTGGCCGGTGTAGAACAGCTCGCGGTAGGCCTCGTCGCTGACCATCCACAGGTCGTGCTTCACGCACAGGCGGGCGAGGGTGACGAGGGTGTCGTGGTCGTAGTAGTGGCCGGTGGGGTTGTCGTAGGGGATGACCACGATGCCACCGGGCCGGTGTCGGAGGATGACGGCTTCGATCTCGGCCAGATCGGGCAGGCTGAACTTGCCGTCAGCCCCGAGCTTGCGTTGAACGCTGACGGTGGCTCGGCCGGTGCGGGCGGCCATGGCCAGGTAGTTGGTGTAGGCCGCGTCGATGAGCATCAAGGGGCGCTCGAGGCTACCCGCCGGGCCGCAGATCCCCACGACGATCAGCTCCATGGCCGCGCTGCCGCCGTCGCAGACCTGGACGTACAGGTCCTCGGTGTCGAAGCCGCTCGACGCGATGACGTTCGAGAAGGCCTGCTGACACTCGGGGATGCCCACCGTGGCGGAGTACTTGACCACCCCGTCGGCGAAGGGGCTGCCGGCATCGCCCAGCGCGCGCATGCGGGCCTGCATGGCCGGGTGCATGGGCAAGCTGACGTTGCCGATGGCCGCGTTGACCGAAGCTACGCCATCGCTGCGCTTCATGAACTCGATCTGGGCCATGCGGATGGCCGAGGGTAGGCGATCGGCGAAGTGGGCCGAGAGGCGGGGCGCGGACATGGAACCTCCTGCGCTCATGGGGCGTGCGGGATGCATATCGCGACGTCTGCAGAAAAAAAAAGCTCGAACTGATCGGATTCGAGCACCTCGGTCACTTCTATAGATGAAAGGAGTTCTTCGACACTTCCGCAGCCGGCGAGCGCCGTGTCCCGGCACCCGAGCGTCGCGCTCTTTTCCGAACCGTTTTGTACGGGACAAGGGGAATGGCACACCGAGCGAGGCGCGAGGACCTGGGGCGAACTCAACCACAACCTGCCTCGAGGAGAAAAGCGACGAACGCCGGCTGCCGTCGAAGACCCTGAAGACGCGCTTCGCCCCCCGCTGTGGGGGGCGGGCTGCTTCAGGCGGGAATCAGCGCCGCGAGACCCAGGGTGCCAGCATGACCGCCAACACCGAGAGGGAGCCCAACACCACCGTGCTGGTGCCCCCAAAGCGCAGGGGGATGGTCGCGACCTCCAGCCCCGCGACGAGCAACTCGGCGCGCAGGGCGGGCGCGGCGTGGGCGACCGCTTCGACAGCCAGGGCACGACCCTGGAAGTAGCCCACCGCCCCAACCACCACCGGCAGGACCGAGCCCAGCATCACCAGCGCGGGGATGGCCTTGGTCAACATCCCCGTGCGGCCCTTGACGCGCGCCACGATGGCCACGACCCAGGCGACGAACACCAGCGGCAGCCCGATGAGGTCGAGGAGCAGGATGGCATACATCCAGACGCCGCCTTCGGCGAACCACTGGGTGACACCAGCCATGAGCTCCTCCATCGCGTGGCCGCAATGCGACCGGCCCGGTGTGTATATCCGGAACGAACCGTTCGTCCGAATCGCCTACTCTCCCAGCTCTCCGAGCACCCGGAGGAAGTTTTCCCCGAGGGCCGCTGCCACGTCGCATTCCGCCCAACCGGCCTTCAGCAGCGCCTCGGTGAGCCGCGGCAGGCCCTCGGCACCCTCCAGCCCGCGAGGGTAGGTGACCCACCCTTCCCAGTCGCTGCCGATGGCGCAGTGGTCGGCACCCACCACGCTGCGGAGGTGGGACAGCTGCGCCACCACCGCCTCGATGGACCGTCCACCGATGTAGCTGGTGGCGAAGACGATCCCCACCAAGCCCCCGGTACGGGCCACGGCCAAGGCCTGTTCGTCGTCGATGGCGCGCCAGCTTGGGTGGACGGCCTGCATGCAGCCGTGACTGCAGAGCACGGGTAGCTTGCTCTCACGGCAGACCTGGAACAGCCCGGCTGGGTTGAGGTGGGCCACGTCCACCAACAGCCCCAGCCTGCCCGCCTCCCGCACCAATTCAACACCCCACGGGGTGAGCCCGCGCTCGCGGACCGTCCCCCCGGGACGCTGGGCGCATCCCACTCGCCCACCGCCGAGGTGCACGAGCCCCAGGTAGACCAGACCCTGGTCGCGCCACGCCTCGAGGGGCTCCGGCTCCCCCTCGTTCAGGCAGTGCGCCCCTTCGATCCCCGCCATGCACACGAGCTTGCCTTTTTCCTTGGCCCGGCGCGCCCGAGCGACCGACCGGGTGACCACGATGCGGTGGGGGGCCACGGCGGCCTCGCGGTTCATGCGGTCGAGGGCCCACTGGGCCGCATGGGGCCCTCCCAGAAGAGGAACCGGCGCCGTGACCACCCCGAGGCAGAGGCAGTCCACACCCCCTTCGGACAAGCGAGGCAGATCGACCTGCCCGAAGAGGGCCGCGCCCGGCAGCGGATTGCGCCGGTGCCGCCTACCCCAGCGCCAGCCGGTGAGGCGCGTCGTGAGTAGCAGATCGTTGTGCAGATCCGCCACGAAGGCCTCGCGGTGGAGGTCCTGGGCAGCTTGGGACAGGGGTGGGGTGGAGGGCATGGTGACGGAGGGCTACGGATAGCGTCTCGCATCCCCGGAGGCTCCTCGTGCTCCACACCCTGCTCCTGCTGGGCCTCGCCATCGCCCAGCCGCCCGCCGCCACGGAGGCTCCCGCCATGTCCCAGCCCCTGACACCATCCACCAATCTGCTGACCTGGCTGGGCGAGCAGGCCGGCGCCCACTTGAAGCTCCCCGTCCGGCTGCAGTTCGCCGACGAGCACAGGCTCGCGCTGGGCCCCGCCCACGTCGGCGGCTGGGCCGAGCCGGGCCCGGAGTCCCTGGCGCTGACCCTGGACGACACCGCTCTGGGCATCTCCCTGCTCGATCGGGTGCGGGACCTCTGCCCGGAAGGCGATCTGACCTGCGCCCTGTGGCTCGAAGGAAGCTGGGGCCCCTTGATCGGCGAGTCCGATCCGGCCAAGCCGACGCTGGCGGTGCGCGAAGTCGGAGCGCTGGTGGATCGGGCGCAGGATCCAACGTCACTGCGCGCGGAGCGGGCAGCAGCGACACCCTGACCAGTTCGGGGTAGCCCTGGCGCGACGGAGTCCCCCCGAATCGACCGATCCAGCGACGGAGTGGCCCACTTTCGACCGCTCGCCGTCGAAATGCGCCACAGGAGCCACGCTCCACGGAGCACGCTCGCCGATAACCGGCGTTCTCTCGTGGGGCGCTCCACGCGACGAGCCACGGGTGGTCGAAAACCAAGGGCTCTGTCGCTGGATCGGTCGGTTGGGTAGGGCTCTGTCGCTGGATCGGTCGGTTGGGCAGGGCTCCGTCGCTCGCCTGGCACGGCCAGCCAAGCTCGAAGCGAGGCCTCCTACGCTGACGGCTGACCGCTGACGGGCTAGGCAGCGAACGGTCCCCACGCGCCCCTCCGAGGTCAGCATGTCCAGCTTCGCCGAACAGGTCGCCGCCGGCATTCCCGCCACCTTGCCCCCGATGCCGCTCGACCAGCCCGGGATCAGCCACGCGCCCACGCGGCCCGACGTCCTCACCCAGGCGGAGAAGGCGGTCGCCGTCCGCAACGCGCTCCGCTACTTCCCCGCTGCCCTGCACGCCGACCTGGCCCCTGAGTTCGCCCGAGAACTGGCCAGCGACGGCCGCATCTACATGCGCCGCTTCCGTCCGATCTACGCCATGAAGGCCCGGCCCGTCAGCGAATATCCAGCCCGCTGCCAGCAGGCCGCGGCAATCATGCTCATGATCCAGAACAACCTGGACCCAGCGGTGGCCCAGTATCCCCACGAGCTGATCACCTACGGCGGCAACGGCACGGTGTTCCAGAACTGGGCCCAGTACCTGCTCACCATGCGGTACCTGAGCGAGATGACCGATCACCAGACCCTGGTGCTCTACTCCGGCCACCCCCTTGGCCTCTTCCCATCCCACCCCGACGCCCCCCGGGTGGTGCTCACCAACGGCATGGTGATCCCCAACCATTCCTCGCGGGCCGACTACGATCGGTTGGCCGCCCTGGGGGTCTCCTCCTACGGCCAGATGACCGCTGGCAGCTTCATGTACATCGGTCCCCAAGGCATCGTGCACGGCACCACCATCACCCTGCTCAACGCCGGTCGCCGCTACCTGGGCCTGGGTGGTGACGAAGGGCTGGGGGGCAAGCTCTACGTCACCTCGGGGCTAGGCGGCATGTCCGGCGCCCAGGCCAAGGCCTCGGTGATCGCCGGAGCGGTGGGCGTCATCGCCGAGATCAACCCAGCCGCGCTCCTCAAGCGCCACGAGCAGGGCTGGCTGGACGAGTACGAGACCGACCTCGACAAACTCTTGAGGAGAATCGACCGCGCGGTCGGTAACAAGGAGGCAGTCTCCATCGGCTACCTGGGCAACGTGGTCGACCTGTGGGAAGCCATGGCCAGGGCTGGCCTGCCGGTCGAGCTGGGTTCGGACCAGACCTCGCTGCACAACCCCTACCTGGGCGGGTACTACCCGGCGGGCCTGACCCTCGAGCGGTCCAACGCCATGATGATCGAGGATCCCCAAGGCTTCCGCGAGCACGTTCAGGCCAGCCTTCGGCGCCAGGTGGCTGCCATCAAGGTCCTCTCCGACGGGGGCATGCACTTCTGGGACTACGGCAACGCGTTCCTGCTCGAGGCGAGCCGAGCCGGGGCGGCGGATATCATCAAGCCTGATGGGTGCTTCGCCTGGCCAAGCTACGTCGAGGACATCATGGGCCCCATGTGCTTCGACTACGGCTTCGGCCCGTTCCGCTGGGTCTGCTGCTCGGGCGACCCGGCCGACCTGGCCACCACCGACGCCATCGCGGCGGGAGTGCTCGAAGACCACGCCCAGCGCGCCGAACCCGAGATCCGCCAGCAGGTGCTGGACAACCTGCGTTGGATTCGCGCCGCCCACGAAAACCGCATGGTGGTGGGCTCCCAAGCCCGCATCCTGTACGCGGATCGCCAGGGCCGCATGGACATCGCGCAGGCCTTCAACGAGGCCATCGCAGGGGGCCGCGTCGGCTTCGTGGTGCTGGGCCGCGACCACCACGACGTCAGCGGCACCGACTCCCCCTACCGGGAGACCGCCAACATCCGCGACGGCTCCAGCCTCTGCGCCGACATGGCCGTGCACAACTTCGTGGGCGATGCTTTCCGCGGTGCCACGTGGGTCTCGCTGCACAACTGCGGAGGCGTGGGTTGGGGCGAAGTGATCAACGGCGGCTTCGGCCTGGTGCTCGACGGCAGTGACGATGCGGCCCGTCGCGCCCGGGAGATGCTGGGCTGGGACGTGGGCAACGGGCTCGCCCGTCGAGCCTGGGCGGGCAACAGCGGTGGTATCTTCGCATCCAGGAAAGCCATGAAGACCACCCCCGGCCTGCACATCACCCTGCCCGAAGTGGCCGCCACCGATCTGGTCGCCCAAGCCTTGGCGGACGTCGAGTGAGCGACAAGCGGCCAGACATCGACCGCCTCCAAGCGGGTGGACAGCTGCGCGAAGCGAACCTCGAGGGTGCCGATCTCTCCGGTGCAGACTTGTCCCGCGTGACCCTCGAGCGGGTCTCGCTGAGGGGCGCTGACCTGTCGGGTGCTCGGCTCTGCGGCGCCGATCTGGTGCGCGTCGACCTGAGCGGCGCGAACCTCGAGGGTGCCGACCTTCGGGGCGCCACCCTCGAGCAGGCGGACTTGGACGAGGCCATCCTGCACGGGGTGGACGCCCGGGGTGCCACCCTGCTCAAGTGCAGCTTGGGGAAGGTCGAAGGGCGGGACGTGAACCTCGGTGGCGCGGCCCTGGCCAAGCTCAACCTGGTGGGCGCGCGTCTCGAAGGCCTGGTCCTGGATGGTGCCAGTCTGGACGACGTGGGCTTGCTGGACGGCTCCTTGGTCGGGGCGTCCTTGGTCGGGGCGCGCATCTCCGACTGTGTCATCAGCGGCACCAGCCTCGAGGGCTGCGATCTCACGGGAACCAGCGTCGAAACCTCCGAGCTGCGCGACACCAGGCTGATCCGATCCACCGGCCATGGCCTGCTGTTACGCCGCTGTCGCCTGCGCGGCCTGGCGCTCGACGCCTGCACGCTGCCCGGCTGTGTCGCGGAAGGGTGTCGAGGCCTGGGACGCGTAGGCGAAGAGGCTCTCTCGGCCGTCGGAGCCACCATCGTCCTCCCGCCCGCACAGCGGGCCTTCCGCAAGCTCCGGGGAAGCCGACCCCTGCAGATCGGCCTCGTTGTCCTGCTGATGGTGATGACGATCTTCGTCATCCTGCTGCTGCGTACACCCTCGTGGTGGCCCACCTCGTTGCTGTACTCCCGCTTCGAAGACGTGGAGAGCCGCAACGATCTCGAACGTTGCGAGCCCTTGCTGGAGCTGGGCGGCGTGCTGCTGGAGCGCGATGGCGTAGACCGCTCCAGAAAGCAGCGTTTCGTGCAACGCATGGCGGAGTGCGAGGTCCTGGGTGGCCGACCCGAGGAAGCCCAGGCCCTGCTGCGTCACCAGGTGGAGTTGGCCGTCAACGACCGAGACGAACACCGCTCCGCCCTGGGCGTGCTCGGCCGCTTCTTGGTGGAGCAGCGAGACCTCGAGGCAGCCCAGGGCGTGGTCGAGGAGATGGAGGCGCTGGCCGACCTGCCCCACGAGCGCCTCGAGGTCCTGCGCTTCCAGGCAGAGCTGCTGACCGCTCGAGGCCACGAGGCCCAGCCGGGGCACCCCGACGATCCCCCCGTCGACCCCGATCCGTGGAGGTCCCTTCAGCTGAGCATCGCCGACACCCTCGAGGCCATGACAGAGCTGGCGGAGCACCACCTCGAAAGCACCCCGCGCGAGCTGTACGTCGTCGGCGAGTGGGAGCGGGCAGATACCCTGCTGGCTGCAGCCGGACCCGAGGTCGAGGAGGAGCAGGCCTGGCAGTATGCCAAGGCCGCCGTAGAACGCCTGCTGGCCGCCGAACGAGCGGACCTGGCCACCGCCCTCGTCGCGCGGCTTCGCGAGGGAGTCGGCCTGGACAGCCCGACGGCCCTCGACCAGCTCCGCACCCATGTCTCCTTGCTGGCACGGCTGGGCCAGCCCGAGCTAGGCGAAGCCCTGCTCGATGCCGTCCAGACACCACCGGATCCCTCCATGGCCATGGAGCTCGAGCTGCTCCGCGCCGAGGTCGCCATGGACGCAGGCCGGATCGAGCAGGCCCGGATCCTGCTCGAGGCGACCACCCCGCCCCCCGACGCCCCCTTCGATCGCCTGGCTCGCCACGGCTGGCTGCTGGCGGAGGCTCGCCTTCTCGACGGCGACGAGGCTGGCGCCGCCCAGGCCCTCGAGCCCCTGCTGAGGACCGTGCCGGACAAAGAGCAGGCCGAGGGGTTGCTGCAAGAGCTGGTGAGCTGGATGGGTCGCCTCGAAGACCCGGGAAGGGTGGCCACCCTGCTCGAGTCCGTGGAAAACCCCATGCTGCAGAAGGCCGGCCAGGGGCAGGAGCTGGCGCTCACCTCCCTTCGGGCGCGGGCACGCGATGGCAGCCTGTCCCCTGACGACCCCGCACTGCTGGCGGTGCTCGAGCGCGGCACCGTGGACCAGATGCGTCAAGCCGCGGGCCTACTCCTCGACGTGGCGCGCCGCCAAGGCACCCAAGAGAACGCCATCGACACCCTGCTGCCCCGTGCTCGAAAGCTGTCCGACGCCCGCAGCCGCGAGGGGCTCGGCCTGATGCTGGCGGATGCGGCCATGGGGGCGGGCCAGCCCCTTCGGGCCGTGGAGATCGTCCGTACCCTGGACCTGGCCGACAGCGACTCCTCCGACACCCGCAGCCGGGCCTTGGGTCTCGAGGTGACGGCGGCCCTGAAGCAAGGGGAGCTCGACCGAGCCCATGACAGCTTCGTGCAAGCCCTGACGAGGGGCGGCGGTCTGGAAGACTGGGTTCGTCGAGACCTCGGCCACAAGCTGGTGGACGCGTTGCAACGCGCTGACCGGTGGCAGGACGCGATGGGCCTCGCCCGAAGACTGCTCGCGCTCGACCCTGGCACAGAGCCCGAGCTCCGCCGCGAGATCATGGCCTGCGCGGTGGCCCTGGGCGACGGAGACCAGCTCGAAGCCGAGATCCGGGCGGCCTCCGCCGCTGGGACCGCCTGCCAGGCTCGCACCCTGGCCGCTCGCGCCTGGATGGACCTGGGCAAGCCCGCAGCCGGGCTGGACGACCTGAGCGCAGCCTGCTCCCAGGAAGACGCGGAGCCCGTCCACCGTCTCGCCGCCGCCTCGGCCCTGGGTCATGCCGGCCTGGCCCAGGCGGCCCTCGATCTTGTTCAGGGCATTCCCGTCGGGGGGCTCGCACCCGCGCTGCGCCTGCAGGTCGTGCGTGAGCACGCGACTTGGCTGGCCGCCACGGGCGACAAAGCCGGGGCGGCCGAGGTCCTGGAACGGGGGTATGCCAGCAGCCAGGGAGCCCAAGCCCACGAACGTCTCACAGACGCCCTTGTGTCCAAGCAGGCCGCCATGGGGGATGCCGCAGGTGTCGCGAGCTCCTACCGACGATTCGTCGAGGACCACCCCACCCATGACAGCCAGGCCCTGTGGAAAAATGCCGCGGAGACCCTGATCCGCATGGGCCACCAGGACATGCTGGAAGGGCTGGGCGGTCAGTCCGGCTGGCTGCGCCTGGTGCAGGACGCGGCCAATCAGGCCCGCTTCCAGCAGCTGCTCGAACAGCAGGCCCATGACGAAGCATGGGCCTGGCTGGACGGGCAGCTCGAGCGGGAAGAAGACCAGGACCAACGTGCCAGCCTCCTCCAGAAGGCCGGCACCTTGGCCGACCGTAGCGGCCAGCACGGGCGGCTCATGGTTTTCCTCGACGCGCTGGAGCGGGACCTGCCCGAGTCCTCCGAGCTGGCCCAGCGCACCCGGTTTCGCCGCGCCCAGGCCATGGCCGCCAACGACCGCGGTGCCGAGGCCGCCGAACAGCTGGGCGAGCTGCTCGCGGTAGATCTTCCGCCCGAGCTCCGCCGCCAGGCCCTCCAAGCCTACGGCCGCACCTTGGGCCGCCAGTTCGAGCCGGCGGACATCGAGAGCCGCATCGCCGCTCTGGGCACCGGCGGGCTCACCACCGCGGAAGCCCAAGAGCTCCGCCACCGCGCCGCCCGGCAGCTCCTCGAGCGAGGCGAACCGATGGGCGCGTTGACCGTCCTGGAGCGTCTGGTGGACCAGCCCCTGGAAAGCGACTTGGCCGAGCCCGTCCAGGAGGTGCTGATTCGCGCCAACGTGGCCAGCGGCGAGCTGGACGCCGCACTCCGGATACCCCTGCACTACCCTTCCACCGACGGGAGCTGCCAGGCCTGGCTCTTTCTGGTCCAGAACCTACCGGGGGATCGCCCCCAGGCCGCCCAGGCCCGCGACGGCGCCTTGGCGGCCTGCCAGCCTGGCAAAATCTCGGTGGACAAGGCCCTGATCCTCGCGGGAGCCCTGGCGGCACCCCAGCCCGAGCAGGCGCTGGCCTTCCTCGATTCTGCCCGGCAGGCCCCTGGGCTCCTGGCCCTGGACCGCGCCAAGCTGGACGTCCAGCGGGCCCAGGTGCTGGCCAGCCAAGGAGAGTTCGACCAAGCTCGGGTCGCGCTCCAGGGCATCCTGGACCAGACCGACGAGCCGCGAATCGCCACCCGCGCTTGCGCACAGCTGGTGCGCCTGGCCCGCCAAGAGACCGACTCCACCGCCGCGGAACAGGCCTCGAGCACCGCCCAGGCCTGCGTAGACCGCGTGGAGTCCAACCGGCCTGCCGTCAAGGAGATCGTCCTCGAGACCGTGGCCACCCTGCGCGCCCTGGAAGCCTACGACCAAGCCGTCGTCTGGCAACGACGCCTGGTGGACGCCCAGCCCGAGCCCAGCGAGGACCGGGGCTACGCGCTGCTCCAGCTGGTGCACGTCGAGCTCGACGCCGCAGGGGGCGACCCCTCCAAGGCGGATCCGAGCTGGCTCGACCACATGGCCGAGGCCAAGGGACTGGCCACCCCCGACACCCACCTGCACGGTGAGCTGACCACGCTCGAGCTGGCATGGCAGGTGCTGCAGGCGCACAAAGACGAGGCACGGCTCGCCGACACGCTCGAGCGGGCCATCGTCACCAGCGAGAACGGTTCTTCCCTGCTCAACAGCGTGGCGGCCAGGCTGGACGCCTGGAAGGCGGGGGACGCCGCGAAGCAAGTGCGGGCGGAACGCGGGAGGCGCTACCCGGGCTAGCTGCCAGGCTGCTCACGCCTTCGCCAAGCAAAGACGAGGACCATGGGCAGGCCCAGCAGGAATGGGAGCCCGCCGACACAGCCCCGTACCCCCGCGACCTCCGTGCAGCCGCAGTCGGGGTCGTTGGGGTCACCCCCGGTGTCGTCGGTGTCGCCCTCGCTGTCATCGGAGTCGCCGCTGCTGTCCTCGGTGTCGCCCTGGGTGTCATCGGGGTGTTCGTCCGTGTCGTCGGGGGGCGTTCCCGTGTCGATGGGAAGGTCCGACTCGTCGACCTCGCCGTCGCAGTCGTCATCGACGCAGTTGATGGACTCGGTGGCCTCGGGGCTGCGATCGGCATCTCGGTCGTCGCAGTCTCCGTCGGCCTCGGAATAGCCGTCACCGTCGTCGTCGGTGGTGTCCAACTCTTCGACCCAGATGGGGGAGGTCCAGAGCCTCTCGTCGAGGTCCGCCCCCTCCAGGTCGTCGGTACAGTCGATGCCCTGCTCGGCGTAGTACCCGTCACCGTCCAGGGTGACGATGGCGTAGCCGTACCAGGGTGCTACCACCCGCTCGATGTCCATGCCGTGGACCCCGTCCTCGATGCGAGGCAGGTCCCAGGTCTCTCCGAGGGAGTGGTGGAGCACGACCCCCTGCACATGGGGCTGCAGCTCGGGGGGGAAGCTCAGCTGGACGGAGAGGGAGTCCTTCGGGGGGGGCGAGAGGATGTCGCCGCTGACCGCGAGCTGCTCACCCTCCCCGTCCACCAATGCCAGCACCACCGGCACCATGGGACCCGAGGTGGCATAGCTGTGGCGCTGCCGCAGGGCACCATGGAGCGAAGCGCGCGTCCAATCGCAGGACGAGTCCATGAACACACCGGTGAGGCCGCCACCATAGGGCTGCAGGTCCTGGGAAACATCGAGGTGGCAGACCAGGCCTGGCCAGGAGTCGTGAAAGTCCGTGCCACCGATGATGCCCAGGTGGTAGCCCCAGCCATCGAGGTCCAACCCGGCATTGACCGTGCTCTCGTCCGTTACGCCGTTGACCAGGGGATCGTAGGGGTCGTTTGTCGGTGTGTCCCGGGAGTTTCCGTGGGCAGAGTAGATCTCCACCATCGGCGAGAGCTCTTCGTCGTGACAGGACCAATCCACGGCCATGGGGATGGTGGCCGCGGGATGATGTGGGATCAAGAGCACCGGGCCGTGTACTTCGTCGATCCCCCGCACCCAGCTCTCCACATCGGCACATCGGTTCAGATCCGACGGGAGGACCACGTCCTCGTAGGGCATGGCCAAGATGGTCTCCAGCTCCGCGAAGAAGATGATGTTCTTGTGCCCGAGCACCATGTCGTCGTCGTTGCTGAGGCGACCTTCGCCCCCCATCAGGGGCAGGAAACCCGTGCCTTCGTAGGTGGTGTACGCTTCCCCGACGAGCTCGAGCGTTGCCTCCCAACCCTCGTCCCCGACCCGCGCACCCCCGTTGAGGTGATCGGTGATGGCGCAGAAGTCCAGGCCCGCCAGGTTGTAGGCGTTGTCGAAGAAATCCGCGAAGTTGCCGCAGCCCGCGTCCTCGCAGTTGCCCAGATCGGTGGAGGCACCGTCCCCGCTGTGCCCCGTGTGGGCATGGAGCTCGCCGAAGTAGAAGCCGAGGTCTCCCATCTCCTCCGCGGCCTGGGCGGGCGCGACCAGGAGCGCCACCGATACGCAGGCTTCGATCAACACAACGCGTGGGACCGCAGGGCGTCGGTGTCGTCTCTCGGCCATGCCAAACCTCTCTCCCACCGGGGCCGTGGATCGCAGCCTCGACAGGGTACCACCTCGGAGTGACGAGCACCGAATCCCCAACCCCAAAGCGCCGCCACCCAGGGAGAAGGTGACGGCGCGAGGGCTGAAGGAAGGTGCGAGCGGCCTAGAAGTAGAAGTTGAATCCGGCGCGGCCCTGGATGTTCACGGGCACGGTGGGGTCACCCTCCTCGAGGTTCATGTAGCCAGCCATGCGGCCCTCGAGGTTGATGGTAGCGTTCTGACCCACGGCGAACTCGATGCCCAGGCCGGCGTGGGGGCCGAAGAGGGTGTCGTCCGCCACCAGGGTGCTGTAGTCGTCGCCGTCACAGAAGGTGTCGTCGAAGTCGCGACCGGTGAAGCTGACGCCAGCGAGGGCGTAGGGGTTGACGCGGCCGGTCGGGAAGGCGAAGGCCTGGGCGGAGAGGCTCAGGGGAGAGGTGGCGCGCTCGCCCTGCCCGTCGCGGAAGTGGTTCCAGGAGACCTCGAAGCCCAGCCCTTCGGTGGCACGGTAGCGGCCGGTCAGGCCCAGGCCGAAGTCACCGAAGCTCGCACCGCTGTCGTAGCCGGAGACCAGGGAGCCACCGGTGAGACCTACGGAGAACTGGCCGGCGCGGTTCGCGAAGATGGCGGGGGCCTTGGCCTTCCTGTGGGGGGCGCCGTTGGTCACGACCACGCGGCGGGTGGGGGGCGGTGCGGGGTTGTGGCGAGAGACGTAGTAGCGCGCAGCGTGCTTGC
>PVBE010038555.1_pt1 | contig 18404 bp, 14 predicted proteins | sample 1631181 | NCBI WGS metagenome assembly PVBE01 (sample SAMN08397723, study PRJNA350692) | Marine metagenome, whole genome shotgun sequencing project. | isolation source: water | place: Pacific Ocean | collected 2012-04
CGGTATCGGATACCTACCACCTTCACTAACAATTGATTGGAATCCTTCCTCGAGCTCATACTTGAATCTTTCAATGAGATAAAAGATAGTTTGATCCAGAGTTAACGTTTCGCGCTGTCATTTAATTACGGAATATGAGGCATTTGATTTTGGCGGCGCAATCGGCCTTGCTCCCACGAAACCATTCGGATGAGACACGCTGCCGGCCGTCTTCCTTATGGTGGCTGCAAAAACTGGCCTTGACGGTTATTCTGTCATGGGGCTTGAATTCACTACCTGCACACCAGTCACGCGCAGCCGACCATGTGGTCAAAATTGCAGCGCCTTTTTTGGCGCCTGCCATGGCCCATCCCTATCAAGGTCTTGCGCTAGCGACCACTTTGCATTTGCAACCAATCTTCGATGCGCTGACTGTGGTTGACGAACGCGGCCAAGTGCAGCCGTGGCTTGCTCGGAGCTGGTCGTCGGATGACTCGGTCGTTTGGACATTCGAACTCAGAGATGATGTGACGTTCTCGAACGGTGAAGTGTTCGATGCCGCCGCCGTTGTCGCAACCCTCGAGCACTTACAGAGCCCAAACGGACAGACCGAAACCGTAGGCAGCACGCTTGCTGCCGTGGTCTCGGCAAAGGCCGTGGCAGAGTTCACGGTCGACGTTAGATTGAGCCAACCGGATGCGATGTTTCCTTTAAAGGCATCCATGTGGCGCATTCCGGCGCCGGCTCATTTTAAAGCACTCGGTATCGAAGGGTTTGCTGCCGACCCTGTGGGCACAGGTCCCTTTACCCCCATCACATGGACTCTCAATTCGGTGCGCATGGCAGCGGTTGCTGACTCTTGGCGTGCCCCCAAGGTGCAGGAAATCGAGATTATTCAAATCCCGGAGCAAATAGGACGCCGGCAAGCCATTTCATCCGGCGCTGTGGACATCGCGATTGGTCTAGGACCCAGCGATGCAGAAGAACTCGCGCGAAAGGGCGGAACACTTCATAGCCGTCCCCAAAGCAACATGACATTTATCGCTTTCGCGCTCGAAGTCTATCCCGACTCGCCGATACAAGACGTGCGCGTGCGACAAGCGCTCAACTACGCTGTCAATCGCAAACGAATTGCCGAAGTTATCCTTGACGGCTACCCCGATTTGGTCGCGCAACTCGCCGTCCCGGGTGCGCCGGGCTTCGAGCCCACTCTCGAACCCTATCCGTACAATCCCGAGCGCGCCAAAGAGCTGCTTGCAGAATCCGGTTATGAAAACGGCTTTCCACTCACCATGGCCGGCGCGGCGCTCGGGTCCGATGACTCCACCGTGTATCAGCAGGTGGCAGCCGATTTGGCCGCGGTCAATATTGATGTCTCCATTCAACTCGCGCCGGTTGTACAAATGACGCTAATGCTTTTCAGGGCGGAGATGAAGGGTGAGATCTTCACCCAACCGGCGCGTGTGCTGGACCCGCTGGGTGATTACCGCTACCGCTCGTGCCTTGGGCTGACCGTACCCAACAAGCCGTTTTTTTGTGATCAGGCCATTCTGCCTTTGGTCAATCAAGCCCGCGCCGCAACCAGTCGAGACGTCATGTCGGCAGCCCTCAACCAAGTCTTGATCCACGAATACAACAATCCGCCGGGAATCTTTCTTTGGGAAGGACTTGATTTTGACGGAATCGCGGCGCGCGTGAAAACCTACGAAGTGAGCTACGATTTCATTCATTTCCATACCATCACTCTTGAGGAAGGAAACGGCATATGATCGAGCCCTGGACGGCGACTTGCATGCAAGTCCTGAACTATACGGTCAACCATGCAAGCACACGTGATGAAGCCCTCGAAATCATCCACCGCAGCATCGATCGCTGGGAGCAATTGTCGATCGGCATTACCGGCGGAGGTCAGGCGCGCCCCAACACCAAACATCAATTGCTGCTGTTTCCCGAATTTGCCTTACAAGGTTTCCCCGTGACGGAAACCGCGCAGGAATGGATCGATAAAGCGTGCTTCCGAATTCCCGGGCCTGAGACGGAACGGCTGCAAAAGCTTGCGCAGAAGCTCCGCATCTTTATTGGCGCTAACTCGTACGAATATGACCCGGACTGGCCCGGAAGCTATTTCAATTGCTCTTATTTAATTAATCCGTCCGGTGACCTCATTTTGAAATATCGCCGAATCAACACGCTCCACGCGGTCTCGCCTCACGACTTGATGGACCGCTACCTCGACAAATATGGCATCGAAGGCACGTTTCCGGTTGCCAAAACGGAGATCGGCAACATCGCTATGATGCCGTGTGCCGAGGTTCTCTATCCAGAGGCCGCACGCACCTTTATGATGCGCGGCGCGGAAGTCATCCTTCACCCCACCAGCGATAGTGGCGCTATTAATATGTGGGGCTGGGAGTCGGCAAAACAGGTGCGCGCTGCAGAAAACATGTTGTATTTCATTTCCGCAAACGCAGGCGGCGCCGTCGGCGGCACGATACCCAATAACTTCAACATGGGCGGCTCTAAGATTTACAACTTTGACGGCCTAATGCTTGGCGAATCCGGCGGGCCGGGCGAGACCACGATGCCCAGTGCAATCATCGACATTCAAGCGCTACGCAACGCCAGAGCCGATTGCGAAGGGTACAACCGGATCTTGAGCCAGCGGCACGACATCTACCGCAATGTTTATTTCGCAGCCCAATTCATTCCGCCCAATAAGTATCTCAACGAAAGCATTACGTCGCGCAAGCAGGTCGTGGAACTCTTAAAGGCGAGTTACGACAACGCGGTGAAAAATGGCGCAGTGGTGCCGCCGTAGGCCATTGCGCGACTAGGTGTCAATTTTGGACCTGGAAAAAGTTATACACTTTTCGATTTCACTTCCCGCGATCATTCTTAGCCTATCGACATCCACAGATGGTAACAAAACGGAACTGCAGCCGCCGCCCAGACTGGATCCTCGGATCTCCGTTTGCTGGCTATTGCTTCGCACCAGCCCGATTCCACCCCGCCCGGCCTATACTCGGCCAAACCATAGCCGTGCTTTTTGGGCATGTTTCTTTCTTAGGAGAACGATCATGACAAATCGAACCTTGATGGCAATCGCAATCGCTGCTGCTCTTGCGTTGACCTCGCCCCTTTCTCTCCAGGCGGAGCAATTGGGCACCACCAATAAAATGCCAGCTCCTATTAATGAAGAACACGCACAAGCCGGGGTAGAGGATCGGGAGGGGCAGTTAGCGGATAATTCAAATTTTACGTCGGAGGATGCCCTCAAAATATATCCTATATCGGCTGATAATGGTGGCGGTGACGGGGCGCCTGACCGGGCAATCCCGCCGATTATGCGCAGCGGATTCGACCGCGCAGCCTTCGAAGAATTTATCGACGCGCGGATCGGGAGCGGTGAACCTGTTTATTGGTACGGTATGGGCGTCATCAATAGTTACCCGGATGGCGAAACGCTTGCCCGGATCGAAGGGGTGGATTTGGGCAAACTCTATCGGCCCAACCCGGACGAGCCGGAAGCCTATATGATAACGCGAAAGTTTGCCGTGTTCCGCCATCCCGACACCGCCGAGTTGTTACGCGATGAAACAGGAAAAATCCGTTTTATTGGCTACAACTATCAGTACTTTAAATGGACACTCGAAGGCGACGACTTGAGATACGAAATCGAGTCGGGCTCAAGAGACAAACTCAAAACTACGGTTGGAACCGGCGGCAACGAAATACGCCGTATGGGCGACCTCACTATCATCACGACGCCGGTGCCAATCGATTCACCGGTGGTGCAGGCCTGGGAAAAATATGACTTTTTGGTCATGCCGGAAGGTAGCGCCGAGCCGCGCTACCAAACCGTTTGGGGCAAGTACACGCCCAACTTCTCCTGGATGCCGGAAGGCTTTAGCACCATGCACAGTTGGCTCTACCGGTATAATGCCTATCAGGATTTACCTCAGTCGATCCGCACCATCATCGAAACCGAACCTGGCATGGATCTCTGGCGTGAGCCGCCCAAGGACGTCGCCCAGATCCGCAAACTGCAACAGTCCGGTGAGAATTATCGATAAGCGCATTTCTTTATGCGTTATTCCGGACGTAACTCCCACTTAAAGTGCATACCATTTCTACGCATCATGCCGGGCTTGATCCGGCATCTAGAGCCGGTTGCATCGGCGTCAAGGCCTCAGAGGTGTGCCGTAAGATGGGAATTACGGAACAGCCGTTCTACAGATGGAAGAGGAAGTTTGGTGGCATGATACCATCTGAGTGAGAAAGCTCCGGCATTTTAAAGAATAGACGCCTGTCTCAAGAAGTTGGTTGCAGACCCATCTCTTGATAAAGAAATGCTCCAGGAAGTCATTTGAAAAAAACCACGAAGCCTGCTCAAAAGCGTGACATAGTCAACCTCTTGAAGGATTGCTTCCACATTAGTCAGAGGTGCTTGTCCGAGCTCTTCAACTCAGTCGGTCAACCAGCCAGTATAAGCCATGCGGTGGTGAGCAAGCAGCTCTTAGGAAACGCATTCGCTGTGATGACGGCTCGCGGGCTTCGCCCTTGGCCGGTATGACGCCTTTTGTTTTTCCGACGCTGCGAAAAAGTTAGAACTTCACCGCCGGCGGCAGGAACGTGAACGACCAGACTTTGTAGGGCGTGATCTGCTGCGCGGCATAGGGGTCAGCAAAGGTCTGGTCCTCGAACCAATTTTTGCGCATAGCGTCTTGGGCTACAATATCCTCTTCAGTGACAGGCTCGTCCTTGCGCGCTTCAATAATATCCATGTAGGCGGTGAAAAAGCTGTCATAGGCTTCGATGATGAAGGCCAGATTCTTGTCGTTAATCGCCATCATGTCCGGACCGTAGTAGCTGGCGCCCACGCACGCACCGCGGCGATCGTATCTGCCTTCTTCCAAACCGATATAAAGCCTTCCGCAAACACGCTCGCGAAACCCGGTTCCGTCCACAGCATGTTTGATTAAATTGGCGTCCAGCGTTGCCTTCAAGATAGCGATATCGTCTTTCGACATAGCCGCACCCGGCAACGTATCAACCCAGCCACCGATATGGCTCCCACCGTCGCTTTCGAATTGAAAAACCAAAGTAGCGTGCAGCATGCCCACTTTAGGTGATTTCGGATGGACATCGATGCCGAAAAAGCGGCTGAAGTCAGTTTCCCGTTGAAGTTCGGAATTTGGTCGCTTGGTGCGGCCCATCATGCGCCCAATCTTTTCGACGACGGGACCGCGCGTTACCCGCGCCTCATAATCGGCAAAATCGTAAATGAAATCACGTCGTTCAATCTTCCCGCCCCCGTTGAGCGCCACGGCGCGGCCGATATGCTTTTCGTCCATCTCTTTGAGGAACGCCATGATTCGAATTGCAAAGGATTCCTGTTCGTCGGTCAATTTTTCACGCTCTTCGCCGCTGAGAACAAAAACATCCACGTGTTTATTCGCAGGAGCGCTTGCTGGCCAAGACAATATGAGCGACATCAGAGCGATGATTGCGGTGTAATGAAGTTTCATACCCTTCTCCTTAACATATTCCATCCTAGCATGAGTTCGCCGTTATAGGCTGCCCAGGTAGTAGCGATAGTCCGGTCAGCTCTTATTGGCAGTGGAATTTGGAAATGGCGCGCCCTAGGAGAATCGAACTCCTCTTTCCAGGTTGAAAACCTGGCGTCCTAACCGATAGACGAAGGGCGCTCCAGCAATCGAGCCCGCTTATACTGATCTGCAAACAGGTACGCAAGAAGTCTAAAGTCGGCACGCCGCAAAGGGACTGCCCCAAACGCCCGCAGTCAATTTTGGAGCGGCCAGGCCGCATCGCCAATGTGAAACTGAACCGCACCCCCACCTCTCCAATGATCGGGCTTCAACCAGCCCCCAACATGTAGGGGGGCGCCGTTACTGGACAATAGGGCTTGACCGAGCGGTGCATCATGGCTTCTGAAAGCGATAGCCCTCACGCTCGAGCCATCGTCACCGGCCAATGTGCAGCGCACATGGGTTCCGCCCACAATGTCCACGTAACTCGCCCGCACGTTTGCAAGAGCAAATCGCGGTTCGGGGTTGCCAGCGCCGAAGGGGCCGACGTTCTCAAGCACATCCAACAAGCCCCGCGACACGCCACCCGGTGAAAGGATGCCGTCAAAGCGCAGTTCAGGTTGCGCCTGGTTGTGGTCCTGACTTGTGGCTAATATTTTGGTGAGGAATTTTTCAAATTCGGCGATCTTGGCGGTCTTAATCGTGAGCCCCGCCGCCATGGGATGGCCGCCCCCGTTGATCAGCAAGCCGGCACGATGCGCCTCGACAATTGCCGCGCCGAGATCGACGCCCGGAATCGAACGACCGGACCCTTTGGCCGTTCCGTCTTCGGCCAGACTGAACACGATTGAAGGCCGCCGGAAACGATCCTTAAGCCGACTTGCCACAATACCGATGACACCTGGATGCCAAGACCCACTGGAGGCAATGATGGCCAAACGTGTCGGGTGGGCAAGATCACGTTCAATAACTTGATGCCGGGCGCTCTGCTCCACTTCGCGCTCAATTGCCTTGCGTTTCTGATTAAGGGAGTCGAGCTCCATCGCAATCCTCCCCGCTTCGCTCACGTCGGCGGTAACAAGAAGGCGAGATCCCAAGTCAGCCCGGCCGACACGCCCGCCTGCATTAACGCGCGGCCCTAATTGGAAGCCCAAGTCTTCGGCCGATGCGCGGCGATTAAGGTCGGCAACTTTGCACAAGGCGCGCAGTCCCAGATTTTGTCGTCTGTTCAGTACTATTAACCCCTGTTTTACAAATGCCCGATTGATACCGGTCAGAGGGACGACATCGCACACGGTCCCTAATGCAACCAAGTCCAATAGTCCCAGCAAGTCGGGTTCCATGATGCCTTGCGTTTCGAACCAATTCTCCTTGCGGAGCTGCCGATTGATCGCAACACAAAGCAAGAAGGCCAGACCGACCGCTGCAAGGTGGCCGAAACCCGACGTGTCGTCTGCTCTTTTGGGATTGATGATTGCCGCCGCCAGCGGCAATTCATCGGCGGTTGCGTGATGATCAATAACGATGAGATCGAGGCCAATATCGGCAGCTTTGGCTAATGGCTCAAATGCGGTGATCCCGCAGTCGACGGTCACCACCAACGAAACGCGCTCATCGGAAAATTTACAGAGAGCGGGGGTATTAGGGCCATAACCCTCACTGAGCCGGTCGGGAATATAGACCCGCACGTGGCCTCCAACGCACCCCAAAAATCGCTTCATTAGTGCTGTCGACGTGGCACCGTCGACATCGTAATCGCCGAATACGGCTATTTCCTCGCCTGTCTTGATGGCACGGGAAACTCGTTCGGTGGCCTTGTCCATGTCCACAAAAGCGCTGGGGTCCGGCAAGAGTGTCCGCAAGCTGGGTGTCAAATAATCTACAGCCTCAGTGGCTGATACGCCCCGCCCCACCAGAACACGCCCGACAATCTCAGCCACACCGAGTCTTTGTGAAACCAAAAGGGCCTCACGGTTATCGTCGACACGAGTGCACCAACGCCTGCCATTGAGTGACTGCTCGACACCCAGAATGGTTGCACCACGAATCCCTTTCAGGGAGTCAGCCGCCAAGGACATAGCAAAACTTCTTTAGACGTCTGATGATTTCAAGTTGCGTTTGTGGTGAGCACGAATCCAACGTACGGTGCCCGTGAGCGAGCGCATGACAACCGTATGTGTGGAGATCATGTCGCCCATGAGATGAATTCCATCAAGCATTGAGCCGTCGGTAACCCCAGTCGCTGCAAACATGACGTCGCCGCTGGCCATGTCCAGCATCGAATATTTTGTATCGAGACTTGTGATACCCGCCTCTTCGGCTCTCTCTCTCTCGCCCTTGTTGCGAAAGACGAGCCGCCCCTGCATTTGCCCGCCGATACATCTGAGAGCCGCCGCAGCTAATACTCCTTCCGGGGCCCCGCCCTGGCCCAGATAAATGTCGATGCCGGTGTTCGGGTCGGTGGTGTGAATGACACCAGCAATGTCGCCGTCAGGAATGAGATGAATGCGGGCCCCTGCAGCGCGCAACTTTTCAATGAGTTCCGCATGTCGCGGCCGATCAAGGACGCATGCCGTAATCTCGTCAACCGGCACACCTTTCGCCGAGGCCAGAGCCTTCAAATTTTCTTCCGGCTCGGCGTCAAGATCGACCAAGTCCGGCGGATGCCCGCCACCAATCGCGATCTTGTCCATATAAACATCCGGTGCATGCAATAGACTGCCGCCTTGAGCAAGCGCTATGACTGCCAGCGCATTCTCCATTGCCTTTGCTGTCAACGTCGTACCCTCTAATGGATCAAGCGCGATATCTATTTTCGGTCCTTTTCCTGTACCTACTTTTTCGCCGATGAAGAGCATGGGTGCCTCATCCCGTTCCCCCTCGCCAATGACGACGGTGCCGTCAAAGTCCAATGTGTTGAGGGCACGCCGCATGGCATCGACGGCGGCCTGATCAGCCTCCCGTTCATCGCCACGGCCGATCAGCTGTGAGGCGGCGATCGCTGCCGCTTCCGTAACCCGCGCCAATTCAAGCGTGAACATACGATCAAGTTTCGGCAGATCTTCCACCATGTGCTTGTATCCTCCCTTTCGGGTGGGACACCCCAATGCCCCTAAGCCGTGACCACTGATAAGGTTTCTATTCTAATTATAAGGTCTCTATTCTAATCATTTGTGGTGGCCGGGCGATAGCTTCATGGGCGGCAATTCTCTTTATAGCCTTTTTCATATGCGATTCCCGACACTCATGCGCGACAAGAATAATGGGTACGCTCGATCCGCTTTCAGTGCCGCGCTGAATAATCGTCTCTATGGAGACCCCCTCATGCGCTAAATCTTCACTGATCGCCGCCATCACGCCCGGCTTATCGAGTGCTGTTAATCGCAAATAGTAGGCACTTCGATGATGGTCCATCGGAGAAACTGCCGCCCGCTCCAACTTATCCGCCGGACAAATGAAAGCAGGCTGACGATGTCCCCGGGCGATGTCGATCAAGTCTGCGATCACCGCCGATGCCGTTGGCTCCGCGCCCGCTCCCGGGCCTTCGAGCACAATGCGCCCCGCATGATTGGATTCAATGACAACCGCATTTATAACGTCGCCCACCGCAGCAATAGCTTTGTCCTGATGAACAAAACAAGGATGCACCCGCTGTTTGACTCCAATATCGGTGCGGCTTGCAAGACCGAGGAGCTTGATGCGATAACCGAGTTCATTGGCAAAGCCGATATCTTGTGCGGTAATTTGTCCAATGCCCTCAACATAGACATTATCAAAACTGACTTCAGTGCCGAAGGCAAGGCTTGCCAAAATCGAGAGCTTATGGGCGGCATCGATACCACCGATATCAAATGTGGGATCGGCTTCCGCATAGCCCTTTTGTTGGGCGTTAGCCAAAGCATCATCAAAAGAGCGTGCGTTCGTCTCCATGTCAGCCAAAATGAGATTACATGTGCCATTTAGAATGCCGTAGATGTGCTCAACCTGATTGCCCGTCAACGCCTCGCGTAAAGTCTTAATGACGGGAACCGCACCGGCAACGGCCGCCTCGAAATTGATAGCCTTGCCATGCTTCTCGGCAAGTCGCGCAATGGACACACCGTGAGTAGCGATCAATGCCTTGTTAGCCGTCACAACATGTTTGCCTTCGCGCAACGCGCGTTCGGTGCTCGCGAGGGCCACGCCATCACTGCCCCCAATGAGTTCTACGAAGACGTCAATATCGGGGCTTGCCGCAAGATCGGCAGGATCGTCATGCCAGGTATAGGGACCCAAGTCGACGCCGCGATCGCGATCCTTGGTCCGGGCGGAAACAGCCGCGACTGTCAACGGTCGGCCTGTCCCAGGCGATTGAGTGAGCTCGGCAAGCAGCCGGACAACCGTCGCGCCAACTGTGCCCAGACCGGCAACACCGATGCGTAGTTCATTGCTCAAGATGCTGCAGCTCGACGTGCAGGCCGGCCCCCAACGATTTGATCCGCAGAGTTTAGAAACTTACGTATATTTCGCGCCGCTTGGCGAATCCGCTGCTCATTCTCCACCAATGCAAGACGCACATAGCCCTCACCATGTTCGCCAAAGCCGATTCCCGGTGACACAGCGACGCTGGCATGCTCGATTAAAAGTTTTGAAAATTGGAGAGACCCCACATGTTCAAAGGCAGGCGGCAGAGGCGCCCACGCAAACATGGTAGCTGGTGGGCTTGGTATGCGCCAGCCGGCCAGACTCATGCTTTCGACCAAGCAATCCCGCCGTGCCTTATACACATGCCTGATTTGATCGATACAGTCCTGGGGACCGTTCAGCGCAGCCGTGGCTGCAACTTGGATCGGCGTAAAGGCCCCATAGTCCAAGTACGACTTGATGCGCGCCAAAGCACCGATGAGATCCTGGTTGCCAGCGGCAAATCCGATGCGCCACCCCGGCATGGCGTAAGTCTTACTGAGCGATGTGAACTCAATGACCCGCTTCTTGGCGTCAGGCAGCTGCAAAATCGACGGCGGCGGATTGTCATCTAAAAAGATTTCCGCATAAGCAAGATCGGACAAAACAACCAAATCGTGTCGCGTCGCGAAAGCCAGAACCTCTTTGTAGAAGTCCAGATTGACAACTGATGCGGTTGGATTCGACGGATAATTCAAAACCAACACGGAAGGTGACGGTTGGCTTTGGCGCACCGTCTCAAACATATGGGCCAAGAAGTCAGCCGGCTCGAGGGCCGGAAGATGTTGGATCACAGCGCCAGCAATGATGAACCCGTAAGCGTGAATCGGATAGGACGGGCTGGGAACGAGTACGACGTCGCCGGGTGCGGTGATGGCCTGCGCCAAATTTGCAAATCCTTCCTTTGAGCCCAAAGTAACGCAGACTTCCGAGTCGGAATCGATGTCCACACCAAATCGGCGATCGTAGTAGGCCGAAAGCGCGCGCCTCAGCCCCGTGATACCACGCGATGCGGAATAGCGATTGGTTCTTGGATTGTGAGCGGTTTCCACTAGTTTAGCGACAATATGGGCCGGCGTCGCCATGTCGGGATTGCCCATGCCAAAGTCGATGATGTCATGGCCTTGCGCGCGCGCAGCCGCCTTGAGCGCGTTGACTTCTTCGAAGACATAGGGCGGCAAACGCCGGATGCGATAGAACTCTTTATCCATCGTCAACTAACCAAACTTTTCAGTTTTGATTCCTTTCCGCATTCGGCGGCGGTACTAAACGGCGGCCGGGCGATCATAAGTCCATCGACACTTACGGCCCTTATAGCCCTTCAATCGCCTCCCCCTCAATAATAGGCTCACCAAAGCGTTACAAAAGTGCAAATGAATTGCGGCGCCGGGATCTATCAGAGCGAAACGCCCTTTTCACTATTCCAAGATTACCTCGACCCGAAGGTTAAAAGCCGTGTTTTGCACCATGCGCTCCAGTGTCTCCTGTTCATCAAACCGGGTTTCAACAACCACCGCAGTTGGATGAACCCCCAGTTTCATCATGCGTTTGGAGACCGCGCGCGCTCCATCCAAAGATTCCTGAAGGCTTAACTGGTTGCCCTGGTCGGCATTTCTTGTACTTGACGGCACGTGCGTTACGACGCGAACTGCGCCGCCACGTTCTCGTTGAACGTCAGCGATTCGCTCAAGGTCTGGCTCATCAGAATCTTCGATTCGGACATTACCTTCATCGAAAAACAAAGTTACATTAGGAGGTTGAGGGGTTTCTCTCATTGTCTCCATCAACTTCACCTTGGATGCCTGTTCGGCCGGCGGAACAGGATCGGCGATCGCTTGCTCTACATCAGCTAATTGCTGTGCCGCCGCAGGCGCCGGGGGAGCAACGGCATTACGGGATTCAAATATGACATCGCTAAGGTCCGGCGCTGAGGCCCGAGCGAATGTCATTGTCTTGAACGGGGGGAGGCCTTCTCCGCCGAGCCCGGCATCTACGCCAGCTGAAGCAACCGAGACAGAGCCAGTTGTCACTTCCGAGTTACCAAGCATCTCAGCCGCAAAAATCATGAAGCCGCTGGCATTGGTCCGCGCCAATACCACACTTTTAGCGCTGCTGGACCCCCTAGATGCATCAGAGTCAGTGGCAGAGTTCTGACTGACGCGCGCTGAAATCTGATCACGTTCTTCTAGAAGAGTCGCGGTATAACGGCGGGAACCGCGCTGATCCAGTCTTGGTGACCGACTAGGTTGACTGACTACGTTGAAATTCCGGCTTTCGGCTAAAGCGAGGGCGGTTCCGGACTCAGATTCGAAGCTGGTGGGACCTGTTGGTGCTGCAAACGCCGCCAGGCGCCAACCTTCCGGTTCGGCGATGACCGCAGAATCGACGAGCCGCTCCCCAAATATAGCATTTCGCGGGTGCGACGCGACATCGTCGAGCAAAAGGTCAACGAGCCCGTGCCCATCGCCTGTCGGCAAGTCTACGACCACCGAATCGGCCCCCGAACTGCGCGTTTTAACGAAGCCAGCCGAACCCCTCTTTGATTCACTCTGAGCGTCGGAAGACGCGGCAAGTCTGGATTGATAGATGCTGGCTGAAAGAGTTTGCGGTCTCGTGTTTCTGGCCGACTGTCGGCGTGCGGATTGGACGCCTTTGGGCTCAGACGGCGGGTTTTCCGCAAGCGTTGGCTGAGTTTCATCTAAATCGGATGGTGGCGCCGCAGATGTGTCACGGTCGACCGCGTCAGACTTTTGTGCAGCCGGTTCAGGCATTGGCGCCTCCTCGACACGCACGGGCACAACCGGCTGAGCCAGCGGAACGGGTGTCGGTGCCATGCTTTCGTTCAAGGCCGGAAGCGCCGAACTTTGATCGGACTCCAGCTCTGGCGAATCCGGTTCATCTGTCTGGGGTGCCGGCGCCGTATCGACCCCAGAAAGACTTGATTCGGGTTGGAGTGCGAAGGCCGGCGCGAAGGCGTCACCACGGAGATTCTCGGCGGTATGTTTAGCATTCTGCGCATCGGCTGCTAATCCCTTGGCAGATTTTCGACTCTCGGAACGCGTTGTCAGCTCTTTGGGTCGATCAGGAACGTCCGATAGATTGGGAAATTTGCCGTCTTCTCCTCTCGTTGCGTCGTCGCTTCCCAGCCACGCCGTCGGGCTTGGCAGATCAAGCGAGCAGCCTTGCAAAACAGCCAACGCAAGAATGGCCAAAAGGCCCGCACGAAAGAAAATAAAAATTAATGTCATAGGCACCCGTTAAATCCCCTACAAGCTGGCGCTTGCATTTCGGCACCGCTGACACAAGGGTTAGTCAATCTGTCGCGGTACAACATATTATTAATCTTATCCCCACATTAAGCGAAAACATCCCGAGGCCGAAAGGTTATTGGCACAAATACCACTAGGATAAAGCAGAATTCCAGGATGAGCTGGAAACCCCTTATGTTGGTTAGTTTTTCTCAATTGCCGCTTGCATCCAAACGCCGCAGAGTATTAACGCCGCCCGACATAAGCATACAAACAACAGAGATTGCTGCGCGCCAGCCCGGGGACCATGACCTGAAGGTCCTGGAAGATGCGCCCGGAACTTATGTGATGGCCCGAAGTTAAGAAGGCCTAACCCATCAACATCAGTGCTAGGCGATAGGTGATCAACGCGCTCACATAGGCAAGCCCGACCAGATACGCAAACATGAAAATCGGCCACCGCCAGCTGTTCGTTTCCCGTCGCGTGACTGCCAAGGTCGCGATGCATTGGGGCGCGAAGACATACCAAGCGAGGAACGCCAAGGCCGTGGGAACAGTCCAAGCCGATCTCAAAACTTGCACCAGGCTTTGAGACACCGCCTCTTCGGTTCCGCTCAGCGCATAGACCGTCCCGAGTGCCGCCACCGCAACTTCACGCGCCATCATTCCGGGGATCAAGGCGAGCGCGATTTCCCAGTTGAAACCAATAGGCGCAAAAAGGGGCTGAATCGCCTGCCCAATCATGCCGGCAAAGCTGTGTGTAATGGCTGGCTCGGTGGCATCAGCGGGTGCATCCGGAAACCTGGCCAACGCCCAAAGAACGACCATGCTCAAAAGAATGATCGTGCCAGCTCGTATTAGAAAGAGTTTTGCGCGCCGCCCGATGCCGATCAAGATGTCACGTGCTTGCGGCATCTTGTACGTCGGCATTTCCATGATCATGGGTTGGCTGACCCCGCGCGTAACAGTCAGTCTCAGAATACCGGCTACCAAGATCGCGCTCACGATGCCCACAAAGTAAAGGCAGAACAGCACGATCCCTTGCAAGCCAGCGCCCGCTACAACTGCCTGATTAGGTACAAAGGCTGCAATAATGAGTGTGTAGACCGGCAGTCGAGCCGAGCACGTCATCAACGGCGCAATAAGAATTGTGGTCAGACGGTCACGGGAACTCTCAATGGTTCGTGTGGCCATGATACCCGGTACGGCGCAAGCAAAACTTGAAAGAAGCGGAATGAATGCCCGCCCATTAAGACCCACCCCCGCCATGAGGCGATCCAACAAAAAGGCCGCCCGTGCCATGTATCCCGAAGCCTCTAAGAGCAGAATAAAGCAAAATAAAATGATAATTTGGGGGAGAAACACCAAAATACTGCCGACCCCGGCAAGAATGCCGTCGACAACTAGACTCTGTAAGAGTTCATTCCTGATTAGATCTGCTGATAGCTGTTGCAACCACCCGATGCCCGCGTCAATCCAGGTCATAGGTGCCTCCGCCCAAGCGAAAACTGCCTGAAACATAAAGAACAAGAGACTCATTAGTATGATGGGCCCCAGAACGGGATGCAGAACATAATGATCGACTTTGTATGTGGCCCGGCTCGCCACCCCCTCTTTTGTGATGACAAGCTTGGCGATGCGCTTTGCGTCTTTGTGAAGACTGCGCAATTCCGCGGCATCCGTATTCGTTGCCCCCTGCTCGATCGTCTTTGGAACTGCAGCAAGGTTGGCTGAATCTTTTGACAACTGTGAAAACAGTGCTTCCAGGCCGGCCTTTCGAACAGCAATCGTTGGGATCACAGGAACGCCAAGCTCAGTTTCGAGAGCCTGCACATCGATTTCTATGCCGCCGCGCTCGGCCAAATCCATCATGTTGAGGACTAGAAGCATCGGCAGACCCATCTTGCTTACTTCGAGCGCAAATCGGAGATGGGTACGCAGATTTGTAGCATCTAAGACACAGAGAATGACGTCAGGACGCTTTTCATCGGCATAGAGCCCGAGAACAACGTTACGAGTGATCTCCTCATCGGGACTGCGCCCGGTGAGGCTATGACTGCCGGGTAAATCGATAATATCGACCACCGTATTTTGCGCTGTAACAAAACGACCAACGCGGCGCTCAACCGTAACGCCAGGATAATTGGCAACCTTGTGGCGGCCGCCCGTGAGCGCATTGAACAATGCGGTCTTTCCACAATTGGGCGTACCGACTAGGGCTAATCTAAATGGTGAATCGAGCGCCGCCATCTTGACGTCAATCTTCCAGAATGATCTCTTTTGCCTCGGCTCGTCGCAGTGCCAAAACCTGATTACCGACTTTTACAGCAATGGGATCGCGGCCAATCGGTCCATGATGCAAAACTTCGATTTCTTCCTCTTCAACAAAGCCTAATTCCAACAAGCGGCGTTCAAGCTCTCGGCCACCCAACTCATTCTTCGTCTGTGCGCAAATGCGGCGGATGCGTCCGCGCGCGCCGGTGGCCAGATCGTCTAAGGTCTTTTCTTTTTGAGCCTTCATTTCAGCTTACCGTGTCAAAAATGATAATCATTTACAATAAGCGCGTCTGTGGCGAACTGTCTCAGCAGCAAAACCTCAGATTTTGGCTCTTTTGTTGTAAATTTTCTGACCCGTGCGACCCCTTCTTAACAAGCCGTGCTCGTTGAGGGCTTGATAAATATCAAGCGCTCGCAGATAGATAGGCGCGGCACCATTAGAGATTCGGCGCAGCCATGACCTGGGACACTTACGATCTGTGGCGTTATGTCCATGTTCTTCTCTTCGTCTACTGGCTAGGAGCCGATCTAGGGGTCTTTTACGCAGCAAAGTTTGTCGTGCGAAGTGATCTCAGCGTTGCCGAGCGACGCAGATTTCTGGAGCTAACTTTACTGATTGACATGGGACCGCGAACCGGCTTGATCTTGATCTTGCCCGTTGGCTTTCAACTTTCAGTGATGTCCGGGCTCATTGAACTGTACGCTTGGGCGCTCGGCCTCATTTGGCTTTTCAGTTTGATCTGGCTAGCCGTTATGTGGGCAGGTCATTTGCAACACCATTCCGGTTCAAGAGGGCACTTGCGCCGGATCGACATGTGGTTTCGCTACACCGCAATCATTTCTATGGCGGCCCTCGGGACCCTGTCGCTTACAACCAACGAACCGTTTCTGGCATCGTGGCTCAGCCTTAAGGCTGTTCTGTTCGCCACCGTGGTTGCGATCGGCATGTACTTGCGCACAATCATATCCGCATGGGGACTCGGGTTTGAAAAATTGATGCGCGATGATGAGTGTGAAGAAGGCAATTGCCTCATCGCTTCTGCGGGGCGAAAGGGAACGCTCGGTGCTTTGCTCTTATGGGCCTTGCTTTTTGCCATCTCCTTTTTGGGCGTCATCAAACCACTTTGATCCTTGCACGGATTGATGGGCACGACGACAGTAATAGAGTCCACCCGACGACTGCTATCGTTTAGAGAACTGAAAGCTGCGTCGTGCTTTACGCTTACCGTATTTTTTACGCTCGACGACGCGGGGATCGCGAGTCAAGAAACCGCCCCTTTTGAGCGTGGGCCTCAATTCAGGCTCATAGAGCGACAGCGCTTTCGAGATCCCGTGACGTACGGCGCCGGCCTGACCCGAGAGCCCACCCCCCTTTACCGAGCAAGACACATCAAATTGGGTTAAGCGATCCGTCGCGACTAGGGGCTGGGCCAATATCATGCGTAACACGGGCCGTGCAAAATATATTTCCTGGTCTCGGCCGTTGACAGTGACCCGGCCTGCGCCCGGCTTGATCCAAACGCGTGCAACTGCATCTTTTCGTTTTCCGGTTGCATACGAACGGCCAAGATCATCGATTTTAGGCTCGCGCATCGGCTGAGGTTCAGGAATAACCGTGCCACCCGACTCGGCGACCACATCTTTCAGATCCTCGAGCGTCTTGGCCTCTTCAGCCATCAGGCAGTCCTCTTGTTCTTTTGATTGATCGCGGCAAAATCCACTTTGACAGGAGATTGGGCTTCATGGGGATGCTCAGGCCCGGCGTAGACCCGCAAATGGCCCATCTGTTTTTGCGCCAGCGGCCCCCTGGGCAACATGCGCTCCACCGCTTTATAGACGATGCGTTCCGGCTGCTTGCCGTTGAGGATGGCCTTTGCCGTCCGCTCCTTGATTCCGCCTGGATATCCGGTGTGCCAATAGTATTTTTTGTCGGCCCATTTCCTACCCGTGAACACCACCTTTTCAGCATTGATTACGATAACATTGTCACCGCAATCCATGTGAGGGGTATAGGAAGGTTTGTGTTTTCCTCGCAGTCGGGTCGCAATGAATGCAGCCAAGCGACCCACTACCAGCCCCTCAGCATCGACAACAAGCCATTTCTTGTTGAGTTCCGAAACCTTAGCTGAATATGTTTTCATGGTTTCTCTTACACCCGGGCGCTAAAGTCTGAGCCGTTTCGAGTCACCTAATGTTGGAGCGGGTTTAGATAATTACTGCTAAAAAGTCAACATAGGACGGGAAAAGGGCCTGTAATATAATAAGTTAGCATAACGGTACTATAGTACCTCACATAAGCTGACCAGGCCAAGACTAAGGAGAAGATCTTACCCTTACCAGAAAATGAAGTACTCAATACTGACCAGGCCTTTTCTCCCGATAAATACTCATCTCACTACTTCACCTTGTGTAATTTCGAATTTTAGTTTAACCCTCATTGTTACTAGACAAAGAAAGTAATAATCCCCTGAATATACCTGTGAGAGCCCCAACAACAAAGAAATCAAAGCTATAGCGTTTTCTTTAGTAAGGAGGCATGCATTAGCAGATTAGGAGCTTTAATAATACATTTACAGGCTTAACAATTCCGAAGGTTAGTTTATTGAGGGATAAGATTCCGGCGTATGAGTTAGAAAATTTGAATGGAGTCAATTTGGATAAGTCCTTGATGAATAAAACTACTTATACCTTTAAGTCCTACAAAAACAACTCGATGTCCAATACTCCAGCCCCAGATTTATATATGAAGCCCCACCAGAGAAACATTAAAATCAAAAAAGGATATCAAACGACCTATGATAAGCCCTGGAGGACTAAGAGCCAAAGAAGAATCAACAAGTAAAGTATGAAGAGCATCACTTCCTAGAACTTCTGGAAAAAGAGGTCATCCATGGAGAGAATCAGGACA
>PVBE012233619.1_pt1 | contig 18403 bp, 15 predicted proteins | sample 1631181 | NCBI WGS metagenome assembly PVBE01 (sample SAMN08397723, study PRJNA350692) | Marine metagenome, whole genome shotgun sequencing project. | isolation source: water | place: Pacific Ocean | collected 2012-04
ACCGCCAATAGTCGAATAACCACTCAAGATCGTCGTCGTGCAGAAATTCGTCGAAATGTTTCTCGATCGCTGTTGCGCGCCGGATTCCATAGCCTGCAGACCCAAAGTCGCTCGGCAAATGTGTCCAGATCGGTTCCTTCGTTCGCCGCTCTTCATACGCAGTACGATCACCGAAACTTACAATCCGGTTCTTAGGGTCGATTGGATCCTGGATGACTATCCACATCATCACGCCGAACAGTGCGTGGAAGGGAACGCTTTCAAGCTGCAGGACTTGCCAGCCCTGCCCGGAATAGTGCCGCAAAGCGAATTCTTCGGCGCTGATTATCTCATCGCCAACTACGATCTGAGCGCCCTTCCGTCCGTCCTTGGCATATGTCGCCTGCAGAGGTTCTACTTCGACCGAGTATTGATCGATCACTTCTGCCTGTGACTTTTCAGTGAAAGCATATTTGGGTGCGCTCGCGTGCAGCTCTTTGATATCCTGCAGCACCGCTTTTTCTATTGCGGACTGCGCAGAGCGCCGCTCATCGTGAGTCGCGTCCGGATGCTCTGAGTCCCAATCGTGCAGTGCAGCTTCTTTGGCAAAGAGCAGCTCGCGCCAATAGTACCGCCTGATCTTGCTGGTGCGCCCGTGGATCGCCGCTGCTGGTGCCGGATCGGCGGGCAATCCACGGCATTCACTACAAACTCCCTCTTGGAAGCCATGCGTTACCGGCACCCGCTCCTGCGTATCGAGTTCGCAGCCCTCGCTTAGTTGATGCGGCAGAAAGCGATGCCCGCGCACCTCGTCGCAGGCACACATCATCACCGCGCCGCAATCCGCACAACGGTATTTGCGGATCAGTTCATGCTGATTGAGGCAGGCGCGGTCTGGGTGATGGCAAGTAGAGGGAGGTTGCCTAGCCATCTTCGATTGCTAACCGGAAGCAGGTGGCAAAGCGGCCTCTGTCCGCAGGACTTAACCCCGCCTCTTCGAACAATGGCTGCCAGCGCGCTGCAACCATCACGCGCAACTCTTCGGTCATGGCCGAGGCCTCCTCGGGGCCGAGATCGAATACTGCTGCTCCGGCAAGCGCATTTCCGATGGTCGCATTGCGTCCTTCCGGACCAACGCCCAGCACAAGGCGTCGCTCCAGCCCCACCTGCGGTTTGGGGACGACATCGTAGAGTGGAGACAACCGCCAGCCAGTTCCGTCGAAAAGAAATCCGTGATTGCGCAGGTGGTCATCGTCATTCGTTACGAGAATATTGAACACCATTCGGCGGAACAGCTCATGGAGGTCTGCGCGGACCTGCGTCCCGTGCTGACGTATCGCGCCAGCGAGATCAGCGTAACTGTAGCTGCTTACCTCGCTTTCATGCGCGCCCAGCATGGTCAGCCCCGACGCGAACGGTCGCCGCTCGAGCCAGTTGCCATGCGGCACGCGGTCGAACCGTTCGATCAGATAGATATCGCGGTCAAGTACACAGCGGAAATCGAGCGCGGGTACATTGAGGCCGCATTCGCTGGCCAGCTGCATAGTCGCCAGCTCTACGCGGCATTCAGGAAAGCTGTCGCCGTGCTTCTGGAATTTGGCGATCCAGGGCTGATAGCCGATTTGTGTTGCCGCCTTTGGACGGGCGCCGCCGAGCGACGAACCGGCAGCAAGCAGCGCGCGCAAGTTGTCATCCAGCTCATCGACGTGTTGCGCTCGTTCGGCTGCCTCGGCGAGTTTGGCGAGGGTGAACTCCTCGCCCGGAGCAGGACCATCGCCCCATGGAGTGATGCGCTCTGGTCGCTCCGGAGTTGGCCCGAATGCGAGCGCGCCGACGCGGTGTTCTCCCGAAGCAAGGATGAGGTCGATCTCGCTCGGCAGACGGTCGCCCATAGCCTTGTACATAAGATATTGGCCCCAGCCATCGGGAGCGGCGTCGCGGATGCCGCCGAAGACAGCAAACCCTTCCTCTGTGCGGAAGGTCCGGCTGGTCCCGGCATCGTGCAGCGGGAGGGCCACCGGATCGACGGGGATTCGGTCAGGGCGCTCAAGATACCGGCGTCCATAAGCGAACGTTGCAAATTGGTTGCGCGGTTCGTCGGTCATCGTCAGCAGTCCCGCCGGGACAGGACCTTCGGGAAGATGGACGAATACGTAGGAGCGGACGATTGTCATGACCGATCAGAAATCCAGCTCGTCATCGCTGGCTGCATGCGTTCGCTCGGGCAAGCGCGAGAGGTCCTCGCTTATGCCCGCTCGATCACTCTCTGGCGCAACCAAGCTGGCAAGGCGCTGGGTCATTCCCAGCACATGCAATGCGCTCACAAGGACTGCGAGACCAACTGTCGGATCACCAGCTTCGAGCCGCTGAAGTGTCTGAACCGACACCAGCATTCGTTCCGCCATCAACCGCTGCGGCATTTTGCGGCGACGCCGGGCAAGCGCGATGTCCTTGCCGAGCTGAGTTATAGCTCGCTGGCTTTGTGGCGGCAGTCCGCTAGCTGCTCTGGAGGCGCGTGGCATAGGCAGTACATGACATATCATGTTAATTTATGCAATAGCGCATGATATGTCATGCATCCTATGACCAGACACGACAAGCTATTGCGGTCGCCGCTTCCTGTCAGGGTACTGCGGACGCCAGTAAGAGCAGAGGTAGGCTGTGGGGAGCGAGCCAAAAGGACCGCATAACCCATGCCCACTCATGAAGCGACAAGACCCACACTGGAAGGGACCGCACGCCGTATCTGCGAAAGTCGAGGCGGCAGATGGTCGGGCACGAAGGGCATGGCCTGTTGTCCTGCACATGATGACAGCACGCCATCGTTGGGCGTGACGCTCGGTCGCAAAGCCATCCTTTTTCACTGCTTTGCCGGTTGCGATCAGCAGGCAGTGCTTGCTGCGCTGGCACGCGAGGGCTTCAACGCTTCCATCCTATTCTCGGACTCTTCGTCAGCTGACCAGTTCGAGCCAATTGAAAAACGTAATCTCTCGCCGGCGGCGCTGAGGATCTGGCGCGAAGCGGAGCCTGTGCGTTCCAGCCCGGCCAAAGCCTATCTCGAGAGCCGCGGCATCCTCGCCGCCTCTTCTGCTCTTCGGTTTCATCCACGAACACCGCTGGGCCCCAAAGGACGCACCCGCTACCTGCCCGCCATGATCGCGGCGGTCAGTCTCGACATGGGGCCCATCGCCATCCACCGCACATTCCTGTCACAGGATCGCCACAGGAAAGCGGACTTCGACAAGCCCAAGCGCGCTCTTGGCTCGCTAGGTGAAGCTGCCGTTCGGCTCTTCGCCCCGGCGGATGCCAAACTCGGACTCGCTGAAGGGATCGAAAGCGCGATGTCAGCTTATGCCCTGACCGGCATCCCCGCATGGGCAACATTGGGCAATGAGCGCTTCGGTCTGGTCAGCATTCCCGACAGCGTGACCGAGCTTCATCTCTTCGTCGATTACGATGACGGTGGTGATCTCGCAGTCGAACGGAGCCTATCCGCCTATGCGCGAAAAGGCCGGACGATCCATGTCCGCAAACCATCTGTGCGAGGCACCGACTGGAACGACGAACTCCAGGCATGGCTATGCCGTAAGGCGAAGGTTTGAGAGGAGAGAAGGCTTTTCGATTTCCTGATCCGGCAGAGGGCGCGTGTCCCGATGCCTCAATCAGGAGGACGATAAGCCATGTTTCAGTCAGACCTTTTTCCCGCCCGCCAGAAATCTCAGGACGTTCCGTTGGCCTGCGCCATTGGCGTCAAAATTGCCGACCGTCTCGCAGCAGGATGCCATCTCACTCGTGCCGATATTTCGGACCTGTTCGCCGAGGAAACCGGAGTTCAGGACTGGGGCAGCGCCTGGACCATCGACGACTATAACAACGTGATCGAGATTGGCTCCCTGCTCTGGCTGCGTGGATCTTCGCGCATCGATCTGACGACCGGCTTCCACGAAGCGGAAGCGCGCTTCGATTGGCTCGACGCGGCTCTACCACCTCGTCACGTGCGCAGCGAAGGCCAGATCGAGCTTCAGCAATTCTCGACCCCTCCGATGCTGGCCTGGCTGTTTGCGAAAGCCGCGGCGCTTTCATCACGGGATACGCTGCTCGAACCCTCCGCCGGCAATGGTGCTCTCGCGATCTGGGCCTACGGCCAAGCCGCATCGCTTACTCTAAACGAGATCGATGCTGGCAGACGCGGCGGCCTGGCACACATCTTTCCGAAGGCCGCAATCAGCTCCCACGATGGCGAACTTATTGCCGACTTGCATTGCGGCCCAATCCCCTCGGTCTTCCTGATGAACCCGCCCTTTGCGCGTAGCGAGGAACGCGGCAGCGACGGTGGTACAGCATTGCGCCATCTCCGAAGCGCATTCAGAGCTTGCGTTTGTGGCGGCAGGATTGTCGCGACCATGCCAGATGGTTTCGATGCTTCGCGCTTTGCCAAGGCACAGGACGAGGCTTCGCTGCGGCTCGATGTCCGGTTGCAGCGGATGTTCACTCGGACGGGCACGGGGATCGCTGTCCGGCTGGTCGTGATCGACAAAATCCCGACGGGTAAGAGCCGACCGATCACCGGCGATACGTCCGAGTTGGGCGAGTTCCATGCGCTTCTCGCCGATCTTCCGCCTCGCGCCTTGATATCGGCTGAAGTGCGTCGCTTGCCGGTGCGCACGATGTCGAGGTCCGTGGAGCACCGCGCAGCGATCCGACCTTCTGCACCCTTCGCGACGACGCCAGTCGCTGGGACCGATGCGGTCGAACTCAGCTATGCCGCACGAGCGGAAGCTGCACCTGTGCCTGAGCAGACAGGTATCTATCTCCCATATCGGCCAAGCCGCGTAGCGTTTGCCGATGCTTCGATGCATCCCACTCCCCTGGTGGAATCGGTCGCAATGGGATCGGTCGCGGCACCTGTTCCGGATGTCCGACCGCTGCTGCCCGCCAACTGGAAAGCGGACAAACTTCTATCCGCGGCACAGTGCGAGACGCTGATTTATGCGTGCCAGGCATTTGCCCGCGATCTACCGGCCCGATTCCGACCGAGTCAGGAAGGCACGATGCTCGAGCTGGCCGAAGACGGCCACGCCTATCGGCAGGGCTTCTTCCTTGGCGATGGGACCGGAGCGGGCAAGGGGCGGCAGATTGCGGCTGTGATGATGGACCGTTGGCTCGCGGGCGAACGTCGGCATATCTGGATCACCAAGAACGAGGCGCTGCTGCAAGATGCACGCCGCGACTGGGAAGCACTTGGCGGACTGCCGCTCGATATCCAACCCCTCGCGCGCTGGAAGCTCGGGCGACCCGTAACGCTGCCCGAAGGCATTCTGTTCGTCACCTATCCGACACTGCGCTCGGGCCGGGCCGAAGACACGCGCCTCGACCAGATCCTTGCCTGGACGGGCGAAGAGTTCGGAGGCGTAATCGCGTTCGACGAATCCCATGCGATGGCCAACGCCCTCGGGTCTTCGTCGACCCGCGGCAAGGTCAAGGGCTCGGAGCAAGGCATGGCGGGCCTCCGGCTGCAGAACCATCTGCCGCGCGCCCGCGTGCTTTACGCCTCCGCCACCGGCGCGTCGGAGATCGCTAATCTTGGTTACACCGCGAGGCTCGGCCTCTGGGGACCCGAAACCGCTTTCCCGACGCATGAAGGCTTCATGACCGAGATCCGCGCCGGTGGTGTAGCAGCGATGGAACTCGTTGCGCGCGACCTCAAGGCACAAGGTCTTTACCTCGCCCGCGCGCTGTCTTTTGCCGGGGTCGAATACGAGATCCTAGAACACTGCCTGACCGAAGCGCAGATCAGTATCTACGACGCCTATGCCGAAGCCTGGGCGATCATTCACCGCAATCTCGATGACGCGCTCGAAGCCACACGAGTCGTCGACGAGGACAGCGGCGATACGCTCAATCGCAATGCCAAGGCTGCCGCGCTGTCAAAATTTGAAGGCACAAAGCAGCGCTTCTTTGCGCAGCTGCTTCTGTCGATGAAACTGCCGAGTCTCATCCCGGCTATAGAAGAAGCGCTCGGTAAAGATCATTCGGTGGTCGTGCAGCTGGTTTCGACCGCTGAGGCCATGCTCGACCGCCGCCTCGCCGATCTCAGCGACGAGGAACGCGAGGCACTCGATATCGACCTTAGTCCGCGCGAATACGTCATCGACTATCTCGCCAAGAGCTTCCCGGTGCGCCTGATGCAGGTCTTTACCGACGAGGACGGCAATCTGCGCTCCGAAGCGATGAGCGATGACGACGGTAATCCGGTTCTTTGCTCGCGTGCCATTGCCGCGCGCGATGCGCTGATCGAACAGCTTTGCGCGCTTCCTCCAATCGCCACAGCGCTCGACGCGATCATCGAGCATTTTGGGACCGGGGCGGTCGCCGAAGTAACCGGGCGCAGCCGCAGGCTCGTTATCGGCAGGGATGGGCAGCAGCGGCTCGAACGGCGAAGCGGCAGTGCCAATGTCGCCGAAGCGCAGAGCTTCATGGAGGGCACGAAGCGCATCCTCATCTTTTCTGATGCTGGCGGGACCGGGCGTTCCTATCATGCCGATCTCGACTGCCAGAACCAGCAGCGCCGCGTCCACTTCCTGCTCGAACCGGGCTGGCGGGCGGACAATGCAATCCAGGGGCTCGGTCGTACCAACCGCACCAACCAGTCCTCGGCCCCGCTGTTCCGACCGGTGACCACCGATGTGAAGGGCGAACGGCGGTTTATCTCGACCATCGCTCGCAGGCTCGACAGCCTTGGTGCCCTGACGCGAGGACAGCGCCAGACCGGCGGTCAGAACCTCTTCGATCCGGCCGATAATCTCGAAAGCGATTATGCTAGGGATGCACTCAGCCGTTGGTTCCACTTGTTGTATGATGGCAAGCTGGAGGCGACGAGCTTCGGCGATTTCGTCGAGCGAACCGGCCTTCGGCTCGAGAATCCCGATGGCGGGCTGACCGACAACCTTCCGACTATCCAGCGCTGGCTCAACCGCATCCTTGCTCTGCCGATTGCGCTCCAAAATTCTATCTTCGATGAATATCTGGGGTTGGTCGAAGCGCGAATCGAGGCAGCGCGCGAAGCTGGAACTCTCGATCTGGGCCTTGAGACGGTTCGCGTCGATAGCTTCGAAGTTCTCAGCGACGAGCTTTTGCGAGCCGATCCTGTTACCGGCGCAGAAACCCGCCTGGTCTCGCTTGGGGTGAAACGCCACCTACGCCCGCTCCGACTGAAGCGTCTCGTGCGGATGCACGAGATCGGGTCGCTTCATGCCATCCCGTTACGCAATGCGCGATCGGGCAAGGTTGCTCTCTCGGTCCCGGCCCGGCGGCTCATTGCCGATGATGGCGCGGCGATCGAACGCCGTCGGCTGCTCCGGCCGCTCAAATCGGCTAACTGGACGATCGAGGCACTCGGTGAAAGCTTGTGGGAGGAGATCGGCGTGACCGAGTTCACCAAGGCCTGGTGCACCGAGGAAGTTAAGGCAGCCGCTTCGCCAGTGACCGAGCGCCTTCACCTCGCAACCGGGCTGCTTTTGCCGGTCTGGAATCGCTTGGCGGGAGATCATGTTTGCGTCACCCGGCTCGTTGCCGAGGACGGCCAGTCGATCATCGGGCGCGAAGTGCTCGATGTCGATCTCGCCAAGATTGCCGAAACGTTCGGACTGGCAGGGGTGGCCGGTCCCTTGCCCGACGAACTGGGGAAGCTGGTTTTGGCGAGCGGCACGCCGCAGCCTCTTGCCAGTCATGACGCGCTGATGGTCAAACGCTCGCTGGTCGGAGGCGAGCAACGGCTCGAACTTACGGGATACGCGCCTGATCGGCTCGACTGGTACAAAACCATGGGCTGTTTCACCGAGATCATTCGTTACCGCACGCGACTGTTCGTGCCGGTCTCCAAAGCATCGATCATTCTACCCGCCCTGGCCGTCTGAACAGCGATCAGCCGCATGGCGATGGGTTAGAGGGGAGGGTGCCTTTGGGCTAGTCGGGCCATGCATGCCGCATGGCTCCTTCCCATCAGGAGACTACCCATGATCCAATCAATTTCCTTGAAAAAGCTTGTCCCGAGCCCGCGCAATGTGCGCAAAACCAGCGATCCTGCTGCCGACGAACAATTGAAAACCGATATCGCAGCACGAGGTCTGTTGCAGAACCTTGTTGTGCGCAAGGCGAAGCGCGGCAAATTCGAGGTCGAGGCCGGAGGTCGCCGCCTCGCGGCGCTGCAGGCGCTTGCAAAAGACGGTACGCTGGCCAAAACCCACGAAGTGACGTGCCTGGTCATCGAAGGCGAGGAAAGCGAGGTCCGCGAAGCAAGCCTTGCTGAAAATTTCCAGCGTCTCGCCATGAACCCGGCCGATGAAGCGCAGGCATTCTCGGCCATTATCGAGGCTGGTGGCTGCGTTGAGGACGTGGCGCGTCGCTTTGGCCTGACTGTCCGCTTCGTTGAAGGCCGCTTGCGACTGGCCGCACTTGCCCCCTGCGTGTTCGAAGCGCTTGCGGATGGCACAATCACCTTAGACATGGCCAAGGCCTACGGCGCGATCTCTGATGCCGATCGCCAGGCGCATGTCTATGCCGAACTGCAGGACGCCTGGTACCAAATCACGCCCGAAACGATCCGCCGTATGGTGTTAGATGCCAGCGTGCGCGGCTCAGACCCGCGGGCTGTTCTGGTCGGACGCGACGCTTATCTTGCCGCAGGTGGTCGCATCGAGCGCGAGCTATTTGACGATGATGCCAGCGAAAGCTGGATCGATATCGCGCTGCTTGAAGACCTCGCGCACAAGGCCATGGATGAAGCGGCAACGAAAAGCGCCCAAGAGCATGGCCTTGCTTGGGTGAGACCGACGCTTGGCAACTATGTCAGCCATGACCTCGTTGAAGGCCTCAATCGCTTGCAGTGCGAACCTGTGCCGATGACCGAGCAAGAGGCGCAGGAACTCGGTGAACTCGAGGCCGGCTACGACCGGGTGGCCGCTATTCTCGAAGACGAAGACAGCGACGAGGACGAGGTCGCCAAGGCCGAAGAAGAACTGGTCGCAATCGATCGTGCAATGCGTGCGCTCAACGATCGGCCACCGGTGCTTGCCGACGATCTCAAGGCAGATGCCGGCGCCTTCCTCGTTCTCTCGCGCAATGGTGAGCCCGCTCTGGTCCCGCAATTTTACACTGAGAGCGAAGTAATTTCGGAAGACGACGGTGTGGTCGAGCCGGTCGCCGGGGGCACCGAGACCAAGGGTAGAGGCAATTCGCTCTCTCAGCGCCTGCTCGATGAGTTGGCCATGCAACGCCGCGACATACTGGCTATCCACGTGGCAAACGATCCTGCGCTCGCGCTCGACTTCATGGTTTTCACGCTTGCCGATGCTGATGGGCAAGACTGGCGTGCGAAGAAGGCTTCGACGATCTCAGGTTCGGCAGAGACTGGCCCCGTTACAGGTTTTGAGGCCAAGGATGCACCCGCTAGCGCCGCGCTCGCCGAGTTCGCCGGCAGCCTCGACGAGAGCTGGCGCTCTGGCGAAAGCGATGTCGAACGGTTCGAAGCTTTCCGGGCACTGTCCCATGAAGCAAGGTCCGCATGGCTCGGCCATGTCGTGTCGCGCACGCTCGTAGCCAGCCTGGCTTGCGAGGGTGAGCGCTCGGCTCCTCTCCACGAGGCAATCGGCGGCTTGCTTGAAATCGAGACCGCACATTGGTGGCGACCAACTGCGGCAAATTATTTCGACCGCGTGGCGAAGGCAAAGACGCTCGAGGCGCTTGACGCTGCGGGCGGGCCTGAATTGGTCAGCCGCTATTCGGCTTCCAAGAAGGCTGAGCTTGCCAGCGCTGCCGAACGAATATTCTCGGGCAATTTCATCGGTGAGGCGGGCACCAAGGAGCGTGCGCTCGCCTGGGTTCCGGACATCATGTATTTTCGAGGAACCGCTGAACCCGACGAAACGGTTGATCCTGATGAAAATGACGAAAGCGATGTCGAGATCACCGAGCAGGCCGCCTGATCCCTCCTGACAGGTTGAAGCCGTTCGGTAGGCGGTCCGTCCCTTCGGGGCGGGCCGCCTTTTCTCGTTAAGACCAGCTTGGGTTCCGCCATCGGCAAGGATCAGAGGGGAGGGGGCTTTTGGGCATCTGGCCCGGTGCAATTTCGTCCGGGCAATCAGGAGATTTCTCATGCGCAAGTTCAAACGCTCGTTAGCCTCCCGTTCACCGGCCCAGTCTCCGGCAGTTCGGATTACGGCCACCATCATCGAAAAGCTTGAACAGGGCACCAAGCCCTGGGTCAAACCCTGGCGCGGAGTTCCAACGTCCCGCCCTCTGCGCAGCTGCGGCACGCCCTACCGGGGCATGAATACCTTCTGGCTGTGGATGATGGCCGAGGCGTCAGGCTTCGCTTCGCCTTACTGGATGACCTACCGCCAGTGCGCAAAACTCGGCGGACAGGTGCGAAAAGGCGAGAAGTCGAGCATCGCCATCTTCTACAAGACCTACGACAAGGAGGTGGAAGCGTCCGACGGCGGCGAAAAGACAGAGACACGCCGCGTTCTCAAATCCTACGCAATCTTCAATGCTGACCAGTGCGATGACCTTCCGGCCATGTACAGACCAGCACCGCTCATGGAGCCGGTAGAACCCGCCGGGCGACAGCATAAGCTCGATGCATTCTTTGCGCAGATCGATGCGCAGATGCGGCACACAGGAAGCGAAGCCTATTACGAGCCGGTCCGCGACCGCATCACCATGCCGCCTGCCACGCTGTTCGAGGGATTTGACCATTACTATGCGACGCTTGCCCATGAGCTGTCGCACTGGACCGGGCATTCATCCCGGCTGGATCGCGATCTCAAAAACCGGTTCGGTAGCAAAGCCTATGCCGCTGAAGAACTCGTAGCCGAGCTTTCCTCGGCGATCTTGGGCGCTGAACTGGGACTTCCCGTTACTCACCTCGACAATCATGCCAGCTACATATCGCACTGGCTGAAGCTCTTGAAATCGGACGACAGGGCCATGCTGATGGCAGCGGCTAAGGCTGAGGAAGCATCATCGCTGTTACTCCGTCTTGGCGGCCATGACGAACGCAGCGACTCTGCATTCGGCGATGATCTCGCCGAAGTTGCGTGAGGGGAGCACATCATGGGACGCTCTGTCAGCTACCCGCAAGGGGCCATCGTCGCTTTCCGCCTGATCGAGAGCGGAGCGAGGGGCGACCTCGACTGGCAATATGAATGCCTGGTCGAAGATGTTGTCAGCACTGCGCGCCAAGCCTTCCCCTCACTTTTGCCTCACGATGGCTGGCGTGGACGCGAAGATCGGATACTGCTCCGGAATGCCTATGCCGATTGCGGCATTTCCATTTATTGCGGTCTCGCAGCCGTCTGGCTCGTCGAACGGAATGACAGCTGCTACTGGGAAGCCGATTATGACCGACCCAGAACTGGCCGAGCTCAGCGATGGCTTGGCCAAGTGTCCGGCAACTTCTTGCAGATGTTCGGGGAGATTCGTCAGATCGGGCGCTTCTCCAATGGCGAAGGCGTATTCGAGCGGATCCATGTCTCACCGCAAAGGCCACGAGATCGGCAGGCAGCCGAAAACTAGTTGTTCGTGCAGGCCCCGCTGATGATGTCGGCAAAGGAACTACGTCATGCCTCGTGCCTGTCCGCCGGGAGAGGCCCTGGACCGGCCGTGGTCTGGCACAACCTGCAAGGCTGCGGCCCGTGTGGCCCGCGCCAGCCTTGCCTTGCAGGTTTCCCGCTTCGCGGTGCGCCAGCCCCCTTATTCCGGCCCTGATCGGGCTCCGGCGGACAAGGAGCGAGACATTCCGGTTTCGTAAGCTTTGCCGCCTGAGCACATCAGGAGGCTTAATCATGTACGATAGTTTTACCCAACAACTCGCCGGGCTCGACCTTGCAGGTCTAACCATCAAGCCTGCACCTTTCGATCCGTCCGATTTTCCAAGTGAAGAAGCAGTCGAGCAGACGCTCGCTGCCGTTTGGTCCGACATGTTTGTCATGTTGTCGGGAACATCGCTCGAAGCGGATGCCGAAGACGTGGCTTGGGGCTTCGTCAATCTGTTTCACCGTGCTGCCAGCCGTAAGTCTACGCAGCTCGACCGGGCGAGCGATGAAGTCCGGGCGCTCCTTGCAGCCGCCGACGGATCCGAAGTCCATTCAAGCAATCTCGAAGAGCAGATCGAACGCGCCCAGGCAGCCGAGGCAAGCATCGTGGCATTTGAACAGATGCGCGAAGTTGCCGCATCGCTTTATCTCGAAGAAACGGGTTCTTCATGGAAGCCATTTGTCGGTTCGCGTTCGAACCATTCGCGCAAAGTGACTTCTGCGGTTGTTGAGGCCCGCGATTTCCTGCGCGCGAGGGCTGAGCGGCGCCGGGATGCCCATAGTCCTGAGGGCACTGCAGTTTTATTCGCCGGTGGGCGACCCTCCTTTGCCAGCGCCGACGAGGCCAAGGCCTTCGCTTCGAACGTATGGGCTACGCTCGACAAGGTGCGCGACCGGGTTCCGGATATGTTTATCCTGCACGGCGGCGACAGCAAAGGTGTTGACCGGCTGGCAGCCTCCTGGGCCGAACGCCACAATGTCCAGCAACTGGTATTCAACCTCGATAGGAGGCTCGGAGCCCGTGCCGGCTTCAAGCGCAACGAGCAGATGCTCAAAATGGACCCGCGCTATGTCATCGCCTTTCCCGGCAATGGCGTACTTGAGCGACTCGTGATTGAGGCAAAATCACGCCGGGTCAGCGTAGTTGACCGTCGTGGACCTCTTGGGACAAATCCTCGCGAGAGGTGAAACTCTCTGTCAGCAAATCCATGTACCGGCCACTTCAAACCAAGCGAGTAAATGAGCAATCTTCTCATTCATCTGCAGAAGTCTTGGTCGCTCCGTAGATCGATATCAAGCCAGTGATGGTTTGATATCTCTTGCATTCTGTGATGCTGAGAAATCCAGCTTGTTCCATAAGCGGTACAAGCGCGCCGTCCGCGTTTGGCTGCGTGTCCGAAACACCGTCGAGCTGCTGTATCGTTGCTCTGAACAGGACACGCATGAGGCGTGATTGCTGCTCACCGTAGTCTGCTATGAACAGGCGTCCACCTGGCTTAAGTGCTTCGTAAATCTCGCAAAGCAAGCGGAGCTTCTCATCATAAGGAACTTGATGGAGAACGAGGCAGAGTGTGGCGATGTTCGGCGCTGGCCATTTGGCAACAGTGGCCACCGAGAATAATCCATGTTTGAATTCAGCATCTATTCCAGCTCGCCCCGCTTTCTTTCGTGCGATCTGGATCGCATCTTCGTCTGGATCGATCCCGAAGTACGTCGTGGCTGGGTTTTTCGTGGCCAGTAGTGGCGCCAGGCTGCCGGTACCCGCCCCAATGTCGAGCAGGACCTCGTTACACTTGGGCTCAATCAGGTCCACAAGGTCTCTACGCCACCTTTTTTCGCGGGTCGAAAGTCGGACCCCGATATCGTAGAGTGGCGTGAGAATAGGATAACCGGCTGGCGGCGTATAGACTGCATGTTGATCGGTCATGCCTGTCTCTCGCTTTGTGGGCCGAGCTCCGGCAGAGACTGTGCCTGCTTTCTAAATGGTTCGGCCAACTGTGCTAGATAGGCATCCGGATAATCTTCGATGCCAGCGAGGCCAATCGCCCCCGCTCTGATATGCTGGCTCGACCCAAAGCGCGCTGTACCAAGCAGAACATCCCAGAGCGTCAAGAAGAGACCGAAATTGACGTCGCCGTCCGTTTCGGATGCGAGGTGGTGGTGCCGATGGACTGGAGCGACGGCCCAGATATATGCCAACGGCCCGACCCGCATGTCGACGTTCGAGTGCTGTAACTGGAGCTGTATCAGCACCGCAAAGGAAGCCACGGCGGCGACATCGAGAGGGATTCCCAGAAGAAGCCAGGGCAACGCACCGGCGGTAACCTCGATGAACTGGTGGACTGGATGCTTCAGTAGCCCGTTGAAGCCGTACATGCGGCGTACCGAATGATGCACGGCGTGAAAACGCCAGAGAAACGAAACCCTGTGACTGGCGAAATGGGCAAGGGTAATCCCCACGTCGAGGAGTACAATAGCCATTGCTACATCGGCCCATAAGGGCAGCGTCTTTGGCCAGGCTAATTCCCAAGGGACAAGGCTTGTGATGAGCGGAAGAAGCAGCACCATAGCCACAAGAGATCCTTCATTCACGAGGGCATGCAAAATGTCTCTACGGCCATCGCCATGGCTCGAGTTCCACTGGTTTTCGAAAGGCGCGATACGCTCGGCGGCGAGCGAGGACCCAATCGCGGCGATGATCAGAACGAACAACCAGGCCGGCGAACTACCCGAGGACACGATCGCCGTAGCGCCCCCGACAAAGCCGAAAAAATAGAGCGGGCCATAGAGATAACGAAAAACGGCCATTGCAGCCTCCATCAAACGATGGTTCCGTCTACGCTCCCTTAGGGCCCCGGTATTGAACGTTTCGCTGGTGTCTTAACGCACGATGGTAATCTCGATTTTTGCGAGACCCTGTGATGGCGTCACGCCGAACCATTCGACCAAACGACGGGTAAAATGCGCTTGATCGGAAAACCCACCTGCGGCCGCGGCGGCAGCTAGACTATGAGACTGGTGGAAACCTTCGATGGCACGCTGAACTTGCAACCATTGCAGGAGCTTGGTCGTCGGCACTCCAAAATCTCGAATCGCAATTTCCCGCATCCGCGTGGTCGAAACACCGACGGCTTTGGCCAATTCCGAAGGTGTCGCCCCGGGTTCGATTTGTTGCAGCGTAGAGCGGAGGCGCGGGTCGATTTGGCTCGAACCCTTCCGGTTCAAAAAGCCTTCCATCCATTTGCGTGCCTCGTTCCCAGATCCAACCAGAGCCAATGCATTCGCTTCAGCGGTCGAAAGCCGTTCCAGTCCAACACTCTTGTTGAGGTCACGGGTTCCCATGAAAAACGGATCGACATACAGATTTCGCAGGATGGCACCGGATGGCGTCAAGCGGTGAACCGTGGTGGCAGGGATGAGAACAGCTTCACCGGGCGACAAGCGAAGATCTCGGTCAGCGTTAATGCTGCAAGAGTCGACCAGCGAAAGACTGATCTGGTGTGCCAGATGACTGTGCGGACGGTTCTCTCCTGTTTGGGCGTCGAGAAGTGCCCAGCCAAATCCGAGCATCATGTTGCCCTCCCATGAGGCGTCGGTGCTTCTCAAAGAGCGATTTCGTCTTAGCTGCTGTGCAATCGGACGTTCCTTTCTGAGAGATCTCAACGCGTTCCCGGCTCTCCTCAAGTCTCTTTCAAAGACCGCTCACTGCGCCGGATATCCTCGAGAATGATCTTGCTGCCTGGCAGCGCCGGCATCCGGGAACGATCGATGCGCAGATCCTGCGCGGGAAGCCGATATTCCATTTCGCAAAGAAGCATTCGCAACGCGCGCTCCATCACTTCGAGCACGACCGTCTCGCCGGGGCAGCGATGATTTTTCGGGACATCGCCGCCGCCCTGAGGGATCAATGCGAACGCGGAAATGCCTTCCTCGCGAAAGCGCTCCGGATTGAAGGTTTCCGGCTCGTTCCAGAGATGAGGATCAGTGTTGGTTGCGTGCAAGTCGAGCAGGAAACGTCGCCCGGCGGGAAAACGAACATTTCGCCACCGGAAGTCCTTTCGGCTTCTGGCAGCGACCGCAGGAAAGAAGGGATAGAACCGGCGCACTTCCTGGACGAAATAGCCCATCTCAGAGCGATCGGATGCAGGGGTCGGAGCCAAATCGGGAAACGAATGGAGAGCATGCGCCAGGAGAGTGATATAGACAGACGCTGCGACGGTTGGGCGCAGAACGTTCAGCAGTTCGACGGCGGCGATCTTGGGACTTAGCAGCGCACCATCCTCATCCCGGTGCGCAGCAATCACAGCCAGCGCCGATTCAGCGGGTGGGACCAGACGGCGGTCACGCGCATCCTTGATGACGCGAGCAAGCCACGCTTCGTAACGGCTGCGAGCGCGCCGGGCCCGAAAATGGCCCAAGCCGAGCGCGGCCGCGCGGTCGAAGAGTAGAACAAGGTCGCGAGTTCGCTTGATGCGCTCTTCAGCCGGTAGTGGCACACCGGCCCAGTCGCACACTGCTTCGGCCAATATGGGATGCAGCGCTTCGTAGAAGATTACCTGCGATTCCCGGGTCCATGCCGGGAGCTGGGCCAACCACATTTTTTCGAATTTCTCTCCCAGAGCCTCGACACGCTCTTGCGTCAGCAAAGACACGAACATTTCCTTGCGCCGCAAATGCCGCTCGCCATCCAGACCCTGGACTCCGCCCTTGCCAGTCAAAGTCGCCCGAACCGGTTCCGGCATCGCGCCGTCGCGCGACATTCGCGCTTTATCGTAGAACATCTCGGCCGCAGCTTCGCCGCGCAGGCACACAGTCCGCCGGAGCAACAGGCGGGTTTCGAACATATTGCCACCGGTTCGCGAGCAGACCGTGTTTACGAAGTCATAGGGCCGCCTCAGGAAATGGAGTGTGCTGTCGAAGGGCCCTTGCGGTATGAGTTCTTCGCTCTGTTTTATGGAACGTTTCATAGACCAATACCGTCCTCTCGATTTGGCATATCGGTGCCGAGCCAGGCACGGCAAAACCAACCGGCGCGCTTTTGATTATGCTCCCGCCGATAAGTCTCGCATTGCCCCTTATGCTGCGATCAATCCTGCGGCTGCGGTGTGACGCGCAGATAAGGTTTTACCGTCTCCCAGCCTTTGGGGAATTTCTCACGCGCTTCTTCATCGCTGAGCGAAGGCACGATGATGACGTCCTCGCCCTGCTGCCAGTTCACAGGTGTGGCCACGCTGTGGTCCGCCGTCAGTTGCAGCGAATCGATAATCCGCAAGATCTCTTCGAAATTTCGTCCCGTGCTCGCGGGATAAGTGAGCGTAAGTTTCACTTTCTTATCGGGACCGATGATGAACACCGAGCGGACGGTGAATGAATCATCAGCCTGCGGATGGATCATTCCATAGAGATCAGCGATTTCACGATCCGGGTCCGCGACCAGCGGAAAGTTGAGAGCATGACCCTGGGTTTCGGCAATGTCGCCCGCCCAAGCTCGATGATCTTCGAGCGGATCGACGCTGAGACCGATCACTTTGACGCCGCGTTTGTCGAATTCAGGCTTGAGGCGGGCAACCTCACCAAGTTCCGTCGTGCAAACAGGAGTGAAATCCGCAGGGTGCGAGAACAGCACCGCCCAGTCGTCACCCATCCATTCATGGAATTTGAGCGTGCCATCGGTTGTGTCGGCCTCGAAATCGGGTGCGGTGTCGCCAAGTTGAAGTGTCATTGAAAATCTCCTGTGGTGAGCGCTAAAGCAACGCAGCTACACGTACAGATGGGTGCTACAGTTGCTGTAGGTGCAACCGAGATCGCGACCAAGCGGCGTTCAGACGCGATAGACGGCATCGCCAGCGTGCTGGTGTGGCGACCTTCCGCGCTATGCGGAAGCGTTCGTCTTTTCTCATTGCGTCCGGTCTTAATCAGCTCGTATTCGCGCTGGTTTCAGGCTGGTCTTCGCCCACCAGGATCAAAAGCCCCAGTCCCGCTACGATCGCGACGTCGGCCAGATTGAATGATGGCCAATGAAAATTGTCCCAGTACAAATCGATAAAGTCCCTGACGGCGCCAAACATCAGCCTGTCTGCAACGTTGCCGAGCGCTCCGCCAATCGCCAAGCTCAAGCCGAGCGCATGGATGGGGGATCGGGTTCTCATCAGCCAAATCCCGAGCATGCCCGAAAGCAGAACGCCGATCGCGATAAGGATCACGGGGGCTGCTCCACCGGCCAGTCCGAAAGCCACGCCGCTATTGGCGATGGCGACTAGATTGAAGCCCGGGAACACTGCGATCACGTTACCCGAACCAACCAAAGAATGCGCCCAGGTTTTCGACAATTGGTCGAGGCCGAAGCTAACCAGAATCAAAACGGGCGCAAGCCGTTTCGCCGCGCTCAAGGTCATCGGACGCTGGATGGTGCATTCACGACCACCATCTTTTCTTCGCTCATATCGGCCATCGTGTAACCTATACCGCCTGTTCCGAGGCCCGACTGCCGACGTCCTGCGAACGGCATCCAGTCGACGCGAAATGCGGTATGATCGTTGACCATTACGGCTGACGCGGCCAGCGTTTCGACGCAGTAATCGGCCCAGGACATTCGGTCGGTAAACACAGCCGCCTGAAAGGCGTAGGGAAGCGCGTTCGCTTGGCCGATCGCAGCATCGACGTCGTCGTATCCGTAAATGCAGACCACAGGGCCAAACACTTCCTTGCGCGATACATCGGCGTCGCACGGCGGATCGACAAGGACCGTGGGCTGGTAAAGGGTGGAACCCATGCGCTTACCCCCTGCGGCGAGCCTGGCGCCGCCCTGAACGGCTGCATCGACCCAGGAT
>PVBE010846334.1_pt1 | contig 18402 bp, 26 predicted proteins | sample 1631181 | NCBI WGS metagenome assembly PVBE01 (sample SAMN08397723, study PRJNA350692) | Marine metagenome, whole genome shotgun sequencing project. | isolation source: water | place: Pacific Ocean | collected 2012-04
AATAAGATAAATATTTATAAAGAATAAAATTTTATTTTTGAATATGGAAGTAAACTTCAAATCCTTTGATGATTCCAATAATGATTCTAATTTATCTGTTGAAAGTGAAAATAAAGTATTAAAAGCTACAATCATACATCTAAAGAATGAATTAACCAAACTTAGAAAAAAACCATTAATACTTTGTCAAATTAAAAATATAATAAAAGATAAAGTTATCATAAAATTACCTAATGGAAATAATTTTCTTGTAGAAGTGTCTAGTGATCTATTGGGAAAATTAAAAATAAATGATGAAGTTTTTGTAGAACAAAGATCATTAGCTGTAGTTGATAAATTAGAAAGTCATAAATCTTATGATGTTGAAAATTTTGTAATAATTGAAAAACCTAAAATTTCTTGGAAGGAAATAGGTGGATTAAAAGATCAAATTCAAGAAATAAAGGAAGTAATAGAGCTTCCATTAAACAAACCTAAAGTTTTTGAAAAAGTTGGAATAGACCCACCTAAAGGGATTTTGTTATATGGCCCCCCAGGATCTGGAAAAACATTATTAGCTAAAGCTGTTGCACAATCAACTAAAGCAACATTCATAGAAGTAGTTGCTTCTGAGTTAAATCAAAAGTATATAGGTGAAGGTGCTAAATTAGTTAGAGATATTTTTAAATTAGCTAAAGAAAAAGCACCAAGTATAATTTTTGTAGATGAGATTGACGCTTTAGCTTCTGAGAGAATGGATATAGGGACTTCTGGGGAAAGAGAAGTACAAAGGACATTTATGCAATTTTTATCTGAGTTGGATGGTTTTAAATCATTAAGTAATGTTAAATTGATAGGCGCAACAAATAGAATTGATGTTTTAGATCCAGCTTTATTAAGGCCTGGAAGATTAGATAGACTAATAGAGATTCAATTACCAAACAAAGAAGAGAGAGAAGAGATATTAAAAATTCACACAAAAAATATGAGTTTGAATAAAGTAAATATTCCTCAACTAACTTTAGAAACTCAAGATTTTTCTGGTGCAGATATAAAATCAATGTGTACTGAAGCAGGGTATCTTGCAATTAGAAAAAATAAATATAGTGTAAATCATAATGATTTTGTTGATGCCCTAAAAAAAATTAAAGTAGAAGATCAAGAAGATCATATAGTTATGTTTGGATAGATTTTTAAGTCTTTTTTTCTGTTTTTATTTATGAGATTAATGAAAATTCCATATTCAGATGGATCTTTAGATAAAAATAAAGGTTGTGAAAAAGCACCTGATCATATAGTAAAACTAATTAATGAAATTTGGTCTAATGAGAATCATAAAAATATTGAACTGGAAATAGGAGAAAATATTGATTTTAAAAATAATTTAAAAAAAGCAGATTTTTATTTAGGAGGAGACCATAGCATAACTTATTGGACATTTAAAGAATTTGTTAAAGGACAAAAAAATCCTGGAATTATAATATTTGATGCACATCCTGATTTATTTAATGAATTTAAAGAACCAACACATGTAGATTGGCTTTATTTCCTTATTGAAGAAAAATTAGTCAAACCTGAAAATATAATCATAATTGGATTGAGAAATTCTCATGTTAAAGAAATAGAATATGCTTCAAAAAATAAAATAAAGTTATATCCTATGAATCAAATTTTTAATAATCTAGAAAATGTTTGTGATACAATTATGGAAGCAGCAATGGATTTTGATTCTTTATACCTAAGCTTAGACATAGATGTTTTAGATCCTGCATTTGCTCCAGGGACAGGTTATTTAGAACCAGGAGGATTATCTTCTAGAGAATTAATCTATTTTATTAAAAGATTAAAGATGTTAAAAAAATTAAAAGTAGTTGATTTAGTAGAAATAAATCCTAATAAAGATATTAATAACATTACTTCTAAATTAGGCGCTAAAATTATCAAAGAATTTAGCTAAAATAAATTAATATGCGGAGGACAGGATTCGAACCTGCGTAGGCACTAAGCCACTGGGGCCTAAACCCAGCCCATTTGACCACTCTGGCACCCCCGCATATATAATCATAAGAATTTTAATTTAAATAACTTTAGTTTAGAAAGATTAATTAGATACTTTTTCTTTTTGTTCTTTGTTTTTGCCAAGCATACTTTCTTAGTTTTGAAGAATTACCAAATCCACAAGAACTACATTTCTTTTTTCTTATATGATAACTAGCTTTTCCACACCTTCTACATCTAATAAAATTCTTTTTACCAGACTTTTTACCCATGGAGGGTGTTCCTTTTGTCATTTTATTCAGAAGGAGATATTAAGATTATTGTGTCACCTCTAATAAAAGTTAACCCCAATTTTCTTTTTAATTCACCATTTTCATATTCTTCAGCATTCTCTAAAACTGTGTTGATATGAATATCAAATGATTTTAAATTACCTCTAATTTGTTTTTGATTCTTTAATTCTAGTAATACTCTTTTCCCTCTAGCATTGTTTAATGCATCTAACGGTCTTTCTGGATCCATGTAATTTTCCTGTTTAAAGCGTTTAAAAACCTTTCTAAAAACATTTATAAATTGTAAATTTGGAGATGTTCTATGGCAATTACACATTCAAGACCAACTAAGAAAGTTAGTGGTGGGAAATATCAAAAGTATAGAAAGAAAAGAAAATATGAAAAAGGAAATTCTCCAACACATACTAAAGTAGGGGATAGAAGATCTTCTAAGATAAGAGTTAGAAGTAAAAACTTTAAGTTTAGAATTTTAAGTGATAATCTAGTTAATGTATATGATCCTAAAACAAAAAAATATTCTAAATTAAAAATTAAAACTATAGTGGAAACTCCTGCTAATAGACATTTTGTTAGAAGAAATATTATGACTAAAGGTACAATAATAGAAACTGAAAAAGGAAAAGCTAAAGTAACAAATAGACCAGGTCAAGAGAATATAATCAATGCTATTTTAGTTGGAAAATAATTTTACGTTAATAATTTTTTAAGTCCTTTAAATGGAGCTTTGATTAAATAACTTGTTGCTTTTAATGCCTTTTTACCAACAGATCTTCCTACTTTAAATGTTAAATATCCTAATCCTACATATAATGCAACTCCACTTGCAAAACCTAATGTAATTCCTAATGCTGCTGAAGGAAGTGCCAAACCTGTAGCGATACTAGATGTATTAACAAGACTTGCAACAGTTGGTGCTACAAGATTGTAAGTAGATGCAGCTAATCCATAATACAAATTATGCAATCCAATTGCAGCATCAGCTGTAGTAGATAAAGCAGTTCCAACACTAGATCCTACTGAAGATAAAGAAGAACTGTAAAGTGTATTTTCTAATCCAGAAGCCATATTATTGATACGATCAAAATTAGTTAAAACTGTAGCAGCTCCTCCAGTTACTAAAAGATCATCTAATCCAAATTTATAATTTAAAGCTTTATTTAACCATGTCATTTTATTATTTTAATTTTCCTGAACTCATTAATTCTGTAATATCCTCCGCTGATCTATTTGGATTTTTTATTAAATCTGAAGTAGTTCTATGAACGTCTCCCCAAATTTTCTCTGCTTCTCTAACTAAAGCTCCAATTTCAGCAACCTTAGCTTGAGTTCCTTTACCTTTTAATCTTGCATCCATTCCTAACTCTAATGCTTTCATTCTTTCATTAGAATTTCTTGCTGTTCTAAGAGCTAATCCTGCAATATTTGGTTCTTTTTCTTCTAGAGGATCTTTAGTAGAAGCTAATTCAGCTCTTTTATTATCTAACGATCTATTGTACTCTATCTTATTTAATATACCATAACCTAAAGCAAAAACTACTCCTAAAGCAGCTGCACCATAAACATATCTCTTCATTTTTTACCTCCAAATATTAATATTAAACCATTTCATTATATATAAATCTTTCTATCTGTTACTACTATGAAATAACACCCTAAATAAGAATATTTAAATATAATCGATAGATTTATAAATGATTGATGCACATATTTTTTAAAGGTTATTATAATTTTGGGGGTCATACAATGGCTAGTTATATAAAAAAATGCCCTGAGTGTGGGAGCATAAATTTAAATCACCACAAAGATAAAGGTGAGATCATTTGTAGAGATTGTGGTTTAGTTCTAGAAGAAAAAATGGTTGATTTTGAGCAAGAATGGAGAGAATTTGACTCAGAACAAGCAGAAAGAGTAAGAAGAACAGGAGCTCCTTCAACTTGGACAAAGTTTGATAAAGGACTAGGAACAGATATTGGACAAAAAGGAGATATATATAAATTAGAATCAAAAGGAAGAAATAAATTCTTCAGATTAAGAAAATGGCAATATAGAGTTTCTACAGCTATTGAAAGAAACTTAAAATTAGCTTTAGCTGAGCTTAAGAGAGTAGCTTCTTACTTAAAACTTCCAAAAAGTGTTGAAGAAGAAGCAGCTAGAATTTATACTTTGGCTGTTCAAAGAGGATTAGTAAGAGGAAGATCAATGGAAAGTGTAGTTGCAGGGGCATTATATGCTGCTTGTAGAAGACATGAAGTTCCTAGGACTCTAGATGAATTAAGTGAAGCTTCTGGAATAGATAAAAAAGAAATTGGAAGAACTTATAGATTTGTAACAAGAGAATTAGGAATAAGAATACTTCCAAGCAATCCAGTTGATTATATTCCAAGATTTGCTAGTGCTTTAAGATTAAATCCAGACACTCAAAGTAAAGCTGTTGAGATTTTAGAAAAAGCTCAAAATTCTGAGTTAACCTCTGGAAGAGGGCCAACAGGAATAGCTGCTGCTTCATTATATGTTGCTGCTTTAATAAATAATGAAAAGAAAACACAAAGAGAAGTAGCAGACGTAGCTGGAGTAACAGAAGTTACAATAAGAAATAGATACAAAGAATTATTAAAAAAATTAAAATTAAAAGATCAAATTAAAAAGAAAGAATAACTTTTTAAATAATATTTCTTTTTTTATTTTTATAATGTATAAAGAGAGGGTTATTGAGACTTTTAAGAATTTAGAATTTCTTTTATTTGTTCCAGATCTAATCTTATTAATATTTACATTTTTATCAGGATTTGTATTTGTTAAGTATAGTGGCGTATTAAATCTTTTAACTAATGCAAATAAATTAGCTAGTTCTTTGAGAGTAGCTGATTCAATTGAAGCATTAGCACCAATCTTTACTAGTTTTGTACAAAAAGATGTTTTAATAGTATTAATCTATTTATCAATATTTTTTATAGGGGGTTTTGTATTAGGTTCAGGATTGTTAGCTATGAAATTTGGAATGATGAAGGAAGTAGTAGAGAATAAAAAATTAAGCTTTAAAAAAATGTATGGGTATAGTATGAATTATTTTTGGGAGGTAGTTTGGTTGAGATTAACTATTTTTTTGATTTCTTTAAGTGTAATAGTCTCATTTGCTGTATTAGTTGGATTGAATGCATTAAACTCTTTTTATCAAGAAACTTTTTTCATATTAATCTCAATATTATTTTTATTAACATTAATCTTTCTTAGATTTTTATTATTATTTAGATATCCTGCCTTATTTTTTGATAGAAAAAATTCAACACAAACAATAAAAAGATTATATGATTATTTTTTAAAAAATTATAAACATATAATCTTAACTTGGTTAGTAATTTTTGGATTTGGATTATCAATTGTATTGTTAGATCTTTCATTAAATAAGATTACTACTGTTAATCTAATAGTTGTATTGATCGCAATAAGATATGTAGTAAATCTAGTATATAATGTATGGAGTGATTTATTTTTATTTTATAATTATAAATTAGAGTGAAACTCTTAGAAAATCTTTTGCTATTTCAACATTCTTAAATATCATAAATGATTCTTTTTTTAATTCATTTAAATCTTTATATCTTTGACTAAAATGTGTTAAAATTAATTTTTTAACATTGTTTTTTTTAGCTATTAAAGCAGCTTGTTTTGTTGTCAAATGTTTGTATAATTTAGCCTTTTCTTCTAATTCATCTTTATAGGTTGCTTCTGTAATCATTAAATCAGAATTTTTAACTAATTTTTGTATGTTTGGACACAAACCTGTATCTGTTATGAATGTTATTTTTTTACCTTCTTTTATTTTTGTAGCTTGAGAAACTTTAATTTTTTTCTTTTCCCAAGTAATATCTTTTCCTTGTTGCAATTTTTTTAATATAGGGTGAGATTTTAATCCAAATTTTTTTAGGTAGTTCATATTAATCTTTCTTTTATCTTTCTCTATAAATGAATATCCTAAACAAGGTATAACATGATTTAATTTTAATGCTTCTAATTTGAAATCTTCATTTTCAAAAAAATCTTTTTTATTAATCTCTTTTATTGTATAATCTATGCCTATTTTATAATTGAAACCTTTAAACATATTTTCAAAATATTTTTTTGATCCTTTAGGACCATAGATCTCTAAAACATTGTGATAATGATGTTTTTCTAAACTTTGTATCAACCCAGGCAATCCCAAAACATGGTCTCCATGCCAATGGCTTATCAAAACTTTGGTAACTTTAGTTATAGGAATTTTAGCTATTCTAAACTGTTTTTGAGTTCCTTCCCCACAGTCAACTAATATTCCTTCATTTTTATAACATAACAAAGTAGCAGAATGATTTCTATCTTCAGTTGGAATCATTGATCCAGTTCCTAAGAATATAAGCTCCATAACATCATTAATAATAAGCTTTTTAAATAGTTTTTTATTAAGAGAGATTATGGCAACTAAAGAAAAAAACCAAAGGACTAAGAAGGTAAAAGCTGTATTTTCAAGAGAAAAAATAATAGCTGAAGATACAAGTGAATCTAGAAGTCTCTATGATCAAAGTAGATTTGGAGAATTACAAGAAGGAAAGTTCTACTATTCTTTAGTTGAGGGATTATATTTAATAGAAAAGAAAAAATTAGAAGCTATAGATAGTAAAAAAAAGAAATTAAAAGTTGATGATTTCATCAAAAAAGCTAGAAAGATAGAATCTAATTTTTGGATAAGATATATTGTATTTAGAGACATGAGGGATAGAGGTTATATCATAAAAACAGCATTAAAATTTGGTGCTGATTTTAGAGTTTATGATAGAGGTGTTAAACCAGGACAAGATCATGCCAAATGGATTCTTTATCCAATACATGAAGCTACAACTTTAACATGGTATGAATTTTCAGCTAAAAATAGAGTTGCTCATAGCACAAAAAAAAATTTATTGATAGGTATTGTAGATGACGAAAATGATGTAACCTACTATAATGTTTCTTGGACTCGTCCTTAATCAGTATGATGCATTTTGATAAACTATTTATAACCTTGATTTCTATAAAAAAGAATGAATGATGTCAGAAGTAAAGTTTTAAGTATAGTTCAGATGAATGGCCCAATACTGCCAGTAAAGATCTCTAAAGTCATAAATCAAAATATATTATTTACTTCTGCTATTTTATCTGAATTGATAGATCGAAAACAAGTATTATTATCTAAAGCTAAAGTTGGTGGAAGTCCTGTTTATTATATTAAAGGGCAAGAAGAAAGATTACAAATGTTATATGAATATTTAGAAAATGCATTAAAAAAAACTTATAATATCTTAAAAGAAAAAAAAATTTTGAAAGATTCTAAGTGTGAACCATGGCAAAGGGTAGCATTAAGAGAGATGAAAGACTTCGCTGTTCAAATTGAGGATAATAACGAATTATTCTGGAGATGGTATCTAACAAAAGAAGAAGATGCTAAACAAATTATAGAAGATTTAAAACCTAAAGAAAAGATAGATCTAAAGAAAGAAATTAAAGTAGAAGTTAAAGAAGAGAGAGTAGAAGAAAAGCCAAAAAAAGAAGTTAAAGAATTAGTTAAAGAAAAACCTAATGTAGAAAAACCAAAAATAAAAAAAACTAATAAAAAATCAGATCCTGAAATCTTAAATAAAATTCAAAATTATTTTAATCAAAATAATATAAAAATAAATCAAGAAGAGGTAATAAAAAGGAATAAAGAATTTAATTATAGTTTAGAAGTAGATAGTGTTGTAGGAAAAGTAACATTTTTTTGTAAAATAAAAATAAAAAAGAGAGTTAGTGATGGAGATTTAAGTTTAGCTATGAATGAAGCTAAGGGTAAACAATCTTTATTTTTAAGTGAAGGTGATTTAACAAAAAAGGCTACAGAATTCTTAGAAAAAGAAAAAGGGAATATAATTTTTAAAAAATTATGAAAAGGTTTATAAATACTCTATCAAAGATAAATTTATGGGTAGAATAAAGACTAAGTTGATCAAAAGAACAGTAAAAAAATTGATTAATGAACATAGGGAGAAATTCACTGATAAATTTGACGATAACAAAAAATCAGTAGTAGAATTATTAGAAGTAGAATCTAAAAAACTTAGAAATATTGTAGCAGGATATTTAACTAAATTAAAAAAGAGAGAAAAAGAAATTTAATTGGGGGGATAAAAAATGGCAGAGTCAACAGATGACCATACTGTTTTTATTGGGAACAAACCATTTATGAACTATGTTACTGGTGTAGTAATGCAGTTTACAACACAAGGGGCAAGTGAAGTAATCATCAAGTCTAGGGGTAAATTTATTAGTAGGGCTGTAGATGTAGCAGAAGTGGCTGCAAAGAGATTTCTTGAAGGAAATGTATTAGTAAAAGATATAACAATAAATAGTGAAGAATTTGATAATAAAGAAGGAAAAAAAGTAAGAGTAAGTAGTATAGAGATCACATTAGGAAAGAAATAAATCTAGATTGTTAATTAAGTATGGAAGAACACCATAATTCTTTAGTTTTAAATAATAATATAATAATTAATAAAATCAAAGTCTTTATATATCTCATATGTGTATTAGTTATGTATTGTATGTATGCAAGATGTACATAATCTAATAGATACTAAAGACAAATGAAATCAAAGTCTTTATATATCTCATATGTGTATTAGTTGTGTATTGTATGTATGCAAGATGTACAATCAGGTAGAGGGGTGCAAATGTGGCTATAAGAAAGAGAGTTCAAGTCTCTTTTACAGAAAGACAGTGGCAACTTGTTGAAAAACTTAGAGGGGAATTAGGTGAAGGAGATGCAGATATAGTTAGAAATATCGTTCTTCTTTGGTTAAATGAAAAATCATTTGTATCAACATCAGCTAAAAATAAAAAATAAATGGGGGTTAAAATGGCATACACAAGAACAGCATTTTTTGAAAATGGGGAAAAATTTGAGATAGAATATCCAGAAGATAAGGACATGAAAGCAGCTGAGTCAGCTATAGAAGAGGAAAGAAGAAGAAATCTCGAAAGAAAGAAACAAATGGATAATATTATTGAAGGAATGGATAAAATTATTTCCAATTTAGCTTCAATGAAAAAAGAATTAGAGATATAATATTCAATTAACTATTCATTTATTGCATCTTTAGTATTAACTAAGTTAGAATAACTTGCCTCTGGGCGGATTTGAACCGCCGATATCCAGCTCATGAGACTGGCGTTCTACCGGGCTAAACTACAGAGGCATAATACAAAAAGAATTAATTTATTTTAAAAGACTTTTGATTTTAGAAGCTATTTCTTGAGATTCTTTTTCATTGAAATCTTTCTTATTTAAAATAAAAGAATGCCCATCACCTTTAAATCTAGGAATTAAATGTACATGTGTGTGAAATATAACTTGTCCAGCAACTTCATTAATATTAGAATGAATATTCATTCCATCCGCATTAGTTGCTTTCATAATAACATTCCCAACTTTTTTTATGATTAAACTAAGTTTTTTCAAAGCTTTATCTTTATCTTCTAAAAAATTTTTAGAGTGTCTTTTAGGAATGATTAATGTATGACCTTTGTTAATTGGAAATTTATCTAAAAAAGCAATTATAGATTCATCTTCATAAACAATATCTGAAGAAACTTCTTTACTTACAATCTTACAAAATAAACAATCTTTCATTTTAATTGGACCATCGAGATTCTAACTCAATATACTCACATTGCCAATGTGATGATCTACCAAGCTGAGCTACTAGCACTTTATATATTTTATTAAAAAATTAATCTCAAAAAACATTATAAATAATAAGATATTTCATTTGAGATGGTTAGAAAAATAGTTAAGACATTGTTAGATAAAACAGAAATAGATGAAAAAATAATTGGTGCGTCAGGGAAAGTAAAAAAAGAGATAAGAAAACACATAATCACAGCAGTATTGGCTGCATTTGGATTTTTAATAGCTTTATCTTGGAGAGACGCAATACAAGCTGTCATTAATGATCTATTATTTAAGTTTAATTTAACTCAAGAGAGTTATATCTTTAAGTTTGTTGCAGCTATCATAATAACAATATTTTCTGTAGCGGGAATAATATTCTTTGCTAAGTTCGAAGAAAAAGATTGATCATTTAACAAGTTTTCCTGCTTTCTCAAATTTAATCTCTTTATCTAATAATTTATTTATAATTTCTCTTAAATCTTTTATCTTAACTCTTATTTGTTTTTCAGTATCTCTATCTCTTATTGTAACATCTTTATTTTTTATAGAATCAAAGTCTATTGTTAAACAATAAGGAGTTCCGACCTCTGCTGCCCTTAAATATCTTTTACCAACAGAAGCAACATCATCATACACACAAACAAAATTTTTATCTAAATTATTTTTAATTTCTTTTGCTATCTTCATTAAACTTGGCTTTTTAATAAGTGGAAATACCATCAAATCTATAGGGGTTAAATGATAAGGAAGTCTAAACATTGTTTTACCATCTTTTTTCTCTTTTTTCTCATAAAAGGTATCTAATAAAGAAAATACAGGCCTGTCTGTACCAAAAGCAATTTCTAGGATATGGGGAATGAATTTACTTCCATCTTCTCTTGTAGCCTCTAAATTTTCTTTAGAATGTTCTCCGTGTTTCATTAGATCATAATCGGTTCTATCATGGACACCACAAACCTCTGTCCAACCAAAACTTCTTAATTTAATCTCAATGTCCCATGCATCATCTGCATAAAATGCTTTTTCATCAGGATTATGTTGTCTTATTCTAATATTTGATTTAGGAACACCCATACTAATAAACTGCTGATAAGCTAACCATACACACCAAGCATATGCTTTTGTTTTTATTATTCTAGATTTTATTAAAGAATCAAGACTAACTAAATTAGGATCTTTTTTCTTTTTTTGTAGTTTATAATCCCACATTGGCAGTTTTAAATTTTTTATTTTGTTATATTCTGGCCAATTATCCTTTTCTACAGGATCAATAATAATTTGTGCTTCTGCTTGAGTAAATTCCCTTCCTCTTATGACATGTTGTCTTGGAGAAATCTCATTTCTATATGCTTTACCAATCTGAAATACACCAAATGGAAGTTTTTTCTTAAAGAACATATAATTTCTTTTGTAAGGAAGATAAGTAACAGTTGCTGTTTCTGGTCTTAAAGAAGCATCTTCTCCACCAACTTTAGTTTTCATCATTAATGATTCATTTTTAATTTCATGTTTAAAATCACCTTTACAACTAGGACATTTAATCTTTTTTTGTTTGAATAATTTTAGAATTTCTTTACTATCTGTTATTCCTTCTTCTTCTAATAGATGATCTGCCCTAAACTTAGCTTTACATTTACTACATTCTATGATTGGATCATTAAATGTATCTAAATGACCAGAAGCTTTCCATACTATGTCTGGTAGAATTGTAGGACCTTCTAATTCCCATATATCATTTGATTTAAAAATAGATCTTACAGAATTTTCAACTTTATTTTTTAATAATTTTCCTAAAGGCCCATAAGTATAAAATCCAGCCATTCCTCCATATATCTCTGGTTCAGGACCCCATATAAATCCTTTTTCTACTACAAAACTAATAAAGTCTTTTAGGAAATCATTGTTCATCTTATTATTTATAATCTATAGTTTATAATTTTTATGATTCTTTTAAGCTAAAGATTTTTAAATTTGATACTTCATTTTATTACATGAATAAAATAATCTTAGTTAAACCAAGGGGATTTTGTGCAGGTGTTGATAGAGCTATAGAAATAGTTGAAAAAGCTCTTGAAATTCACAAAAAAGTGTATGTAAAACATCAAATTGTCCATAATACACATGTTGTAGAAGATTTAGAGAAAAAAGGAGTAATATTTGTAGAAGAGTTAAATGAAATTCCAAATGATAGTTTAGTTATCTTTAGTGCACATGGTGTTTCTCCAAAAGTTATAGAAGAAGCTAAAAAAAGAAACTTAAAATTTTTAGATGCTACTTGTCCTTTAGTAACTAAAGTTCATTTAGAAGCTATTCGATATAATAAAGAAAATTATTCTATAATATTAATAGGTCATAAAGGGCACCAAGAAGTAATTGGAACAATGGGGGAAGCTCCAATGTTTTTAGTAGGAAATATTGAAGATGTTAATAATTTAGATATTAATTCTGAAAAAATTGCTTATATAACTCAAACTACTTTAAGTTTAGATGACACAAAAAATATTGTGGATGCTTTAAAGAAAAAATATTTGAATATTGAATCTCCTAAATCTAAAGATATTTGTTATGCTACCCAAAATAGACAAAATGCAATAAAAGAATTAACTAAAACTTGTGAATTAATTTTAGTTGTAGGGTCTAAAAATAGTTCTAATTCTAATAGATTAGTTGAAACTGCTGAACTTCATGGATGTAAATCTTATTTGATAGAAAATAAAAATTTTGTTGATGAAGAATGGTTAAAAAATGTTGAAAATTTAGGAATAAGTTCAGGTGCTTCTGCTCCAGAAATATTAGTTCAAGAGTTAGTTGATGATTTGAAAAATAAATTTAATTGCAAAATAGAATATTCAAATATTATAGAAGAAAACATTAAATTTACTCTTCCTATGATAAAATAATCTTTTTTCTTTTATAAATCTTAAGTTGCTGTTATTGATGCTTGTTGATTTTCTAAACACTTTCTCAAAACTTCAAAATACTCACCCATTACTGACTCCCAATTATATCTCTCAATAATCTTATTTGAGGTTTCTTTATCAACTATTATTCTCTTATCTTTTATACTCTTAATCTTTTTAACTACAGAATCCATGTTATTGATATCTACAACAAAATCTTCTAATCCAACTTTTTCTAATGCCCCTTTTACTCCAACTGTTCTATTTACAATAGCTGGAGTCCCTGTTGTAATGGCCTCTAAAGGAACATTCCCAAATGTTTCAAAATGTGAAGGAGTTATAATCAAATCTACTGATCTATAAAAATCTGCTAATTCTTCATGAGGCATATAATCAAATACTTTTACTCCTTCTTCCTCTAACATCTTAAGAACATTTCTTTGATAAGTATTAGGAAAATCAATTGAATGTTTTTCAGTCACACATAAATAATCAGCTTGTACATTACTTTTTTTCAAAACTTTTGCTAATTTGGCGAGAAATTCTAAATTTTTTATTTCATGAAGTCTACCAACAACTGCTATCTTAAATCTATCATTTGATGGTTTTCCTTTATGTCTAAAAAATTCTTCACTTACCCCATTATGTACAACATAAGAGTCTGGAAGTTTTATACCATGTATTTCTTCTAAAGTTTCTTTCGCATGACTTGAAGGAAATATAGAAGGGTATTCAGGATTTAAAAAATCTTTTCCAATTTCATGCCATAAAGGAGATGTTTCTTCTTTATCTATAAGTCCAGCATATCTAATAGCAATAGGCAATCCTTGATTCTTAGCTGCTTGTAAAAGAAACCATGGATAATAAAAAGTTCCAACACAAAGTGCAATCTCAGGTTTATCTGATTCAATTATTCTCTCTATTTCTAAAACTTTATCTCTATGTTTTTTAGAAAAGTCCTCTGCATTTACAACATCATCTATAAGTCTAGTATAATCTTTAGAAACAATTAAATGATGAACTGTAACATTTCTTTCATGTCTCTTAAAATAACTAAGATTATTTGGATCCCTATGAACTAAAGATAGATTACATTCAGGATGTTTTTTTAAATAATTTAACATCTCTACACTTTCAGTTGCAATACCTCCCATTCCAGAGTGAGAATTTTTAATAATTTTCATTGTTAATTCCTAAAATTTAGTTCTTCGTTCTAAGAAATAGATCACTTATAAAACTTTCTATATTTATTACTACTAAAAAAGTATGATTATAGATTAAACATCCTTAATTCCATCATCAAATATTTGAAATATTGCTTCTCCATCTGGCATTGCAGGTGCATCAACTAATTTAGCTACTCTTGTTCCTTTTTTTCCTCTTCTCAAATAGATTCTATAAGTTGAAGCATGTGCTAAAACATGCCCTCCAATAGCCTCAGTAGGGTCTCCGAAAAAAGTATCTGGTTTGGACATTACTTGATTTGTTATATAAACAGCTATATCATATTTTGTAGCTAACTTCATCAATTGATGCATATGTTTATTCAATTTTTGTTGTCTATCTGCTAATTGACCTCTTCCAGAATAATCTGATCTAAAATGCCCCATTAAAGAATCCATAATAATTAATTTAATTGGCAAACCATCTTTAATTAAATCTTCAACTTTTTCTGCTAATAACATTTGATGGTCTGAATTAAAAGATCTAACCCCTCTAAAATTCTTTAATGCTTCTTCTGGATTTAAACCTTGAGCTTCTGCTAATTGTTTTAAAAATTCAGGTCTTAACGTACTTTCAGAATCAATCCATACAGCCATTCCTTCAGCCCCACCTTTCTCTTTAGAAAGTTGAACATTAACAGCTAATTGATGAGCTAAGGTAGTCTTTCCAGATCCATATTGGCCATAAGCTTCTGTTATAGCTCCTGTTTCTACACCTCCTCCAATCAAAGCATCAAAATTTTTAGATCCTGTTGTAATTTTAGTTACTTGTTCTCTTTTTTTCATCAAATCTTCTCCTGATTCAAAACCCATATCTAATTTAGTTCTAGCTACATTAATTATTCTTTTAGCTACATTATCTCCAATTCCACAAGCTTCAACTAATTCTGCTGGAGAAGCTACAGCTATTGACATTAAATCATTGTATCCTGAATCACTTAATTTTTCTGCAGTTGCTGAACCAACCCCTGGAAGATCTGATATTGAATATTCTTTTTTCTCTTTCTTAGCTTCTTCTTTCTTAATCTCTTTTTCTGCCATCTTTATTCCTCCTCATCTTCTCTTTCTTTGTTTTCTTTATCAGCTTCGAAAAATAAGTAATCTTGCACCTTATTTAACAATAGTTGTAGTTTAACTATATCTTGTCTCCTTAGATTATTAATAACATCAGATCTCCAAATATCTTCTTCTTTCTTTTTATATCCTTTAGAAATACTAAAAGTTTTGAAAGAAACTTCTCCACCATTAAATTCTTTTTTATTTTCCCAAACAGAAAAATCAATATTCCCTAATCTCCATTTTTGTATTGGTCTTGGCATTTTTCCCTCCTTATCGGATTTTATTTCATATAATCAAGAAATAGTTTGCTTAAAACAAAGTCAGCTATTCGCAATCTATTTCATTGACTTATTATGTATAAGATAAAATTATTTATAAACCTGACGTGTATTTGTCTGGTGTCCGCTATAAATATTCTAGAAGATATACATTAAAAAATAGTTTCTACCATTAAAACAATCGCAATTAAAATTGAAGTTAGTAAAGCATATTCTAAAATTCCTCCAGTTTTAATAAATCCACTAATATGGAATTTATGGAATGGTTTCAAAAAACTTATCCCTTTTATATTTAATGAATCTATTAACAAATGAGAGATAAATCCTAATAAAAAAGCAAATCCAACAAGTTGATAGTTAAATATGCTTAAAATAATAAAAACTGCAATTGGAACATAAATAGTGTGCATTAATCCTCTATGTCCAAACAAAATTTCTAAGAAGAAAGATAAAAGTTTAACTTTAGATCCTATCTTAGAAGACATTTTGTCTATATCTGCAACTATCGAACTAAAAACTATAATTGAAATAAAAATGATATTATTTGGGACTTCAAAATAAGTAATTGAAATTAATGCAACTAAAAACCCAAAAACAAGATGTGTTATGAACATCATTTTAACTTACTTAACAATTCATCTACTGAATCTTTAACATTTATCTCTTCTACAGAATTAGCAATAAATTCTAATCTATCAAACATCTCATTCTTTACAACTTTCCCATTGATAATAATTTGAGTGCCCATAACTTTTTCTCTTACTTCATTAAATTTATTTGTATCTTCTTTTAATTTTATAACTTCCTCATTATTTATCTTTAATATTTCTGCTACATTATCTCTAAAAGCAACTATTCTGATATTTTCAGTACTATCATCAAAAAATAAATTTAGAATTGGAGTGATTTTTTCTTTAACAATTCCGTGAACATCGCATTTGTATTTATCCCCTTCTAATCCTAATTTTTTATTGCATTCAGGACAAGCATTGTAGAATTTTGGTTCAAATAATTGAACAATAGTTCCAGATAAAGAAACATTATCACCTATTTGTAGATCTTTAATTTGTTTTCTTTGTAATTTTCTTTGTATATTAACTAAAACATCACCTAAAGTCTCATTTTCAGGATTAACCTCAAAAGAACTTGATTTGTTTAGATGTATCTCTTTAAACCCATTATTATCTCTTATGTATCCATTATTTATTAATAACAAATCTCCTTCTTTTACTTCTTGCAATGAATTAATTTGAGTTTCATCCCATACAACTAATCTCATAGCTCCAGTATCATCTCCAATTAATAAATTTTGAACTTTTCCTTCTCTATTTTCTTTTTTAAATTCTCTAACTTCATTCTTTTGAACTAATTTAACTAAAACTTCCATAGAAGTCATTCCGATCATCAATTCATTTATTTTGAATCTTTTTTTATTTAAATCAAAAATTTTAATTCCTAAATCATTAGCAACTATATATGCTGCCCCATCTTTACTAACTAAATTATTCAATTGAGAAATTTTGTTATTTACTTTTTCTTCTATCTCTTTATCTGAAAGTTTCTTTTCTTCCTTTATTTTCTTTACAATATCTTCATAGCTTATTTTATACATCTTTTAATTTAATATTTGGGTTGAAATTTCTTTTCTATGTTTTATTGGGATCTCTTTTGTTGTTACTATGGATTTATAAGGGTAACTCAAACTTATTTCTAATGGGTTTGAAAAAAAGTTTGAACTATCTAAGCTAACTTGTTTAAAACAATCAACTTCTAATTTTTTTCTTGATTCCCTGAATTTTAATAAATTAGGACTACAAGTAAAAGGTCCTTTTCCTTTTAATATTATTCTTCCATTTATGTCTAAACTATTTTCTTCATTATTTATCCATCCATCACTTCCACCAAAATCTTCAAAAGTTAAAGTCAAGAAAATTTCAGCAGTTGCATCACCTACTGAATCTAATTCTTGTTTAATATTAGTTACAGTAACTGGTGCATGTTGTGCATCAAAACCAAGATCACTATTTGAAAAAGACCTTCTCGAAGTACATTCTTGCTCATTTACTTTTGCATCTCTACTCTTTACACATATATCTGTAAAAAATTTAACATTATAATCATATTCTAATTCAGCTCTTATTGTGGTTCCAGTTAAAGAAGGTGAAGGGGGATAAGTATATGATCCTAAATCTATTTCTTTTCCTTTAGGTGTAGATCTAATACCTTTATCTAAACCTTCTAAATCAAATCTTTGTTGGACTCTACCTTGGATAGCTGATAATGATCCTGACAATTTATCTGATAAATAAATATCTCCTGAAGTTGGTTGTGAAGCCCAATTTTCTAATAAAACTCTAACACTAAATGGAAATTCAGATCTTATTCTATCTTGTGACGGTGATCCTTCTATAAATTTTAATGTGACGCCACGATTAGTTAATCTTCCAGATTGTGAATTTACTTCAGATATAACATTTTTGTCTGGAGCATTTGTATTAGTAGGAAAACAACCTGAAATGATTACTAGAGAAACTAATAATAGAATTAAATATCTCATTCAATAAAAAACTACAATTTCTTTAAAAGGTTTTCTGTGAATAAAATAGCATTTGTTGTTATTCCATTAGTATTTTTATCAAGTTTAGTAAATAATGAATCTTCTTTTTTTCTTATTTGAACTGATGAGTCTTTAGATACTCCATAAGTATAAATTGCATTTGTTCTTAATTTATAAACATCTATTAAATCTCCTTCAGGAGCTTCTTGTATCTTTATTCCACATCTAAAAGCTAAACTATTATCTCTAAACTTAACACAATCTTCACTATTTTTATTTTTACTATAACAAACATTATTTATCTTTTCATTGATATTTTTTATTATTGAGAAGATAGTTTTCCATCAATGAAATTTTCACAGCTATTTTGATTAATTGTTACTTGTTGTTTATTC
>PVBE010054513.1_pt1 | contig 18400 bp, 19 predicted proteins | sample 1631181 | NCBI WGS metagenome assembly PVBE01 (sample SAMN08397723, study PRJNA350692) | Marine metagenome, whole genome shotgun sequencing project. | isolation source: water | place: Pacific Ocean | collected 2012-04
AAACATGAAGATGAACATCGCCGCAATCATGGTTTTGGATAAAGGAACTAAAAAATCAATGAAAAATTTCCAACTATTGGCACCGTCCAGCTTTGCGGCTTCCAAGAGTTCGTCAGGAACGGATTTGTAAAACTGCCTGAAAAAAAAAGTAGCAATAGCTGAGGCTGATAACGGCAATATCAAACCAGTGTAAGTGTTCACAAGACCAAGATTAGAAACTACTTGATAGCTTGGCATTATTCTAAGTTCAAGCGGTACAAGCAAAGTTAAAAAGATTATCCAAAAAATAGGCACAGCAAGTTTGAATCTAAAATATACGATAGTATAAGCAGACATTAGTGATGTAAGTACCGTAAGAGTTGCAATGCCAAATGCCATAATAAAACTATTTATGAGCATACTAGAAGCTGTAATCTCTTGAGAAAACCCTCCTTTTTGGTTTAACACTCTATCATAGTTTTCAATAAATTGATCACCTAAGCCCCACTGCATTCCCTGTGATAATATTGTACCATTATCATGAGTGGAACTAGCAAAGATAATCCAGATTGGAACAACCATTAGAAGAACTCCAACAATCAAAATAATGTGAACCAAATATTGAGAAATTGTTCTGCTCATTAATTATAATGTATCCTTCCTTCAATGAATCTAAATTGAAAAACTGTGATTACTAAAACAATCAACATCATAATGATTGATTGGGCCCCAGCACTTCCAATATCAAGTCCTCTAAAGCCATCAATATAAGCCTTGAAAACAAGTGTTTTGGTTTCACCACTAGGCGCTCCAATAGTTGTCGTATCTATAATCCCAAGTGTATCAAAAAAAGCGTAAGTAATATTAATAATTATTAAGAAAAAGGTAGTTGGCATTAATAAAGGAAAAGTAATAGTCCAAAATCTTCTAAAGTTACTTTTACAATCAATCATTGACGCTTCAATGATGGATTTTTGAATGGTTTGAAGTCCTGCTAAAAAGAAAATAAAATTTGCACTTATTTGTTTCCAAGTTGCTGCAATAAAAACATAAATGTAAGCGTCATATATATTGTCATACCAATTAAAACCCCAAATGTTATGAAAAAAACTATACAAAATTCCTAATCTTTCACTGAAAAAATAATTCGCTGTTACTCCTACAACTGCAGGCGCTATAGCATAGGGCCAGATGAGCAAGGTTTTGTAATAACTTTTGCCATGAATAACATTATTTGCCTGAACTGCTAAAAGCAATCCTATGGAACAGGAAAAAAAAGTAATCACACATATGAAAATAATAGTAAATTTAAATGCTCTTAAATACGTAGCATCCGACATAGAAAAAATAAAATTATCAAAACCTGAAAAATACCTTCCAAAACCAAATGCATCCTGAGTTGTAAAGGCATCAGTAAATGTTTGAACAATTGGCAAATATAAAAAAATTAAAATGATCGCAAGTTGTGGTGCAACAAAAAAATATTGCGTAAAATATGAACTAAATTGAACTTTTTTCATAGAAATTAAAGAGATTAAGGAGGACTTACGTCCTCCTTAAAATTATTTAGTTTATAAAGTTTTTGCAAATTGCGCTAGTAATTTAGCAGCGCCTGCATCAGTATTTTTCCAACCTTGTTCTACAGAAATTTCTCCAGATAACATTTTATGAACATTTTCGTAAATCACTTCACGAATTTGAGGCCAGTTGCCAGCTCTGTATCCACCAGGAATAGTTGAGCCAGTTAAACTTAACTGTTCTCCAACTGCTTGATGATATGGAGATGCATTGTAGAATCCAATTGCATTTGCAAGTTCTGTTGCTGAATAAGTTACAGCAGCATAACCTGACATATTATGATAGAATAATTGGATTTCAGGAGTGGTCATATATTCTGCTAATTTCATGAGAGCGGAATATTCTTCATCTGATTTACCAGACAAGATCCAATTTGCTGCACCCCCAATAAATGTTGGATATGCTTTTCCACCAGTCATTGAGCTCCAATAAGGAATGTGATTAACAGAAAAGTTTGGAACAACACCCTTCATGCCACTAAATGATGCTGCAGAACCAAGCCAAAAAGCTGCTTCGCCTGCAATGAAAGGAGCTTGGTTGTCACCCCATGCACGTCCTTTGTAATCATACCATCCTTTATCTTTCCACTCTTTAACTTTTTCCCAGTGAGTAATAAATTCTGGAGTGTCAGCGAAAAGTGTTGTTGTTGGAACAGCATCATAACCATTATTGCCATCAGTCATTAAAAGATTATGTCTGGAAAAGAAGTTTTCAGTCCAAATCCAAGGGCTATGACTTTGTAACATTGGAATATATCCAGCGTCCTTAATTTGCTGTGCAATGCCTTCAAACTCTTCATAAGTTTTTGGAATTTCTGTTACACCAGCTGCTTCTAAAATGTCCATATTAGCGTACATTAAACAAGTTGAGCTGTTGAAAGGAATGCCAATCATTTTTCCATCTGAATCTGCATAGAAATTTCTGATCCCTGGAATGTAATCATCTTTATTGAAATTTACACCATGCTCTGCTGCCATATCTTCAAACGGATATACAACTCCATTTTTTACCTGCGCAACCATGATTGCTGCACCTGCATCATAGACTTGAACCATATGAGGATGTTCGCCAGCCCTGTATGCTGCAATAAATGCCGCTAAGATATCCTCGTAACTTCCTTTACTAGTAGGAATTAATTTAGATTCATCTTGCTTTGCGTTCCATCTATTAGCTATTTCATTTATGATAGACTCCAGTTTACCAGTGTGTCCATGCCAATAATGAAGCTCAATTGGAGCCGCAAAGGATGGAAAAGATAGGAAAACTAGAGTTACTAAAGCTATTAAAGCTTGAAAAGTCTTTTTCATAGTACCTCCTAAAAAATTTATTAATTAATTTAGAAACCAACATTAAATTAATTTAATTATATTGATATAACTAATAAAACGTTTTACTTGTCAATACCAATATTAGTTTGGTTAGATGTTTTTGGTTGAGGAAATCCAAAATGAATAAAAGAATAGTTCAATTTGTTGCGCATACAGTCCTCATTCTAGTAGTAATATTTCTACAGAGGTGATTTATTCAAGGATTGTTTCAAACAGAGAAATAGATGAGTTTTTTAAAATTAATAATTAATCATTACATAAACATAAGGAATTAATAATAATATAATCATTATTCCAAAAACTATTATTGTTTTTCTCATTCAATTTTTCAAAATGATGTTAAGTTTCCATTCTATCCGCTCTCCAAATAGTCAGCGCTATGATCGCTAAAAAAGGAAGGCACATCAGATTTATAGCTTGCCAGCTTGTCATGTTAAGAAATAATCCCGCTGAGAGAGCGGCCATTCCTTGTGCGCTAAATACGGTAAAATCATTATATGCCTGGGCTTTATATTTCTCTTCCGACCTATAGCTGATGACCAGTAAGCTCGTTCCGGAAACAAACAGAAAATTCCAACCAAAACCAAGGAATGCTAATGCAATCGCATAATTCATGAATGTCTGATCGAAAAAATAACTTAAAAAAATACAGATTGCAAAAAAAGTTATCCCAAAGTACATGATCATACTGTGTCCCAGCCTTTGAATTAACTTCCCAGTGATAAGCGAGGGTAGAAACATGGCAACGATATGCCATTGGATCACAGATTTTGTTTCATCTAAATTAAACTTTTCATTAACGTGCATGCTTATGGGCGTTGCGGTCATCAGAAAGGCCATAATCGCATAGGCAAAAGCGGTGGCGGTAATTGCTTGTAAGAATCTTGGTTGTAAAATTAATTCCATATAACTTCTTCCCTGAAAAGATCTGTCACTTTCAGATTCATTCATACTTTTCAAGAAAGTCAATAAAACAGCAGGCAGAAGGACCAGGAAAGCTAATGACAGATATGAGCCCACATAAAGTTTGTCAAAAAATAAATCTTTGGTTAAATTTGCGATATTAGGCCCTATCAGGGCGGATAAAATTCCACCCAGTAAAATCATTGAAACTGCTTTTGGAATTTTTTCTTTTTCAACACTTTCACTGGCGGCAAATCGATATTGATGAACAAAGGCTAAACCCATCCCCATCAGCAAACAGGAAATACAAAAAAGTGTAAAACTTTCAATGCTGATTGAATAAGCCGCGAGAAGAGCGGAGAGGGAGCTGCCGATTGAAGCGCTTACAAAACCTAATTTCCGACCAAACTTGCTCATTATATAGGATGCAAAAATGGCGCAAGAAGCTGTTCCAATGATGAATAATGCGGGCGGTAAGGTTGAAAGGGCTTTTATCGAAATAAGTCGGGAACCGATAATTCCACTTAAGAAAACATTAACGGTAGCGAGGCTAAAACCAAATGCTTGACTTAAGGTTAACAGCCATAAATTACGATTATTCATATTTTCTCTCACCTCGTTTTTTATTACTTATATATATTCCTCGCAGTTGGCGGCAGGGTAATTGATAATGGTGGGCCCTCAGGGATTTGAACCCCGGACCACTCCGTTATGAGCGGAGCGCTCTAACCAACTGAGCTAAGGGCCCTAAACAGGCTTAATATACATCTTAATTCTAAGTTTCAATTATATATTTGATTGAGTTAAGTGTTATTACCTAAGACAAAATTCTCAACTTTTTTAAACAAATCCTCAGTAACTGTAAAATAAAAACCGTTTTCTTCATGAACGCTGTGATTGCGCCCTGTCACACTTTTGTCACAACAAGGAGTGTAGAATGGCATCAATCCGCAGAAGAAATAATAAATGGCAGGCTCAAGTTAGGCGAAGGGATTGCCCTTTAATAACACAAACATTTCGCACCAAAGAATCAGCTACAAAATGGGCTCGTGAAGAAGAAACTAAAATTGATGATGGTTTCTTGGTTCTCAAAAACAAGTGTAAAAAATATTCCCTTAGACAGCTCATCAATCGCTACATAAATGAGATTCTCCCAAAGAAACGAGCTGGGTTTAATGAAACAATAATTCTCAAAGCTTTTATGAGAGAAGGTTTCGTGAACAAACCAGTATCGCACATAACATCTGAATATTTTGCAAAATATCGAGATAAAAGATTGCAGAAAGTTAAGCCGGCAACGTTATTAAGAGAGCTTTGTGTTGTGCAACACTTGTATTCTATAGCAAATAAGGAATGGGGCTTTAATATTCCTAATCCCATTAAGAGTATTCAAAAACCTAAACTTAACAATAGAAGAGAAAGAAGATTAACGGAATACGAATACAACTTTCTGGTTAAGGGAAACTACCCTCAACAAACACTAAGACACATCATTGAAGTGGCCATTGAAACAGCGATGAGGCGTGGTGAAATTCTAAACATCAAACCGGAACACATCAAGGGACAGACTTTATTAATTCCAAAAACCAAGAACGGTCATCCACGCACAATACCTCTTACTAAAAGAGCTTTGTATATTCTAGAGAACACGCAACTCCCCTTCCCCATGTCTGCCAATGCAGTGAGGCTTGCTTGGGACAGGTTGAAGAAAAAAGGAAATATCAAAGACCTGCACTTCCATGATTTACGCCACGAGGCTATCTCACGGCTCTTTGAGAAAGGCTTAAGTATTCCAGAGGTAACCTTAATATCTGGACATAAGGATGTGCGAATGCTTTTTCGCTACACACATCTCAAGGCAGAGGATATAGTGAAAAAGCTATGAGAAGCTTGGCTTTAGTCGTTATTGCAGCATCTTTTCTTTTGTCATATTCAATTGATGCAGCAGAGGATTTTCGTTTTTCAGGCAGGATAAAGTGCGAACTGTCCGCAACCTACATTGTCTTTGACTTTGACAATAAAATTGCCATTCGAAACAATTATGATTCCTCCCGGTACAAATTATCAAACTATGAGACAAAAAAGAATAAGTTTAAAAAAACCATTCATACTTTTTCCTGGTATGACGTGAAAAATAATTTTCTGGGGTATTGGGTTATCTCAGATGATTCAAAGAACATTGAAGAGATTAAATTTGACAGAGAGGGAAGAATTTTTTCTGTAAGCAGAACCTGCTCGGAATTTAATAATAATAACATTGGTGAACTGGTATGGGAATGACCAATGATGACCTTATTTATTTTTACCAATCCATCAATAAATATATTGAAAGGTGAATAATTATTCCCAGATATTTGTTGTTGGAGACATACATGGCTGTCATATTTTGCTTGCTCAAATACACAAAAAAATTCTAGATAAGTCCAATAATACGAGCGGAAACAAACTACTTGTATATTTGGGTGATTATATTGATAGAGGGCCAAAGATTAAGGAAACAATTCAAGCACTTTTAGATTTTCAACCTGATAATTTTCAACAAATATTTCTTTTGGGAAACCATGAGCAGATGATGCTCGATTTCATCAATAACGTCCCAGATAGTTTGTATCTTTGGATGTTAAACGGCGGTGATGAAACATTAAATAGTTACGGAATAAAAGACACGGTATTTTTTAACAATGAAACTAAAAGCAAAGAAACGATACGTGGTGAATTGGTCAACAACATTCCAAAAAACCATCTTAAATTTTTTCATAATCTCACTTTATCTTACAAATGGGGTGATTATTTCTTTGTTCACGCAGGCATTGACCCTGATGTCCCTTTGAATAAGCAAGATAAAAATACATTGATATGGCAACGAAAAAGCAAGTTTCTTGATAATACAAAACTGTTTGAAAAAATCATTGTACATGGTCATACTCCTCAACCAAAAATAGAAAATTTAGCTAACCGAATAAATTTAGATACTGGGGCATTCTACACAGGAATTCTCTCTTGCTTAATTATTAATACTAAGACAGGTGAAAAGAAATTTATTAGTACAAAAAATTAAAATGAAAATATTGAGTTAGTTTATGATGATAGCTTATATCTGTCGATGTCCTTATAAATCGGCCCGTCTTTAGTAAGAATGGATTCTTTCAAATAAAAATCCCTGACCATAAATGATATTTCATTTACACTCATTTCATTGATTAACCGGAGAAAAGAATTTTTATCTGCAAGACTTTTAACACGAGCGATAGTAACGTGGCCCATAAACCTGTATTCTGATTCAAAAATATCATTCAAACAATTATCAACCAATGGCTGCAAGAGTACGTTAGAGACCTTCACCCAAATTATTTTGATAAACTTTTGAGAAAAAACACCAACATCCTTTAGTGTCAATTCAAACGGATGATGCTTGATGGAGGATAATCTTTTTTTAACATCGTTTATCACCCCACTTTCTATTTCACCTAAGAACTTTAAAGTCAGATGTAAATTTTCACCAGAGGTTAACCTTCCATTGAAGTTAGGCTTAAGTTTTTCTTGTATTTTTTGAATTTCCTTAATTGCATCCATAGATAAATCAATGCCAATAAAACATCGCATAATTTATCATACCACCATTAAACAAAAGTTTAAGAGGGTTTTTTTTAGGTATAAGCAATCCACAAACTTGTTAATATTATTGTATTATGTTGCTTAAACCAGTTTTCCTTCTTTAATATTTCATGAAATATATAATGATGAAGATGAAAGAGAATGTTAGAAAAATTATTAATAATTTGCTGCTATTTTGATTATCATCCCAGAACCAGATTGGTGGATGTGAAAATTGGATTTGGACCTTCAGGAAAGATTGAAAAGGTTGAATGTATGATTTGCAAGAAAGTTTACATTCGTGACAATAAAACCATCAATCCGACAATAGTTCTGCTAGTCATTTTACTCTTTGTCATAGTTATGCTACTCTTTTAGTGTGGATGGAATTATTTAAAAAACATTAACTGTCGCAGATTCCATGGAAATTTTTTTCAAAATAATGCTTGCGATTAATTATATAAAGCATACGCTTACTAGTGAAGATAGGAGGGTATTATTGATACCGCCAGTTGTCTGATGGGTGGTGGCCACAACCAACATTATTTTAAACAATTTAGCAGAACTGTTTCACAGTCCTAGCATTAGGTGATGAGCCGAAATATACCCCAATCAACACGATATGTTATTGGGGTTTTTCTTATTTTTTGTAAGGCTTCAATTTCTCCAATATTTTTATCATACAATCAATGATATCATTGATGCACTGAGCTACTATTTCTTCTTTTTTGGTAGTATTAATCTTACTAGTAGCTTTTTTTTTGGTTTTCTTCTTTTTAGCAGCCATAAGTTTTCTTTATCATTATGAATATACTTAATCTATAAATAAAAGTTTTTCTAGGCATCCAAGGACGTACCAGCGGTGACTATCAACAGGAGGAGTAATATGAAAAGTAAGATACGCCCAAGTAATGCCATATTAACAATTGATTCTTAAAAACTGAATCAAGCATAATCATAATGTAATTAAGGTAAAATTATGAAGAGGAGTAATTAGTTGGAAAATTAGATTAAAGTGTAATTAATAGTTTTTTTGTTTTTCTAAAAAAATCAATAACTTTTCTTCAACATTAAATTCAAAGAGATTGTTGTGCCCGGCATTGGGAACAAATAAAGCCTCTTTTGGTTCAGGAGCAGCATCAAATACCTTTTTTCCTAATGATATGTTAATGATGTTGTCTTTTTCTCCGTGTATCACCAGCAGCGGTGATTTAGTGTTTCCTATTATCCTCAGAATGTCATAACGGTCTAACACCAACCATTTAGCAGGTAGATACCAAAAATGACGCTGAGCAACGTCAGCGATGGACGTAAAGGGGGCCTCTAAAACCGTGGCAGCAAAGGCAGCCTCAGAGGACAATTTTACTGCTACTCCGCATCCTAAGGATTCACCGTAAAGAATAGTTTTATCAGAGGATATTTGTTGTTTTGATAAAAACTCCAATGCCGACAGAGCATCATAATATAGACCCCCCTCCGTAGGCTTGCCTGGATTGCCGCCATAACCTCTGTATTCAAGAAATAAAAAACCATAGCCAGCAGTGATGAAACGTTTAAATTTCTCAACCCTATGTCCGACATGTCCTGCGTTGCCATGAAAGATGAGGATTGTATATCCATCTTGCGTTCTCGGTTTTTTAAACCAAGATTTTAGAACTAATCCATCCGATGTGGTGAGTTCAATCTCTTTTAATCCACTATCAATAAAATACGAAACGTCAATTTTCTCTTTTGAGGGGAAATAGAGGTAAGACCTTTGAAAAAAGAAAAGGAACAAGACAAGCAGTGCATAAATACCAATGGCATAAGTTAGGATTAATAACATTTTTGTCATTTCATAATATTTATGAAAACTGAATTAGTTTTATAGCACCATTGTTTCAAGAATGAATAGATGAATACGCAGCACTAACTTCTCTTGAAAGATTTTATAGCCAGTACGTAAATAACAATATTAGTGAAAATAAGTAAAAACCCTAAATAAAATTGTAATTCAGCAGTTAGATTGTCAGGATAGACAATGGGCATTAAATATTGTTCAATAAAACTGCTTGGATAACTTTTCAAACCCGCCTTCTTTAAAAACCAATTTTCTAAATATGTTAATGGACAGATAGAATGAGATAATTCAATATATGCTCCATAAATAACAGAAGGAATATGAATAAAAGCAATTTTTTTTGATGCAAAGAGAATCAACGCTCCAAATATAACAAAAACTATAAAAGCAAAGTGCATTGCAAGTGTTAAATTGGCACCAAAACCATAGTACATTTTAATATCCCGCCATTATACAGTTAAAAGGTCTCTTACATTCTTAATATGAAAAATTTGTATATTTTTCACTTAAGTTCCAAAGCCTTTTCTGTGTGTTTTGGTTGTATGTTTGCCCAGAGCTGGTTAATGGTTCATGCTTGTGAAAATATTTTCCAGTAACTTCCTCTAAATCTTTCTTCATTGCCAAATAAATACTGGTTTCTGCGCCTTCCTGAGGACTTTTGCCAAAAAGTTTCTGGGACAGCATAAAGAAAAACTTCACTAAACCGCTGTTATTATGGCCCAGACCTGTATTAACAAATCCAGGATGCAAGCAGTTAACCGTTGCGCCTTTTGACTTTAGTTTATTTGATAAAAAATAAGTGAACAATATGTTGCACAACTTTGATTGACGATAGGCTCTATACCCATCATATGTCTTTCTCATTTCAATATCATCAAAATTTAAATCCATACCTTTATGAACAGATGAAGCAACGTTTACAATCCTTGGTTTATGGGAATCCAAAATCACCGGAAGAAGCAAACCCGTTAACAAAAAATATGCTAAATGATTAATGGCAAAAGTTTTTTCTATGCCATCAACACTTTCTTCTCTCTTAAAAAAAGCGGCTCCAGCATTATTTATCAGTACATCGATATTAGAAAATTTTCTCTTTACAAATTCCGCAATGCTTTTAATTTCTATTTGTGATGACAAATCACCATTGATAAAATGAACATCTTCATTGCCTGTATTTCTTCTAATTTCATTTAATTTATTTTTTCCTTTTAAAGCATTCTTGCCAGTTATGATTATTGTTTTTTTTGTCTTTGCAATTTCTTGAGCAGCTTGAAAACCAATGCCATTAGTACCACCTGTAATGAGAAAAATTTTCTTGCTCATATTTTTAATTATACCACCGTTCTCCCAAAGGTTAAGAGGGTTATTTTTGGGTTAACATATGGCACCGTAGAGGATATAGTTCTATGGTTAAAGCAAAGGGAATAATGATGAAAAAATATTTTGAAAAAAAATTTGGCGAGGGAACGGCATTTGACCTTGATTATGGTAAATTGCTGATTCTCGCTTTATTGATTTATATTGCATTTTTTAAATAAGAAGAAAAATAATTAGATAAAAAAATGTGAAGAGGTCAACGATATGATATCCAAGCCGATTTCCCCCAAAGATTAAGAGGGTGTTTAGGCAAAGGTTCTAAAACTGTTCTATTTTAAAATTAATTAATACAAATAAAGTAAAAAATATGAAAAAATTTGTTAAAATATGAGCAGCAAGGTACCCTGTCTGCACTTCTTTCCCTCCGACCACATTGCGGATACGCTGCATCTGTCCTTGGAGGCACAAGGGTGCTACATCCTCATCCTCTTTCACACTTGGAATAACAACTGCCGCCCCTACAAGGATGATGATAAGATACTACCACGCCTGCTGCGTGTAACCCCAAGGAAATGGCGAAAAATTAAGGAGGAGATTGCGCCCCTCTTTGACTTAAGTGATGGTACATTCAAGCAGAAACGTCTGGAGCAAACATGGAGGAAAGCTCTAGAGAGAAGCGAGAAGGCAAGAGAGGCTGCAAATGCAAGATATGACAAAAGAGTCTTTAAGGATAAGAGGCTTGCGGACGCATTACCAAGGCAATACTAACCATAATCATAATCATAACCATAAATATTATTATATGCTTTAGTACTGGGGAGTGATTGTGTTGTAAATAAATCTGCTATCAATCTGTCGTCAATGCAGTGTGTTTTGCTATCAACACTATTCCCCAGCTGAAGTAAAAGGGGTCGGTGAAGACCCCTTGAATATTAGTTAGTTTTTTTTCCAAAGCTATGAAGAGTATCGAAGGATGCCCTGTAGACCTTGCCGTTGGCATCATCTTGATGCCCGATGGGAAGAACGAATTTATCCTCCTCAAAGTTCGGCGGCTCAACTTTTACATTGAGCTCAAGCCCGTCACAAGAGCTCTTGGCTTTATCGAGGAACTCATAAGTACTTTTTGGTATATCCAGATGGAAAATAATTCTCTTAGCTCCACCCAGATTATTAAAAATACTGTAACTTCCTACTTCACCAAGACGCGGCTGCTCCTTCTTGTAAACATCAAGATAAATTTCCACTTTTGTCTCAAGATAGGTGTCCCTCGTTGTGCTGTAGTCGGCATTCACAATTAGGTTATCCCAAGTAACCCTTCCGTGTATGCCGCTAATGCCCGTCTCGCTAGACAACTTACCCTTCGGCTCATAGTATCGGTTGCTGAAGTCCTCCAAGTTCATGGGAATGGAATTACTATGGTAACACTCCAGCCTATCGACCTTGACAGTAATCCTACAACCACGATTTAGAAAACTTTTGTTAACCTCTTCCTTGTTTTCCTCGAAGTATTTATCGATGTCCTTCTTCATTGCTTGGTACTGTAAGCTGTAAATACGACTCAATGATACCTCGCTATGATTTAGGGATGCGTATACAAAATATTAGAAAATTATCAACGCACAATTATGGAAGTTGCAAAAATTCTTGAGTTTGTTAAAAGCAAAGAGTTTTATTAAGTAATAATTAGATAAATTTTCCAAATTAAGCCTAAAAAAATAATTAGGACAGAAAAATATTGTGCTGCTGAACGCAATATCCTTATTAAAAAAACAGCAACCACAAAACTAATTACAAAAGGTATAGAGGCTTCGTAGACATCTTTAGCAGAATAAAAAACAAAAGCATAAAAACCAATAACTGCTATGCTTAAAGTGTGGGGCCAACTCCAGCGAGCAAAAACAGTTCCTGTTGTTGAATCCTCTGGCTTAAATATATTATATGTTAAAGCCATAAAGGAGCCAGAGAGCATCATGATAACTTCAAGAGATTCAAAATAACTCATCTTACTTATTTTTTTTCATAAATATGTTTTTAAGACCTTCACTAACTGTATTTAATAAAGCCTTTACCCCTAAACTATTCATAATAATAAGTTAATGATTTATGGATGTTAAGGCAATCCTAGAATTATGGGGGGTGGGGGTAGTAAAAAAAACCCTTGTTCAGAAATGGGACCCAATTAAAAAAAACTCCCTCACATAGAAGTATAATCAATACGTTTGGATGTTGATGGTGCATTGCCGGCAGGTAGTACAGAGTAGAAAAATGTTACTCGCTCTTTGGCTATATAAACAATATCTGTATTACGTGGCACCCATAGCACGTCTCCAGGACCGGCTTCGAATATTTTGTCACCGACTTGTAACGTGAACTGTCCCTCAAGTATGTAGATGACCTCGTCATAAGTTATATGCCAAGGTATAGAGCAATCTTCAAAAACGCCAATCCCGGCTCCCAGTTTATCGGAAAACGATACATTGACCAAACCGATGGTTTTCATGCCCTTCACAGGCTCAAGGTCGAGGTCTTTTTTACGAAATATTTTTGTTTCTGACATAACGTCTCTCCTTATTAAATATTAAATACTTTGTAATATTACACCACTATTTGATTTATCTCAAATGTCTCTAGTCGCACGATCCCTAAAAGTTTTTTCATTATAATTAAACCAATTTATTTTCAAAATTCTCTACAAAATGATTTTTTCCTCTTTTTGTAATTTTATGATTTTCATTTTTGAGTTTCTTCTTTTGATAAGGAATACCACCTGGATATTTTAAGTTTATCTTACCATCTGATTTTAATGTTCTCCAATATGGAGTGATATTTTTTTTTCCATCTTGATCATCTTCTTTAGCTGCACCTGCCGCTATCCATGAAAAAATGCCTGTAACTATGGGGCAAGCAGTTGTAGTTTTGTATTTTTTGGCAAGTTTTTTTCTTATTTCATTAATAGTTGTTAATTTACCCTTTGGAACCTTTTTCATTAAGGTGTTCACTTCTAACGGTGAAGGCATAACAAACTTTCCCTTACCCCAGGATTTATTCAAATATTTTGGTATAGTTTTTATTTTTGGAAAATCAGTTTTTTTAAATAATTTTTCTCTAAATTTATTATTTTTTTTCACCACAACAAACCCAGAACCACGATCCCTAAAAGTTTTTTCATACGTTAAATTTACTACAAAATTTTTGTTGAGTCTGTGCCCGATTCAGTGGAAATTTTCTCTGATTTAAATCAAAGCAAAATTCATCATAATGATAAATATTTTTTAATACATACTGTTCTGTGTCTTAAAATTATTCACTTTAACATTAGATAATGTTTCTAAATTTTCTGGATAAACACTGACAAAATCAATTTTTTTAAAAAGTGTCAATGAAATATCATCTGACTTAAATTTTCTTTTATCAGTTGATGTAGTACTATTTTTGATTTTATAAATCATCTTAAATAATCCACTTTCTTCTAAAAAGTTATCATAACTCATTTTAAAGGATTTGAGATTTTTATTATGTTTTGATGTGTTGGTATGTTTAAATAATGGATCAAAATCTTGTACTATCAAATAACCATTTGAATTTAATTTTTTATAAATTAAATCAAATTGTCCAAAAATATATTCTCTATCAAGCAAATAAAGAAGAAAACCACAAATTATTAAATCAAAATTTATTTTAATTTTATTAATTTCTAATGAGGATAACTTTAATAATTTTAATTTTTTAAATTCTTTCTTACCAGAATTTATTGCTTTAGATGATAAATCAATACCATAATTAATTTTAGTTTTAAGTATCTTTTCATATTGATTAAGTTTTATTCCGTTGGTACAACCAATTTCAAGTATGCTTTTTGGTTTTATACGATTTGTTTTTATTAAATCTATTATTCTATAATCATCCTCCCCTCTTTTTTCAGAGACACTATTATAAAATTTTAAATTTCTTTTAAAATAATTGTCAGCCTCTTTTGATTTAATTATTTTTAAGTTTTTCATTTGATGATAAATACTTAATTTAATTATTAGTTCAGTCTCTTAAATCCAGAATGACTTACTTCTGTTTCAAGTTCTATATTAATATTATAAGATCCTTTTTCAAATTCTCCAATCTTTTTAAATATTGGTTCTAGGTTTTCAAAATAGCTTTTTAGTATTTTTTCTGAATGAACAACACTTGAAAAAAAAGCATTTGAAGCAAGAAATCCTTTTTTTAACATTTCTTGAGTTATATAAGTTTTATATTTTAACCAATTTGATGAATTTATTGAAAAATTTACTAGCGCCGGAAGGCCTTGAGTTTTTAAATCTATTCCGTATTTTTTAGATATTCTTATCCAAAAATGATCAATTTTTTTTCCTGTGTTGCTTATCTTCTCCCATGTTTTATTTTTTTCCATTATTTCAAGAGTTTTTAAAGCTGCTGCAGGTCCTATTCTTTCAGTCCAAAAAGTGCTACTGATAAATGTTTCCTGAGCAACTTCCATTACATTTTTTTTCCCTATTATTGCGGCTATTGGATATCCATTTCCTAAAGATTTGGCAAATATAGCAATATCAGGTTCTACTCCATAAATTTTGTGTAATCCTCCAAAATTCTCTCTAAAAGCTGAAGTACATTCGTCAAAAATTAATATAATATTTCTTTGCTTGGCCAATTTTTTTACTTTCTTTAAAAAATTATTTTCTGGTCGAAAATTTCTTGATACTTCCATAATTATTGTACCAATTGAATTTTTAGAAACAATTTTTTCTAGTTGATCTAACCTATTATAATTAAATGGGTATGCTGAATTTTTTAAACTTTTTGGGATACCTTTTGTATCTAGTCCAGGTAATAAATGTGAATTTAAATTTTCTTTTTTTGATAAATTTGCAGACAAATACCAATCGTGCCACCCGTGATATCCACAAAAAGCTATCTTGTCTTTACCAGATGCTGCTCTTGCAATCCTAATAGCTATGGCATTTGCTTCTCCACCTGTCCTTGCAAATCTCACCATTTCTGCCCAAGGATGTATTTCAATTAATTTTTCAGCTAGCAAAACTTCTTCTTCACAATTTAAAGTGGAAGATGTTCCTTTTTTTAATAGCTTTTTTGACTGCGTTATCCACTGAACTATTACAATATCCTAAAATATTTGTTCCTACCCCCATTAAACAAGTATCCAGATATTTTTTTCCCTCTAAATCCCATACAGTACAATTTTTTGCTTTGCTAAAATATGTTGGCCACTTTCCCGGCAAGAAAAGTTCTGGTCTTTTTGAAAGAAGCATATTTCCTCCAGGAATGATTTTTTTTGCTCTTTTCCATAATTTTTGATTTTTATTTAGATTTGCGCCTTCATTACGAATAATTTTAGAATTTTTTTTAAATATATTTGGTTTCTTATTATATAGATTAATTATATCTCCTAAGTTAAAATTTATTTTAGGATTAAAGTAATTCAAAATTAGTTCGATTACATCAATATCTTCTTTTTCATCTACTGTTAACCTAATTTTTGAAAAATCAATTTTTGATTTAATATTAATTTTTTTAAATATTTTTGAATTTTGCATAAATGGAGTAACATGTTCTTTGTCATATTTATCTTTTGCTAATTGATAAGTTTTTTTTAATGCTTTAAAAGTAAAAACTTCAATGTCAAGTCCATCTGGAAAAGTAGGAGGATAAGTATTATTTAAATAATCTAATTTTTTTCTTTTAAAAATTTTCAAAAAATTGTCTAATAATTTAGAATCTACCAAAGGACTGTCACCAGTAATTCTTACAATTATTTTAGAATTATTATTTTTAGCCGCTTCATAATATCTTTTCAAAACATTATTTTCGCTACCTTCAAAAACTTCCATATCTTTGGCTTGCAGATATTTGACCAATTTTTTATTTTTGTAATTTTTAGATGTTGCTATTAAAATATTATTTATTTCTTTTGAAAAAGATAATCTATCAATAAGAATTTGAATTAATGGCTTTCCATTAATTAGTTTCATTGCTTTTTCAGGAAGTCTCATTGAGTTTAGTCTGACCTGAATAATTGCAGTAATTTTTAAATTTGATGCCATTTAGAAGGATTAATTAAATTAATTTCTCGGTTTGAATTAAATTTTTTATAATTAAATTTAAACAGTTTTCTTTTATTTGTGATTTGTTTGAATTGACTAAAATTATCTACTCCAATAATAGTTTTATCAATACTATCAATAGAAAAAATAAAATTTAAGCAAACTTCTATTGGAGATTTTTTTAGTTTAATTAGATATTTGTGCCATAAATTAAATAGTTTTTTCCATCTGTCGAATTTTTTTGGTCTCTCTCTCTCTTTCATTATTAATAATCCTTGTAAAAAAGCAGATCGTGTATAAATCTCTATGTTTTTTTTTCTAAGTTTTTTTAAATAATTTTTTTTTAATATTCTTTGATCAAAAACATTGAAAGGTGCTAAGATAATATCCATTTCATAATTATTTAAAATTTCATCTAGTTCTTTAATTGAATGAACTGATATGCCTATTTTTTCTATTTTTCCTTTTTTCTTCAATTTCAATAATGAGTTATAAAGCTCTTTTCCAATTTTTTTATCCAATAAATAACTAGTGTTATGAACTAAAAGTCCATAAGCATTTATTAACCTTAATTTTTTAAGTGATAAATTAAATGAGTCAAAAACCTAATTTTGAATATTTTTTTTTGGTTCAGTTACTGGAAGTTTTGTAATTACTTTAAAATTTCTTAATCCTATTCTGCCTAATCTTTCTTCACAATCTTCGTAAACTTGTGCTGTATCAATTGTGTCAACTCCAATCGAGTAAGCATATTCAAGAATTTTTCTTATTTCTGAAGTTTTTACTCGACCATTTTTATTTGCAATTCCATAGTTATAACCGAACTGAGCTGTTCCTAAAGCAATTTTTGAAGAATATTTTGAATTCATGAATTTTTTTTAAAAACCAGTTTAATTCTTGTTTTATCTTTCTTGTCGCCAGTCTGTTGTCAGTTTATCTCACATAATCTTATAACAAACCCAGAACCAAGATCCCTAAAAGTTTTTTAATAATCAAATGTTATCAAAAGGCATTGAGATTAACTATTTGATTTATCTCAAAAACATCTAATATTACATCTGGTTTTTTCTGTTATTTGCTTTTTATTTTAGCGATTTATTTTTCATGAATTTTAAATTATCCGCATAACTAGTGTCTACTAGTGTGTCAGGCTGACCCATTAGATAATTGCCAGGTTTCTGTATCATTTTCCACAGTTTACTTGCATTTTCTTTGTTCACTTTTTATCAGAGCTTGATAAATCAACTCCAGTTTCTGGATCAAGTTCCATGCCTAGTGGTGTAATATTTCTTGGCAAAGGTGTAAATGTTGAGTCTGGGTTATCTTCATAATTTCTTTTTGTCATTCTATATAATCCGAATAAGCCAATTAGTAAGTGAAAAATACCCAAGTAAATAAAAAATCCGCTTGCACCATAAATATTCATAAAAATTGAAGCTAAAAATGGGCCTCCCATAGCGCCAATACCAAATATAATTTGTAGACCCGCACCAGCAGCAACAAATTTTTCTTTTTCAATAAAATCATTAACGTAAGCAAGGTTAAGCGTAAACATAGGAAGAGCAAATCCAGCATATAAAGTTATAAATATAAAAAAAAATATTTTCTCTGTATCAAGGCTACTTGCTAAATACATATTTTGTAGAGAGGCTCCCGAAGAAAATATGGAAAGAATGCAAAAAATAACAGCCATAAAAGTACATCCTATAAGAATTATCCTTCGATCATTCCTATCTGAATAATAACCTATAGGAAATTGAAAAAGTGCACCCGCTATTGTAATTAAAAAT
>PVBE010796487.1_pt1 | contig 18400 bp, 23 predicted proteins | sample 1631181 | NCBI WGS metagenome assembly PVBE01 (sample SAMN08397723, study PRJNA350692) | Marine metagenome, whole genome shotgun sequencing project. | isolation source: water | place: Pacific Ocean | collected 2012-04
AAAGCCTCCTCATTTATTAAATGCGGAGGTTCCTCATCCAATTCTACTAAACAAGTTGTATCATAACCTTCATAAATAAACTCTTTATCTTGCTCAGCTTCATGCTTCGCAGCAATATCAACCTCTCCACTTTCTCCAGCCACCGCATGCAATCTTCTCCTAACCTCAAACTCAGCATCATCTTTCCTAAGTACTGAGGGGCAATCACAAAACAATTTATGAGTATTTAATTGCTGATGAATTTCCAACCCTGCCTTTATTTCTCCACTCATAATTTTAATAAAAGAAAAGGGTTAATAAATATTAGGATTATTTATTTCTTACTAAGTATTGAGAATCCCCATTACATTGGAGAACCTTTTTCTTTATTATTCCTCCAACAATCCTATTACAAATTTCATCAATCTCATCAGAAGTTATCAGATCCTCTAATTTCTTACTGGTCTTATCTCCTTCAGAAGTCATGACAGGAATATAAAGATCTCTGGGCATGTCTACAAAATCTAACATATCAATTTTTGAACCATCTAATAAAACTAATGAATATCTACCAATCCTTTTTCTACTATTCTTCAATGGTTTCTTGTCTAATAATTTTGGATGCTGAGTTCTAAATTTTATAGACCCTTCATGCGCATCAACAAATGTACATCCAACATCAAGATAAATTAAGTTACCTTCAAAAAAAGTATAATTCTGCCTTCTACCAGTAATATCTGAAATTTGAAGTAAGTCTCTATAAATAGATTCTCTTTCAATCATCTCATTTCCCTGAGGTTCATCTGCTCCTAGATTGAGAAGATTCGAAAAGAAATAATATGGCTTCCCATTATTAATATCCATCTTTAAACCATTAGATCTAAAATTAATTGACTTATCTCTATTATCCATAATAAAAAAATCGGGAAATTTCAATCCCAAATCTCTCGCCATTTCACATGTAACTGCCTCATAAATTGGTTGGTGCGTATAAACAAATGAACTTTCCTTCTTAGAAACTTTTGAGTGATTACAGTGCTTTGCATAATAATATTGTGGGCGATTAAAACAGTTCACACTAATCTCTCCTCCAGGATTCCCTCCTTTCTTCTTACTACGAACATCAATAACCAATCCCATAAGGATATCAGACATCTCAACCTTTTAAACCTTCTCATTGTACTCACTTAATAGTTACAACTTATTGTAACAAAATCCCTAATAAGAATAAATATATAAACCATATTAACTATAATCAATAATGAAAAAAAGAGGATTTTCAAAAACATCAAAATATTTGCAAAAATTATCTAAAAAGATTGTTAATACTCATTTAGATGAGGGTGGAAAAAAGGTAGGAAAAGCAACTGAAGAAATATTCACCACATTATCAAGAAATATTAACCCAAAAAAGAAAAATAGAACAACTATTGGGCAAAGTACTGCAGATTGGTTAACAAGATGGGCAGGAAGTTGGATATTTATTGTTGGATTTTTTATTTTCTTAGTATTGTGGATGATGCTAAATACTTATTATTGGGCAAATTATCTTGCAGGAGAACCATTTGACCCATTCCCATTCATTTTATTAAATTTAGTATTATCTTGTTTGGCAGCAATACAAGCACCAATAATTTTAATGTCTCAAAATCGTTCAGGTCAAAGAGATAGAATAAGAGCCGAATATGATTACAAAGTCAATAGAAAAGCAGAAAAAGAGATTCGAGAAATAAAGAAACAATTGGATAGAATCGAAAAAAGATTTATTAAATAAATTATTTATTATTCAACCAACTCCATGTATTTTTTATACCTTCTTCTAACTCTGTAGTTGGATTCCAACCCAATTCTTTTTGTGCCAAACTAATATCTAAAACAATTTTCTTAACTTCACCTTTTACTTCAGAGATTTTTTCCGCATCTTTTTCAAAACCTGTAACTTTTTTCAAAACCTCATAAACTTCATTTACACTTATCTCTTTCCCATTAGCTAAATGAAATAATTTTGAAGAAGAACTTTTATCAATGCATTCTGCCATAAAATTTGCAAGGTCCATAACATAAATATAATCTCTAGTATTGGTTCCATCTCCAAATATTTTTGGAACATTATTCTTTTGTATCATATCCATAAAAAATGGAACCAGCCTTTTACATTCAGGAGGGTCTCTTGGCCCATAAACATTACCGAAACAAAAAATCAGATAATCCAATTCATATAATCCGCAATAGGCTTCCACATAATGCTCTGCAGAATGCTTAGAAATGCCATATGGAGAACTAGGCCTTAAGGGGTGTTTCTCATCAACTGGCAAATAATCTGGTTCTCCTACTCTTGCACCGCCTGTAGAGGTATAAATTATTCTCTTAATATCATTCATCCTACAAGCTTCCAAGACACTTATGGTGCCCAAAATATTAGTTTTAGCATCACCTGTAGGATCTTCAATTGATTTTCTCAATAATGTTTGTGCAGCCAAATGATAAACTACTTCTGGTTTTTCCAATAAAAAAATCTCATTTAATCTATCGGTATCAAGCATATCTGCAGCATAAAATTTAGCATTCTCATTAATATTTTCCCTCTTTCCAGCACTTAAATTATCTATTACAACAACTAAATGGCCTCTATCAATTAGCTTATCAACTAAATTAGAACCAATAAATCCTGCGCCTCCAGTTACTAAAACTTTCATAACTATTTTTAGATTATATTTTTTATAAATATATATGAGATAAATTACTCTAAAAACTTATTTTCCAATCTAGGATTAAACTCTTTAGAAATATTTTCCAACATCTTTCTTTTAGTTGCAACACTTCCTCTCCATTGTTTATGGGCTAAGATCCATCCCAATTTAACATATGCCGTTTCAGGTAACATGTCTTGCAAATAAACAACCCCTGTCTCTTTTAATTTTCTTCCAGAACTATAAACATGGGAATCTACCCTGCCATAAATAGTTTGAGGAGTCATATAAACTAAAAGCCCTTTTTCAATAGCTTTCTTTAATTCAGGAACTAAATTAAATTTTCCATTTGTTGAAACATGACCTAAACCCGTTCCCTCAATTACTAATCCCTTAAAATTTTTCCTAAAGTAATCGATTATCTTGCTATTATTTCCTGGATGAGCTTTAAACAAACTAACTTTCTCATCAAACACTGCATCAACAATAACCTTCTCCTTATTTCTTTTATTAAAATCATCCCTAATATTCTCAATCTTACCCTCTTTCCATATTTTAGCAAAAGGTTTACAATTTATTGGTTTAAAGGCATCTCTTCTACTAGTATGCATCTTCCTACATTTATTTCCCTGCAAAGCATAACAATAATCATCATTACTAGTTGCATGTCCAACCAACATAACTTCAGCCATATCACTCAAAGCCATATGAGCACTACATATTAAATTCAATCTACTATCACTACTTCCCCTATCAGAACTTCTTTGACTATAAGTTAATATTACAGGTTTATTCAATTTTCCTAACATAAAACTTAATGCAGCAGCAGTAAAATGCAATGTATCCGTACCATGACTAATAATTACACCTTTCACCTGAGGATCATTCAAAGATTTCCCAACTAATTTAGCTATCCTTATCCAATCGCTAGGCATCATATCCTCACTCTGTTTACTAAAGGGCGCTTTCACATTAATATCTGCCAAATCAAATATCTCTGGATAGACAGAAAAGAATTCTTTGCTATCAATTAAATTCTTAACGCCTCCAGTACTAGGATCTAATTTACTACTAATAGTTCCTCCAGTCAAATAAAAATCAATAATTGGCTTTTTACCACTAAGTTTCATTTCAGAAATTTCTTTCTTAGATTCCCCTTTTTCAACCACTTTAATTTCACTAATATCTTCTTTCCTTAATCCAATATTATATCCATTATCTAACTTCAATAAAAGAACTCCGCGATCATGACTTTCTAAATATTTTCCTTTCTCAATCCTATCATTAATCTTAACTTCTACAAAGTCTCCTGGTTCAGGCTTCCGATAGGGTTTTTTCATAATCTACTAAGAAATAAAAGCTATAAAAATCTACCTCTTCCATTTCAATTTACAAACAAAGAAACCTTCCATCATAAAATTTCTATTTACTTAGGGAATTGGAGGAGGAGGAGGGCCATGGAATTTTATGTTCTTAAGGATTTCTTCGTCTTAACTTAGAGACGAAGAACCCTTCCATATCATTATCATGATGATAAATCCTTCTAGCATCTTTCAAACTTTTATCAAATTTACCTTTTTTCCATTCTTTTATTCCAGTCCTAGTTTTCAAAGGTAATTCGACAGGGATAATCTCAAAATCATATTCATCAATTAAATGTTGCACCACCATTTCATTCTCCTCAGGAGCATAAGTACACGTCGAATAAACAATTTCTCCGTCTTCTGCCAATAAGTCAACCACACTATTCAATATTTTTTTCTGTTTCCTACTTAAACTTTTTAATAATCCTTCAGACCACTCCAATAATGTCCTTGGGCTAGTTCTCAAATTGCCCTCTCCACTACAAGGAGCATCAACTAATATTTTATCAAACTTAATTCTCATTTTTTTCAATTTTTCACATAATTCAATTCCATTATGCCGAGTAATAATGGTATTTGTAACACCACATCTCTCTAAATTAGATGCTAAAATTCTAATTCTTCCCATAGATAAATCATTTGCAATAATATTCCCCTCATTCTCCATCATTGCAGCTGCCTGAGTGGTCTTGCTTCCAGGTGCAGCACACAAATCCAAGATCCTATCGCCTGGTTTGGGATTTAGTGCAATAATTGGCATCATACTAGTAATCTCTTGCACATAATAATATCCCAAAATATGCTCTTTAGTCTTACCAATCTCTCCAGGCAACAATGCACTTCTAATAATCATTATCTCAGGATAATAGGAAAATGGCTGTTCAACCTCCCACCCCATACTATCTAACCTTTTCATCAAATCCTCCGGACTAATTTTAAGAGTATTACACCTAATTGCCTTATTAGGCCGCGTTTTAGCAACCTCAAAAAACTTATTTGCATCTTGCTTATTTCTTAATAATTTAGATATTCTATCTACAAATTTGGCCTTAGGTTCATAATGTCTTGGTTTCATGCATTAATGGAGGCAATAGAGGTTTTAATTGTTTGGATGAGAACATAACAATTAATATGATTTACTAAAGATATGCTTATAAGAGAAGAAAACAAGAAAAAATATGGATAAACTAAGAATTTCTGATAAGGAAAGAGATCAAATTTATAGTGATGTAGAAATTAAAACAGCTCATGGAGATATTTATTTTTCAGACCATATAAGGCCTGTTGCAAGAAACTGTTTTCTTTACGCAGCATATTTAAGAAGAATTGATCCAACTATTGATCCCATAGTTTGTGAATTGGGAGGGTTATTACATGATATTGGATATTCTAGAGATTTTGATTCTGAAGAAAGAGATCATATTATTAAGGGGACTCAAATGGCTCCAGGAATTTTAGAAAATATTGGAATTCAGGAAAATTATGTGGATAAGATTACAGATACAATCCGGACTCATGATGGTAATCTAGATAGAAGTAGATATGGGGAAGCTCCAATTAATAACAAGATTGTTAATGATGTAGATGCGATGCAGTTATTTGACTGGAATCTATCTAGCCTATTCCAATTTTCACTCAGATTGAAACCAGACAGATCCATAAATAAGGTTGCAGAAGAAGTTTTAGAACATGTTAATCAAACAATGCCCTATATATCAATGCCATTTTTTCAAGATCTAGCTAAACCTAAATATGACGCAAGGGTGAAAGAATTGCAAGCATTCATAAAATAAATATATTAAAAGAAATGGATTTAAAAAATAAGATTATAGAAAAATATCTGAAAGAGAAGTATGGGGGAAAGATTTCAAATATAAATATAGAAAAGCTAGGATCTGGAGTTCTTGGAACTGGATATAGTTTAAAATTTAAAATTAACAATAAAGAAAAAACACTGGTTTTAAAATCATTATTTACTGAGAATTTGGGCATGGATCATTATTCCGATAGAGCTAGCTCATTATTAGATGCTCATGATAACTATAATAAAATGGATAATCATGTCAAATCAGAAGATGTGATTGCTCAAAATGAAGATAATTCATTAACCTCTGTGGGCAACGCAAAAGAATTCTATATCTTAATGGAAGAGGCAAAAGGAGATGATTTATTTAAAGATTTTAATAAAATTAAAGAAACAAAACAACTAACAAATGAAACAAAAGAAAAGATATTAACAATATCTAATTTCTTAGTAGAATTACATAAAAACAAACATAAATCAATCCCATTATACAGAAGGAAGATTAGAGATACAATTGGAAGTGGAGGAAGTCTAATAGGACTTTTAGACATGCATCCAGATTCTGCATTTGAACAATTTGAGAAGAAATGGATAAGCATTGTATCAAAATCAATTAGATTTTGGAGAAGATCTAGAGATATGCACAATAGATTATGTGAAATTCATGCAGATTATCATCCTGGAAATTTATGGTTTGAAAATCAAAAACTAACAATATTAGACAGATCAAGAGGTCGTTTTGGAGAACCTGCAGATGACATCACAGCATTCATAATAAATCCAATAATGTATTCTTTAATAACTAATGGGAATTTTGAAGGCCCTTTCAAAGAAATATTTGATATATTCTGGAATAATTATTTTAAGAAAACAAATGATAAGGAAATGAGAAAGATTATGGCTCCCTACATAGCATTCAGGGTAGCTGTAGTTACAAATCCTATTTTCTACAATGACGAATCCCTAGGTGGAAAGGAAAAAGCAAAATTTATTAGAACAAAAATGATTAATTTAGCTTTAAATATTCTGAAAGATAATGAATTTAATCCAGGGAAAATTAATTGGTATTTAAAAAACTAAAAATCCCCCAACCCCTTCTGCTTTTCACCATTAATCAAATCATTAACATTAACTTCAAAGACTTCAAAAATATTCTCTGCAGCTGGAAGAATCTGATTTTTCAAATAATACTCAATATCATAATTGCCTTTCTCATCTAATAATTTGGCCCTATCTCTAACTAAGGCTCTTTTTTCATTACTTTCTGCAATATAATATTCAATTAAACTTCCAATTGCAACTTTGATTCCTTGCTCTTGCATTCTCTTAGCAGCTACAACATGAGGTCCAATAGACTTATAATCTTCAACATTCCTCTTCAACTGAGTCTTAATAATCAAACTATCTTTATCAACTTCCCGATTCTTCAATTTTTTAATAATTTTCTTCAGATATACCAAGGCCTTTTTTTCATTACCATTATCTAAAATCAACTCTAAAATCTTATTCTGAGTTTCTCTAGCTAAACCACACCAATCTCTTCTAACTGTCTCAAATCCTTTAATTTTAGTTTTCCCATCCTCTCCTAATAAGGCATATTTTTTCTTTGCACCAAAATCTCCAGTTCTTTTAGTAACCCAAATACCCCTCTTAAAAAATCCTTCTAGATCCAATTCCATTATTCCTGGTAAATGTTTATTAATATCTTTCAACATATCATTAACTTGTTTCTTACTATGTTTTCCCTGTAAAAATGCAATACTATCAGTATCTGAATAAACAATCTTATATCCTTTCTTCTCAATCTCAGCTATTGCTTCTTTAATTTCTTTCCTAGCTAAAGCAGCAGTACTAGCTGCCGCCTCCCTACAATAATATCTCGCTCCAAAATATCCCAAATAACCATAAGCTGCATTTGCCAATAATTTAAATGAATTACTTCTAGCTTTTAACAAATTTGAAGGATTCTTATTATAATCCTTCTTATATTTCTTCCTAGTTTCAATAATATTAGCTAACATTTTAGAGAAAAATCCCTTATCTTTATCAAAATAAACCTTCTCACCAATATCTACCATGGTGGCACCTTTCTCATTTTTATTAAGATAACTTTCCCTAGATAAATTAAAACTAACTATAACTGAACCATACATACTAGTAAAATCAAAAAATACCACATTTTCATACAGGCCAGGAATCGGCTGAAAAACAAAAGCACCTTCATATTTATCTTCAGCCCTCCTTGCACCAATCATATCATTAACAGGCTTCTTCTCAATTATTTCATTATATTTATCCAAATTATGCATGATATAATTCTCAACTAAATTCGACATACTATATCTAGATACATCAAATAAAGGCTCCTCAACAATCTTAGTAAATTCCAACATATCTGGCCAAATTTTTTCAAACAAATCATAGGTTAGCTGACTATCCTTCAAATTATACTTAAAGAACTCATCCCATTTCTTACCTTTAATTTTATCTACAGATATAAATTCCCAATCATCTTTCTTCTCCCCTAATAATTCCTGAGCAACATCGCTTAACCCCATAGTTTCTGACTGCATATATTGCGAATATACAATTCTAATAAATCTAAATAAATCAATATGAACCAAACCATTAATTTTCCCAGTCATAATAGCTCCCCTTCTAAACTTGGGAGGGCTATTATCTAAACCTAAACTAAGCTTCACACGCAATTTATCTGCTCTAGCACGTAAATAAGCCAAATCAAATCCGTCACTAAAATAACCAGTTAACACATCAGGATTATATTCCTTAACATATTCAACAAATTTCTCAATTAATTCCTCTTCATCTTCAACCTTCTCAACAAAATCTAATTTAGAATCTCCTTTAGTAGTAATAACTTTCTTAAAAACTTCAGAATTTCCAATTCTGGAGTTCCCAGAAATCTTTGATTTATGAGGATTTTCTCCAACCAAACTAATCATTAATATCTCTCCACCTCCAATCTCTAACTCTGAAGTTTCTATATCAAATGCTAATACTCTAGGTTTGAATTGTTTCTCTTCAATTTTATCAATTTTATCAACTTTTAAACATAAGTCCACATCAATACTATCAATGCCTCCAAATTCCATAGAATTATTCAAAACCTCTCCAGAGATTTCATACCAATTCAAAGGCTTCAACTTTCTTTCAATTATATATCTAGTAATATAACTAATGTCATACTCCCTTCTCTTAAAAATTTCCTTAAATCCAATCTCATCCGCAATATCATGAGCATCTTTCGCATTTGTTACAAAAATCTTTATAGCCCTATACTCTTTTCCAAGAAAATTTTTATTATGTACTTCAGTCTTTAACACCTTACTTTGACGAACCTTATTACTAACAACAATCTCTCCAATTTTCTTACAAACATTATCTATCTTCTTCTCTGAAACACCTTCATTAACAATGGCCCAAAAATACACATCACAGCTATCTATCAAACAAACACTCTTCCCATTATCATCACGTCCAACTATCTTTGCATAATTTCTGCCCTGATAATCAAAATAATCATAATCAATTGGTATAAAATTTATCTTCATAATAGGAAAAATCAGTAAATATACTATATAAAATTAACAATTAGACCATAAAAACATTTATATAGTACTACTTCGTAGTAATACTATAATAATTACATATGACAGATATAAAACTTAAAGGTATTGGAAGAGAATATAGTATCCCTGAAGGAAATTCAGTTGTAGGAAGAAAATTTAAAGATTCAGTTATGGAAACAAGAATTGACAAATCTGGAGCAGACATTCAAATTAAAGAATTAGGAATGCAAAATATCTCTAGATATCATTGTGATCTAGAGAATGACAGGGGCGTTCTAAGGGTTAAAGATTCAGGTAGCAAAAATGGAACCTATATTAATGATAAAGAACTAGAACCTCATAAATCCTATGAATTAAAAAATTTGGACCTTTTAAGATTGGGAGATTGTACTCTTGAAGTTAGAATTAAACAGGGATTATTTGGATAAAATGTCAGAACCAAGATTTGAATTTGATAAAAATGATTTTAGAAATCAAGAATCTAGTCCTGAATATTATGAAAGGATGAAGGCTGAAGAAATTTATCTTGAAAAAATAAAACCTGAATTTGAAAAGCAAGAAAAATTTTTAGCATTCTACAATCATGCAAGAAAAAATAATATAAGATTTGACAACCTTTTTGAAGATATAGAAATAAAAAGAAATGCTCTTGAAAACATTATGGGTTATAAATCTCTGAAAGGTTCTAGATCTATAAAATCTGCACCAGATCAAAAAATAAGTAATGTATATAGAAAACTCTATCACAATGCTGAAAGATATTTAGATAATTAATTTTATTAACCCTTCAAACATATTTCTTACATGGGACTACAAATTTCAGAAATTATTACAAAAAAGGAACTAGATTTCAAAGATCTTAAAGGAAAAACCCTAGCAGTAGATGCCTTCAATGCAATCTATCAATTTCTAACAACTATTCGGCAACCAGACGGAACTCCATTAAAAGATTCAAAAGACAATGTTACTAGCCATATTTCCGGATTATTCTATAGGAACATGAATTTAATTTTGCAGGGAATTAAATTAATATATGTATTTGATGGTGAAGCTCCAGCACTTAAAGGTAAGACTCATGAAATAAGAAAATTAGCAAAAGATCAGGCAAAAGAAAAATACAAACAAGCAGTAAAAGATGAGGATATAGAATCTATGGGAAAATACTCTCGTTCAGAAGTTTATCTAGACGAACAAAAAATAAACGAAAGTAAGGAACTCTTAGAAGCTATGGGCATAGCAATTGTCCAAGCTCCCGGAGAAGGTGAAGCTCAGGCATCCCTATTAGCACAAAACTCAGATATCTATGCAGTAGCTTCTCAAGATTATGATTGTCTTATGTTTAAGGCACCTAAATTAATACAAAACCTAAGTTTATCAAGAAAAAGAAAAACAGCAACAGGATATGTTGATATCCAACCACAATTAATAGAATTACAAGCTGTCTTAAAAGAACTAGAAATAAATCAAGAACAATTAATCTGCATAGGAATAATCTGTGGAACAGACTACAATCCAAAAGGCATCAAAGGACTAGGTCCAAAAAAATCCCTAAAGATTGTGAAAGAATATAAAACAAAAGAGAAAATATTTCAAGCTTTAACAGAAGATGAAAAGTTCGAAAAATACGAAATAGATTTTGACTATCTTCCCATCTATGAAGAAATCATTAATCCCAATATAACTAAGGACGTCAAAATAGAATTTCCAACAATCAACGAAGATAAAATCAAAGAGATTTTATTAAAATACGAATTCTCAGAAAAAAGGATTGACAGTCAATTAGATAAATTAGAAGATCTAAAAAAAGAAAAAGCGCAGACTACTTTGTTTTAATAAGATATATAAACATGAAAATTCTTTTATTAAAATGAAAAGAGTGTTATCATTATTCCTAATATTATTCTTACTAATTAGCATTAGCCTAACAATAGCCCAAGAAAATGATCTTGCAAATCAAGAAACTAAAGATATAATTGAACAAGGGATACAAAACGATATATTAATTCCCGGATTTCTAACACCTTTAGCAAAAACATTATTCAAATTAGATAGTCCAATATATCTAAGTCAATTCATCATTCTTTCTTGTCTATTTCTATTAATACTTTTATTTCTATATAATATAATTAGAATATCAGACTTTCCAGGGGGGAAACTAGTATCATTTACAGTAATCTTAATAATAACCTTAATAGGTTCTTCCGCAGGAGGATTAACATTAATTGGAAATATTTATCTATCTGCACTATATAAAATACAATTATTTGAAAAATGGCCTGTATTTGGAATAGCATTTAGCTTAATATTATTTCTCTTCTTACTTTGGGCAATAAGCTTACTTTCTAGATTCTCAAAAAAACAACAACAAGAAGAAGAGGCATTTAAAGAAGGAGTAGAGATGAATAAAACATTAACAATAATAAAAAGAATGGCAAAAATGGCAGGATAATATCATTCTTACAAATTTATTTTAATTATAACCAATCTTCAGGTTAACTACCCAGATCCGCATCCAACCCCTCTTGTACTTGCTCTAATTGCTTTGCAATAGGATTCTCCTCAGCTTCCTTATCCTTTCTTTTTTTCTTTAACTGATTAAAATATTTTCCGACAATCTTTTCAACATAATAAATATATACAAAAATAAAAAAGATAATAATCCCTAAGATTAATCTAATCCATCCATTTTCCGGAGCAAATAACAATCTATCAGTTAGGTTAACTATTACTCTAAAAAATTGGGCTTGAGCCAATATAATAACTACCAATAAAGAAACTATCCAACTACTAATCTTATTAAAAAAATCAATAGAATCTATTATATCTGGTAATCCTAATAGGACACAAAACCATAATGCAATGATAAAAAACATAGTTAAAGAAAGTTCATAAGGAACACCAAATAAAATTCTAAAAATAAGATCATTCTCAGCAAAAACAGCATTAACAGCAGCAATATTCTCATTGCCCAACAATTGATCTTTCCATTGACTAATTAAATATCCATTATCTGAATCATTCCTTTCCTGTCTAATTCTATCCAAAACATCTTCTATATTCTCAGAAGGATTATCTCCCTCTGCTAAATCAACAATTATATCTCCTCCAGGAATTCCTTCAATAGGATTAGAATCTTGAGCACTAATAAAAGTAAGTCCTATAAAGAATAGAATAAAAACCAATACAAATAATCTCTTTTTCATAGAATAAATAGGTAGAAAGGGTTTTTAAGATTTATGAATATTATTTAGTGTAAGCCTTACCAGCTTTCTCTTTATACTCATTCTTAAGATCTTCTATCTCTTTATTCAACGAATCCTTAATTGCAGGAGATCTACTCCTAGCTTCTAGAGGGATTATTTCTTGTAACCTAGCTTCAATCTCAGCCAACCTAATCGTATATTCTATACCTACAGTCTTCTGTAATGCAACCTTTGCAGTTTCCTTAAAGACCCATTTCCTAATAATAGTTTCTCCAAGTATCATCATTAAGGCAGCGACCGCAAAGATTACATAAATCCATCTATATTCAAATTGTGGCTGCACAGCTATATATCCTATCGTCAACAGATAGAATAACCACATTCCTTTTGTAACAAGAGAACTTTCTATTTTACTAGTAACAAACCATAATGCCAAAAATGGAATAGCTGCAAGAATCGTAGCTACAAAAGCGCTAGAAGGAGCTGTTAAAGCCGTCCACATATCTTCAGGCATAAATCTAACACCAATAGCTGCAACTATCATTCCAACTAAGAAATTAATCATCTTAGACCCTCCAGCTCCGAAAATATCAACAGAATCTAAAGTCCCCAAAATAATTATAAATACAAGCACAAAACTTAAAACTTTCAAAAAAGGATCACCAGGACCACCTAAATCTAATAATACATTAAATATAGGGCCCAACACTGTTAGAAAAATAGCCTTGGCAGTATTCATTGAATTTGATACTACCTCAATTATCCCAGATTGAGGGGTAGTTTCATCAGCAACTGAAAAAGCAGTCAAAAGAATCACAAGCAAAGCAAACCCTACAATCAAACTAGTTACAATATTTCCCGCAGTCGAACCCCTTTTATTTTTCATAAACATATCCTTTTTAAAACTTTCACCTTTATAAAGTTTTTTAAACTAAACAATCTATTAATAATAATGAAAAAAAGATTGAGTGTATTCCTAATGTCTGTATTATCTACAATTTTATTACTTCCAATAGTCTTAGCTCAATTTAATAGAGGACAACCATTCAATGTAGACAACATAGTTCAATTTATCAATAATGTAATATACAACATGATAATATTCGCAAGACCAATTTTCGTAATTCTTCTTGGACAATACGAAACAAATGATCTTTTTTTCACAAAGATATTATTATTCATATTATTGTTTGTAGTATTAAGAAGTGTAATTAAAAAAACTCCCTTCGGTGAAGACAACGAAAAAATAGGATTAATAATTTCACTAATTATATCTATCCTTGCAATAAGGTATATAGGAGAGAATAATTTCCTAGGATCTATATTCATTCAATACGGGGCACTAGGAATTGCAATAACCACCATAATTCCAATGATAATACTTTTCTATTTTATTAACAATCTTAATGTGGGAAGCTATGGAAGAAAAATGTTTTGGGCAATTTATGCTATAACTCTTGGAGGCATATGGGCCTCGAGACATGCACAAATGCCTCCAGAAGCTAATTTTATTTATGGGGCAACATTTGCAGCAGCAATATTATTTATATTTATTGATAAAGAGATTAGAAAATATTTTGGATTATCTCAATTTAGAAGCTTCGAAGCTAGAACTACTAGAGAATCTATCTTAGAATTAAAAAGAGATTTAAGAAAATATCAACAAGATCTTGAAGATAAAATAATAAAACCTTATGAATATAATAGGTATAGAGATGAAATCCTAAGATCAATAAAAGAACTATCTAAATCATCATAAAATGGAATACCTTTCATCAGAATTCCTCCTTAATTTATTAATCCTTACAATAGTATTCTATTTTGTTTACAAAGCTATGTTCAAATATCTTAATAATAAAAAACTAGCATTTGTTATAGGAATTTGTGCAGCAGGAATAACAATTTTCTACACAAGATACAATCAAGAATTATTCACATATACAAATTTAGGTTACACTGGATTCGCAATACTAATATTATTGCCAACAATAATTCTATTCCACCTAATATACAAATCTAATCTCATGGGGACAATGAGAAAAATATCTTGGATAGTCTATAGTTTAATAGTACTCTATCTTTTACATAACAGTAGTTTTGCAATTAGCCCAAATATCACCAAAATAACAACCATAATAATAATTGCAACAATCTTATTAGTATTATTAGACAAAATAATAAAAGAAAATATAGACTTAAAAAAGAATTTCAGAGGAATTTAATCAGCCCTATACCCCACAATCTTCCTTTTCTTACCTTCCCCTCGATAAATAGGAACTTCTTCAGTAATATGCTTAATTCTCTTACCACCTTTACTATTCATAACCATTATCACAACTCCAAGAACTATAAAAATAGCAGAAGGTATCAATACATATTCGCTACTAACATTATCTAAAAATCCAACCATCTCCCTACCAGCTACAGAATTAACAGCTAAACCTAACAAACCAATTCCTGCAGACAAATATCCAAACACCGCTTTCATACATATATAATAGAAAATACATTTATATATCTTACTCAAATAAATCTCAATTTAAAATAACAATTTTTCTACATTAAAATCCTAATCTTTCTTTTTTATCATATCCATAAAAGACTTTCTTTGAAATTTTATAATATTTCCCGTCGACGAATCAACTAACATATGCAAAATTATCAACTGATCCAACATACAAGTCAGATTCCATATCTGAGATTTTTGTTTATTTTCCAAATCATGATAAGTCTGAAGAACCGCAATTATTTTATTAAACTTAGCACTAATTCCTTCCTCATGCGCTTTTTCCTGAGCAATAGATTTCAACTCATCCACTTCAATTTTAGTTTCAGGGATTATAGTTTCTAATTTGGGAGTATTAGGCAAATCCATTAATTTATCCTCATACATTTTTACTTCATCTTCAATAATATTAAATGTAAATATTTTATCCTTATCCTTATAATCAATAGAATTCTTATTATCATTACTCAAAAAATCTAATATAAAAAACCCCGCACAAATCTCTGCATCTGAATAATCTTCTTTAAACTTTTTATACTCTTCAGAACTCTCTACCCTTTCCAATGTTTCTTTGAAATTCATGATTTTCTAAAAAAAGTAATGTTTATAAATAGTTGTTTTCTAAAACTGATACAATGACTATAGAATTAAATAAAGATAGTTTAGAAGAATCTCTTAATAGTGGAACTACCACTAATGAAACAAATGTAGACATGCCTGAGATTTCAAAGGAAGAAGAAATAGGTGTTCATAAAGGATCTCTTAACACATTAGCAGCAGAAAGAGCTGAACTAATTAAGATGATTGGAAACGTCGAAGCAATTATGCAAGCACATTTGAAAAGACTAGAAGAGTTAGGCGTTAAGATAGAGAATTCTGAAAAGTAAGATTAAGATGGCAGGGATTGGTGAAAACACATATTATGAAGTATATTGTTCAGAGGTTTTGCCCCTAGATAATTTAGAAAGGGATGTAATCTATGATGAAATATTGGAATCTCAATTAATAGGGGCTACATCAGGAGATTTTAAAAATGAGGATTTGGCCATAAATCTAAAATATCATAAATACGATTCTGAAATTTACAGGAGAAAGGAATCTGGTCCCGTATTCAAATCAGTATTCTATGATGCAGAACTAAACGATTTTAATTCAAACTTGAAATGATAACTCTCTACGACGCAAGTAGAAATTAAAATAAAACTTTCAATCAATTCTCCCTTCAAAAATAGGTAACCAAAGTTCTTCAGCTATAGCATTAACATTACCTGGAAATTCATAATCTGAAGCGATAAATCTAAGACAATATTCTAAATCTCCTAATGTACTTTTATCATTATTGAATTTAGGTTTATCTACTAAAACTCCTCCAATTAAATATACATCATTATAAGGGGTTAAACTCCTAGGAGTTTTATTCCAATCATAATCTCTTGATAAAATATCTCTTGCATTAATCATCCTATCTTCTTCAACAACAAGATAAAATGGATAAGTTTCATCACGCGCTACTTGTTTTTCATTAACAACATATATCAAAGAGAACAATGTTTCATCATTTTTCATTAAAATAATATGACAAGAGTATATTTAAAAATTTTTGTTGTGGAATTAATAGAAGATTATTGATTATGTAGAAATTTATTAGCTAATTAAATGACTTATATTTCCCAAATCATAATGGATAATCTTTTTGGAAGAATCATGGCTAATAGTTGTAATACAAGTATTCTGTAATCTAAAAAATTCTATTTCCTTGACAGGTTTATTTAATATTATAGAAATTAATACTCTCAAAAAGAAACCATGACTCATAATAAGAATTGTATCTCCATAATTATTGTCCTTATATATTTGAGATAGGAAATCACTCGCTCTTTTTTCAACATCAAAAATATTTTCTCCATCTGGCGCCCTATATTCTCCAAAACCTCCTTCAAATTCTTTTAATGCTTTTTTAAATTCCTTATCAGAATTTTCATATATTCCTTTGCTAAATTCATTAATACTATCTGTGAATATAATTTCAGAATCTAAATCTGAACCCAAACTAATATTTAGAGTTTGTTTAGCTCTTTCTAAATTACTACAATATATTTTATCAAATTTTAAATTTCTTAAAGATTTAGAAAGTTTCCCAGCCTGTAATTTTCCAAGGGCCGTAAGAAGATTCTCACCTTCATGATTTCCCGCATTTGCCTCAGATTGCGCATGTCTTACTAAATATAATTCCATTATATAACTAAAATAAGAGCATTAATTAATTTTTAGGGGTTCTTGGTATCTGTTATAATTCAGATTTATTTAATGATTACCTAAGATAAAGAGGTTTTAAGTTATATATTATTTTCCTTCCACCTTGCAACACCACTCACAATCATCATCTCCATGAGTTTTGGGACAATCTCCTGCAAGGAGTTTTAGTGCTTTTTTCCAGATTTTCTCGGCGTTTTTGGGATTAGATTTCATCTTGACTAGTTCTGTATCAAAGACTACTTCTCCAGTTTTCTTGACTTCTTTAGGAATATAGAATAATAAGTAGGCATAGGGTTCTGTTTTATGCCCATTTAATTGAAATAAATAATTATAGGTATCTACTTGTAGTTGATAGTGTGCCGCAGTATCTTCTTTTAGAGGATATCCTCTTGTTTTATAATCTAATACTATAAAGGATTTATTGTTTCCTTTTCCTTTTACAAGAAGATTGTCAATAGCCCCTCTTAGAATATTTCCCTTTTTATCTGTATATGAAATTCCCTTGAAGTTATTTCTCCAGATTTTTAGATTATCTTCATCATCATAAAGACTTAGATTCTTGCACTCATCTTTATACTTCTCGCATAATTCCGGAGGCATTTTGCCTTTATTCATGAAATTATCAAAATGAACCTTTAGAATCTTATCCATTCCCGATGGAAGACTCGGGAATATCCCCGCAGGCCTTTTCCACACCTTATTCTGAGCCAGCCAGAAGCATCTAGGGCATTCTTTGATTAGGTTCAGGGCTGAGGGGGAGAGTTTGTATTGTGTGGGTTTCATGAGAATAAGAGGATTTTGGGAGTTTTAAGGGTTTTGGGGGGTAGAAAGAGTTAAAAATTAGGTTCTCTTAATTTTTTTATGGATAAGCGACAAATGTCAGAGATAGATATATGTATGAAATTTATTACACCAGCTATTGCTAATTCAGGTTGGAATGTTGACAAACAAATCAGAAGGGAAGTTGCATTTACTGATGGAAGAATTATTGTTTATGGAAAAACAATT
>PVBE012982111.1_pt1 | contig 18394 bp, 18 predicted proteins | sample 1631181 | NCBI WGS metagenome assembly PVBE01 (sample SAMN08397723, study PRJNA350692) | Marine metagenome, whole genome shotgun sequencing project. | isolation source: water | place: Pacific Ocean | collected 2012-04
ATCGATGCTACTGATCGAATTTCACAAGTTGACAAAAAATTAGCAATGGAATTGCAACGGCAATTTAAACCAACAGTCATCGTCGTGAATAAATGGGACCTTGTTGACGACTCAGTAACTCCAGAAGATTATTTGGAATATATTACGAAAGAACTTCGAGGGCTTGACTTTGCCCCAATTGTGTTTGTGAGTGCAATAGAGGGTGAAGGTATCAACGATGCAGTTTCCATGGCGTTCAACTTGAAAGAGCAATCAGAGCATCGCGAAACAACGGGAAAACTGAACGCAGTTGTGAAATCAATATTGAAAGGTAGGGGACCATCCTCTCGCCTTGGCACGGTTGCAAAACTTCTCTATGTTTCCCAAATTTCGATTAAACCCCCAACAATTGCAATGGTTGTCAACGATCCATCCATGTTTGAAGGGCAGTACGAGCGGTATCTTATGAACCGGTTAAGAGAAGAGTTGCCCTACAGCGAAATACCAATACGCCTCTTATTTACCAAGAGAAGGCGAAAATCATTGCATGATCTCAAACATGGCGAAAAAGACGATACAATCTCAGAGCGAACGCGTACAAACCCTTCCCTTGGTCAGGCGAGCGAAGGTGCTGAAACCTTTCCTGACGACATTACATTGATTGACAAGAGCGCTCCTTAAACGTGTCTCTTTTGAATCTGTTGTATCGCGATTGTTTATATACCCATGTCTATCATTCCACTTCCCGTCTTCGAAGAAGACGCAGATCCATCAAGGCGAGATGCTCTAACTCTTGAGGAACAACTTGAGCAGATAGAAGCACCAGAAACACTAGTCGTTCGATTTGGTTCGCTCAAAATGATTGGAGAATATAAACAAGCTGGTGGTATTAAAGCTGGCTGTGGATCAAAATTGGTTGCTCGAACACACCGAGGTACTGAACTTGTTGATCTGTTAACGACAACATGCTCAAATTCAGGATGCTCTAAATCAATTAGTAGATCTGAGATGCTTGAATACATCGACAATTCGGGAGGAAAAAACTTCCCTTTTCATACAAACGGTCGGGTATTACGAATTGCAACCGATGATGATTTGAGTCGAATGAACGAACTTATTAGTCGAATTCCCAAACAGATTAAGAAATCAAGAGAACTTGTGGAAGAACATCAACTTGCGATGAAGATTGTAGATGTAGAGCCAATTATTGGCGAGGAAGTGTTAACATTTTTCTTCATCAGCGAAGACAGGGTTGATTTTCGAAAACTTGTTTCAGATTTAGCCTCAAAATATTTTACTCGTATAGAGATGCGTCATGTTGGTTCACGGGACGAGGCTCGACTCGTTGCTGATTATGAAAAATGTGGTCAACACTGTTGTTGTAAAGGATTTTTAAAAGTGCTCTCCCCCGTTTCAATGCGATCCGCAAAACAGCAAAAGCAGACTCTGGATCCCAAAAAAATATCTGGTCGGTGCGGTCGCCTCATGTGTTGTCTTCGGTATGAGGATCAAACATATCGTGAGTTGAAAAAGAATCTTCCTCACAAGAAAACAAGAGTCGGCACACCTGAGGGCCCCGGCATTGTTTTAGAAGGAAAAATATTAACGCAACTTGTACTTGTTGAACTCGAACACGACCAAAAAAGAGTGGCATTTCCACTTGAAGATTTAAGTGATCCCGAAACCTGCCCACGACCTTGGGAAGTTCAAGAAATTGTAGAAGAAAGAAAGCCAAAAAAGAACGAGCGAAACCACCATCGGAATAATAGCAAATCAAAACAGGGCGAGGAGAGCGATAGTGACAAATCTTCTGCAGAACAATCAAAGAAAAAACGTCGTAAACGTCGTAGAAGGAAGAGAAAATCCAATAAAGATTCCGAAAAGAGTTAATGCATGGCACATGCGGATAAAAAATCAGCAAATTTAATTGAAACTATACAATCATTAGTTGTTGCGTTTGTATTAGCGATGGTTTTCCGCGGTTTCGTAGTCGAAGGATTTGTTATTCCAACTGGTTCTATGGCGCCAACCCTGCTTGGGCAGCACTTGCAGAAACACAGCGACCAGACGGGCAAAGATTTTACAGTTGGTTTTGGAGCTCGACAACCGGTGTCACCAGAGCGGTTTTCAGACCCCCTTCTTGGAAGGAACGTGCCCCTTTCAATGGCCGAAGCAAAAAAAATGGAACCCCGCGGTGGAGATCGAGTCCTTGTATTAAAAACACTCTATCCATTTTTTGGTCCAAATCGATTTGACGTTGTCGTGTTTAAAAACCCCACGGATACACAGGGGCCTTCTGCGAATTACATTAAACGCCTAATTGGTCTCCCTGGCGAGACAATTTGGATTGCAGATGGTGATGTGTTTGCAAAACAAAATGATGAGGTTGGTGCAGGTTTTGAAATTCAAAGGAAACCAGAACATATTCAACAATCTTTATGGAGACCCGTTTCAGATACCGATGCAATTCCCACAAATATGATGGCTCTCTCAAGACCATGGCAGGGAACGCCATGGATTGCAAAACCAAAGGATGCTTGGACAATCGCGGATAGAACATGGTTTTGCAATACCGCATCTCCAACGATTCTTGATTGGGACGGAAGCAAGATGCAGATTGATGATTGGCTACCGTACAACATGTTAATGCCATCCACCCGCAATGAACCAATCTCTGATATTAGAGTTTCAGCAACAATTACTCCTGAAACACCTCGTTTGGTTGCAAGTTTTACACTAGAAACAGTGCAGCATCGTTTTGAGTGGATGATTACAGAGACAAAAGCAACTCTTACGATGGCGACGTTTTCAGGGGAAATGGTTCAGGTTGCCAAAGCGGCTCTCGATGAAATGGATGGGGGAACGCCAATTCGAATGGTATGTTGGCATGTTGATCAAATGATGGCGCTGTATATCAATGGAACCCGTGTTGTAGATTTATTCTACGACTTTACTCCAGAGGAACGATTACGTTTGGCAACACACGCAGGCACATCTGTTCCCATTGAGGAAATAGCAGGAAGTGGCGGAAAAGCCCCATCGCTTCAATGGCAATTTGATGGATCTCCGTTTTCAATGACTCGTCTTCAGGTTGACCACGATTTATATTACAGAAGCGGTCGACTACCTTCGCGGGCAACTAAAAATCCAACATCTCCTGGAAACGAAGAGCTGGTCGAATCGGGCTCACCGGCATTCGGAACACATCCCGACAAGTTGGGTGTATTACATGAAGATCAATTTATGATGGCCGGCGACAACAGCACGTATTCCCTCGATAGCCGGCTTTGGGGAAATCCAGATGAATTTGTTGCTACACAAATCGACGATGCACCATTTGTGGTGCATCGTGATTTACTCATCGGCAAGGCGTGGGGAGTGTATTGGCTTCCGCCACCGCTTATTCCAGATTTTAATCGGTTCCGCTTTATCAGGTAATCCAATTACGCAGGTGCAGAACCCTATTAACCCTCGCACATCGACCTCGCCCGTCTTCTCTTATAGAGGGGGGTATTCCATACGCCGAGAGTAGCGACATGGGATTATTTCATTGGTTAACACGTCGTATTTCTTCACAACCCATTGCGGTCCAATTTGGAAGTGAAATGATTCGATTTATGCAGATTCATGGATCATCAGACCCCACGATTCAAGGGGCACTTGAAGTAGCCCTTCACGACCAAGACGCAATTGCAGAGGCATTGGCAATGTTCAAGGGAAAGCGATGCGTTGCTTGTGCGCCAGCCTCGGATATTCTTGTACAGCACATTCGAGTAACGAGCGATGAAGGAGACCAAGAAATACTTGAGCGGCTTGCGAAACACGATATTCGTTGGAAAAACGCTGAAGTACGGAAGGTATGTGTAAAAACAACCGGCTTAGGATCGACTGCAAAGGAAGAGCTGCTTTGTGTTGGAATTGAACAAACTATTTCCCAAAACATAGCGAAAAAATTAGAACTGGCTGGCGCAAAAGTTGTCGCTGTCACGGTTCCACTTTATGCGTCAATTCGAGCATTTGACAAGTTGTACAGAAGAGATGGTGATGAAAAAATTACATCAATGTTAATCGACATGGAAACACAATCATTAATGGTGATGATTGCACATGGAGCAAATTGCGTGTTCGCACATAAAATAGAGTCCGTAGGGATAGAGAAAAGAGAGGAATGGAAACAAGAACCAAACACAGAACCAACATTGCTCCCTATTGCAAATTCTGAAATAAATGAATTTGAGCGGCGCATTGAAAATGAACCACGAGGTCTTTGTGGCGTGCAAGAAAACGAAGATGGAATCGAGGAGCAACTTGCAGAAGATTTAGAACGATGTTTACGTCATCACAACGCACTTTTTCCAGACCGGGCAGTTGACCGTGTTATCTTTACTGGTACGGGAGCGAACGATACGAACCATTGCGCGGCAATTGCATTGGAACTGGGTATTGAAGGATTTATTGCAGATCCATCAGCTTGGATTACTGACGCCTCGGAATTAGCAAGCGGACCATCTTGGACAACCGCAGCGGGTATGTGCTTACGATATTTGGAGAGTGCTGCATGAAACACCCATTTGATGATTTTTTACCACCGTCATTACACGTTGAGCGAGAAGACAAACGTGTCATTCGGATCGGAATAGTTTTAGTTGCAGTTGTCTCAATTGCAACCGCGGCAGCCTTTGCAACAACGCTCAGTGGCTGGAGGGGACTATTACAAAACAGGGGAAGCGTTGCAGAACGCTGGGATGATGCAAACACCCGTGTTCAAGCTTTGGTAAAAGCTCAAAAAACGATGAAAGACTCAATCGAAATCGCCACTCAGTTAGAACGGTTGGTCGATGGAGTTCCTCGCTCGCTTATTCTTTGGGAACTTACACAACGATTGCCAGAAGAATCGATACTGAATGATATTCGTCTTGAAACACGTGAGCGAGTGACAGACTACAGTCCAGCGGAGAGAAAAGATATTATCACGTTGCTCGGAATTGCTCCAAGTGATGCAAGTATCTCAACGTATATCGAAGCCCTTTCAGCATCAACATACTTCACAAATATTTCCTTAATGTATGCACAACAGGAAGGGCATACAACAAAGCGTAATTTTTCTATGCAACTTGAAGTGCATACAGATGCAACTTTTTCTACGGAAACGGATCAATGAAAATTCCAATTCGTCATCTTGCGTTAATTGGGTTATTGATTGCAGTACCAGTCTCTGCATGGGCAATTGCGTATAGACCAATGAACAATGCGGTACACGGTGTTGCAGAAGAAATACGACTGAGGACGTCGAACCTGTCACACTACGATGAAATTAATTCCCAATATCGATCGCTTCAATTTCTTTCAAAAAAAGTGAACGAATCAACGATTCAAGCAATTCGTCGTATTCCCCCTCAACATGGAGCAGACCAATGGCTTGAGTCGGCATCAGACGCTGCACTAGGACTCGGATTAATAGTTCGATCAGTCACAACGTCTGGAGAACGCATAGACGGTGACCACAACATATTACCTGTTGACTTAACAATAAGCGGATCCTTTCAAAGCGTGTATGGTCTCACTCAACATCTCGAGCGAATGGATTGTATGACAAGAATAGATCGAATGAACATCCATCGGGTTAACGATGAAGAGGTTGAAGCAAGAATTATCATTCATCTCATTTATTCAGCGCAAGGAGATAACACGTAATGCAACTACTTCAGCGATTAGTACAAAAATACGATGCTGCTACCGTATTTGTATTTGCAGCAACGATGGTTGTAATTCTTGAACTTTCATTGATGCGAATTCTTGTTCCCTCGCCTGCGAGTGCTCAAGAGTTGAGCGGCGATTTGTTTATGAGTCAAGTGTGCACAAGCCAAAGTCTTCAAGAATCATTACTAGAACTTGAAGAATGGAATAGTGAAACAGAAAGACTTGCAAAACGATTATCAAATACACCACATCTATGGCAAAAGAAGCTAATTACTCTGCACGCATTTGACATGGAAGAAATAAACCAGATAGAAGTAATCTCACAAGATAATCAGCGAACGCAATATGTTGAAGCGGCTAATTATGCCGCAGAAAATCTTTCACTGCAATCCGTCATGTCCGGTCGAACAATGCTTGCAAACATAAACGGAAGTATTTATAGAGAGGGTGATACGATATCTTTGCGAGACGGAGAAATTATCATGAGTATTATCGAACTTGGTTCAACCTTCGCAGTAGTAAAACTCAGTGACAACGATCTTGATGGTGACACAAATAGAACGATTTATATTTCAGATAACATTAGATTAGTTCATGGAGAGCGAGCACCATGAAATCATTAGGCACTCATGCGAGCACGAAAAGTCGATCATACACACAAAAAATTCTCGACTTGTTACAAGATCAAGGACGTCTAAGCGACGACGATTTACAACTCGTCTCTAAATTAAAACGACAATCTAAAGGTCGATCGTTATCGCTCATATTAGTAGATGTTGGTGTTGAAGAAGATGCAGTGCAGCAAGCTGTTGCAGAAGTTTCGGGACTCCAATTCTCTAAAATAACTGCGGAAGATATCGCTCCGGATGTACTGAGTACTCTAGGAATTGAATGGTGCAAAAATCATGGTGTTTTACCTGTTCGAATAGATGGCAAAATTTTTATTGCCTCTTCAACTGTAGACGAACTTTTTCTTACCGATGATGTTTGCGTAGAAATCACAGAACCCGTTGGGCAAATGCTTGCAACGGATCGAGATATTCAAGAAATCCTCACGCGATTCAATCAAGAGGAAGAAAAACAAGTAACTAGAGATGAGTTTCAAGATGATGCAGAATTTTATGAAAACGAAGACTCTTCGGTTTCGGTAGATTTACAAGAAGAAGCGAACGACGCAGAATCATCTCCCGTTGTTCGTCTTGTTGGTGAAATGATCACCAGAGCTGTTCGAGAAGATGCATCAGATGTTCACTTTGAAGCAAGTGATGATTGCTCGCACATGAGGTATCGAATAGATGGTGTGTTGCACAACCTGAACCAATCTCCTAAGAAACTACACAGCGCGGTTGTGAGTCGTCTCAAAATTTTGGCAAATCTCGATATCGCAGAACGGAGAATTCCTCAGGATGGACGAATTCGGGCAACTGTTTTAGGTCGTCAAATTGATTTGCGAATGTCCACAGTTCCAACTCCAAAGGGCGAGAAGGTCGTCTTGAGATTGCTTGATGATCGCAATATACGTATTGGGCTTGACGAACTTGGTTTTCGCAAGGAAGCACTTCAAGAGTGGAAAAATGAAATCGAGTCGCCCCATGGAATTATTTTGGTCACAGGACCAACGGGTTGCGGCAAAACAACCACGCTTTACTCCTCTTTACAAGAGATGGATAAAAAACGCTTGAACATTTCGACGGTTGAAGATCCAGTAGAATATGAACTTGCGGGTATTACGCAAATTCAAGTACATGAAAAAATTGATATGACTTTTTCCAGAGCGTTGCGTGCATTGTTGCGGCAAGATCCTGATGTTGTGCTTCTTGGCGAAATTCGGGATATGGAAACGGCAGGTGTTGCAATCCAAGCTGCGATGACAGGTCACTTGGTGCTTTCAACATTGCACACAAACGACGCTCCAAGTTCACTTACTCGCTTAATAAATATTGGCATCGAGCCATTTCTTGTTGCTTCTGCAGTGAATGCGGTACTTGCACAACGGCTTGCACGACGAGTTTGCCAAAAGTGTGTTCAAATGAAATCCCCAAGCAAAAAAGAAGAAAAACTTCTTGATGGATTGGAGTGTGAGAAGATTCCACACGCCACTGGTTGTTCAGCATGCCGTGGTAGCGGATATTCTGGTCGACTAGGTGTGTATGAGTTACTCCTTATTGACGATGAATTAAGGGACGCAATCGCGAACAACCCGACAATTACATCGTTCCGAAAATTGGCAATAAAGCGTGGAATGCGGAATCTTCGCCATGATGGTTTTGCAAAAGTCGTTGATGGTTTAACAACTGTGGACGAAATTTTACGTTTAACTGTGTAGTCGAAGTCGAACAAATACAAAGAAAAACCGCAGAGGCGCGACGGGTCTGGACGAGGATTAATGACCTGCGGGGCGATTAATTTAAATAAATGGTGCAATTAACAATACGCACCAGCAAATTGCGGCGATGCCAGATTTACCTAGGATTCCAAGTACGCGACCAATTGCGGCGCCCGTTGCAGATTTTGCAAGTTCACCCTTTGTAATGGGTTCTTTATGAGAGAGTTCACCCAGAAGTGCGCCAACAAATGCGCCGGCGATTGCACCAATCAATGTGCCAACAAGGGGTATCGGAATAAAAAAAGTACACACAAACGCGCCTATTATGCTCCCGAGAATCGCCCCAACCATCCCCCGTTTGGTCCCACCTCCAGCTTTTGCTCCGAGACCTGCAGCAAGTGTTTCTATAATTTCACCACAAACTGCGAGTCCAAGCACAATGCCGATGGTTACCCAGCCCCAAATCGGGACATCGTTCCACAGGGGATTGAGTATTGTGATTACGAGTGCGCCGCCGACCATGAACCATGCTCCAGGTAAACCTACAAGTGTAACGAGGACACAAACAGAGGCGTACAAGAAGAAAAGCACTAATATTGTGATAGAAATCCAGTCCTCCATAGTTTACTTACTTGCTTATTGGTGTTCTCCCTGTCATCATGTCATACATGGTACTTGCAACAACCATTGCGTGTTCATTTGTCATTGGGTTAGTTGGCGAACCCAACGCCGCCGATGCATGGAACGAATTCTTTCAAGAGATTGAAAATGTGGATGCCCCTGTTGATTACGATGATGCTTGGGATGCTGAAGCTCAAATACGGTATGAGGAACTTGCACCATTGATTCATCGAGCAAAAGAAATCGCATCTGTGGAGGAGTGCGATTGGAACCTTGACTATTCCCAAGGTTTCGATTTGCTTCTACCACACATCAGCAAACTGAGAAATGTGCAACAATTGCTTCAATTTTCAATGCAAGGAGATATCCAAAACGGGAATACAACAGCAGCATTGGAGAATATAAATGCAATGCTCGCCATAACGATGCATCAAAGCTCCACAAAAACAATCATTGACTCGCTTGTGGCGTCAAGTTCATTTTCTATGGCTGCTGAAAATGAAAATGTCATTGATATGTCAACAGATCCTATCCTACTTGAAGCGATGTTAGAGCGAGTCAATGCGCTTGATGCATTTGACCCCTTTGGGATTCGACAAAACGTGGGTGAAGAACGCGAACTCACGGTCAATTGGTTGAAAGTTACAGACAATCCTGACTTTACGATTATCACTTCGATTCTCAATCGAGCCGACGTCGATACGTCTGGCTGGGATATGGAGCAAGAGATTGAAAATTACTCTGCAATGATGAAAAAGATGGAAGCCATCTTTCAAATGACAGATCAAGAAGAAGCGACGAAAGCGACAGAACTGTTGAATCAAGAAATTGAATCCCTCGGGAATTTAACGGAACTCCTTTGTTTCTCTGCAGAAAATCTTCTTGAAGCTTCATTTAATTCAGCAGATAATGTTGCATATTTCAAAGAATTGCTAGAACAAAAAATCGAGATGTTTCGCAATCCAAATTCAGCAACATACTTTTTGAAAGCAGTCGAATCGTATAACGAAATCGACACAAAAGATCGCATTAATGCAATGCAACATGGCGACTTTGCGCTTCTTGAAGAACCATTCCATTTATTTTCACTTGCATGTTCGATGCCCCCAAAGAAAATTACATTGGCGAATTCTCCAGAAACGCCACATTGGATTGCACCGCTCTATTCACTAGCCCTCGATTGTATCGCGAGAGGAACTTCGGCTGATCGGCTGTCAATAATGGAGCTTGTCGGGCATTTGAGCCAGCAGGATCGATTTGCAGCATCCATTCTTGCCGCGAAGTTATTTGATTACGATTGGGGATCCACGCCTGTGCCAGACGAACCGCATCTTAAAAGTGTTTTTGAAAAAGCAAAGAAACAAATCCCAACTGCTGATGAGTTTATGTTGCACGGGAGCGCGGATAGCGAACGAGAACGGCTAGCCAATCGCTATGATTTGGACGAGTCTTGGAATCCCAATGCAACAAATACCCTTGCTATGACAATTACATTGGCAAAACTCAAGGAAATTGATGCGTGCAATCCAGAGGCATGGAATTTGTTCATCAAGGCTATTGGACTTCCTGATGCGCATCCATCCTTCCTGTTCGCTGAAGAAGAATACAATCACGAATTGATTGAATTTTTAAAATTGCCCCAAGAAGAATCCTTTGATGAAATGCTTCACCAGTACAGCACACTCATTGGTCGAAACCGTTACGAAGAGACTACTTCCAGAGGGCGGTAATAGCACTATTCACGACTTGACCAAGATTGTTCAAGGCGAGTTCGATGTCCCACTGTTGTGAGTCACGATCGCCAGATGTGTTTGAAATAGTACGGATTTCTATTCCCGATGCGCTCACTCGATTTGCAGCGTGCACAACTGCTGCACCCTCCATTGCTTCGCAGATGCAACCAGTTCGTTCTTCCACAAGTTCAGCCCGTTCGTCTGTACCACTGCATGTGGAAACAGTTGCGATTGCACCAACTGTCCCGAGTGGTGAAAGCAGTTCAAGCATCCATGAATCGACTGGAACGCTATTACCTTCAAAGTTTCCAAGCGAGAAGCCCATCTGTTTCATGTCTTGGAATCCACCTGGTGTTATCAAACCCTCTTCAGCGTAAACGCATTTGTTTGCAATGACAATTTCGCCGATACCAAGTTCTGAATTTGGTAGCGCCCCCGCTATACCAGCACTCATTACCCATGTAAAAGGTCCATCCGAAAGAATTGCAGCGGTGGTTGCAGCAGCGGCATTTGTTCTGCCAATTCCACCGGCGACTACAAATGTACCACTCGGTCTTCCGATGGCATCAGCCTCGGCCTGTACGGCGGTGATGATAAGAATCCTTCGCGACATTACTTGATCACATGTTGAAGCAATTGTTGATGGGGAAGTTCAACTTGTTCGCCCGATTCCATATTCTTCACGACAATGTTGCCACTGGCGAGTTCTTCTCCAAGAATAACAGCAAAGGATGCGTTTACTTTTGCTGCTTCAGTAAGCAATTTTCCAACGTTTCGAGTTGTTTTGTAAGAATGACGAGCGTGAATTCCATCCCTGCGAAGCATGCTAACTGTCGATGCAAGCAATGCATCACCTTCATCGCACGCACTGACGACAAACACATCGGGTGAAGAGGCATATTCTGAACCATCACCAAGAAGTCCCCGTTCTTTGAGCACGAGCGAGAGTACGACATCACCCATCCCAAATCCAACTGCAGGTATTGAAGGACCGTCAAACATTTCAATAAGATTGTCATATCTACCTCCACCTGCGATTGCTCGTTCATTACCAGTACGTTCATGTATTTCAAACACAATCCCCGTGTAATACGCAAGACCTCGGACAATATTGAAATCAAATATGCACCAATCACGAATGCCCCATTGATCCAGTTCCTCTTGTAATGAAACTAGTTCTGGATGTTCAATGGAATGGTCTCCATCAAAAAGCGAAAATGCAGAAGCATCAAGTCCATGTTCAGAAAGTTTTTCTGTGAATACTTCTGTTGACATTTTTTCACGTTTATCGAGCAGAGTAAGTGCAATTTTTAGTTTATCTTGTGTTACCCCGCCATCAAGAAGCATCTTGACGACAACTTCACGATGACTAATACGAACAACAACATCATCGCAAGTCAATCCAAGATTCGACAGTCCTTGAATTGCGGTTGCAATCACTTCAGCATCTGCAGATGGGGCGTCAATGCCAAGCAAGTCAACGTTCCAACAATTAAATTCTCGTAAACGGCCACGTTGCGGGCGTTCACCTCGAAAGTGACTTGGAATTGCAAACCATTTTGTTGGAATAGAAAGTGAACGGCCTTTTGCAGCAGCCATTCGTGCAAGTGTTGGCGTAAACTCTGGGCGAAGTGCGTACTCGACGTCGCCACCAGCGCGAGTAAAACTAAAAAGTTCGTTAACGATTTCCTCGCCACTTTTTACGGTATATAGATCAAGGTGCTCAAATGTGGGTCCATCAATTTCATCAAAACCCGCATTGACAGAAGCCATTCGCCAGGCAGATTCAATCCGTCGAAGCAAAGCCATATCTGGCGGGAAAAAATCGCGTGTACCTTTTGGTGCTTGGTATCCCACTGTTTACCACTCGGGCCCGCCGCTGTAGCGACCAAAGACATCAGCCATCGCTTGAACCATTTCGCCAAGTGTGCAACGAGCAAGCGAAGCATCGACAAGACTTGCCATGACATTTTCATCTTGCCGTGCAGCGTCACGGATTGCATCTAGGGCCGACAACGCTTTGTCGTTATCGCGATTCTTGAGGAATGCTCCAAGCCGCTCACACTGAATAGTTTCTATTGAATGTGGAATTTGAAGAAGTTCAACTTGCGCCTCATCGTTTCCTTCAGGGTACGCATTTACGCCAACGATGATTCGATCACCCGCTTCCATTTCTTGACCAAAGCGATACGATGCTTCAGCAATGGAGCGCCGGAAGTATCCTTTGTGAATTCCCTCGACAACTCCTCCAAGACCATCAATTTCTCCAATAATGTCATTGGCGTCGTGTTCCATTTGGTCTGTCAGCGATTCAACAAAGTAACTTCCCGCAAGTGGATCAACAGTGCGGTGTACTCCAGTTTCGTGTGCAAGAACTTGTTGCGTTCTTAGTGCAACACGTACCGCGGTTTCGGTTGGCAAGCCAAGTGTTTCATCCATGGAATCTGTATGCAAACTTTGACATCCGCCAAGGACCCCCGCCATCGCTTGGTACGCAACTCGAACAATATTATTTAGCGGTTGTTGTTCGGTGAGTGAACAACCTGCGGTTTGGACGTGTGTTCGCATGAGCCATGATCGTTCATTCTTCGCTCCAAATCGATCTCGCATTGCATGTGCCCAAATTCGACGCGCTGCTCGGAGTTTGCATATTTCTTCAAAGAATTCGTTGTGACTATTAAAAAAGAATGAGAGTCGGGGGGCGAATGCATCAACATCGAGTCCCCGTTTTATACACGCCTCAACATATTCCATTCCATCGCGAAGGGTAAAGGCAAGTTCTTGCGTCGCAGTCGAACCAGCTTCTCGAATGTGATAGCCACTAATTGAAACACTGTTCCATCTTTTGGTGAACTTCGTTGCAAATTCGATTGTGTCAACAACTAACTTTACCGATGCCTCGGGTGGGTAGATGAATTCGTTTTGAGAATGAAACTCTTTGAGGATATCGTTCTGGAGGGTGCCACCTAGAGAGTTCCAATCGATGTCGCGTTCCTTCGCCATGGCGAGATACATCGCCCAGATGACACACGCAGGACCATTGATCGTTTGGCTTACGGTGACTTCTCCGATAGGAATGTCAGCATAAAGTCGATGCATATCATCGATGGTGTCAATCGCGACTCCGCACCTGCCGACTTCGCCAGCTGAGAGTGGGTCATTGCTATCTCGACCCATTAACGTTGGTAAGTCGAAGGCAGTCGAAAGACCGGTATTTGTTTTTGTTCCCTTTGCATTATTAAGAAGGTATTTAAACCGAGCGTTGGTGTCATCTGCTGAGCCAAACCCAGCAAACTGTCGCATCGTCCAGAGGCGGGAACGGTACATTGTTTCATGGACACCTCTTGTATAGGGGAATTGCCCAGGAAGGCCAATCGTGGGGTCAATTTCGCCATTTTTTGGGGTGTAGAGTTGGTCAATCACGTAGCCAGATAGCGATACAGTGTCTGCATCATGTTTTTGAACCGTCGTCATGGCGCCATTGTACATTCGGTGCACCTTTGGGGACAGTCCCCAAGGACAGTCCCAAATAGACTATCTTCTGGTGGCTGGGGTGGTGGGGGGATGTTTTTTAAATATTATTCGTCGTAGCCGTTACTTGGGTCGGAGGTGTCAATGGGTCCACCCTCTGGTGTCCACCAATCGGGCTGGTCGTTGATTTCATCGACACGTAGTGATCGGTCCCGAGTGGGATTGGCGTATTCGCTCGATTCACGAAGGGTGACATCGATACGCCTCGACCAACCATTTGGAACGGTCATCGAGTTGGAGAGAGGACCATACGCCACGTCACTAGGAAAAACCTCCCACATCATTAAATCAGGGGTTACTACGGTGTTATCACCAGAATCTTCTAAAAAGTCAATCACGAGTTTTTTTCCAACAGGAATTTCCATCACGAACAGGCGTTCCCCACTTCTGGTATCAATGAGTGCGACTGTTTTTGGGAACTCTTCAGTAGATTGCCATGTTGCAGCGCTGTTTGGTCCATTAAAGAAGGGGTTTCCACCCGGTGCATACATTTTGCAGCCAATGATTGTGGTTGAAAGCATAAGAATAATGGTAGAAGCGGTACGGAGCATGTGTTCATGGTACATCGGCAATACTGTTTTGGGAGGTACAATGTAGAACTATGGATATTCGAGTTGGACATGGATATGACCTGCATCGCCTTGTTTCCCAAACAGATGGCGGTAGGACTATGATATTGGGGGGTGTTGCGATTGATTGTTCAGTTGGTCCAATCGCCCACAGTGATGGAGATGCAGTGACGCATGCCGTTGCAGATGCCATTCTATCTGCGGCGAATCAACCAGATTTGGGTTCCATTTTTCCAGACACTCATCCAGAAAACAACAATAGGGATTCAAAAGAGTTTCTTATCGAAGCAATGGATCGAATTAATTCCGGAGGTTGGGCAATAGGAAATATTGACATTACTGTGCTCTGCGATGAACCCAAAATCAATCCATATAGAGAACAAATTTGCGACTCACTCCGTAGTTTAGTGGGTGCTCCAGTAAATATAAAAGGTAAAACGCACGAGGGAACTCATCGAGGTGGAGCAATTGAAGTTCACGTTGTTGCGATATTACAACGAGGTGTATCAGCATGAACAAAACACTATGGCAAGAAGCAGCTGCATTCGCAGCGAATGCACACAGGTATCAAACTCGAAATGATATGCGTCCGTATGTATCACATTGTTTTCGAGTTGCCATGACAGTGAACCTTGTATTTGGTTTTGACGATGCAGAAATTATTGCAGGCGCATTGCTTCACGACACAATTGAAGATAGCGATGTCGATTATGATGATATCCTTGATGTGTTTGGTAGAAATGTAGCCGACTATGTTGCTGTGATGACAAAAGATATGCGACTAGAAGAACCGGTTCGCGAAGTCTCTTACGATAAACAACTCGCTGACGGACCGTGGCAAGGCAGGCTTATAAAACTTGCGGACGTGTATGACAACTTCACCGATTCCCCCCAAGAAAAACAGGCAGGATACGTAGAGAAAGTAGATCGCATACTAGCACTTACACAGAACGATGGGCAACTTCAACAAGCACGAGAACAATTGCAAGAGTTGTTGCAAGAACAATCACAATGTTAGTACAACTCTCCATCGGTTTTTTGATTGCTGCGTTAACATCGTGCTTTTCTGCAAAAACGCTGTCCGTCAATGAAATACTCGAGAACGTAGAGCATGCAGATATTACATCTGTTACCGCAACAGTTTCGTACACACGGACGGATCCAATCCTTAACCGACGTGAAATACGAACGGGTAAAGTTCTTTTCAGAACCCGTGATGGCAAGAAACGTGAAGCGGCAATTTTGTTCGACACACTTATCATTGGTCGGCGTCGAGAAGAAAAACAGAAACACTATATATTTTCTGGTCGATGGATGGCAGAAGTCGATTTTGTGAATAAACAATTTATTAAACGAGAACTCGTTGCGCCGGGAGAAAAGGGGATTGATCCATTTGAACTTGGCAACGGACCAATACCATTACCTATTGGGCAAACGAAAGAGTCTGTTCTTGGGAAGTTTAACGTTGAGAAAACCTCTAAACCTACCGATGGTCCACTTTCTACACTTGATGAAAATGTTGTTGGTTTACATCTCACTCCAATAGCGAAAGATGAATGGGAATCCATCGACTTGTTTTATGATCCACAGACATGGTTGCCAGTTGGCGTCCGCACAATTGAAACTGATGGCACAAAACGCGTCAGCAGACTGACAAATATTCAATTGAACGAGTTAGGGGAAGAGGATGCGAAGTTACTTAACATTGAAACACCAGATCCCAAAGAGTGGTCAATTGATATTCGCCCATGGAGTGAACATTAAACCTGCACGGCGTTCTTAGGTTCTGCCATTACAGCGGGTGTTGCGAGTTGATCTCTAGCAGCATCAACAGCGAATGCATGGACACCGAATGTCATTGCGACAGAGCCAAGCGCACCATTGATAAGAAATTCAATGCCTAATTCATGAGATTTTGCTTGCTCAATAAGGGCATCAATTTCTTGTTGTGTTGGTTTTTTAGGCATGAGATTCTCCGATTCCATGTATAGCAATTGGCTACTATCTGTATTCTTCGGCGAATGTCAAGTACAATATGGAGCGAGGTTTGTTTTTAGCCTTGAAATGGAGATTAGAGATGTCAATTCCAAAAAAAATCAAAGTTTGTGAGTGTTGGGCTCGAGATGGGCTTCAATCAATTCCCAAGGTCATACCAACCAAAGAAAAGGTTGAAATGATTAATCGTATTCTCGATTCAGGCGTGAAGAAGTTAGAAGTGACGAGTTTTTCCCATCCCCGACTTTTGCCCCAATTTGCAGACTGTGTGGAAGTACTGCAACAGATTAATCGGTTTGATGACGTTTCATACGTCGTATTGATGCCTAATGAAAAGGGATTCGACCGTTTTGAACAATGCGTGAAGGATGGCTATGGTGCAGATGAAATCATCTTGATGATTTCAGCGAGTATTGCGCATAACACTACAAATTTTCGTATGGATCACGAAACTGCGATGAAAGCGCACGCCACAATCATAAAACGAGCACATAATCTTGGCGTCAAAGTAATTGGTTGTACAGGAACGGTATATGGCTGTCCGATTCAAGGCGATGTACCTATGGAAGATGTAATAAATGTTACACGTTTTTATATTGAAGAAGGCGCTCAAACAATTATGCTTGGCGATACAACTGGGGCAGCGAATCCAGTGCAAGTACGTCAGCGAATTGGCATGTTGCTTGACGAATTTCCAAATACTGAGTTCATCGCTCACTTTCACGATACTCGTGGTAATGGCATTGTGAATTCCATTGCAGCACTTGAACTTGGTTTGAATTACGTTGATACTTCGCTCGGTGCAATTGGTGGACAGCCTGCAACTGGAGCAAACAAATATCAATTTGGATTTACGGGTAATACTTGCAGCGAAGACTTAATTTGTTTACTTGAAGAAATGGGCACAACAACCGGCATTGATGTCAACACAATGATTGACAACGGTAAACGTGCCGAGGAAATCATCGGTCAACAACTCCGAGCGAATGTTATTCGCTGCGGTCCGGTGAATCATGCATCAAAAGAGTACGCTCCTGTTACCTAGTTACGAAACGCAGGGGTGTTGAACGGTGCTTGGACTGGCCAGCATTCACCCCAATCGTTAAAAAGAAAAAGTAAATCTGTAATATCGGTGGTTCCATCATTATTGATGTCACCTATACCGTCCGCGCCCCACCCATTAATTAATAACAATAAGTCCTCAATGTCTATCAGTCCATCTGGTTTTAAATCTGCGGGGCAACCAGCATCTCGAATGATATCTCCCAGTATTGCAGCGTAGAATGCCGCAGATTCAGTTCCATTTGGATGAACATTAGATGAGTCAAGAAGATCTCCATTTGAAAAATCTGGCAAGTCAAGATAGTTACTGCCGTATTCAAAATTATCAAATCCATGCTCAATAAGCCAAGGCACAGCTTTGGTACCAGTGAACAAAGTCTTATCTGTAGCCGCATAGATTGATGCTGCCGAGATGTTTGAGTGCGTTGCAGCAAGATCGTAAGCCGCATTTTGTTGATTCACAAAAAATTGATGAACACTCTCGCTATCGTGTTGCCACATTTCAAACAGATGAGAAATGACTATGAAATGTTCAACAGATGTAAGACCTACTAGATTCGCAGCTTCCTCTGCTTGCTCGATCATATTTGTAAATTGCAATGTTGCTTCGCTGTAACTTAAATCTTCTGGCGCTAAATACCACATAAAAACTGTAGGTTGTGTTCTCTCAAGCGTGCCCACATCTAGCCAGTGTGTGAATTGCTCTAGCGAAAACTTTTTATCATGCGTGCTTGTACCTTCTGTGTCACAGCCAAATCCAAAAAAGGACCAACTTCCATCTGCAATTTGGTTGTAGTACAATCCTGGTTTACGATTATCTTCTTCGTCGATGTGGTAATAAATTCCTCCTGCTGGCTCAAAATATAGATTTGTAGATG
>PVBE011120240.1_pt1 | contig 18393 bp, 11 predicted proteins | sample 1631181 | NCBI WGS metagenome assembly PVBE01 (sample SAMN08397723, study PRJNA350692) | Marine metagenome, whole genome shotgun sequencing project. | isolation source: water | place: Pacific Ocean | collected 2012-04
GGCCGGGCAGATCGCAAACGTACGCACCAACGAATACAAGGGCATGAAGCCAGAGGAAGCAGCAAGCAGCATCAGATCTGAGATTCTGACCACGGCGCAGGGGATCAAATCTGGATTGGCGGTAATAGAAGCTTACAAGGCTGGATTGGATTTCCAGCAGAGCCTCGAAGAAACCCACAAAACCCAACCAGCCCTCGACACTCTGGAAAAGATGGCGCTCCTGCAAAGCCTCACCGCCAACGCCCCTCCTCCCGTGGGGCGTCAGGACAGCATCGTGTCAGGCCTGCCGCAAGTCCGGCCCTCACAGGTATTTGCATTAACCAAGGAGAACCCCTTCATCATTGGCGATCCGCCGCTGGGCGGGGCTGCCGGCGACTATTACATTGCGTCACTCAAAAAAATTCTCCCATCCCGCAACCGCTCCTTTGTTGAGGCCAAGGCCTCAGTGACTGCTGATTTCAAGAAAGCAGAAAGCATCAAAATGATGAAAGCCGACGGTGAGAAGATTCAGCAAAGCATCAAGCTAGAGAAAACGCTCGTCGAAGTGGCCAAGGAAAACAACCTCAGCGTGACAAAACTTGGCCCGTTCGACTCGGCGGGTGGCGCTATCCCAGGCTTGGCAAACAAGGCCAACAGCGAGGATGTTCGCACCCAAGCACTTGGCCTCAGTGTGAATGCAACAAGTGAACTGATTGCCAGCAGCACTGATTCCTCGGACCCTACCTCCGAGGAATCAGCATTTGTAGTGAAGCTGACTGCGAAGACTGCAGTTTCAAAGGACAAGTTTGAGGCGGAGTTCCCAGCTTACCTCGAGAATGAAAGGGCGAACTCGGAATCTCGGGCCTACTCTACTTGGATTCAAGCCGAAACGGCCGACCTGTATAAGTTCTCCCTGAAGACCTACCTAGAAGGAGACGGTGAAATCAAGGTGGAGAGTGATGACGGCGACTCCGGGTTTTACAAGCAAGGCACACGGGTGACACTCATCGCCAAGCCGGCACCGAACTTCACCTTCAAGGAATGGTCTGGCGCAGTGACTGTCAACACCGGCTCAGCGACCAATGAGGTCGTCGTTTCGAGCAACTCATCCGTCACAGCCAGCTTCGTGCCGAAGGACGGCAGTTAAACACGGGCCGATTGGCTCGAGTAACGACGTGTCTTCAGTTGGCAAAAACGTCATACGCCTGTTCGCCCATGATGAATCTCAGTCATGGGTGTTTCCTGTTCTTTTCGAGGACGAATACTTCCTTGCACTCGACAAAATGACACACATGGCTGTTACGCATAGCCGGTTGTACCCCGACCGCCCCAGCGTCTCTCTCCTGATTCAGCACGCCATTGCCACAAACGCGCGCTGGGTAGCCAAGCGCGGACTGCGCCATCTCGGGTTTGCCTATCGCCTCGATTTCGAAACCAGTGGCATTGTCCTGTTCTGCAAAAGCAACGAAGCCCGACAGAAGATCGGAGACTTGCTCGGCTCCAATCAGGAACATCGCAATTTCCATTGTCTTGTCCATGGCGCCCCGAAGGAGAAGTCGTTTGAAACAGATGCCCAAATCGGTTGGGTGCGCGGTCGGCCGGAAATCATGCAGGCCGGCAAACGGGGAAAACAAGCGCATACACGATTCGAAATCGCAGAACGCTTCACCGGGTACACTCTACTGAAGTGCCTGCCATCCACCGACAGAAAACACCAAATACGCGCCCACCTGAGGCGAGCCAATTTATCAGTCGTGGGAGATGCCTACTATGGCGGCAATATTCTTCTGCTTTCAAAAATCAAGCGCAATTACCGTCCACGCAGGGACGGTACGGAGCAACCGCTTCTCGACCGTACTGCACTTCATTACAGCAAACTCAGCTTTGCTCACCCTTTCAGCGGCGAACCAGTATCCATCGAGTCGCCTTTGGCCAAGGATATGCAGGTCGCTGTAAAGTACTTGCGCAAATACCTACCACCCCTCACTTGAGTCACAGCGTTACCCTGTCACTGTGCTCGCAGTTTGGACTGCACGGTGGCAATCCTTTTTTTTTGCCTGGTCGATATGCTTAACTTTGCCGCCGCCGCATAGGCGTCGGAGGCTTCTTTTGTTTGGTTGGTCGCAGCCAGCAGCTCGCCGAGTTTTTCCAGCAGAATCGGGCTACTGCTGGTTTCGGGCAACTGGTTTAAATAGTCAATCGCCATCTGCGGTGATGCGGCGGCAGCCAGCCCTTGGTTCACGGACAGCAAATGAAACCACTCCACCATCGGACTTTTCAGTTGCTCCAGTTCAGCTTTGACTTGCCCCGGTGGTTTTCCAAACGGGCGGTATAGAGGGTCGCCGACGAAAACAGTCTGCCACGACAATGCTCGACTCGCCGCGTAACCGGCTTCGCCAAACGTGAACCCGTCCCGAATAAGCCGCAGAAAAAACACCGGCAGTTCAGGTGTCAACCCGAGGTACGGTTCGTAAACTGTTCCGAAGGTGGCGGTGGCTCCCTTGTTGATAAAGGGCCCGATCCATCGCGCGTGTGCGTCACGAATCATCGATCCGTTGAACGAGTGCAAATGGTATGCGATTGCACCCGGCATGAATTCGACTGTCTTTTCTGCAAAAACGCCATCAACGTTGATCCCGTACCAACCGACATAAAAAGCTATGTGACTCGCAGGGAAACCGGCCGGTAGTGTCTCAGGTTTTTCATCGAACACAGTCGTAAAACCGCTCTGCTGCATAACCTCGGCAGCCTTGCGTAAACTATCGTCACCGGCTTTTAATTTACCCTTAGCTATACCTCGCAGGTCAATGTAGGCACGGCCCCAAAGACCGCCGGTTTCGGCTGTAATGGCGCGGTCAACCAAGCGCTTGGCCAAGTCGGGGGAAGGGCCGTCGAGTCGTGCCACCATCAGTACACCATTTGCCGGAGAGATTGCCGTGGCGCTAGTTTGCCGGAAAACAGGATTACCAATAAAACCGAAGCGCTTTGGCGTTTGTCCAAGCTGGGGTAGCATCGCAAGTTCGCTGTCTACTGAAGCCTCGTTGCGTCTCAGTTGAGGCGCGGCCTTGCTGCGTCCCTCCTCGTTCAATGAATCATCCTTGTCCACCCGTACCGGCACTCCCCAGCATAATACAAGGTATCGGATTGAACCTGTTTTGCCGTTGAGCAAGCGTCGCTCGAGCAACTCATCGACCAACGGTTGCTCAAGTCCAGCTGAGAACTCCCGTCGTGAAATCGTGTGCCCACTCGACAGCGGCAATCCAATGAGCTGATCCACCGGAACGCTGCGCAACTTTGCGTAATGTTCCGCAACATCCCTCGACTCCGGCAGCCTACTGTTGAACAGTACCGCAACGCCCTCCCCTTGTCCAAGCGCAGTGCAATGGCCCAAAAAAAGGAGCCCCATCGAATAGAAAAAAAAGTTCATTCCATGCAAAAGCTCATCCCGTCGTAGCCAAGCCGGAGGCCATCGGGCAACTCAGCCTCGACGAGATCATGATCATAGTAACCGGTTAAGTGGCATAACACCGTTTCGTCTGCGCCGATGCGCCGTGCCGTGGCGAGCGCTTCATCGAGCGACATGTGTGAGTGATGCTGTTTTGGCCGCAAAGCGTCGAGGAGCACCAGCGGTGCCCCCTTGGCAGCCTCGATGGCTGGCGGCAGCACCTCCTTGCAGTCGTTGTAATAGGCCAAGCGCTTGACTCCATTTTGTTCAAATAAAAAACCAAGCGAACCCATGCTGCCGTGCGGCTGTTCAAACGGCGTGACACACAGATCACCCAGCTCAAAGGCCCCCTCGATAAGGTGCGGTTCCGGCTTGAAATAGCCCCGAATCTTTGGCCCGTCGAATGCATATTGAAATACCCGCCGCAAATCGTGCATCGTTTTTTCATCGGCATAAATCGGCAGCGGGCGATTCCCGTTGATTGTGCAAAACCGTCGACAATCGTCCAGTCCCATGATGTGGTCAGCGTGCGCGTGAGTGAACAAAACAGCGTCAACGTGCCGGATCCCCTCGCGCAGCGCCTGTGTTCGAAGATCCGGCGGTGTATCGATTAGCAGGTGGATTTCATCCGTCTCGATGTACAGCGACGAACGCGTCCGGTGGTTTTTGGGGTTGGCCAAAAACTCCGGTGAATAGTCGGCAGCAATGATCGGCACCCCCTGCGAAGTGCCGGAACCGAGAATGGTCAGGTTGAATTTCACTGCGTTTTGTTTTGCGTCCGCACCGATCTGTTTCCACATTTACCCGCGTCCGGCGCATGCTGACCGATCTCCGAATCAAAAACCTCGCCCTTGTGAACGACCTGGCCATCCAGCTCGGCACGGGCTATAACTCTATCACCGGCGAGACTGGTGCCGGCAAGTCGATCCTTATCGGAGCACTCGGCCTTGTGCTAGGCGAGCGAGCCGATCGCACCCTCATTCGCGACGGAAACGACCATTGCTCGGTCGAGGCAATAATCGACGTCGCCGGGCTTGGCAAAGCATTTCACCAGCATCTCGAACAAAATGGCATCGACCCGTGCGAGACGAATCAGCTCCTACTCAAGCGCAGTTTCTCCGCCAGCGGCAGCAACCGACAGTTCGTAAACGGCTTCCCAACCACGCTCAGCGTGCTGGCCTCCATCGGTGAATGGCTGGTGGACATCCATGGTCCACACGATCACCAGTCACTGCTTAAAGCCACGCAGCAACTCGAGATACTCGACGCCTACGGCGACCTTGAACAACAACGGGATGACTTTACAGCGCTCGTCGACAAACGAGCCGCCCTGGCTGCGCAAATGAAAGAATTGATTGTCGACGAGGATGCTTATGCCCGCGAACTGGATCTGCTGAGGTTTCAGGTCAATGAAATTGAGTCAGCTCAGCTTAAAACAGAAGAGGAATCGGAGCTTGAACAGGCGTTTCAGCGGACCACACACTCCGCTCGCTTGGCTGAGTTGGCTGTCGAGGCGTGTGGTCTCATCAACAACGACGAACCCAGTGTGATCGACTTGACGTCGGCACTCGGCCGAGCTCTCCAGGAGATGGCAGGGATCGACCAGGGGGCGGAAACACTGCTTTCCGAGCAAAGTGCCATCAGTGGACAATTGACTGACTTGGGCTCCGCAGTGGCAGATTATGCCGAACGGTTGAGTCTCGACCCTGTGGAAATGAAGCAAGTTGAGGAACGGTACAACCTAGTGCAGACGCTCAAGCGCAAATACGGCTCGACACTGCAAGAGGTGGTCGAGTTCGGAACCAGAGCGGCCGAACGCTTGACCTCCTTGGAAGGACGAGACGAAGAGCTGTTCCAGCTCAACGCCAAGGCAGCAAAGCTCGACAAACAAGTGCATGCGCTTGGCCAGGCCCTGAGTGCAAAACGGAAGATCATCGCGCCCAAGCTTGTCGAGGAGACAGTACAGCAATTGAACGACTTAGGGTTTTTACAGTCTCGTTTCGATGTACAGATCATCGACCCAAGAGAGATTGACCATGCGGAAACAGCACCGTCGCGAACCGGCTTTGACCAGATTGAATTTCTTTTCGCACCAAACCCTGGCGAGCCTTTCAAGCCGCTCAAGGCCATCGCGTCATCCGGCGAAATGGCACGGGTAATGTTGGCCCTTAAGACAGTGCTCGCCTCGCAGGACAGCATCCCGATACTGGTATTTGACGAGGTAGATTCAAATGTCGGCGGAGAGACAGCTGCAGTAGTTGGCAAAAAAATGAAACAAATCGGCGCAAAACGACAGGTGCTGTGCATCACGCACTTGGCACCCGTCGCAGCGGCGGCTCACCGGCACTACCTCGTGTCCAAGGAAGTCGAGGAGGCCCGGACACTGACACGGGTCACGCAACTGGACAACGAGGCTCGCATTGAAGAGTTGACCCGGATGCTCGGAGGCAGTGGCGCGGCCGCTCGACAACACGCCGAGGAACTACTCAGCAAGTAACTCAAGCTTTTGGCCTCCCCATTCGCCTCAAACTCGGCGATACTCGCATAGTCCAAGCCGACACGGAGCGCCGCTGGTGAACCTCTATACCCCCTGAAGCTCTTCGCTTGGTGAGCCATACCTCCGCCACCAGGATACCACTTCATGGGCCCAAGGGAAGTCGGGCAGAAAAACTTTCTTCACCGCTTGATGACAGTGTTATGTAGGGACTGAACCATAACCCGACGCTGTCCGGATAGTGGAGCGGGTTGGGTTTAGTTACCAGCTGCTTTCAATTCCTTCCGCGCCTTGCCACACGCGGTGATAACCGAGGAGGTCAGTCGGTCACTTTGACGCGATAAAAGTTCCGCTTGAATGGTAACAGCGACTGTCTTGGGTCGGTGAACTTAACCTGTTTACCTGATCCATTGATTGTTCCCAACTCATCCCACTGCTTGAAGTCTTGCGTAACCTCGACCATATAAACCGTCTCACCTTTGGCTGTGAAGCTGAAACCAAGCAGTTCTCTACTATAAGTCAAGCGGGGTATCAATTGATATTTGCGGATCAGATCAGCAATTTTCTTTTTTACGGTTTTGGTCTCAGGCGAGTCCCATTCATATACCAATTCGGCAGCATCTAGAGGAGTTCGTCCAAAACCATCTTTCACACTCACGTTCGCGCCATTTACGATTAGTGACTCAACGATTTTCTCGTGACCTATACCAGCCGCAACATGCAATGGAGTCCCGTAATATGCACTCTCAGCATCCAAATCCGCTCCTTTGCTTATAAGCAATTCAACGATTTCCTTATGACCTTGGAGGGCCGCATCATGCAAGCCGGACTTGCCAGCAGAATCCCTTGTATCCACATCGGTGCCATAAACGATAAGTAGTTCGACGATTCCCCTGTATCCGTGGCTGACTGCCGAATGCAAAGGAGTCCATCCTCCACCTCCCATCATGGTATTAGTCCTCGCATGCAAATTCGCACCTGCGACAATCAACAACTCTACGATTTCCTCGTGGCCCCCTTCAGTCGCATCATGCAAAGGAGTCGCCCCCCCTTCCCGCTTTGCGTTCACATTCGCGCCTTTGTTCAATTCCGCTTGAACACCTGTCAAGTCACCATTTCTGGCAGCATCATGAATCGAGTCGGCGGAGGCAGTTACAACCAACAGCGCAGCTGTGATTGTTGTGATTAGCATGTGTTTCATTCAACGTTTATGGGCTGCCTATGTCACCAATCCAACTAGTTTGGATCTATTATATATAGCATATTACGTGCTCGTTTCGCCCCCTCATGAACTTTCGCTGGAACACTTTGTAACTTGCAGTCAAATTTGCCTAAACGGTTTTCAAATTTCGTGTCGGGCCCTGCGGACCAGACTGCGATTCGTCCACCTTTTTTAAGAACCCTACACATTAACCGGATACCTGTAGTTGAGTAAAGTTGCTCGTTATTCACATCGACCATTGCAACGGGACCGTTATCCACATCGAGTAAAACAGCGTCGTAACTTCGGGGTTCTGCCTCTCTAATCATATCAATCACGTTTACCATTTTAATATCAACACGAGGGTCATCTAGCAACTCGCCGTTTAGTGCTTTCAGATAAGTTCGGTTCCATTCTATTATTTCTGGAACCAATTCTGCCAACACGACTTTCATTTTTGGATTCTCTGACGCCAGTACGCTTTTCAGCGTATAACCAAGCCCAAGCCCACCAATGAGAACCCGGGTGGAAATATCTTTATTTATTTGATCGACGCCTGTTCTACCAAGCAAACTCTCTGATGCCGTAACCTTTGAATGCATCAATTCCTTACCGTTCAAGGAAACCGAAAAAGCCCCATCGTGTTCGTAGAGAGCCATACAGCCTCCGTTTGGAGTAATTGCCTCGGCAAGTTTCACCCTTGGTTTCACTTCCTTTAAGCTATTAACCCTTCACCCGTCTTGTGACTCGTTTAATTGATATTATTAAAAGGTATATATGCGTCATTTCAATGATTTCAAAAACGCCAACAAATCTCCTACCTCCTGGTCTGACAATGCGTTGAGCAATTTCGCTGGCATCAAGGATACCTCTTGCAGCTGTATTGAATCAACATTGGATCTTGGTAGTCGAGTGATTTTGTTTTGAAGATCCGTAACCGACACGAAATCGCCTGTCTGCTCGGTGATAAACCCATTGTAACGATTGCCGCTTGTTGTAATCAACAGGCTTGCCTTGAATCTTTCTACGACTTGCTTCGATGGGTAGACAATCGCATCCGCCAATTCCGCGGGTTTCAGTCGCAATGTCACTCCGTTCAGAGATGGCCCAAAGATGCTTGTTTTACGATCGGTGATTCCACCGTGACACGCGTAGCAGGCTGCCTTCAAATACAATGCCCTTCCCTTGGTCGCGTCACCCTGAATCTGCTTAGAGGAAGTAATCAACTTGTGAATTTCTTCGTCAGGACGTTGGTCTGTCTTGGCGAACTCGCGAGCGACAAACGCTTCACCATGCCGACGCAGGTACCATTGGTGCCAATACTGTTGAATGGCAAGTGGCTGGTCGCCAGCCTTCGTGTCGGTGAACGAATGGTAGACATCGATTACATTCTTGGTGGGATCGGTCACGTCGAGGCTAAATCCCCAATTACCTTCAGTTGCACCTCTCATCTGCCAGTCGAGTTGGGGCGAACGATTCAAGCGCCAGCTTTGATCTGTCACGAGCTGACTGGTCTGGCCCTGTTTGTTTTCCCAAACCAGTCTGGCAAGCAATCCCGCTGGGCCCCCTAGATTTTTCCCCTCTACCGCAATCAAGTTCTTGCCTGCTCGGACCGCAGGCGTGACATCGACACGCAATGGACGCTCCCATGTCTTGCTTGCCGCAACATGTTTCCCATTGATATAAGCTACGAACTCGTTATCGCATGTAATCACCAATTCCGCTTCGACTGGCAGGCTTGTGACATTAAACTCGCGAGCGAACCATGCCTTGTCACCATTGGCCTGTGCGGTGGATGACCAGATAACGCGCGGATGGGCGTTTTCCCTGATTGGTTTGTGTGCAGAAAGGACCGAAAAAGCCAGTTCGAGTTGACTCGTGTTGGTGGGGTGGCGTTCCATCAGTTCGAGTAATCGAAAATGGACAGCCTTGGCTCCTGTGTACCCCTCAATGGTCTTCGCAGGTCTCCACGGGATCAAGCCCAGTGTCTTGCCAGAAGCGGCAATTCCCAACGCACAAGCATTAATTGTCTCTACGTCATCAAATTCAAACAGCGCTGATAAGAAAAACTTTGGTTTTACACTGCCTCCACTAGTTGCCACGGCCAAAACCAATGCCCGGCGCAAATCACGATCCTTGGTTATTGCCAACTGGTCCAACATGAACTGAGTAGCCTTGACCGTGGTAACGCGTTGCAAAACATGTATGATATTTTTCCGATCGGCATTGTTCGAAGCTCGATTGTAGTGATCTATCAAGATCTCGTCTGCATTGGGAGCGGAATTAATTCGAGAAAGAGAGCTTTTCGTTAGCTGACTACCCGGTTTGAGTTGTCCCAATTTCGCAACTAGAATATCGGCGTGCAAACCTCCAAGCTTGTTAATCACAGTCCCCCAAAAACCGGGAAACTGCAGCCCTTTCCCCCCGAATTCTGAAAACCATCCATCTTGAGTGGAGATCAACCAGTCAGCCAACTTCTCGCGGTGATCGTTGTTCCATCCCGCCTCAGGCCGGGGCACATCGGCGAGCGAAGTCGCAATGTGAAACTGGGCGACGTAGTCTTTTTCCTTTAGTAACTCATCGACTAGGGGAAGCAACGCCTGGGAGAGCCTATACTCGCCCATCAGACGCACTTGTTCCCAGCGCAACTTCGGATCGGCATGTGGGAAATCATTGATTAGATACGCGGTCGCCAAACTTAAACACTCCTCGTCGACTCTGACCTCCTCTCGATAGAGTGCCAGTACTCGCAGCAGATCAATTTGGTCTTCGGTGCTGAGATTACCCTTTTTTAACAGCTTATTGATCACCTCCACGGCGTCTTCCGGCTTTGGTCGCTCCTTGCGCAGGTGTGCAGCGACAAGTAGTCGAATCAACACTCTTGGGCTCGTTATCTTGCTGGACGCTGCGAAGTATTCGCTCGTCGGACGATGTGAAAGAGCCACCATGGCTGAGTAACGAACAAAGCGGTCAGCATCATCCAGTCGTCGAATTAATGCGGCATCGGCTTTGACAGATGGCATTCGCATCATCGCCTCGGTGGCGCGACGACGCACGAAGGGTTCGGCGTCGTCCAAAAGTTTCAAAACCGTATCGTGCTCTGCTTTGCCCCGAATGCCGGTCAACCATGCTGCTTGACCACGAACTTCCTCATCTGACGATCGAGCCAGTTTCGCTATGAAACCGATTGGTAGCGTTTCAAACTTGGGAGCCAGCAGGCGAATCGCGCGTAGCCGCAACCGACTGGGCAACGTTTTGTCCAGTGCAGCCCCCTGTAACGCTTTGATTACGTTGAAACCGGCTTGCTCTTTGATCTCAACTTCTCGCAAACGACTCCACTCCGATCCTTGCTGAGGCAAGCGCAGAAGTTCGGTCAACAAGTCACTTGTGGGTGTCGACCATTTGGGAACAATTGAAGGCACCTTTGGGGATTCCGCTGGATCGTAGAAAATTCGCCAGACACCTTGACTGTGGTCAGTGACCATGATGCTTCCGTCGGGCGCGACATCAACATCGACAAGTGCAAAGTTGATTGACCTGCCGTTTTTGTGCTTGGCGCCCGGTTTTGCTTTTGCCAGCTCGGTCAGTTCAGCTTTCCAGGTTCCGCCGTGTCGCTTTAAATGAAACACAACCAGTCTGCCTGAACTGGCATATCTTCCGGTCGTCGCTGACTTCCAGCGGTAGTCGCAAGCGATGAATGCATCACGATACTTTTTGGGGAACTGCGTGTGTTCGTAAAAGACACCCCAGTTGGGAGATCCGCGCCCGACTTCCAGAATGCCGGGCAGGCAATCCACATAATGAGGAGGAAAAGCGCCGACCCCTTGCCAGCCCTGGTCACCGCCGACTGCCCAGTGGTTTAACCTCACCGGCCGGTAAAAGGGGACATCCACATGGAATTCCATGTCGCTGTCAAAGCTGAAGAACTCACCCAGATAATTCATTCCCAAGCTAGGCGGATTACGTCCTCCCGAGCCGATGCACTCCCATTGGTCGCCCATGGGATTAAAGCGAAACACCGATGCGCTTCGTTCTTCGCGCACTGGTGAATTCTCTTGGGTGATGTGCTTGCGACCGCCAATGCCACCTCCGTCACCAGAAACGAGATAGATATATCCATCCAAACCACGGAGAATGGTGTGCGCCGCATGGTCGCCTCCGGTGTTGAAGGGTGCACCGAGTCGTCTCTCATGTTTCAGTTCATCTCCCGAGTTATACCCGCTCAGGAGTTGCACTCCATCGCCCGAGACTGTGTAAAGATTATCATCGAGCACCAGCAGCCCTTGGGGACCACGCCCTCGAAGTGCAGCACCATCAGCGATCGTTTCCTTAAAATCGTAAATACCGTTGTTATCCGTGTCGACGAGCCGACGAAGCGAATTCCCCTCCGCCACCAGTAATCGTCCCTGACCATCAAATGTCAGATCGTACGATCCACCCGTTAATTCCGGTTCGGCAGCTCGATAAATGTGAAATCCGCTAGGAAGTTGAAACTGATCGTCAAGCAACGTAGGCTCAGCAGCAGTTAAATTGACCGAATTGATGATACAGATGCCAATACAAATATATTTTTGAAACATGATTGGTTGTTCTCGAAGTTAACGTCGTTGGTCTAGGCGAAACAAAAAACAGCGTTTGAAATTCGATTTTTCGATGATTTCATCACGGGAATGCTGCAGCCTTGATTTCGTTGTAGTTCATGTAACCAACGTGGATGTCCCGAATAACGCCATCCTCGTCGATAAAAAAAGTTGTCGGGATACCGGTGATCTTATTGTAGGGGGGGAAATTCAATTCCGCAGAGGCAATCAAGTAGTTAATGTCCTCCTTTTGTGCGAACCGACGCAGCTTTGATTCCGGCTCATCGCTGATCCCTATAATCGTTAGTTCGATTGGGTCATGCTCCTTAGCCAAGCGTATGAAGTGTGGAATCTCCTTGATGCAGGGAGGGCACCATGTCGCCCAGAAATCAACGATCACCGCACGACCTTTCAAGTCGCTCAGGTCCAATTCTTTACCATCGAGAGTTGTGACCGAGAAATTGGGCGCCGGCTCATTCACCCACTGCTCAAACCGTGTGCCAGCAGTAGACGAAACATTGGAATCTTGAGAGGGAGCGAGAATTGCGGCAATCCACAAGCCCACCGTAAACAGGAGACTGATATACCCCATCACCAGACCGGCCTTAGCCATGCCTACACCTCCGTAGACTGTCGGTTTCGATCGGTTCTTGCTTAGGGATATATGCCCAGTGACTACTGCAGGAATTCCCAGGATACCCGGCATACAGCAAAGGAACCAACCAACGGTAACCGACAGGATACCGAAGACCATACTGAGCATTGCCAATGTTGTATTACCACCCTCTTGATGCGCCGCTACAGGACGAGAGGTATAAATACCGGGACGAGGGGCTTGGCCAACCGACGAGCCTGTTTCTCTTTTTCTGGCAGAAGCCGCATCAGCCCTGAAGGCGGTCAGTAAATTATCCACTGTCTGCCATTGCTCCGAACCGACAATCCGCGCCCGAGAAGTCTCCAGTGCCCTCCCCTGGGCTACCATACCCTCAAGCTGCGCAGCCGTGAACGGGCCGTAGACCTTCCCGTCACCGCCTACGAACTCATAATTGAAATCGCTCATTCAGGTTATCCCCAGGCTGTCGCAGGATAAAACCTGCCGATCCATCGAAACTAGTTGCACGAAATTACCCAACCCAAATAAATCATTCAATAAAACATTATTGTTGGCGGCGAGCACTTCAACGAGTTAGTTGAGAGATAAAAAAAAGAAAAGTGGGAAGACCACGACAGAATGGATGCATCAAGAGTTTCAATGCACTGCCAAGGGAGGCGTGTCCCTAATCTGCTGTTTCAGGAAATTGAGGAGAGAATCGGGACTACCGGGAGGTTCTCCTCTGTTTTGTTTACTACTCATAAAACTTTACCACCCGGCAAACTAACATAACTGCCCTGTGCAGAATACTATGATAACAGTTCTTTCACCACCCGAGCGGATTCCACTCCGGATAACCCCAGATCAAGGCCCTTATACTTGAATTTGAACCGGCTATGATCGATACCCAGCAGATGAAGAATCGTGGCGTGCAGGTCACGCACATGAACCACGTTCTCGGCAATATGATACCCAAACTCATCGGTTGCTCCATGGGTGAGGCCCCTCTTCACTCCGCCTCCCGCCATCCACATTGTGAACCCGTGGGGATGGTGGTCTCGGCCGTAGGTCTTGCCTGAAACTTGCGCGACCGGAGTACGTCCAAATTCACCGCCCCAAAGGATCAGTGTGTCCTCAAGCAGGCCACGTTGCTTCAAGTCCTTGATCAAGGCAGTGATCGGGCGGTCTACTCCTTGGCACTGTCGAACATGCTCTTTCTCTATGTCTGCGTGTGAGTCCCAACCTCGATCGTACAATTGGACAAAGCGCACGCCCCTTTCCACCAGTCGCCTGGCGAGCAGACAATTGTTAGCGAAGGAAGGCTTGCCTGGGTCGGCACCGTATAGACTGAGGCTGGCCTTCGACTCATTTGTCAAGTCAGTCAGTTCAGGTACACTGCTCTGCATGCGAAAAGACATTTCGTAGGAGGCAATACGGGAAAGAATTTCCGGATCATTGACTTCCTCGTGGTGGCGCTTGTTCATCCACTTCATGAGATCGAGTTGCTCCCGGCGGCGCTTGAACGTCACGCCTGGAGGGTTGTTCAGGTAAAGGACGGGGTCGGATCCATTGAGGAAAGGGACGCCCTGATGCTTGGAGGGCAAGAACCCATTTCCCCAAAAACTCTGGAGAAGCGGTTGGGAACCTTTGGTTGGCCCCGAGGTCATGACGACGTAGTTGGGCAAATTCTTGTTCTCCGAACCAAGACCGTAGGAAAGCCAAGCGCCCAAGGTCGGGCGACCAAAAAGAATGGACCCGCAGTTCATCATGTTCACCCCTGGATCGTGGACGTTGGTGGTCGTTTTCATCGAGCGGATCACGGTCAACTCGTCCGCCACAGTGGCAAGATGCGGCAAAAGCTCCGAGATGACGATCCCGGACTGCCTGCGTGTGGCGAAGTTGTAGGGTGAACCCTTGAGGGCGGGCAATCCTCGTATAAGAGCAAAACTTTGATGGTCCTTAAGTAACTCCGGTGGAATATCCTTCCCGTCCATCTTGTTCAACAATGGTTTCGGGTCAAACAAATCGACGTGCGAAGGACCACCCGCCATGAAGAGAAAAATGACGCGCTTGGCCCGCGGAGGCAGATGTAGTTTTTTCAGAGCTCCGCTATTTGCTGTCGGGCTATCTGCATAACCTTCCGACTGTAGCAAGGAAGCCAGGGCAATGGAGCCCAATCCCATCGCTGAGTCCTTGAGAAAGGAGCGACGCTCCATTGATTCAAGCTTCGAGATACCATCAAGTGAATGATTCATGGGCGGGTAATGGTTTCATCGAGATTGAGGAGGACGCTGCAGACCAAGGTCCAAGCTGCATCATTGTTCCAGTTCTCCCCCTGATGCTTCAGGTAGGAGAGGAAGCGGTTCCGTTCCGCAGGCGCAGGGGAGCGCCCGAGAGCGAGACGAAAAGCTCGTTCCAGTCGTTTTGCATCACTGCCTTGGATTTCACGGATCAGACGGGTGGAAAAAACTATTGCCGCTTCATTGAAGATCGGATCGTTCATGAGGGCAAGGGCTTGGGTGGGGACATTCGACACATCCCTTCTGACGACACAATTGTCGCGAGCCGGCGCATTCAACAATTCCAGTGTAGGATGTAAAGCCATTCGTCGCCAATAGGTGTACATCGTGCGACGATGACGACCCATCCCCTGGCTATTCTCCCATTTCCCCGGCAACACGCGTTGCTCCCAGTAGTCCGGGGTTTGAGTTGGATAAACAGGTCCCCCTCCAACTTTCCGAACTAACAACCCACTCACGGCAAGAGCCTGATCGCGGATTTGCTCAGCCGGCAAACGAATGCGTGGCATATATCCGAGCAGGAGGTTTTCAGGATCGCGCTCGGTGGACAAGGCAGGAATGCGAGCGGATTGTCGATAGGTAGCCGAGGTAACGATCAGTCGGTGCATGCGCTTCATGTCCCATCCACTGGCCACAAACTCGGTTGCCAACCAGTCAAGCAAGCGCGGATGGCTCGGCGGCATGCCCTGTGCCCCGAAGTCGTCCGGGGTGCGCACCAATCCTTGCCCAAAATAGCTCTGCCAAAAGCGATTGACCACCACCCGGGCGACCAAGGGATTCTTGCCCCCCACCAACCAACGAGCGAATTCCAAGCGGTTGCCCGGCTGGGAACTCATGGGCAAGTCGAACAACTTTGGAACGGCAGGAGAAACTTGAGCGCCTTTATTAAGAAAATCACCGCGAATATGTACATGGGTTTTACGAGGTTGAGTCCGTTCACGCATCACGGGCACGGCATCCACCACCTTCTGGGCAGCCTTTTTGTCATCCAGTTCGCGAATAGCCATCAGTATGGCCTCCACCTTGTCACCGGCGGCTCCAATTGAAATTTGTTTACCCAGCGCCCGGTCACTGAGCCGAACTTCGCTCAGTTCCCCCTCGAACCGGTAGGCGTTTGCTTTCGGGCTATTATTGTAACCTGCGCCAATGGCAAGAGGACGGCTGGACTTGGCAATGAAAGGCGGCGGATCGCCGCTGACCCTGGCCCCTTTATCCTCAATGCCGTCGATAAACAAGCGGACGGATTTGCCCGCCACGAACTCGACCGCCACCAGGTGCTCCTTGCCGTCGTTCACCGGGCGACTCCCATAAACGGTCACTCCATTGAATGATTCTGCGCTTGAGGACACCCAGAAGAAGAGGTGACCAGGCACGCTGTCCTTGTCCCCCTCCCCGCCGACACCAAACACATAACTTCGTTGCCCGCCCAACCAGTCGTACTTCGACAGTATGTCAGTCACGGCTTGCTTGGTTCGAATCCTCGCGGAGATAGTAAGGTTTCCTGTAATGGAGTACTTTTGTGGATCTACAACAAGGATTGGTCCTTGCCACTTGCCGATGACGTGTTCGCCCTCGATCGAGGAGGCTTCCGGCAAATCTGTTGATGCAATAGCAAGTTCATCTTCCAGTCGTTTGTGTTTCTCGACTACCTCAGAGTCCTGCTTCGGAAGAGGAAGCTTGTACTTCATTGTAGGGCCGCCTTGACCGAAACCGGAGCCGCTGTGCTCGACGTTATTGAAAACAGCCAAGACGGAATAGTAGTCGCGCTGCGTAATGGGATCGAACTTGTGATCGTGGCACTCCACGCAATCCAAGGTAAGCCCCAACCAAACACGCCCGATCGTGTTCACGCGATCAACAACCCCCTTCATGCGGTATTCCTCAACCGGATAAGTCATGCCCCTGGCTTGCGGCGCGTTGCGGTGAAACCCCGTGGCCAAGAGTTGTTCTCTAGTCGGTTGTGGCAACATATCGCCCGCCAGTTGCTCGACAGTGAACTGGTCGAACGGCATATTGCGGTCAATCGCTCGCACTACCCAGTCGCGCCACGGCCAAACATTGCGCATCTTGTCGTCGGCAAAGCCTCGCGTGTCCGCGTATCGGGCCAAATCCAGCCAATCCTGGGCGCGACGCTCGGCGTACGCGGTCGTGGCTATCAAGCGGTCGACCACTCGCTCGAAAGCGCCTTCGTCCTTGTCTTGCATGAACGCATCCACCTCCTCGGGCGAGGGGGGCAACCCGACAAGGTCAAGCGTCACTCGACGAATGAGCTTTTCCCGATTTGACTGAACCGAAGGTGACAACTTTTCCTCCTCCTGCCTGGCCAAGATAAAACGATCGATTATGTTTCTCTCCCAATCCAATTTCTTGACGGAAGGAAGGTGGCCCCGGCGAGGCTGTTCAAATGCCCAGTGGCGCTCGTACTTCGCCCCCTCGGCTATCCAACGAACAAGGATCTTTTTGTCCGCAGAGCTGAGTGGCTTGTTCGTTTCCGGCGGCGGCATAATGCCATCAAGATCCTCGCTCAGGATGCGAAATACCAGTTCGCTCTGTTTTGGTTTACCCGGAACGACGACTGCACCCTCTTCATTTGGGAGCAAGGCCGATTCACGTTTATCAAGTCGCAACCCCGCCTTACGTGATTTTTTTTCAGGGCCATGACAAGCGTAGCAACGATCAGCCAGGATCGGACGCACATCGCGGTTAAACTGAAGAGCCTCGCCCACGTCAGGTGCAGGGTCCTGAGCCAGCACGGAGTCAACTCCGCCACCCGTCAGACCAAACAGAAAAAGAGCTGCCTGAGTGCGAACAAAAAGCTTCATTTGGGCGACTTAGGCTCGAGGTACCAGAAAAAATAGTTCATGCGGCAATAATAAGAAAATTGCCGCCTAGACACCAGCTTACGCGGCTCAATTGTAATGAACAGCAGTTGATTCATTACATGCGCCATTACTGGTAAGAATCTCAACTATACCTTTATGCCCATATTCGGCTGCCCACTGTAGAGCAGGAGCATTGTGAATAATATCCCGCTCATCTATGTCACTACCTTCGCCAAGAAGAATAACAACTTCCTCAGCATTCCCGACTCTGGCTGCTTCAGCTAAATGGGATGAAGCTTGCATTATGATGTCCCCGTTTATGCCTCCGCTATTAGTGGCACACCCCACTAGCGCCACGGCTGCGATTGTTTTTAGTAGGAGTTGTTTCATGATCAGAGATGAGAAAGCTATGTCATCATTTGGTTTTAATCTTACCTTTTTTTGGCTGCAGCTTGGCTGCTCGCTTGGGCATCGAATTGATGGCCGTTTGAAGCAAACTACGCGCGCGATCAGCAGCCTTGTCGGTGCCATGCCTAATGGGATCGGTCTCGTGTCGGTCCCTCGTGGCATAGAGCGTTCCGTCACGATACAACTTATATTGCTGGTTCTGGGCCCAGGCAATTTCCAGTCCGTTCGTTCCTTGTCCATGCGCCTCCGCTGCCGGGGTGAATTTCGGGTAGTAATACTGAAAAATCCATTTCCTCGGATTTCCTTTTTGACCAAGGCACTGTGGCCAAAAGCTGTGCCCGTCGAGCGCAACTTCAGGCAACCGCGCCCCGGTGATCTCAGCAATGGTTGGCATGAAATCAGAAAAATCAACCAAGTCATCGCTCACGATGCCAGCCGGGACGGTTCCGGGACAGTTGATGATCAGAGGGGCGTGAGAGCCGCCATCAGTGGCATACGCTTTTTCACCCTGCCGTATCTCTTTTCGAAATGGGTAGCGTAATGAGCGATGTGTTCCGTTATCAGCAGTGTAC
>PVBE011718308.1_pt1 | contig 18393 bp, 20 predicted proteins | sample 1631181 | NCBI WGS metagenome assembly PVBE01 (sample SAMN08397723, study PRJNA350692) | Marine metagenome, whole genome shotgun sequencing project. | isolation source: water | place: Pacific Ocean | collected 2012-04
AGAATAATTCTTTTTTAATATAGTTAAAAGTCTCACTAAATACCAAGACAATAAATAGAATAAAGAACAAGTTTAAGCATTCAGAATTCAAACTATTTGCTTGCTAAATCATGCTTTAAACCACCCCTTTAGTTTTCGCTGAGCTGCTGAAATTCTTAAAAGGGCTTGTCTACCTGAGCTGACGAGACTGTACCTTGCTGCCTTTCCAGATTTGAACATTGCTTCACTAATCGCTTTTGCTCTTAAAAGTTCTTGCTGAAAAGCCCTGTTAACAGCTCTCTCTGCATCAACATTCGCCAACTGAGCTTGTTTTGCTAGGCGTTGGGTCTTTGATTTTGGTATTACAGTTAAAACGCTCTCATCCTCAGTCCAACGTAATAGCCAAGGACGAGTTGTCTTTGAAAGAGTGGAAGATTTCTTAGGCATTTGTTCTATCACTATGTTCACCCTTCTCAGGATGGTTCTTAAAGGGACATATCTACCTAAAAAGTTGCTCTCTGAAATTTCATTTAGTAATACTTAAAGAAAAATTACTAAAAGACTAAGCAGTTAGAAATGGCCAAAGTATTAGATTTTGAACTGTTAAGCATCAACATCCAAAAGATATGTATATCCAACTAGCCCATCAAGGGAGAGGGTTATTCAGCAAAAGCCAAAGGTAAAGAGAAAGATTGGCTGAGATAGCAAACGCAACAGCAACAAGCTTCATTTTCTATTTTGTAGGGGGCTGCAATCCCAATGCAGCAAAGAAATTGCCTGCTTGGCGAGCCTTTATGTCTATTCCAAAACAGATGTCCAAGCAAAAAGCTGACTTAACTAGGGAGATAAAGGAGGCCCTTGCGGCATTCTTGAAGCATACCTCTAACTTCTCTTACATCATTCAGACTAGGCATTTCTCTCATTGAGCCCCCTTCAGGAACAATAAATTCATTATTCCGATTTATTCGAACTTTTTCTGCAAACCACGTTCCATTCCCTTTTAAAAATGCTCTACAAAAGATTTGTTTTGTTTTAGCGTCAAATTTTTGTTCAATTCTCCACTTTCCTAATGAATCAATCACGGTGAAATGATCAAAACCTGCCTGAGAAAAAGGAATATCACCAACAAAGAATGAGAGCATGTAAATTGCAACAACCCTTGCCAGGTAATTTTGCATGCTCTTGCAAAGTTATAAAAAATGGGTCGCCTGAGATTCGAACTCAGGACCAGCCGGTTAAAAGCCGGATGCTCTACCGCTGAGCTAGCGACCCACACTTTTGACCTTAAAGGTCCACCAGGAAGTTGTCACGTGACAATCTTCATATGAAAAAGGATTATATGCAAAATAGGTCATTGGTAAACAAATGAAAATTCATCAAAAGAGGCATTATCCCAACGCTTCATTAAATGAATTCACTTACAAATGAAAAATATGCCACTCTTGACTGTAAAATCACGACGAAAGAACTAATCTCCATGCTAAACCTTATAGTTATCACTCTTCCAATCCTTGCTGCAGTTACCTGGGTGGTATTCAACATTCAAGGTCCTGCTAGAGAACAATGGAATCGTCAGTTTGATGACAACAGCCCTTTCTAAGCTTTCTCTAAAAACCTGAATATTTTCTAAAAATTTATTTTTGAGGCCATCTCCCCATTTATCAGTAATTGGCGCAGGTCTGGCAGGGTCTGAAGCTGCTTGGCAAATTGCCAGCGCAGGCTTACCTGTCAGCTTGATCGAAATGAGACCTCATATGAGGTCTCCGGCTCATCATTCAAATAATTTTGCAGAACTTGTATGCAGCAACAGTTTCGGGTCTCATAGCAGTGATCGCGCATCTGGCTTACTCAAAGAAGAGCTAAGACAGTTAGGTTCATTTATTATTAAGACTGCAGATAAATATGCTGTGCCCGCTGGGGGGGCACTAGCTGTTGACAGAAGCAAGTTCAGCCAATTCATCACTGAAACAATATCCAAACATCCATTAATAAATATTAAAAGGCAGGAAAGCAAGTTTCTTCCACATGAAGATCAAATTGCTGTCATAGCATCTGGTCCTCTTACTAGTGATGACTTTGCGATCGATATTAGAGCTTTTACAGGTCTTGAAGAATGCCATTTCTTCGATGCTGCAAGTCCAATCGTTGAAGGTGAAAGTATTGATCTATCTTTAGCGTTTAAAGCAAGTCGTTATGACAAAGGAGATGCTGATTACATAAATTGTCCAATGAATAAGGAGCAATATCTTGCTTTTAGAGCTGCATTGCTTAATGCTGAGCAAGCAGAAGTGAAAGGCTTTGATAAAGAATCTGCCACTTTTTTTGAAGGTTGTCTTCCAATAGAAGAATTAGCAAGAAGAGGCGAAGATACGATGAGATACGGTCCCCTTAAACCTATTGGACTTTGGGACCCTAGGTGGGGTGATTTGAAAAACAAGGAACTAAGACAAGCAAAAAGAGCGTATGCAATAGTCCAACTTAGAAAAGAAGATACCGATGGCAGGCTTTGGAACTTAGTTGGATTTCAGACGAACTTGAAATGGGGAGAACAAAAAAGGGTTCTTCGATTAATTCCTGGACTGCAGAATGCAGATTTCATACGTTTTGGTGTAATGCATCGAAACACATTTCTTGAGTCCCCAAAACTTTTAGCTCCAACTCTTCAATTTAGAACAAGATCAAAACTTCTTGCTGCAGGTCAAATTACTGGCACGGAAGGATATGCCGCTGCCGTAGCTGGAGGGTGGCTCGCTGGAACAAATGCAGCCTTATTAGCAATGAACCGTGAACCAATAACACTTCCGAAAACAACAATGATAGGTGCCTTAATTAATTTTATAAGTGAGCCTAAACAAGAAAAAAAATCAAGTCACAAAAATGTTTTCCAACCAATGCCACCTAATTTTGCTCTTTTACCTGACCTGAATCGACGAATACGTGACAAACGTTGTCGCTATGGTGCTTATCGTGATAGAGCATTAGAAGAAATTAAAACTATTAAGAAAGAAATGACAATTCCTAATCCTATTGATCCTATAGAGCAATGAACTTAGATAAAGATATTCTTGAAAATAACAATGAAAATTTGTGGGATGCAATAGTTATTGGCTCAGGAATTGGAGGGTTAGTTACTGCAACTCAACTAGCGGCAAAAGGAGCAAAAGTATTAGTTCTTGAGCGCTACACTATTCCAGGTGGAAGCAGCGGTGGCTTTCATCGAGAAGGCTATACTTTTGATGTTGGAGCCTCAATGATCTTTGGGTTTGGAGAAAAAGGCTACACAAATCTTTTAACAAGAGCACTCTCCGAAGTAGGAGAGGAATGCGAAACTATTCCAGATCCAGTTCAACTTGCATATCATCTTCCAAATGGTGAAGAAGTTGTCGTAAGTAAAAATTTTGATCAATTCATATCAAACCTAACTACTCTCTTCCCTCATGAAGAGTTAGGAATTAAAGCTTTCTATGAAACATGTTGGAAAGTTTTCAAATGTCTTGATTCAATGCCTCTCCTATCCATTGAGGACCCTATGTACTTAGCCAAGGTCTTTTTCAAAGCACCCTTAGCATGCTTAGGACTTGCACGATGGTTACCTTTCAACGTTGGAGATATAGCACGTCGATATATAAAAGATCAGGAACTTCTTAATTTTATAGACATCGAATGTTTTTGCTGGTCTGTAATGCCAGCTGAGAGAACTCCAATGATCAATGCTGGCATGGTTTTTTCAGATCGCCATGCTGGTGGTATTAACTATCCCAAAGGAGGTGTTGGAATTATAGCCGAGAAGTTAGTTAAAGGACTAAAAACAAATGGTGGGGAGATAGCCTATAGATCAAGGGTTACAAAGATCATTCTGAAGGACAAAAAAGCCGTTGGAGTAAAACTAGCAAATGGGAAAGAATTCTATGCAAGAACAATAGTTTCAAATGCTACTCGTTGGGATACGTTTGGAGGTGAAGGGGTAAAAGAACCACTAATAGGGGAAGAAAATACTCCCAGCACTGAAATCAAATGGAGAAACCGTTATCAACCCTCTCCATCCTTCTTATCAATTCATCTAGGGGTTAAACAAACTTGCATTCCAAAGGGATCACACTGCCATCATTTAATCCTTAATGAATGGAAAGAAATGGAGACTGAACAAGGAGTAGCTTTCATTTCTATCCCAACATTATTGGATAAATCCCTAGCACCAGAAGATCGCCACATTGTCCATGCATTTACGCCATCTTCCCTTTCAGAATGGAAAGGGTTGGATCCATCGAGCTATGCAAAGAAGAAAGAACTTGACGGCAACCTTCTGATCTCAAAAATCCAGGGAGTCTTTCCTCAGTTGAAAAATAATATTGTTCATAAAGAAATTGGGACTCCCAAAAGTCATCGAAGGTTTCTAGGTCGACACAATGGTAGCTACGGTCCAATACCTAGAATGAGACTCCCAGGACTGCTGCCAATGCCTTTTAACAGTACAGCGATTGAAGGCCTCTACTGTGTAGGCGATTCATGCTTCCCAGGACAAGGTTTGAATGCAGTAGCCTTCAGCGGTTTTGCATGTGCTCATAAGATAGGCGCCAAACTCGGAATTAACCCTTGGGCTCTTCCAGATTAATCAAAATAACGATTACAAGATGGAACTAATTGTGATAGTCATCCCCGCACCAAAAAGAGACCATAAAATAACGTTCTTATTTTCCCAAAAGCGCTTAAGAGCAAACCTACCAAGATAAACAATGAGCATCTGGATAACTAAAAGTCCTAAGGAGTATGCAATTAAGGGTGTTGGTTCAGCTCCCATCATTGAGTTGCCTAAGACAAAACCATGGCTAAAAACAAATATCGGGATAAGTACGAGAGGGAGTCTTCCAAAAGCAACTAAGGAAGCACAAACAACGCTAAACCCCATTACTGTCTCTGCTCCTGAAAAAATAGGTATGAATTGAGAGAATGTTGTCCCCAATAAACCAACAAATAACAATAGTGGAACTCTTGTAAATAGAGAAACACCTCCAATCAAACCAACAGATATAAGAAAAAGTAAATGATCAAAGCCAAGTATCGGATGAGCTAAACCACTTGCAAATCCCTGGAGAAAATTAAAATTCCCCATTTGAGATTCCCATGGATGATGAGCTTCAGCAGGAAAGGGAATAAAAGCAAAAGCAAGAAGGGTTAAACCAATAGTTAAAAAAATTTTTTTTAATATGGTTTCATTAACCATATTTTCTGAGCTTTGCATTAAGACATCCTCTTCATTAAGGATCTTATAAAGGATTGTCTTCAATAGAGCTAAACCAATCAGGAATTGACTCAAAATAACCAGAATTGAAATTATTTTCGCTTGCTTTTGCCCGAGAACAACAAGTCCTTCCAGAGTGACTTATCAACAAGATGTTGTTTGCCCATTCCCAAACAAGTTTTGCGGTAGATTCCATCCCTACGTTCTCCATTATGCGAAGATCCAAAGCCTTCTGAGCATGTAACTCCCTCCATTGAGGGATAAGAGGATCATCTTGATTAACTAAAAAGGTATGGTCAAATTGTTCTTTCAACTTTTGTCTTAACTGTTTAAAGCTGGAGAAATCAACAACAAACCCATGCTGGTCTAATGACTTGGCTTTAAACCAAAAAGTAAAGCTTCTACTGTATCCATGCACAAAGCTACAATGACCAGAATGCTTCCATTGTCTATGGCAACATGGGTAGCCCTCGAAATGCTTACTGCAGCTAAAACTAGTAATTTGATTAGACATCTAACTCATGCTTGAGGGAACTCAATAAAAAGATGATCGGAATCAAAGTTTTCTTTCTTAATTAAGAATATGACGCCACTGAACCAAGAATTCATAGAAAAACTTCGTTTTAATGAAAAAGGTCTGATCCCAGCAATTGCTCAGGATTGGTTAGATGGAGCTATTTTAATGATGGCTTGGGCTAACAAAGATTCATTAAAGAAAACCTTACAAACAGGCGAAGTGCACTACTGGAGCAGATCAAGAGAACAGCTCTGGCACAAAGGCGAAACAAGCGGTCACACTCAACGACTTAAAGATATTCGATTCGATTGTGATTCAGATGCAATAATTCTTTCTATTGAACAAATTGGTTCAATAGCATGCCATAAAGGTTCAAGAAGCTGCTTCTTCAATGACATTACAGAAAATCCTCCGGAAGCGAGGTCAACCTTCCTCCCTCCAATTGCAGACTCTTGTAGTGAACTCTTCGAAACAATAAAAGACAGATCAATAAACCCAAAGACTAAAAGTTACACCAATAGTCTTCTAAAAGGAGGCGACAATAAGATCCTCAAGAAAATCGGAGAGGAATCAGCTGAATTTGTAATGGCCTGCAAAGACAATGAACCTGAGTCCATTTCAAATGAAGCCGCTGATTTAATTTTCCACTTACAAGTAGCTCTTAAATATCATAATGTCGACTGGAGAGATGTATTAGAAGTTTTAAAAAAAAGACGATCCTAAGAAAAAACTTAAACCATTAATTCCCAATTCTTTTTAAATCTTAAGCACCTGGTAGGCCTATGCCACGTGCCATAGAAGTCGCCATTAAAGGAATCAATAAAAACCCAATTAGTTCTACATTAATTATCATCCTAAACCTTGATACTAAATTTGATGTAAGAGAAGGTAGCTTGTTTTTACTTATAGGTATAGCCCAAAGAATATATGTAATGGTTGGATAAAGCGAAAGTAGTCCAATAGCAATATAAGAACCTACTTTAAACCAAAATAATGGATTTTGAGTGTAGAACTCTGGCCCTTGTCCAAAATATCTAACTCTTAAAATTCCAGTAACTATTATGATTAAACCTGCCAAGCCATAAACAATATCTGCCAAGATTATCGCGATAGCATCATCTCTACTTAAATCGATTTTCAAACGTAATCTTTCAAAAAGTAGTGCCCCAAAACAAAGAACTATGCACAAGTAATGTAAGTATGCAATGAATGCACTTTGAAAAACTGGCTGATCAAAGAAGGTGCCTAAGACCATCGGTAAAAAAACAATAAGCTATGAGCCTAGCCAAAAGATGTCATTTCCGTAATAACTTGGGCTAAAAAGTGGCTAGTTAGTGAGAAATATTCAGAATAAAAAAGACTAAATTATGAACCTAAGATGAATTTAAAACTCTCGCCTGCATTACGCGAAAGTTAATACTTTTATCTTGATTTTACTTATAATAAAAGGAGTTTGAAATCGTGAGTTCTTTAAGTGACTTTCTTGGAGAAATAGGAAGACATCCACTACTGACACCTGAAGAAGAACTCACCATGGGGAGGAAGGTTCAGACTATGGTTGCCCTTATAGAGCGATGTAACCCAACTGATAATAAAGATAAACAATGTAATTACTCAGATCTTGAAAAAAAAGCTATCAAAGTAGGAGAAAAAGCCAAAAATGAAATGATCACGGCAAACCTAAGGTTAGTGGTCAACTTGGCTAAAAAATATCAAGGGAAAGGGCTAGAGCTACTGGATTTGATTCAAGAAGGTACTATTGGATTAACTCGTGCAGTGGAAAAATATGATCCCAAAAGAGGTCATCGTTTCTCTACCTATGCATATTGGTGGATTAGGCAAGGTTTAAACCGAGCTTTGTCAACTCAGAGCAGGACTATAAGGATTCCAGTAAATATTAACGAGAAACTAACAAAACTCCGAGCTGCAAAGTCTCAATTGATGCAACAAAATGGTACTCATCCAACTGTAGCTCAGCTGGCTCAAAAGATGACTCTCTCTGCGGAAGATGTTGAAGAACTACTTGAGTGTGAGATGAGAAGTATCACAGTCAGCCTTCAAGGAGTTATTCAATCAAAATCAGAACCTTCTGAACTGGGTGATCTTTTACCAAGCGATGAAGTTCCGCCTATGGAACTTGCAGAATTAGCTGAAAGGAATGATTCCGCATGGTCCTTACTGAACAAAGCCAATCTCACATCTAAAGAAAGAACAATTGTTAGCCTTCGTTTTGGTCTTGATGGCACAAATGAATGGAGAACTCTCGCTAAAGTTGCAGAGCATATGAACTGCAGTAGAGAATATTGCAGACAAGTAGTGCAAAGAGCCTTAAGAAAACTTAGAAAAACAGGTATTCAAAGTGGCTTGGTTGAATCAGGCCTAGCAAATGAATAGAGCTTAGATATTCCCAGTTCCTCACTTTAATAAACAATAATCACCTATCAACATGTCAGAAGAAAAAAGCAATGAACAGGAGATTTTCGAAGCAGAAGTAATTGATAGTTCAGTTATTGATGAGAGTATTTTCAAGAAGGTTTTACTAAAAGCTGGGAGAACTCTTGCCAAGCCAGCATTAGAAGCATTTGAAATGATTTTAGATCCTTCAACCCCCCCTCAAGCAAGAGTTTCTTTAATTGCAGCCCTTACATATTTAATTATGCCTATTGATTTAATGCCAGATTTTATTCCCGTCGCAGGATTTAGCGATGATCTTGTTGCGCTTACCGCTGTAATAAGTCTATGGAACAAACATATGACTCCTGTTATACGTATTAGAGCTCGTCAAAAACTTGACGAATGGTTTCCCCTTTAAAACAATGACTAAATGGAATAAGGAAATAGAAGAAGAAGTTACTCTTCTAGTCAAAGATTGGCTTAAACAAAAAAAGAAAACCCAAAAAGATCTTAAAAGGATTCTAAATGCAAGCTCAGAGAGAATGCCTGTATTAATAGAAATGCTGAAATTAGAATATTCTGCAGGAGGATTAGCTCAACTTTTAAAAGTTCTCTGCGCAGCAGAAGAATACTGGGAACAAGACAATCAGATCAAGCAAAGTGAAGAGATTTTTTCAGATCCATTTGGTCAACTTGATCTTCTTCTAGAAGAACTCAAAGAAGACTGTAATACCTAATCCAAGATAAATCATCTATGGTCAATTGAATGAAATTCAAATATGCATTTAAAAGTTGTTTGGATCAATTTTTAAATGCCATTAAGGTATTTATCTTAAGTACACTGATCATTGCGTCATGTGCAAGTCGTCCAAACAAAGTCTTTGCTCTTAATGAGAACGTAGGGGAACATCTCTTCATCGAAAATTGCGCCGGATGTCACATAAATGGTGGGAATATCATAAGAAGAAATAAAACCTTAAAGGAGAAAGACTTAAAAAGAAATGGAGTAGATACAACAGAGAAAATTGCAAAGATCGCCAGAGAAGGGATAGGAATTATGGATGGTTATGAAGAAGTTCTAGGTAAAAAAGGAGATCAGCTAGTTGCAAATTGGATATTGAAACAAGCTCAGAAAGCCTGGGTCCATGGATAAATATCTAATGAAGTCCATATTTGCTCTTTCCAGTAAACGTCATCTTCTAAAAGTTTGTTTACATCATCAATATTTGAAGCTTCAAAAACTCCAAATACGTATCTATTACATTTCGTAGGTCCCAAGGTTATGAGTATCCCTTCTTCCTTGAGTTTACTAAGCCTAGATAAATGCTCATCACGAAAAGGTGTTCGCTTTGCAATAGCATTTTGACAATAAGTACCGAAAAGAACAAATCTCTCCATTGCCATCAGAGTTTAATTAATTGGATGAAAATTATAATTAAATGATTGCACAATTGGCATACTAATTGCTATGTTATTTAAGTAGATCAATTTATTACTTAACTATGCTCACAGGTAGCGACCTGCTCACTAAAGTCAAAGAACTTGGTGATGTCAGTAAATCAGATCTTGTTCGTGCATGTGGATATGTATCCAACAAGAAGGATGGTGGCGAAAGACTAAACTTCACTGCCTTTTACGAAGCTCTACTAGAAGCGAAAGGCGTAAGCCTAGGTGCAACTGGTGTAGCAGGTATTGGAAAAGGTGGCAGAAAGCTTAGCTATGTTGCAACTGTTCAAGGCAACGGCAATCTATTAATTGGTAAAGCATATACAGCTTTACTAGACCTCAAAGCTGGGGATGAATTTGAAATCAAACTAGGTCGTAAGCAAATCAGACTTGTTCCTGCTGGCGCAGAAGATTCTGACGATTAGGAAAATAAATATGTAACTTGATTTTTCAAGAATACATAATCTCTAAAACCTTTAAATCCAAGCCTCAGAATAAATCTGAGGCTTTTTTATTTTCCTATACCACTTTATCTTTATCATTTTTTCTATAAATCTCTAACCAGCTGCTTTACGAAGTTCTCTACAGAAATCACCTGCTTCGTCTACTACCTTCTTATCAGATGCATTAGCAATCCTCTTAACAAGAGCACTGCCAACTATCGCACCATCTGCTCCCCATTCTCTAACTTGACTTACATGTTTAGCATCAGAAATACCAAAACCGACAGCAACAGGATTAGAACTAAATTGCTTAATTTTTTGCACTAGGAAATTAACACGATCTTCTAGATTTGAACGTTCACCAGTAACTCCAGTGACGCTTACAAGATAAGTAAACCCTTTGCTTCTTGAGCAAATCTTTTTCATACGTTCTAAAGGAGTTGTAGGTGCAACTAAAAGAACTAAATCAAGTTTACTCTCTGCTGCAATTAAGGATAATTTTTCCGCTTCTTCTAAGGGTAAGTCTGGAACAACTAAACCAGAGGCTCCTGCTTTAGCAGCCTGACAACAAAAGTTCTCCATGCCACAATTAAGCAAAGGATTGCTATATGTAAAAAGTACTATCGGAATGGTTAGTTTTTCTTTCAAATTGGACAGCATTTCTAAAACTGCTTTTGGAGAAGTTCCAGAAGAAAGTGCACGAGAAGCCGCCAACTGTATTATCGGTCCATCTGCAAGTGGATCGCTGTATGGGATTCCCAATTCGATAATATCTGCGCCTTCAGCCTGAAGTCTTAATAATATTTGAGCTGATGTATTAAGGTCTGGGTCTCCTGCCATTATAAAAGGCATTAATGCAATTTTCTCTTCTTTTTTTATTTGAGCAAAACAGGTTTCTAGTTTTGAGGGTTGAATCGAATCACTACTAAGAATTTCTTGCTTAAAATTCATTAAGGAATAACTGAGAACGAATAAAGACTCTAATTAATTAGTTTCTTTATTCTTATTGTTATCTTTTTCAAGCTCTTTAAAAAATCGAATCTTATCTTCGTTAGACATTGAATCAAATTTTGCTTCTAGCTCTCTATCCGCAATCTGTTGATATTCGCTGCGGTAACGTTTACGTTGCTCCATAAAAGTCATCTTGCCAGTTATAACTCTAAGAAAGTAAGAAAAAACCCATATCAACAAAAGTAGTACTAAAACAAATTCAGAAGCAATTCCTGCATTAGTTAAGTCAAAACCATAGAACAAAAAGACACCATAAGATAATCCTCCTAACAGAAAAAGGAGCAGGCCTAATTGGATAACATTTGCCTTAGTCAAGCTTCATCTATCTCCTTGGCCATACATGCGAAGATTGAGGAAAGGAGCGAACAAGAGCATTCCAGGGAAGAAAAGGAAAACTAGACCGTAAACAAACAACCTCTCATATTTGCCCATGAAATTCCACCTCGCATTCATCCAAAAGTAAAGGAAAAGTGGAATAACCACCAAATAAAGCCCCCCAAGGAATAAGTACGTTCCTATTACAAAGAAAGAATTATTAAACACTTCGTTAGGTATCAAAAGGATGGCTCCTTAATCCGTCATTTCTCTCATTGTAATATCAGATTAATCTGATTGGCTAAAGATTTTAAAGTAAAGATTTTTCTTAAACTAAGCACTTTTATCTCAGAATTCTACCAATGGCAAAATTAAAGGCATGAGCCTTTGAAAGGAAAGATATTCATTATGATTTCTAATTTCTTAATAGGAAAAAGCCTCACAGAAGAATTAATCTAAATTCAAAGGTTCTATTAATTTGAGCTCGTATTTGTTTCAATATTATGTTTCTATGACAAGAACAAAAAAACTATCTATCAATTCCTTTGGTTGTTCTAGAGAGATTGTATCCAACGTGAAACAAAATCAATTTCCTCTCGAAGTTTAATTTAAATGACTTATGCGAGTGGAGGGACTTGAACCCTCACGACCATTGCTGGTCTCAGGATTTTAAGTCCTGTGTGTCTACCAATTCCACCACACTCGCACCTAACTGACCCTAGCTATCCTAGGTATCTACAACTATCATAGATCCACTCAAAACAAAATTCTGCGAATTAACAACTTTTTCTAACATCGTTTTGCTTACGTTGATAAATTTTGAAGAAAGTCTGTAAGAAACCTGTCAAAGATTCTCCCTTCAATTAGAAAAAGCTTTGCTCCCTTTCATTTTTTAAAATCTTATCCTAAATAAAATTAGGATCAAAAGACCAATTCAAAGTTTCTCCTGCGTGAAAAGGAACTATATATTCAAAGGGATTATCGGCTTTTACAAGTTCAAATCGTGAGGAAATAATATGAGGATTTTTAACCAAAGAAATTCTTTTTTCATTCATCGGCAATCCGTAGAAATTAGGCCCAAAAACACTTGAGAAGGCTTCTAGCTGATCTAAAGCCCCTTCCTCTTCAAAAACTTGTGCATAACTTTCAATAGCATTTGGTGCATTGAATATGCCAGCACAGCCACATGAACTTTCCTTAAATTCACGAAGATGAGGCGCCGAATCAGTGCCTAGAAAGAAACAAGGTTCCCCACTGGTAGCAGCCTGTCTAAGAGCAATTCGATGACGCTCTCTTTTTGCAACAGGGAGGCAGAAGAAATCACTCCTTAAACCACCGTTAAAAAGAGCATTTCTATTTATATGCAAATGATGAGGAGTTATTGTTGCCGCCAATGATGCTGAACTGTTCTGAACATATTCAACAGCTTCCTCAGTTGTGATGTGTTCTAAAACCACTCTGAGAGTAGGAAATCTCTTTAGTAAAGGCTGAAGATGAGATTCAAGAAAGACGGCTTCTCTATCAAAAATATCAATAGAATGGTCTGCCACTTCTCCATGAATTAACAATGGCATTCCAATCTCTTCCATTGTCTCAACAACAGAGTAAATATTTTCAATAGTGGTAACACCTGCCTCTGAATTAGTAGTTGAATTTGCAGGATATAGTTTTGCAGCAAAGAAAACGCCTCGTTGAAAGCCCTCTCTTAAAACTTCTACAGAAAGGTCATCCGTAAGATAGGCAGTCATGAGAGGAGTGAACAAATCCCCTTCAGGAACCGCGTCCAAGATTCTTTCTCGGTAATCAATAGCAGATTGAATGCTGGTAATTGGCGGCTGTAGATTGGGCATTACTATCGCACGTCGAAACACTCGCGAAGTAGGAGCAACAAAAGTTTTCAGGGCATCTCCGTCTCTGAGATGAAGATGCCAATCATCAGGTTGACGTATTATTATTCGGTCTTGGGTCAAATGCAAAGGAATCAGACGTAAATTAAGCTATGGACTAAATACCATTACCTTTAAAATACACTGAATTACTATGTAAGAGAATACTCAATCAAATTGGATTAAATATCTAGTCAAACTAAAGCAATTTTTTTCTTGTCTCTCAACAAATGTCAACACTGCTAATACAATCTTTACTGGAAATCATTATCGGAATCTTTACCCTTTTCGCTGGAGGTGAATTCTTTGTTCAAGGAGCTGCATCACTATCTCTTATTTTAGGAATACCACAACTTGTAATTGGTCTAACTGTTGTATCACTTGGTACTAGTGCGCCAGAACTATTTGTCAGTATAGGCTCTTTTCTTCGAGGGTCAGATGCAATTGCTGTTGGGAATATAGTTGGGAGCAATATCTTCAACGTCTTGGTTGTTTTAGGAAGCAGTGCTCTTGTTATGCCTTTGAGAGTAGAAAGTCGTCTAGTAAGAAGAGATGTACCTTTATTACTAGCTGTTTCTGCAGCAGTCTGGGGGATGGCATCTTCAGGAAGCTTTAGTTGGCAATCAGGCTTTGCACTATTAATTGCTCTTGGAATTAATACAATCTGGGAGATTCGAACTGCAAGAGAAGAACCTCAAGGAATTCAAGATGCTGAGCCTGAAGTAAAGTTCAATTCATATTCTAAAAAATGGATAAGAGCTTTCGGAAAAATCATCGCTGGGATATTGATCCTAGGATTTGGCTCTAACCTATTAATTAGTGGTGCTAAATCTTTAGCCGGTGCATACGGCTGGAGCGAAACTGTGATCGGGCTCACAATTGTATCAGCAGGAACCTCAACGCCTGAATTGATCACTTCTTTAGTAGCATCTCTACGTGGAAAGACTGACTTAGCAATTGGCAATGTAATAGGGAGCAGTCTGCTTAACCAACTATTAGTACTTGGAAGCTGCGCTTTCTTTTCAGGAAGTAAAGGACTTGCAGTTGAGGAGATATTAATTCAAAGAGACATCCCAATTATGATTCTTTCAGTTTTAGCTTGCATGCCAATCTTCTGGACAAAAGGAATAATCAGTCGCTCAGAAGGGGCAATCCTTTTACTTCTATATATATTGTATTTAGCTGATCAAATCATTCCATATACCATACCAACATTTCAAGATGAATTGCGTATAATAGCTATATTTTTAATTTTACCAGTTCTACTACTATTGTTTTCTTTTAAGGCATATCGTTACTGGCACAAATTAACTTAACTAGCAATTAATTAACATATTCAATTTATTTTAAACCTTTGTTAATCATCACTGCATAGTAACAAATTCTTCTGCAATTGTTGGGTGTAAGGCCATTGTCTTATCAAAATCTGATTTCTTTGCACCCATTTTAATAGCAATAGATGCCATCTGAATAATCTCAGCAGAATCATCTCCTAGCATGTGACAGCCAAGAACTAATCCTGATTTACTTTGAACAACTAATTTCAATAGACATTTTTCTTCTGAGATAGTCAGCATTTTCGACATAGGTCTAAATCTTGCTTTATAGATAGAAATATTGCCCTCACCATACTTATCTAAAGCTTCTTCTTCTGAAAGCCCAACGCAAGCAATCTCAGGTTGAGAGAACACTGCTTTAGGGATAAATTCATAATCAACAGATCTATTCTTCTGGTTAAAAAGATTATCAGCAAAAACTCTACCTTCTTCGATGGCTACAGGTGTAAGGTTCACCCTGTCAGTAACATCACCGACTGCAAAAATATGAGGAATATTTGTCTGATTTCTTGTATCTACTACGATCCTATTCTGAATAGTTTTTAGGCCAATTGATTCAAGATTAAGTCCCTGAAGGAATGGCTCTCTTCCAGTCGCAAAAACAACGGCTCCGCAATTATAGTGACAGCTCTGGTTGTCAGTCAAAATCAGATCTCCAATTTGACCTTCTACAGAAACGATTTGTTTAGAAAATTGAATATCTATTCCTCTAGAAATCATAGATTCTTGTAATTCCGAGGAAAGCTCTTTATCAAACCCCTTTAATAAGCTGCTACCTCTAACCAGTTGTGTTACAGCAATCCCTAAGCCATTCAATATACATGAAAATTCGCAAGCAATAAAACCTGCCCCAATCACTACAACCTTTTCAGGAAAACTTTTTTGCAAAAAGACATCGTCACTGACCCAACCTAAAGAAGCCCCTGGAATATTGGGTCTAAGAGGGCGCCCTCCAACAGCAATCAAAATATTTTTAGCCTCAAGTTTGATGGGTGAGCTTAAGTCAGAAGTTTTAACTCCTACTGAATTTAAATCAGCAACGTATCCCCAACCTCTTATAAGTTCGACATTCGCTTTCTCAAGCAAGTCCATATGTAATTTATTTAATCGATCAACTTCCTTTCGAACATTCTCAAATAAAATCCCTGGATTTATTCTTATCGCATTTAGATCTATTCCAAACCTTGAAGCATTTCTAACATTTTCTACATGCTTAGATCCATACACCAACAATTTTTTAGGAACACAACCCCTAATAACACATGTGCCTCCTACACGATCACCTTCTATAATGGCGACTCTAGCTCCATAGCTTGCGGCTCTTTTAGCTGCAGCAAGCCCCCCGGAGCCAGCACCTAATACAATCAAATCAAAAGAATGGTTCTTCAAAATAAAACTCCTACTGAGCCTTTTAATTATTCTCCTACTAATCCATGAAAGAAGCCACAAAAGCACTGAGCTGGGAAGAACTTGAAAGTCTTACAGACAAAGATACAGACTTAATTAATGGTCCGAACAACTCATATTCATTATTAAGACTATTTGGTCAAGACAACTCTTCGATAAGGGTAACCTTTTATAGAGATAAGCATGCTTGGTGTCCATACTGTCAAAAGGTCTGGTTATGGCTTGAATGGAAGAGAATCCCTTATGAAGTAAAAAAAGTAACGATGAGATGCTATGGAAAAAAAGAACCTTGGTACTTACAAAAAGTGCCTTCTGGTATTTTTCCTGCAATAGAGCTAGACAACAAACTTATAACGGAGAGTGATCGAATTCTTTTAAACCTTGAAAAAGTTTTCGGGACTTTAGGAATGCCACTTGAAAAGCCAGAGATTCTTGACTTGCGTAATCTAGAGAGAAAGTTATTTAGAGCTTGGTGCATCTGGTTATGCAATCCATCTTTCAGTAAAGGACAGGCCGTAAGAAAAGAAGAACAATTCAAATTAATAGCACAAGAAGTAGATGACCGGCTATCAAAAACAACTTGCCAATGGCTAGACCCTTCCATTGAAAATTCACGGAAATCATTTCCAGGTAGTGTCGATGTCGTTTTCATCCCATATTTAGAAAGGATGAATGCTTCCTTGTCATACTACAAAGGTTTTGAGTTAAGAAAAGAATTCTCAAATATTGACAACTGGTTTAAAGCACTTGAACTACTAGATGAATATAGAGGTACACAAGGAGATTTTCATACTCATGCTCATGACTTACCTCCTCAGATGGGAGGGTGCTGGTCAGATAACAATACAAATCAAAAATTACTATCGCATCAAATTGACATCGGGTATGGGCTCGGTGAAAAAGAAACAACCTATCAATCAAGCAAAGCTGATCGCCCCTCCAGAATTGCATTAAAGAGGGTTTTGAAGCATCGTGATCAAATTAAAAAGGTTAACCCTTTAGATGATGAATTATTTGATCAACCCTTAAGAGCAGCTCTTAGCAAAATGATTCATAAGCAAGATTTTACTCCAACCAAAGGAAGTGCACTGGGGCTAAGATATCTTAGAGATAGAGTTTCAGTACCCAGAGACATGCCTCTACTTGCTGCAAGAGAATTGAGGAAAGCATTAGAAGAGACTGCACAAATTGATGGGCCTATTCAGGGACCATCAATTCCCATTAAAAACCGTTTTGATCAAAACCCTCTTAATTTTTCAAGGCAAAGTCAATAAGGATGTCCAACTTAATCAAAGCTTGCTTCGGGAATCTATCTGCAATAAATCTCTAATTTTCTGTACCTGACTAGCCATCTGAGGATCACTCGACAACTTCTTCTCGACCTGTTCTATAGCATACATCACCGTCGTATGATCTTTTCCCCCAAAAGCATCGCCTATTCGAGGCAAGCTAAGATTAGTCCCTTGACGCATTAGATACATGCCTACCTGCCTTGCCTGGCTAACAGGCCTACGTCTACTTGCACTCTTCATCTCATCTGAAGTCACCTGAAAAACCTCTGAAACCTTCTCCAATACTTGTCTGGGGGTAACCTCAACCCCCTGGCCGTTCGGGTCTAACATTGGAGCTATGGACTCAACTGTCATAGGAAGCCCGGTAATAGAAGCAAAAGCAATAGCTCTAGTCAAGGCTCCTTCTAACTCACGAATATTCGAAGTGAATCTTCCTGCGATGAAATGGATTAGATCTCGGGGTAGCCCCACTCGTTCTTGCTCAGCCTTCTTCTGTAAAATAGCCATTCTTGTTTCCAAATCAGGAGCTTGAATATCCGCAATCAATCCCATTGAAAATCTAGACATCAAACGTTCCTGAAGACGAGGTATCTGACTAGGCGGACGATCACTAGCAAGAACAATTTGACTCCCTGCATCATGCAAAGCATTAAAAGTATGAAAGAATTCTTCCTGGGTATACTCCTTACCTTCAAGGAACTGAATATCATCTACAAGTATTAAATCTGCAGCTCTGTATTTATCTCGAAAAGATTGCATGCGGTCTTGCCTAATAGCAAGAATCAAATCATTCGTAAAAGTTTCGGTTGAAACATAAGAAACTTTCGCAGCAGGATCAATCTCCATTCGGTAATGGCCTACTGCCTGCATTAAATGGGTTTTACCAAGCCCAACTCCGCCACATATAAACAAAGGATTAAATTCTCGTCCTGGGGCTTCTGCCACAGCCATTGCAGCAGCATGGGCCATCCGACTATTAGGACCCACAACAAATCTATTGAAAACATACCTCAAGTTCAGCACTGGGCTTGATTTCTTAGAAAGATTCGAAGATTCATCAGATGATCTCTTTACAGGAGAAGCTGAGGAACTTTTCGAACTAGAAGAAGTAAAAGAAGCATCAGAAG
>PVBE010715635.1_pt1 | contig 18390 bp, 6 predicted proteins | sample 1631181 | NCBI WGS metagenome assembly PVBE01 (sample SAMN08397723, study PRJNA350692) | Marine metagenome, whole genome shotgun sequencing project. | isolation source: water | place: Pacific Ocean | collected 2012-04
CTGGGTTGCAAATTTCGCCAAGCCAGACCTTAATAGATTCGTCGAATTCGCCCCATACTCCATTGATATCCGACAGGTCCGTTCCAACAAGACCTCTGCCGGTTGTATCAATGACGATTCTGGTAACTGACACGATTCCAATCCTTTAAACGGCCTAGGGTTCCGTTCTGCTGACCGTCAAGTCATAAGTGACTGGGGCTGTTACTCCGAGGTTAGTCACCCGTAGATAGATCTGATCCACCGGTGAGGCCTCACCGTTGAAGTATGTCGGAGGAGGTGTCGCGATAACGGTCTCGGCTCCAGATGTCACGAACTCTGCGACAACACCAGATCCGCTCTCTGGATCTTCTGTTCTTAGTCGACTGCCGTCAGCAGTTCTCGCAGCTTTCGAGACATAGGCCACCACCCAGCAAGAAACGTCAGTAGTCAGGTTGAGGATTATTCCCGCAGTTCCAACGCCTGATTGATCAACATCTTCAGAGGCGTTCTGAGCAAGTGATGGGATGCTATGAGTGACCGTAATCCTCCCCAGATCGTCAACCGCCATCCCTGGTGTCCAGTTCGATCCGTCCCATGTCAATGCTTGACCTGTTGCGGGAGAGGCTGTTGTGGTATCGACGTCAGCGAGCGCATCGATCGTGGAAGTTGAAGCGATCCACTCTGAGTTCGGCTCGTCGTAGGTGAGCACCTGGCCATTGCTGGGTGCGAGCGCTTCGACGTCTTGCAGGTCGTTCAGCTTGACGGCACCTACCAGCCCGCTGAAGTTCTGCGGTTTGAACTTTTGATCGGCGTCCGCCCACTGCAGGATGTCACCCTCGGCCAAGGTCGCATAAGTCGGGGCGGCTGGATCGATCAACGACAGGTACGTTGTGGCTCCTAGGTCGGCGCTGATCGCGGCTCCCGCACTTCTGAAGAAGTAGCGGACGCCGGGAGTAGTGTCTTGAGTCGTGTTGGCGTCCCCAGTCGTCCAACTGCCAGCCAGATTGGTCGTCGTCCAGATGTCGGCGGATGCTGTGAACGCAACCGTATTGCCGTCAGCATCTTCGTAATTGAAGCGCAGCCAACTCCCGTCTGACGCCACGGCGTACTGACCAGCGGCAACGGTTGGCCAGGCAGCATCGGTGTCAGGCATCAGGGTGTATCGATGCGAACTCGCAACTAAGGAGTTCTTCTCAAAATCATCCATCTCCTGAATCGTCAGGCGGACGTTGCCACCCTTTCCCTGGACTGATTCCACAAGGATCTGACCGCTTGCGTCAGGCGTGCCCGGCTCCCATTTGCTGGCGGTGTTGTTCCATACCAGGGCCTGCCCGCCGATCGGTGCTGTGGTGCTGGTGTCAACGTCGCTCAGATCATCGATCGATTCCGGAACCTCTGGAATCTCTGGCAGATCACCGATGTCTGCTGCGGTCAGCTGATGTGGTCTGAATGCTTGATCATCGTCATCCCACTGCAGGATGTCGCCATCTGCGAGGGGGACGTCAATAGGCGCCCCTGGCTGCGTGAACTTGACAAATAAACTGCCGCTAAGGGTGGTGGGCAAAGGCGTCACACTCTGCAGCCGGAGATATTCGTTGGCCGCTCCGTCGTTGTTGATGACGAGCGAGGTGTAGGTGGCCTCGGTAAACGAGATGCCGTCGTTCGACCACCAGACAGAGCCCGTGCCCGGCAAGGTGTCGAAGACGCTTCTGAGGTCGATACCGTCGGCAGCTTTTTGCCAGATCCTCAGCTCCCCGTTGTAGACGCCCCATTCGTAGTCCGCGCTAGGGATCCGGTAGGGGGCATCAGCGCAGGACGTGAACTCATACAAGCCTGCCGGTAGGGTTTGATTCAACTCGAATAAACTCTGCTGGGCGGGCCGGAATGTATTACTGTCGTCATCCCACTGCAGGATGTCGCCCTCAGCCAGTGGCACATATTGCGTTCCAGCAGGTTCAGCAAGGAACAGATGCCAATCTTCGCCGCGCTCCCATGGCGTATCGTTGCCGGGCGCCCAGTTGCCAGATGGGTTCACATCCCCGCGAAACTCCCACCGGCCATTTTGAAGGTTTGAGATGATCAATCCGACTGTGAATTCTTCAAAGGTGAAGCCGTTGTCGAATGACCACCAGAACTTGTCGCCAGTCGACATCAACAGCAACGCATCACGCAGGTTGGTGCCGTTGGAATCAACTTCGTTAAAGATCCATGTTGTACCTGAATTGCTGGCCCAACCCGGATAGCCCTCGCCGGAAACTGACGCTGCGCTGGAATAGGTGTATCCGACTGCCGGAATCTGATTCAGCTCGAAGTCGCTAGCCTCCTGGATGCGCATCTCCGGTACTCCTGGCACCCATCGCTCTGCGGTGCTATCCCATTTGAGCAGTTCACCCTCAGCTAGCGGGGCGATAATTGGATTCGAAAATCGACTACTAAATATGATCAGTTCTCCCGACAGAACTGCTGGAGGAACGGTGTGGTCGGTGGTGAATTTTATGTATTTTCCATTCACCCCACTGTTGTGGGCCTGTGCTTGGTCAATTGTGTAATCCGTTGTACTGCCGTCGCTCCATTGAATGGTGACAACATCGCCAACCTGTAGTTGGCCCATCTCTATATCGAGGCCCCCGGCACCTGAATAGGAGAGAGAATTTGCAGCAACTCCGACAGTGGTCATTTGCCATTCGCCTTCGTCTTCGGGATTGCCAGAGGCGAGGAATGTAGGGAAACGAACGGCGTTGACTGTTGACTCGTTGAGTTCGAAATCTGTTGCGTCCTGGATGCGCGTCCCCGGTACTCCTGGCACCCATCGCTCTGCGGTGCTATCCCAGACCAGACTTTGGCCATCAGCCGGAGCCACTGTTGAGACATCAACATCAGTCAATCCGTCGAGATCACCGCCTCCGCCGCCGCCACCACCAAGGGTGACGACAGTCCCGTCTGTCTTCTTCGAATAGATCAGACCATCTTCGAGGTTGGTCGCGATCTCACCTACATCGAGCTGAACTGCGGTGGGCGCCAGTGATGCTGTCTCAGTCCTTAGGGGAATTATCTTGGCGTTCAGATCGGTCATCAGAATGTGCCTCCAACAACGCGGTCAAATTCAGTGTCTACGTCGACAGCAATATCGACTTCGTCTCTGGCAAACGAGAAGACCTGCCCAGCATCGTCAAGGGCGTACAACTTCTTGTCTGCCATGTTGAGGAATAATTCACCTGCGGAGAGTGTGCCAATCGAAGGGACCACACCAGCCGTTGATGTCCTGGCGTTGCGAGGTGCTATGCCACCGTTGCCGTCGACTTTGGTACGGCGCCAGTCCGAGTTAACCACATCCCAACCGAGGACGTCGTCCTGATCTGGAGAAGAGTTGCTTGTATCTACGTCGTTGCAGTCGCTAATGCTATTAGCAGAGATGTCGTAAGCAGGTGCGGCACCCGGCTCCCAAACCTCTGCCACGTTGTCCCAGATAAGGGCTTGGCCGTGAGTTGGTGGAGTCGTTGTCGTATTGACGTCAGAGAGCTGCGAGATAGTCCCGAACACCGTCTCAAGATCAGAGACAGGTAAGGGCTCCACAGGAAATGGAACCGTGCTCTGGCCTCGTATGTATGGGACCCAGGAGCTGGTGACTCTGAAGTCATCAATCAGAGCGGTTAGATAAGAGCGTGTATTGGTTGAAGTTGTCTGCTGGTGGCCGCCAATCGCCCAGCCGTCCTCCATCTCCCAAGAGGTGTTTCTGATTAGGTCGTCCTGGAAGGTGCCGTTGCAGAACAAGCGGATCTCTCCGTTGCCTTCATGAACTAGATAGACGTGGTTCCACTGATCAAAAATTAGGTCACCCTCCATGTCATAAGTACTGACAGGTGAGCCGTGGTTGATAGTTCCAAACTCGACAAATAATCGGTCTCTGTCGTTCTGCTTTAAACCAATGTGAAGACCGGGAGGGGTGCTGTTGCTGGCCGCATTATTAGGACAAAGGATTAGTTCAAGATCACCATCTCCGGTGTCTGTTGAATCAATACGGATCAAGAACTCAACCGACCAGAGCTTCTCCATGCTCATGACATCAGGAGCCCCGTTCGAGTCAGACCATCTGATCTGGTCTTGGTTGGCCTTTGAGAATCTGATGCTCTGGTTCAGGGCGAACTGAGAGTCGTTAACAGGGTTCGGGCTACTGCTGATAGAGAGGTCTAAGGTCCAGCCATAAGCCGCCTCTGTAAAGCTGTTGCCGTCCAGTAAGAACAGAGCAACGAAGTCGGTCTGACTCCTGATGATCTGCTGTTTGACCTGACCAAAGCTTGGAATGCTCAGGTCCACCAAGGGAGGTGCGACCTTATAGATCATGCCCTCATGCGCTTGAACATCAATGGAATCTTCAGCTACTTCGAGGTAGCTATCAGTAGTGGTGTGCGCTGTGTTGAGGAGGATTGGTGCGCCAGGGTTCGTGGCTGACCATCCAATCCTGGTCTCGTTAGCTGACGTGAGTTGGATATTAATCCCGCCGCCTATATAAGTCGGACGACTGGTTAGGAATTGGCCAACCTCATAAGAGAGGGACCCGTCATTAGTTGAGGCGTCAGTGTTTTGAACCAGAGTGATGTCAACTAGATCACCAATAGAAGCAGCTGAGATGTCAGCGGCGACGCTTGCTGAAGCTCCCCATTCGTTATTGCCTGCATTCCATACCAGGGCATGACCTGTCTGCTTGCCTGTGGTGTCGACGTTGCCAAGCTCCTCAAGGATGTTCGGGTCGAGGTCGAGGTTGGCTAGGCCATCAGCGATGTGATTTTCCAGAGCTTCCTTATGGAGCAGTTCGTCGTCTTCAAAGTCGTCCCAGGCAGGCGTGGCGTCTTCGTACCGGAATTTCCAGTGTTCAGCCAATGCAAAACCATCCTTTCCTCCGTCGCTATCTCCACCGTCTGCAATCCGCGCACCTTCCTGAGTGAGTTCCAAGAAGGCGTAATCATCATTATAACTCAAGATAGGGCTGGTCAGAATTGTGGAGCCCAGCTGGGTTCTCGCTCCGTATAGGTATGAGGTAAGTGCAGTCCCATTGCTATTCCAAGAGCGGAATGCAAAGCCCTGCGCACCGCCATCATCGCCAATATCAAGGATATATCTGTTATTACTCATAGCTGGGTCGTCAATTCCGTCCTGGTCCTCATCACTCGAGAGATATTCAGTACGAACAGGGAAAGTATCCGAGACTAATTTAGTCGCAACGTCGTCAATTCCAAAGATCGTGTCAATAGTTGGGCGTGGTGTATTAGTCCAGTTGCCACCGTCCCAGTGAAGGAAATCTCCGGTGTCGATTGAGGAAGGATTGTTCGCTGTATCAGGTATATCAACGTCTCCAAGATCGCCGATGCTGTTGTTGGAGATGTCGGCCGCAATGTTACTACTTGGGACCCACTCAGTACCGGACCAAATAAGGGCTTGCCCAAGGGTTGGGACTGTGTTTGAGACGTCCCCCATACCTGATAGCACGCCGTTTTCATTCAGCTTGTTGACGAATTCCTCGAGCGTTCCCCAGCAAGGAATGTGTTTTCTGTCGGGTTCACCGACAATTGTTATCTCCGAAGATCCATCGTTTGGTACAGCCCTTACACGCAAGGCAGGCCTGTGGAATTTCTGATGGTAGATGACGCAATCTTCATAGACATTTTCTATAACGATGTCCTTGGCGCGGATGCTTGCCCCTGCTTCTTTCTTAGCGAAGAAATAGGTCACCTGCTCGTCCGTGTATTCGCCATGCGCTCCTGCAGGCGCACCAAGACAACCTGGCATGTACATGTCGTCATCGTGGTAAGCGATGAAGGTTCCAGTTGATCTCGACTGCGCGATATAAGAAACGTCGTCTATTTGCTGGAAGGCATCGGTGAACCTAATTTCTTCGGCCTGGTCAAAAATGATCGTTGGACGGCTGGCCTGGTAATAGGTGCTGACATCAGAGAAATCATTAAGCTCCCAGGTGGCACCCACTCCGGGGATGCCCGGCTCCCATTGAGAGCCAGTCCAGACAAGAGCATCGCCCGTTCCTGGGTTCTGCGAGGTCGTGTCAACGTCGCTTAATTCGTTGATTGAGTTGGTCGAAATGTCTGCGGTAACGCCTGCAACATTGGTCCACTTACTGCCGTCATAGCTCAGGAAGTCACCAGCGTTAGGAGTGCTGTCGATGATCTCTGCTTGTAGAGATGTTGGGATCGTGTAGGTGGCACCGTCGTATCGAGCCCGTCCACGGAAGAAGCGGAGATCTTGAACGTAACCTCGAAAGAAATGATGCGTGAGGACATTGTTGTCATCTAGGTCATCACGACCCATGAGCAGCTGACCATCACCCGTCAGAGGTGCATCGCAGGCCGCTGAGGTTATTAGGTCCCCATCGAAGTACAACTTGGCGACGTTCTGGCTCTTAACTAGAGCAACGTGGTGCCAGTTATTAACTGAGATGCTGTTCGTGGCGCTCTGTAGTACGGCGCCTGTCGTTCCGGTAGCCGCCGAGATACTCCACTGCAAGGAGCCATTTGACTTGAGAAACAGCTTCCAGCCACCAACAGAAGACACAGACGCAACCTGTCTAAGGATGCAACGGTCTTCAAGCAGAAGAGTTGAGTAGAAGAAAAGCTCAATGGTGCCGTCACCATCTAGGTTGTGCCAGCTCAGTTCGTTATTCCATCGAACATAGTTATCAAGTTTCTCAGCTGTAGTCCACGAGTTCTCTACACCAAAAAATCGAGCATCAGGATAGAAATGGCTGTCTGGTGATGTCACCTCGCGAGTCGTACCTAGTTGGCCATCGCTCTTGGGCGGGGAGACGGCCAGCACAGAAGAAACATCTTCCTCAGCCTGATAGTTCAGATCTACTGACGGTGCATCCACTAATAAGTAGGCGGCCACCATCTTGGTGTTATGGAAACCAAGGACACCAAACTGAACGTCCTGCAGATCGTCAAGGCGAACCTGTTGATCAAGTGAGCTGGACTTCCACTGCGTGCCATCCCACAAGAGGCCGTAACCGGTAGCAGTCCCGACGACGTTGACGTTGCCGATCTCTCCGAGACTATTAAGGGAGAGGTCAATGGCCGGATAGCCAAAAATAAAGCTTGCGGTGTTCTGGTCGTACTTGAGTGCAGCACCGTCAAACAGCCCAGCCGTACTGACATTTTCCAGAGCGCCAAGGTTGCCGTCGTAAGCGACCGTGTGAATGGGGTCAGTCCTTGCGTAATAAGGGAACGACTGCCGGTTTCGATAAGGAGGATGTTGGAAATTGTCGTCAGATTTGTTATAGCCATCGAGCAGTAGTCGCACATAGCTATATCTGTTGTCAGTCGTATCGTCTGCATGCTCACGAGTTTGGAGACATATATAAGGAATGTTTTCTACGGTCGTGATCCGCCCAAGTTCTTCGATGGTGCATTCTTTGCATCGATCGACGTAGTTCCCAGGGATGCCAGTTTTGCCGAAGAAATCCTTGTATTCAAAAACAAGGTCGTAGCCAAGTGGATACTCGGCCTCCCAAGTGCCGCTAGTTGCGTTGTAGACGAATGCGCGGCCTTGGGTCTTGCCCAGGTCATTGACGTCCTGAAGTTCATCGATAGACGCCAGGCTCAGGTCAGGAGCGACGCCCAGGGTTGGCTTCCAGCTTCCTGAAAACGTATCCCAGGTCAGGACCGCACCCTGCGTCACTCCAACAGTGTCGACGTCGCCGATATCTGAAAGGGACATGTTTGCCCAGTCAGCTCGTACGTGGCCAAGGGTTGTCAGGAAGTTGATTCCTGAAGACTCTGGCTTCACCCAGTCCTCATTAATCTCGATCCCGTCTATGAGGACTTCGACTCCTTCGTCAAATGTTCCCTTAAGTTCAAGCTTGTCGAGAACCTTTAGCTCACCGGCGCTGTCTCCAAGCTTGAGTGCATAGTCGCCCATGCTCAAGGCCATCTTGTTGCCGATCATCCCGACGCGGGGGGCCGCTTCGTTGTAGGTCGTGTTCCCTTGATTAGCTTTGAACTGGAAACGGTTATACTTAGTCGCATCGATGGCAATCGTGTTGCCGGTCTTCTCGAAATAAGACATCTCCTCGATTTTGTGTTCGAGGGGAACCCACTTGTGGAGACCATACCCGTTGTCTCTATAGACAAGGAGATCATTCAGATCAGGCGCTGCGTTCGGCTCAAGGTGGCTGTAATTGACATCACCAACCTCATTAAGGGTTGGAATTACACCATCACCTGAGAGAGCAGCCTGTGGACGCACAACCCACTTCAGGCCGTCCCAGAGCAGGGCATAGCCAGCCTCTGTCAGTCCTGGACCACCAGGACCAATGCCATCGGTAACGTCAACGTCTCCTAAAAGCTTTAGTTGTGCATTCTCTAGGTCGTTCGGATCCCAATCGGGAATGTTGTCAGTGATATCAACGACAACCTGCTTAGCGTCCTTGTTATCAATGGTCCAAATTTCTGGACCATTGCTACCAAGTCGAACAACAATCTCGCCTTCTTCTATTTGATAAGTATTGCCATCAGTCGTCGAGTTCCCTTCAAGAGCTAACTTCAGATCAGCCTGCGGATCCCGCGAGACCTTCAACTTGATGTTGTTTAGTCTCGTCACTACCTATCGAATGAATTGGTCGGGCTTAGCTTTCCTGCCTAGCCCATGCGCCCACAGGGCAGGTGCTCTTCTTGACCCTTGCCTTAGCTGGAACAAAACAGCCACAACGACCGCAACGTTTGTCATCGCCAAAAAAAGGACACTTTTCACAGATAGCTAGCCGTTCTTTTGGATCAGTTACCCCACCAGTAGCAAGATCAACGGCGCCCTTTGCAACACCCTTGAGCATGTCTACAGGTGACGCTGCAATTGTTCTCTTGATAGCGTCCATGTCCTTGAATTTGTCCTCGGTAAGTTTCTTTCGCTCAGATTCCTTGGCCGCCTGTAGGCGCTTCAGTTCGAGTTGCTGATCACGCAAGAGCTTGCGCTTTGATTCGAGGGCCTTGTGACGTTCCTGCAGCCACTCCCTGCCGTAGCTCTTCACTTGAGCTGATATGTCAGCTGTCCTTGGATCAGACCACTCGCCGATATAGCCGAGAGTCCAGATGTAATTGGGAGGTAGATCCTCACGGGAGAAAGCACTTTCGAGCATGCAGCAAGGCCCTTTCGGGTTAGTCCCTTCGGCACTTCGAAAATGAGTCCAGTCAGGGGTCTGCATCACGCATCGCCATTGAGCGGCCTAGCGTTCCGCGTTAGTCATTGTCGGGATGCCAGACAACATCTCCCTTCGGTTTTTCTTTTGCGTTGGCCTCGGCTTCTTTCAAGATCTCCTCATAAGTCTTGGCTTGCTTAGGCTTGCTCGCCTCCTCGAGATGACCATCGAGCATTTCGACTTCGTCTTCAAGGCGATCAATCTCATCATTGAGGCGATCGAGCTCATTTAGGTATTCATTCTTTGCAACCTCGTATTGACCAGCCAAGTCAATCTGGGCTGCAATGGTTTCGTTAACCGTCTCAAGCTCGTTGACCAGAGTTACACCCGTATGAGTGGTCAGCGCTTCAACTAGCAGTTCTTTCTCTGCGAGCTCATCCTTCTTGTCTAGTAGGTCCTGAGAATTGGTTGTGAGTTCATTGCGAAGAGTAATTAGATCAGATGATTTTTGACTGAGTGTCGCGGTCAAGCTTGATATTTGCGGATCCAGACTTTTGATATTGCTCTGGGCTTCGTCAGCTATTTCCTGTTGAGCTTCTGCTTCTTCTTTCGCGTCTTCGGCTGTGCTGGTGGCATTGGCAGCGGCTATCTCCAGCGATTCGATCTGAACTTCTAGCAGCTCGATCTGAGCGAGGATCGTGTCATGAGCAAGAGAGCCAGGTGTTTCATTGGCGAGGTCAGCCTCGAGGCCACTCTTTTCAACACCCTTCTCAACTGCTTCCTTGTTGAAGCCTTTAGCTGCATCGGTTTGAGTCTTCTCTAGTTGCTTTTGGGTGATCACTTCAGCAAGTGCTTCATCTCTGATCTCGATCTCGTCTAATTTTTCTTCGTTTAGAGGATCAAGTTCGTCCTTCGTTTCCTGAACTAGGTCAACTTGATCATTGACTTCTTCGCCTCCACTTACCACCTTATCTTCGAGAATATTTATCTCATCTTCAATCGCATCCCGCTCACTGGTAGCCGTAGTCAAAGCATTATTGCTATTAGCTATGGCGTTCTCAAGTTCTTGTCTGCGTTGTTCCTTCTCGGCGACTATGTCTAGCGCTTGCTGCTCTAGTTGTCCTTGGACAACTGCGCTCTCTTCAACAACTAGCCTCTCTCTCTCGAGCTTCCTTAACTGCGCCGCTGGGTCCCCTGCTTCGTAATAAGTCTTTAGTCTTATTCGACATGGCAGCTCAGCGTCCTCGTGGCACCCCTGGACAAGAGTCCCTGAATTGCAGCAGGAGTTGCCAATATAAACTAAACCCTCAAACATTGGCATACCATGGCCTCTGATGTGCGCCCATTTGTTGCAGTCACGGCAGTAGGAGTCATATCTATCAGACGAGAAGCCGGCGATCTTGATCTCATCGACAACAGATCCGGAGGAATCTTTTCCAACTACCCAGAAGCCCGCATTTTCCATATCCCATTCGAAGTCGTAACCCTGCTTATATTTGCAATCATTCTCCGCAGCTTCTCGCTCTCTAATTACGCAGCCGATGATGCTGCCTGTGCAGTATTCGTAGTAACGACTTATCCAAACATCGCCCAAGCGCTCTTCTAGGTAGACGTTGCTAGCACACGAATACTTGACGCAATCACCCACCTTTGCAGAGATTTCCACGAAGCTCGGCCCCCCGTCCATGCATGTTGGGTAGGGAGGGATAGAAGGAGGCTGAGCGCCGTAATAGATGCCCGCTCCGTAGCCAGGAGGAACCTCCTCGATGCAGGTGTAGCACGTGCCATAGTCGCACTCATCCTCTGGCCTGCAGAATCCGTCCTTGCAGCAATTGCACATCCGCTCTTGCTCGAAAGGACTTGACCGGGGAGCAACATTAAAAATATTCTCTTGCATTGAAAGAACAGAGTCTTCGTAATTAGTTAAAAGGTCCTGATTAGTTTGTAGTGATTCGTAGTCTCGCGTCGCCTGCTGCGTAGCTAAAGAAGCTTTGTTACGTGCGTCGTTGTATTCAGTTTTTTGTTGCAGTGATCCTTGCCAGCCATTCAGCGGATCATTGAAAACCTCGAGGCCATCAGCTTGGCCTTGCCAATAATCCATCTCAGCGGTGGACGTAGCAAGATCCTCCTTAGCTTTCTCTATTTGTATATTTATCTGCGGGATTATGCTGGTCTGGATTTTAGAGATATTGTTTGCTAAACGGTTGATCTCTGCATTGCGTCCAACCGATTCGCTACTCGCCGCTGTGGAGACATATCTGTAGCAGGCCTCACAATCTTGCTCAGGTCCACAGTCAATTCCGTCTTCAGTACACGCACAGGGTCGACAAATACCCTCCTCAGAATCTGGCTCCATGCGGAGGATTGAACTACCAGTATCGGGGTCATAGTTATCTAATGAGTAGACGTAATTCAGCGCGTCTTGGGCTGTTACTAAATTGACAACGATCGTAGAGGTGGCATAGCCCGTGGTTTGATATTCAATCGTCCAGGGGCCTACACCTCTGTTTTTTGAATCAGTCCACGTCTCGTTCAATATCCTGCAATCTCCGTTCTCGGTGCAGCATGCGCAAAGAGAAGCTTCCACAGCATTGGAAGCGGTTGAGTTCTCGGATCCACAATTAGAGATGCATGCATTGTTCATGCAAATTTGATTGCCACCACAGTGAATGTCATGAGTACATTGGGCACATTCGCCCGTATCAAAGCTCATGCATTGGTCGACCTGTAGATAGGTTCTGACACCTGCTCCTGATGTTTGGGTCTTGAGTAAGCAGCCTGATTGCATCGTGAGAATGTCGTTAACCGTGCCATAGGCCTCGCAACAATCGTTATCCCTGACAACCGCACAACCACAACTCGTTGAGGCAGGGGTGATGTAGCCGTTTGAGTCAAGGCTCTCGGGAGTTGTGACGAATGAGTTGTTGAATGCGCAGGGGCCGTAAGCGTCTTCACAGGATGGGCAGATGCTACCCGTGCTCGTCTCTCCACCACAGGGGCAGAGGTTTTCACAGTCAGGCTTGCAAATCCCAGAGACGACGCCATTGATATTACTCAACTCACAGAACTCACAGTCTGAGCAATCGGAATCGACAGCACACTTACAGATCTCTTCAGCCTTGGATTCTTCGGTAGCAACGCAATGACTCCGAGAAATGATGTCAGTCTCGATCGTGTTGCCATACACGTCGACATATTCTCCCTTAATCCCGCAGCAAGCATCGCCAGAGAATTGTTCCCACTGACAAATTTGACAATCTCCGCAATGTGCACCGGTGTAGCACTCGTTGTACTCAGGGATATCTGGGCACTCACACTCCACTTCGACAGGCTCGCCTTTGCACCACTCAGCGATGTCTCTCTTTAGTGCATCACCACTAGGCGTGAAACCTTCACGGGTGAATGCATAAGCCGGGTTGTCAATCGTGTCACCATCTCTGTTGACCAGCTCGCAATAGATCTCACCCCTAGAACATCCAGCCGGGGAATATTCAGTTGCATGGTGGTCCTCAAAATCTACACAAGTGCCTGAGGTGTAATCACAGCAAGACTCGATCGTGTTGCCATACACGTCGACACCGTCAGGGCATGGATTAGTGTCATCACAAGCGCATTTTGTGCAGAATCCCTCGCTGTTACAGCAAAGGCCCTGGGAGGCACAGACATCTTGCTCATTCTCACCGGGTTGGGGATCTGTTGGAACATCATCCTCCGCATCATCGTTAGAGATGCAACGGTAGTTGTCGCAGGTCTCGTCTGCAGAACAGTCAGCAGAGACGTTGCATTCAAAGCTGCCAATAACTTTGTCGACGCAGATATGGCCATCACAAACCTGACCAGTAGGACAGCTCGCGATTACGTCACCCCTGTCGCCATCCCTTACACAGTTGTTGTTCTGGCATTGATAGTCGTCAGGGCAGCCAATATTGTCGGCGTCTAGATCTGCTAAGCAGTCCTCAGCCTCTACAAGTAAATCTTCGACGGCCCATAGATCTTCCTGTATTTGATCGGCGTCATCTCCTGGAGGCGCAGAGTTCAAGTCTCTCTGAAGCTCATCAACTAAGTCCGAATAAACCCTCTCATTGTTTAAGCAGAGGTTGTAGCGGTCTCCTTCGCAGGTGTAGTGCTGACCGGAACTACCACAAAGCCAATCACACCAGCCGTTCTCACCACAGCCCTTGCCTTCATCACAATCATCATCGCCGTTGCATTCGCCCGGCATGCAAATGCCATCAGCACATCTATAACCTTCATCGCAGTCATCGTTGGCAATGCAAGCCGCTCCTTCCTGTTCACAGCTGCCCTGGATGCATTGATACGAATAGCCGGCACGGGCAAGCCCGGAGCAATCGACATTAGTTTCACATGATCCATCATGAACCTTGCAGTAGCCGTCGCAAATAAGTTGGCGGTCCTTTTGATAATCGACCTCGTATTGAGCGGACGCAAGCTCATCGTCATAGTCGAGCTGTTGGTTAGTGCTAGCTGAGTCATAAGCGGCATCACCTGGCCGGGGGATTGCGTCGCGTTCAGCCTGGGCGGTTATAAGTTCAGCGTTGCACTCGTCTGAAGTGCTGCAAGCTTGGACGCACTTGATACAAGGGACACCACGAAGAACTCCCCTATTGAGGGTTGCGTCGTACAGCTCCACTTCTCCGCAGAACTCATCTGCAATGGTTTTACAGGTTGAACCTTCAGGACATTTATCTGAGCAGTTGCTGCAGGTATCACCAAACTCCAGACCCTCGAAGCAATCGCCGCTCGAAAGTCCTGTGTAGCAAGGGGTGACACATTGCTCGTCCTTGCAAACCAGCTGGTTGTCTCCATAGAGAGCGCGGCAATGGCTTTTCTGTGTGCATTCGACGCAGTACCCGTCAGAGCCGCAAACTCCTCGACGGCAATCCGCGTTTGATCTGCAGCTGTAGTCCTCTGGATGACAGAAGCCATCAATACACCATTCGCCTCGTTTGCAGTCAGAGTCCTCGTTGCAGGTATCAAGACAGATCCCGTCTCCGTCAGGATTGTCAACAGGGTCTGGGTCTATGTAGCAACCTTCGCCAACTGGGCAGTCATCGTCACTATTGCAGCCGTATTCGCAGTAACCATCTACACAAATACCATCATCACAATCCTCGTCCTTAAAGCAGATCTCAGAACAAAATCCCTCTGCCGTGCAGACTCCACAGGGGCAATCCTCATCAGACCGGCACGTGCCCAGGCAACGCCCACCTATACATAGTCCGCACTCACAGTCTTCTGAGCTGTTGCAGTAGCAAGGCTCGCAAAAATAGCCCTTGTCTGTATGACAGCATTGATTCATGCCGCACTCAGGATTATCTACTGAGGGGGTGTCGTCATCAAATTCGCCAGGGTCATCTGCGGGAGGGTCAACATCGTCTGCGGGATCTTCAAGGCGCTTGCATTCATTGTCATGACACCTCTCATCCGCAGCGCAATCAGCCGTTGAGCTACAGAAGAAACGACAACTCCCATCTATGCATCTCTCGCTTGCTGCCTCGCATTGACTGTCATTCCTGCAGCCAGGTGTGCAGTAAGGGCCATCGCCAGACTCTCCACAGATTTCTCCTCGCGGACAGGCTGAGTCGGAATTACAGCGGATTTCTAAAAAACAAGGGCGTAAGCAAGCACCTTCGTTGCAGATCGAATCTCCACCGCAGTCACTGTCGTACTGGCACTCACCGCAAACGTTGTTCCGTCCAAGTAAGCAAGAGCATCCAGGGCATTGATCATCGTCTGTGCAATCGATGTCCTTGCAGGTGCCAAGCTCAGAACAGGTCTGGCAAGAGGTGCAACGCGAATGGCCTTCATTGTCAGGGCCTGCATTGACTTCTTTGCAGATGCCATCAATGCATGCGGTGCCATATCCATTAGCCACACATTCCTGAGGGCTTGAGCACCGGAATTCACACCGATTCTCTACGCAACTTTCGCCAGGGAAGCATTGACTATCGGAGCGGCATCCAGAAATGCATTGTCCATCCCTGCAGACCCCTTCAGAGCAGTCGTTGTCGTTGATACATAGATCTGGGGTGTCGGAGCATTTGCCGTCGCTACAGGCGTCTCCTCGGCCCGCTGATACGCAATCAGAATTGCTGCTGCAGATAAATGAACAGGAGTGATCTACGCATGTCTCGGGAGCTGTGCAATGAGCATCGCTATCGCAACCTGTTCTGCATACAGAGTCATCACCACAGACCATTACTCCTGGGCAATCCGACGTGCTTGCGCAGGGGATAATTGGCTCACAGGCCAGGTTGCAGAAGCCACCCCTTAGACAGACCTCAGGCGCTGTGCAATCTGCGTCAGTGGAGCAAGGGAAGTCGCAGTGACCGTCGATGGTGTCACAGACAGTCCGGCCCAGAACATTGCCATCACAGTCTGAGTTCTCATTGCAACCAGGGACGCATACGTCATCCACGCAAACAGAACCGGAAGGGCACTTCTCCCCATTAGGACAAATAGCCTGCTCGCATTGACCAAGCTGGCTGCAGACCTGTGGATTGTCGGGATCGTTACAGCCAAGACGAGGATCGAGATTGATATCACCTTGGGCCTGGCCCTGCACACACTCGCCCCTGTAGCAGACCTCTCCTAGATCAGCGTTACAGCCATCGCTGCAAGCCTTGTAGCAGGTCCCATTGAGACATTGAGATAAGGCATCTGTGAGGCAGCTATCGGCCCTACAGTCGTCTACACAGGTCGCATCCTTTTCGCACTCACCAACACAGATGACGTCACCAGGATCACAAGCAAGAATGCAGGCTTCGTCATAAGGGCAGGCATCTACACAGGTCTCGTCAGCCGGGCATGGCTCAACGCATTCACTGTCTGATCGACAACCAGATTCACAGCGACCATCGCCATTGCAGAACTGCCCTGAATCGCAATCACTGTCAGATATGCAGACAGCCCCGAGATCGTCGCACTTGCCACCGTTGCAAACGTTGTTATCACCCTCGCAGTCGTCGTTGCTGGAGCAACTTGTTACGCAATCACCGTCAGTGCATACCGGCTGCTGGCAATCACTAGCAGGACAATTGTCGACACAGTTCGAGTCCTTTGGGCATGCCGCAATGCAAGCCAGGTCGCCTTGTGCGCATTCAATGAACACACAGTGCGAATCCTGCGGACAGGCATCTACGCAGGTCTGATCTGGTGGACATTCGCGCTCACACTCGGCAGTGTTTCGGCATCCGCTGACGCAGTATCTAAGAGGGCCACTCTTGTCAGTCTCCCCTCTATATGGATAGTCCTCGCAGATCGTCCCTGCTTCACAGTCATCGTTCGACTCACACCACTTCGGAGCCTCGCAAGGAGTAGTGCAAGCGCAGTCAATACAGAAGCTGTCGGCCTTTGCATCAGGGGCTGAGTTGACCTGGCCAGGGATGCACTGCTCATCAATCTCGCAACCGTCACCGCAATAACCGATACTTGTATTGCACACCTCACACTCGCCACAGTCAGAGTTGATCTGACAGGTTCTCTTGCATGACTGATCAACGCATTCGTAGTGACTGTTTTCGCTAGGAGGACAGGGACATTCACTGTCGTATTGACAAGGCCGCTTCGGGTCCTTGGGGACGCACTTGTTGCTCTCGCACCATGAGCACTTGTCGCAATCAAACCAGGAGTAGCAGAAATCTTCGTCATGACACCGGACCCCGTCCGCGCATCTCGAGGGAGCCCAGTCGGGATCTTCTGCTGTGTCCGGGTGATCTGCCCAGGGACTAACCGCGTCAGGCTGGCCGGCTGCGAGGTTGACTCCGGAAGGGACAGAAGCCTTGCTTGCATCCTGGTAGTAACCACGACCACTGGCGCCGACCCCAACCATCGAGGCCTCGCCGGTTGTTGCTAGTTGGTCATGGCGAACACGTTGAGCCTCGACCGATTTGTCAGTGTAAAGCTGCGCATCCAGGACACGGATTTCTTCCTGTGTCTGCAGGATCGAAGACAATAGGTCGCCTTCTGAGGCCATTAGCCACGGACCTCAAGCCAACGAGTTGCATCGTCATTGCCTACATACAGCTTGCAGATATTCGTCCCGGTTCTTACTGCTACTAACTGACCAGGAAAGCTCGGTACGTTCTCTGGAGGCTGTGCAGTCTGTGGAGATCTATTCCTAAATGCGATAGCAGTATCTGTCACATAAGCATGCGTTGTGGTGTTAGCTACTGAGGGATTAGTTACGGGCACAACGGGGCGATAGCTGGCTTTATCGTTCCGTGAGACCTACTGCCAATCAACGAAGTTTCCGTTGGGCGTGCGCCTCAAATTGACGGGTGAATGCTTGTGCCTACACGAGCTTGAGAGAACCTCACATTTATATGTCTCGCCTTCGTAGCGGACAATTCCAAGGCCGTTCTCGTCGAAGCCTATCCACTGGCCGGTTACATCGACACGGTCTTTGGTCAGCCTCTCCTCTTCACGAAGAGCTAGAAGCGTTTCTGCTCTGCTTGCATTACGCAGAAGATCTACATCATCCAGTAGGCCAGCCATTAGCTCGCGACAAAGACGCCGTAGACAGTCACATCAAAGAAATAGATGGCAGTTTGCCCATCACTCAACGCAGTGCGTTTTGCAAGCTTGGCGACTGATTCGATCTCAGTACCGCCTGGGCTGATCAGAACTACGTGCGAAAAACGGATCACCTCGGATGGTGTCCCGTCATGAGTGAACTGCGCGGCCTTACGTGCAAGCTCAATTTTTCCATCTGCAAAGGTGCCCTCGTCTGTAGGAACGAAGCCAATCGTCTGCCGGGCATAGCCGCCTAGACCTGCCTGGACTTCGCCTGCAAGGACAGTCGCAAAGGGATCATCCGCACCAAAGGTGGTGCCTGGTGAATCGACCAGGGCCACCTCATAGTTGTTGCCGACATAAGCAGCGTTTGTGATACGCGAGAGCGCATCTGCTGAGATAGTTGCAGCAGTTGCCATGGCTCAGCTTTAACCAGTTACGTTGATCGTGCCGCCCATTGAGGCAGTTCCGACTGCGTAGTAGTAGAGAGTTGCTGGCGCCCCAGCATCTACTTCAATCTGAAAGAACCTACTGGTAGCGGCAGCAAAGTTTGATAGGTATGTGGTGCGATTCACCTCGACGTTATTAATCCAATAGCTCACGCCTGTTGCATAAGCTGATCCGGCGTTGTTCTCGCCGTCATCAGTTTCAGATAAGGTCAGAACATCAGCAGAGTTGCTGGCGTTGGATTGGTCGAACCGGTAGATGGATCCACGGGTGAAGGCCAGGGTGTCCTGGGC
>PVBE010300744.1_pt1 | contig 18386 bp, 9 predicted proteins | sample 1631181 | NCBI WGS metagenome assembly PVBE01 (sample SAMN08397723, study PRJNA350692) | Marine metagenome, whole genome shotgun sequencing project. | isolation source: water | place: Pacific Ocean | collected 2012-04
CGTGAGATCGCCGCCGTCCCAAAACCGGAAGTCACCCAGTTCGACGACCACGGCCACGCTATTGGCGTTGTCAGAGGTATCCTCGGCAATCCACTTGACCTTGTCGGTGAGCGGATTGCGCGATGTTCCGTCGGGCACGGGCAGGAACTTCTTCATCGCTGCCATGCAGCGGATGCGGATCTTGGGCTGGTCCTCGACTTGTTTGAGCGGGAGTTCGGTGCCCGGTTTGATGACGTGCCGCTTGCCGACGGTCATGTTTCGGTACGGCTTGATGCGGAGCAAAAAACTGGAGTTGGCCCTGCCGTCCGGATCGCGTTCTGGGATGCCATTGTCCCACACGTTTTTGATCGGCATTTTTTGCGACAATTCTGCTGCTCCACCGAAGTGGTCGATGTGGAAATGTGTGACGATGAGGTGGTCGATCTGCTTTACGCGGGCGATCTGTGTAGCGGCTTCGTGAATCCGCCCGGGGTCCCGGCCGCCCGGCATGCCGGTGTCGATGAGGATCGACTCCCCAGCAGGGGTCACGATCAGTGTACCGCCACCGCCTTCGACGTCCACCCAGTAAACGTCGAGTGTCTTGGGATCCTTCGCGGCTGTCGTTCCAGCAAAGGCCAGTGCCAACACCGTTGAAATTGTTTTGATGAGCTGTTCGATTTTCATGGAGTCAATGTCGGGGCCGGATGGTGACGGAAGGGCAGGGCAGAGGCAAACCCGTTGTTGCGCTTGGCCGGGCGCTATCGAGTAAAAGTTGCCCCGCCCGCGATTTCTCGCAGACGGGGCTGTTGAGCAATGAGCCAGCCGGGCTGGCTGGCGTTAGAATAGTGCAGGTTTGCCAAAAATGTCTCATTGATAAAATCAATAGATGTATCGACTGGGTCGATGGTCAGGCGTGGGGGTGAAAACAAAAACGGCACGAGTTGCCGTCACTGCGAAGTAAGCTTGGCCAGGCACCCTATCAGGAAAGCTGAAGGACGAGCCCTTGGTGGGCGTTGTGCCAGTCGCGGATCGCATGGCGCAACTCCAGGACGGATTGCTCCATCTGCTCTTTCAGTTCACCCAGTTGTTCCTTGGTGGTGTCGAGTTGTTGGCGTAGTGCGTGGGTATATTCCTTCTTGGATTTTTCCCAGGTTTCGTGTGCCGCTGCGAGTTCCTCCTGAGCTTCGGAAAAGAGGCGCTGGGCTTTTTCGCAGATGGTCTCAGTGTGCGCGGAAAGGCGCTCATAGAGCTGCCGCTGTTTCTCCCGGATTTCAGTCACGGCGATAACCTCGTTCGGGACGCGGCGCAGACTCGAGACGAGTCCGAGTTTCTCAAGCGCGTGGATACTCCACTTGGTGGGGTCGAACTGCCACGGCTTTACGCCGTTGCGGTAGTCGTGTTGAAACTCATGGTGAAAGTTGTGGTATCCTTCGCCGAAGGTGAAGAGGGCCATAAACCAGCTGTCCTTTGCCGTGCACTCGGTTGAATACGTTTGTCTGCCCAGAGTGTGGCATAGGCTGTTAATAAAAAAAGTCATGTGGTGTACCATCACCAAGCGCGTTACACCACCGAGAAGTAGTCCAGTCTGAGCGCCTATGCCGCCCTCGGCGAGCCAGCCGATGAGAGTTGGCAGGCCAAAGCCAACCGTGATTCCGATTGCTCCCCACCACTTGTGCTGCCACCGGATGAGAGGGTCCGCCTTAAGATCATTTACGTTTGTCAGGGGCGCCTCGCCTCCGACCGGGCGAAAAAACACCCACCCGATGTGGGCATGGAGAAATCCGAGATTGATGTTGTACGGATCGTCCTCCTTGTCGGTGTGCTTGTGGTGTCGACGGTGGTCTGAGCACCACTCAAGCGCGGAGTTCTCCATCGCCGTGGCGCCAAATACCAGAGTGAAGAGTCGCACTGGCCAACTCGCTTTGAACGACAGGTGCGAGAACAGTCGGTGATATCCCAGCGTAATGCTTAGTCCCGAAGCGATGAACATCCCGACAAACATGGTGCCATGCAGCCACCAGTTGATTTGTCCACCAAAGTGATAGAGGAAAACTGGCAAGCCAATGAGGGATGTCAGGAGGGTGCCGATCAGAAAAATCGCGCTTACCCAACGCAAGTGATGCAAACGGTAACTGAACTTCATAATAGGATGTTTGACCGCGGACGGTCCTTCCTTGGACGGCGAAAACTCGCATTAGCGCTGTGTGAGTGCAATTCCTTTTTTGCCGCAAATACATGCGTTATTGAACCCTAAAACACTTTTAATTCGATCAGTTTCATTTACTTTTTTTGTATGTTTTTCCGGAATTATAACTTTCTTCGCGCCGTTGTGTTCGCATTTTTCTCTCTGGCCTACTCGGCGTCGGCCGCCAAGCCAAACGTCCTCTTCATCGCCGTTGACGATCTGAACAACGACCTCGGCTGCTACGGCCACCCGCTCGTCCAGTCGCCGAACATCGACCGTTTGGCCAGGAGAGGTATGCGCTTCGACCGTGCCTACTGCCAGTACCCTGTTTGCAACCCCAGCCGCGCCTCGCTTATGACAGGCCTCTACCCGGAGCAAACCGGCGTGCTCTCCAACGCTGGCGACTTTCGGAGGCTCCACCCAGGCATCATCACATTGTCGCAGCATTTCATGAACAACGGCTACTTCGCTGTGCGGGTCGGGAAGATTTATCACTACGGCGTGCCGCTGCAGATCGGCACCGATGGCAAGGACGACCCATCGTCGTGGAACACCGTTGCCAACCCGATCGGCATCGACCGCACCGAACTGGAGTCGGTTGCCACCTTGCAGAAGGGCAAATACGGCGGCACACTGAGCTGGCGCATTGTCGAAAGCCGAGATGAGGACCACACTGACGGCAAAGGTGCACTCAAGGCGATCCGGTTGATCGAGGAACATCACCGCAACAAAACGGGCAAGCCGTTTTTTCTCGCGATGGGATTCTTCCGGCCACACACACCGTACGTCGCCCCAGCGCATTACGCCAAGCTGTACCCTCTGGACAAGATCGATCCCGTGATGGAGAAGCCCGGCGACCGTGATGATATTCCGTCGGCTGCGCTTGCTGACCGGGCGCATCAGCGCGAGTTGACCTTATCCCAGCGCCGGGAAATTATCCAAGCCTACTACGCCTCCATCTCACTCATGGATGCCAGTGTTGGTAAACTGCTTGATGCTCTCGACCGACTCAAGCTCGCCGCCAACACGATCGTCGTCTTCTTCTCCGACCACGGCTACCACCTTGGTCAACACGGTCTGTGGCAGAAGAGCGAGCTGTTCGAGGGTAGCGCTCGGGTCCCCCTCATTCTCTCGGTTCCCGGCATGAAAAACGCCGGACGGGATAGCGAGTCGCTCGTGGAGTTGATTGACCTTTATCCCACGCTCGCGGACTTGTGCGGCTTGCCCAAGCCAGCGCATCTCAAGGGCCAAAGCCTCGTGCCGGTGATGGAAGAGCCTCAGTTAAAAGTGCGGCAAGCAGCCTTCACCGTGTCGAACGCGCGAGGCAAAATCCCCGGCCACAAGGGTCGCAAGCCGCTGGGGCGTACCATTCGCACCAAACGCTACCGCTACACCGAGTGGGACGATGGCAAGTACGGTCTGGAACTGTACGACTACCAAACCGATCCCAATGAATACACCAATCTGGCCAAGCGCGACTCTGACAAAAAATTACTCAAGCAGATGCAATCGCTGATGCAAAGCACACGCGAGCACACGCGCTAAAGTTGCGCGAGGGCGGCGTCGATGATGGCGAGAGCCTTGGTCATCTGTTTGTCGGTGATGGTCAGTGGCGGGGTGAGGGTGAGCACCGTGCCGCCGGAGACTTTAAAGCTTAGGCCGTTTGCGAGGCAGTCGTACAGCACTCGCTCGGCTGCGTCAGGGCTGCTTAACTCGACGCCCATGGCGAGCCCGAGTCCGCGTACGTCGATGATGGCATCGTGTCGGCGTTGCAAATCGCGCAGCTCATCGAGTGTTGCGGCCCCCAGCTTTCTTGAGCGCTCGAGAAGGTTTTCCGAGTCAATCACGTCGAGTGTTGTCAATGCCGCCGCTGCGCCAACTGGGCTTTTCTCGTGCGTGTAGTGTCCCAGTGCCCGCTGCGGCACGATGTCGAGATCAGCACGGACGAGTGTTGCGGCCATCGGCATCATGCCGCCGCCGAGGCCCTTGCCGATCACGAGGATGTCCGGTGTTACGTCGCTGTGCTCGCAGCAGAACATCCGTCCAGTGCGGCCCAGTGCGAGCGGGATTTCGTCGAAAACCAACAGCGCGCCATGTTCGTCACACAGCTGCCGGATGCGGCGCCAGTAGTTGTGCGGTGGCCGATCGATTGTCGTGCAGCGCATCGGTTCGGCGATCACCGCGCCGATGTCGCCCTCCTTGACGAGTATTTTTTCGATGGCATCCGCGTCCGCCTCCGCGCTTGGCCAAGCAACGTGAAAACAGCCTGGCAGCAGAGGACCAAGCCCGTCGCGAAACAGCGCCTCTCCACCGACTGAGATGGCATCCATCGATGCGCCGTGAAACGAATTGTGCATCGAGACTGTCTTGTGTCGGCCGGTGGCGTAGCGAGCGAGCTTCATCGCGACGCCGATGGCGGCGGTGCCGCCCGGCGCGAATAGCACCTTGGCCAGGTTACCTGGCGAGAGTCCGGCTAGGCGCTCGGCGAGGGCGATAGCTGGTCGGTTGGTGAAGCGCCGGGGGCAGAAGGCCATATCGTCAAGTTGTCGCTTGACTGCCTTGATGACTTTCGGATGCGCGTGTCCGATCTGATGAACGCTGTTCCCGTGAAAGTCCATGTAGCGCCGCCCGGCGGCATCGGTAAGGTAAATGCCTTCGCAGCCTGTCAACTCAGTAAGGCACGGCGTGGAGAGGGATTGGTGCAGAAATGCGGCCGAGTCGCGGGCGAGCGTTTGGCAGGTTGCGTCGTTCACGTTGGCTTGTTGCCAGGCGAGACGGCGGTCGGAGAGGTTGACGTCCCCCTCGGTGCGGTCTGCCTGGCCAAGCGGTTCGTTCGTCGTAGTCATGTGCGATGCACTATAAAGCAAGCCACCCAAACCGAAAAGAAATCCCGTTGCTGGGAGCGACGGGATGCCGCATGGTTGGCGTCACGATGAACTTCCGTTGGGCTTTTCTCTGGTGTCTTGCGCTTTTTGGCATGGATGATTCGGTTGCCCGCTTTGGTGGAAATGTAGTGCGCGGCCGCCGCGCCGCTGGCTGTGATGACGACCGAGCTGTAGATAGGCTTGCGCCGGTTCGGTGGGGCGTGCTTTGCCTGGGGGCGACTACGAGACGTGACCTGCACGATCACCTATCTTCAGGAGTAAGCCCGCGCTAAAAATCCGTGCCAGACTGCTGGAGCTTTTAACAAAACTGTAACATCCGTTCGAAAATGAAATTACGACAAAATGTTTTTGTTTCACTCGTCTGCACTCTGTTTGCGGCCTCGTCTGTCGAGGCGGCTAAGCGCCAGCCGAACATCCTGCTCATCATGGCTGATGACCTTGGTTTCTCAGATCTTGGTTGCTACGGAGGTGAGATCGAGACTCCTAATCTCGATGGTCTAGCCCGTGATGGCCTTCGTTTCACTCAGTTTTACAATACCGCGCGTTGTTGGCCGACGCGGGGAGCTCTACTGACAGGGTACTTTGCCCAGCAGATTCGACGAGACTCGGTTTCTGGCCTGCCCAAGGGTGTCCGCAGTGGAGGCGCAGGAACACGGCCGCAGTGGGCAAATCTATTGCCCGTCATGCTAAAGCCTGCCGGCTACCGCTCATATCACTCGGGCAAGTGGCACATCGACGGAATGCCGATCGCTAACGGCTTCGACCGATCCTATTACCTAAAGGACCAGGACCGTTTTTTTTATCCGAAGATTCACTGGGAGGACGATAGAAAACTTCCCGAGGTAAAGAAGGATGCCGGCTACTACGCCACCGATGCGATCGCTGCCCACGCTGTAACGTGCCTCAAGGAACACGCAAAGAAATATTCAGGTAAGCCGTTCTTCCACTATTTAGCCTTTACCGCGCCGCATTTCCCCTTACACGCTCTGCCAGATGATATTGCGCGCTATCAGGAACGCTATCGTAGATCGTGGAAAAAAATTCGGGATGAGCGTTGGGAACGCATACAGAAGATCGGCATTGTTACTGGAAAACTTTCTAAGGTGGAGCGTGATTTGGGACCGCCATACCACCAACCTGAGGCTTTCAAGAAACTCGGTTCCGGCGAAGTGAACAGGCCTTTTCCATGGGCTGAGCTTACTCATGAACAGCGTAATTTCCAGTCGAGAAAGATGGCGATTCACGCTGCTATGGTTGACCGTATGGATCAGGCGATCGGCCGTGTACTTGTCCAGTTACGGACAATGGATGCCTTTGATAACACGCTCATCTTCTTTCTTTCTGACAATGGCTCGAGTGCTGAGATCATGGTTCGTGCTGATGGACACGATTCAAACGCGCCGCCGGGCTCGGGTCCATCCTATCTTTGCCTCGGACCAGGTTGGTCGACGATTTGCAATACACCGTTTCGTCGCCATAAGACCTGGGTCCACGAGGGTGGTTGCGCCACACCTTTCATCGCGCACTGGCCGGATGGAATTGAGTCCCATGGAGAATTGCGTCGCGATCCAGCCCATGTAATCGATATGGTTCCCACGGTTCTAGAACTTGCAGGTGTAAAACGATTGCCGGTTGATGCTCCGAAGGCTCCCGGTCGTAGCCTACTCCCGGCCTTTGCTAAGGACGGATCCCTACAGCGTGAGTATCTATGGTGGCTCCATGTAGGCAATCGTGCCATCCGAGTCAGAGACTGGAAACTGGTGGCGGCAAAAGGCGAACCTTGGGAGCTCTACAACCTCCGACAGGATCGCACCGAAATGAATAATCTAGCATCTAGCAATCCCGGCAAAGTAAAAGAGCTTGAGCAAGCGTGGACTCAACGTATGGATGAATTCCGCAAGATGGCTGCGCAGAATGCAAAGCCATAATGCTTAAATGAATGCAAACCAGCTCCGATTGTTGACTGGCTAAGAATCTCTACGAGGAACACTCCGCCATAAAACCATACGCAGAGGTCGCTGGAACTCCTGTAGTCTGCCATCGCCTGCAGGAAATCCTGACCGGCATCCGGTTGGCTCCTGAATCGCTCTTTGTGGCAGAGGGGAACTTGCCGGTGGTGTTGGACCGGATCATCACGTGGTCGAAACTATTGCGTTTTTCAGCTATATAAAGTGACAAAAGGGGATGGTCGAACACCACCAAACGCCGACCCTCTGCGCAAACATTGCGGTAAGACAGGTCAAGAATTGAAAGCCGTAGGTAAAAAGATTTTGATCACTTAAGGGTCTTAATCAGTTCTAAATATGCATTGGGATCCTGATTGGATTGATACCACAAACGGTTGAAATAGGGTACTTTCGACAGGTAGGCAGATGAGGCGGCTATCTTTGCGTTGTTTACTTCTTCATCTATCCAGCTTTTCAATGATTCAGGGCTATTCCACTTTTTTCTCAATTCAATGCAGGTCGCTTTGAATGATTGTATCGAGTCTTGTTTGCGCTTTTGAAGTATGGACTCTGATTCGTTGTTTGCGTTTTTGTAGATTAAGTTTAAGCCGTTCTTTGTTTCTTGAAGGAGACTTCTGAACTCATCTCTTCCTTTCAGTTTGTTTCGATAATTCCTCAATCGTTTCTCTTTACCTTTTTCCTTTAACCATAGTTGTATGCTGTTTTGTGAAAAAGCAGTTGCGAAGCTTTCATTGAATGTCGTATCTCCTTTCAAGTAGTAGGTGCGGTGGGCCAGTTCGTGAAATAATATTTCAGCCAGTTCCTCATCGGAGCCATTGAGGAATGTGCTTAAAAGAGGGTCGCTGAACCAGCCTAGTGTTGAATAGGCGATTGCTTCGCCTACGTATACATCGAACCCCTGACTATGAAGTTTGTCTGAGTACTCTTTTGCCATAGGCTTGCTGAAGAAGCCTTTGCTCTGGTACTCGCCGACAATGGGATATCTCCATGTTTCGAGTTTGGTTGAGAATCTAGGGGCAGCATACACTACCCATACAGCAGTTGATCGGTCTAGGTGCTTGTATTTGGAGTAAGCTTTGCCAACGTCCAGGGAGAGCTTGTTCTTGGCGAATTTTCTTAACTCAGTAACTAACTCAAGTTGTCTTCTAAGTTCTTTGTTGGTTTCATTCTGCTTAATTAACTTTCGGATTGGAGTCAGTCCAGTTGTGAGTTGAAGATGTCCGGCAACAGCATGTGAATAGTACTTGGCAGTAGAGCAACTCGTTGACACCATCGCAAGAAACACCAAGGTGAAAAATGATATAAGCTTGGATAAAAACATCAGCGACTCCTTGGCGAAACTGCCAGAGCTTAGGCTTGCCGAACAGTTTGTTGTTGAACAATTCAGGAGTTGTTGAATTGTATTTGGAGCATCAGGTATGAGTTGTGCCCCACCGATTCGGCTACAATTACCTACTGTCGCTACATCCTACACCATGAATTTCTGTTGCGATTCTTCTATTAAAAGCACCGGGTATACATTTGGAGACATGCTATTTCCAATCGTAGCACTGCAGGGAACGGGCTGAAGCCAGTTCAGCAGGGACATACCTGAATTGTAACCAATTAGACATTACAAACGTACACTACGATCGGTGTTTTTTGAGCGGTGAACAAATTGATTCTCAGATTAATGATGGCTACTACATGCCTCGGCATGGTGGAAGGTGATGCAACCGCACAGGAACGCGGAGATCGCAGACAACGGTCTCAATTCGGCGGGCAGGCTGGACGAGGCGGTTTTATGCGCGTGCTTCCTGTCATGACTGCGCTTGACGCCGACGGTAATGGGGAAATCTCCGACACGGAAATCAGAGAATCTGTCGCTGCTCTCAGAAAGCTCGACAAAAACAAGGACGACAAACTCACAACAGAAGAATTACGCCCGAGATTTGGTGGCAACCGGAGCGGCAGAGGTGGCAGTGGAATCCCAGATCGCTCCCGTGCCCCCGTTACCCAGCCGTTGAAGCCACTTCCGCCGGTTCCAAAGCGAATTGGAGGAGTTTCAACTCGTGAGATTCTTCAACTTTTTGGTGCAAAAGGGCGGCATGGGGGTACCGAACGCGAATTAGCCAACTACCGTCGTGTCTTCGGTTTCACTGATGCTGACAGGGACGGACGACATTCAAAAAAAGAATACATCGAGAATGGCGCCTATCTGACCCCCCAGTCAAGACGAGGCATCTTTCAGGTATCGGACTCAAACAACGACGGGTTCGTTTCCGAGGCTGAGTATGTCGAAAACCGACTTATCACTGACGAAGCGAAGTTGATATTCAGTGATATGGACGCCAACGGCAACAACAGGTTGAGCGCAAAGGAACTCTTGGCCAGTGGAAAGCTAAAGGATGAGACATTGGCCAACGGAGTTTTCAAGGCGCTGGACACAAACGAGGATGGGGAACTGGTCATCCCTGAGTATCTGCGCGTTTGGGGTCGCTGGGCTAGGCATTGACCCTTTTGTTTGCATAAACCGTGACGCGAAGGCATTCTCAGGACGGCGGGGATAACGCCAGTAGTTCACGCTACAGGTTCCCTGCTTAAATGATGTAAAAGTCGTTTTGGGGTCGTTAGTTCGTGGTCGAACCGGCGACCCTTTTTTATTTGGGAAAAAGTTTTTTGGTTATCCGGTTGATGGCAGCACCTGAAACCATTTTCGGCGTGGTTTATTTGTCTTCGGGTTTCAACACTGCACCTTTCTTTGTGCCATTTTGCATTGCAATGCGATAATTAGGGTACAGCTTAGTGTAGATTCATTATTTGTCGCGAAGCATTATGTATAGAGGTCTTAAGGTGTTTATGTAGTCATCGCTCCATGGTGAACACTTGTACCGGTAGTCACGCAAAGAGAGCCAGTTCGCTGCACGTAGTGAAGAGACATTGTGGCCTTTACGATGGAGGACGCAGTAGAGCGAATGATCCTGGAAAGGTTTAAGTTTTTCGTTACTCTGCTTGGCTAGAGCTTCCCAACGTTCTGCACTGGTAGACTTGATGACTCCGAGTAGATCATAGTACCGATTCGTAATATGAAAGACTAGTTTGCCTTGAGGGGCCAGTTTCTGTTCGTAGAGAGTGAAAGCCTCTTTTGTAAGTAAGTGGGTGGGAATGGCATCACTGCTGAAGGCGTCCACCATGATAATGTCATAGGTATGATCTGGGGCTTGTTCCAACTGAATACGGGCGTCTCCCGCCACCGTTTCAACATGGGCAGGGCAATCGGTCAGATAGGTGAAACTGTTCTGGGCAATTTTCACTATACTCGGGTCCAACTCGTAGAAGGTAATCGACTCTCCTTCTTTGAAGTAGGTTGAGCATGCCCCGACACCAAGACCGATAATAGCCGCATTACGAGGTTCCTTAGTTTCCCTAAATACATCCTTTAACGGACCTTCGCCATGGTAATATGAGATCGGATATTTCTGGGTATAAGGATGCATAATCTGGGCTCCGTGAACAGTTGAGCCGTGCCACAGGGTTCGCAAAATTGGGGCTTTTTCAGAAAAAAGAGGATCTTTTTCTGACCAGTCGGGAAATATTTGATGTGGGTCTAAAGGGTGGTCAGCCACCTTGTAGATTCCATAGTAGTTGCGATATTGAAGGATCACTTCATTCTCTTCTTTCAGTTTTTCTGTCCCGATTAGGAACGGTGAGACGACAGCCAAGACTACGCCTGAAATTGATAACTTTGGGTGCCTCTGCACGGAGGCCAGAAGATCTCCTTTTTTTAGGATTAGTATTGTTATGGCAAAGACCCCTATAATAATTGGGTATTCGGTCAAGCTATTGAATACAGCGGGAGAGACTAGGCTTACCGCCATGCCGCCTATCCAACCGCCGAGGGCTATCGTTAGGTAAAACACTGTCAATTGATCCCTAGATGGGCGAAGGCGATGCAACTCACCATGTCCAACCATGGCTATCGCAAAAAGGGCCACTAAATGCGCAACAAGTTCATGAAGGTAGCCGAGAGAGGGAGAATAAGGGATACACAGCGCCCATATTGCAACTGCAGGCCAAAAGGCGTGAAGTAAGGTTGAGGGAATCCATTGCTTTTGGCTAAAGGTAAAAACATAACTTAGCAGGTACAGAGCCAACGGTAGCACCCAAACAAGTGGCACGGAGCCCAGTTCAAGGGTAATGGCATTAGACACGGCCAGCATGAAAGCAGAAGGCAGAGCACTTAGAAGGAGCCAGTTGACCAGAGTGCTCACCTTGATATCGCTTGAATGAAAAACAGTTGGGTTATCCTTTTCCTCCGGTGTGTGAGCCGTCATTCGCCAGCAATGCCAGGCAAGTACGACATAGGAAATATATCCCGCGTACCACAGGCTACGCTGGACGCTTAGACCGAATAGAGGCTCGCAGAGGGCGATGTAAGCCAGAAGGGCCAACAGTGAGCCTGCGTTTGAACTGGCGTATAGAGTATACGGGGAGCTGCCGCGGGTCTCGCTGCGGATGAACCATGACTGGGCGATTATGCTGGTTGTAGCGAGTATCCCAAAGGGTAGGGCTACGTGAAGAGTCAGTTGAAACATGAGAAACCAAACCGGATTTTCATCGCCAGGGGGCGTAATGCCGATCTGATTGACTAGTGGAAGCCACGCTAGGGGCGTCGCCACGAGTACTAGATGCCATCCGCCTAGACGCTTGGAAATGAGATGGCAATATACATAACCGAAAAATAAGACACCTTGGAAAAAGGTGAGTGTTGTTGTCCATACATGGAAGGATCCCCCATACACTGGAAGAATTACTCTGGCGTCCAAAGGTTCCATGGTGAAAAGGAGAAAGGCACCTAGGAACACGAAGCAATGAAGTTTTAAGCTAACGGACAGCTTCATTGAACGTACATAACGTGAGAGTTACAAATATGTTTTAATTGAGAGTTTTTATCTAGTGGCAGGACAATCACTTGATCCGATGCTTTTGGATGAAACTCTTATCCTTTGAATCCCTTAGCGACAAGACAGGTGTTTTTACACCCTCACAGGGGCCGGATGATGGAGATGTTTCGGTAATAGTCGAGTAGCGTTTCCAGACTCACTACACCTCCGCCCATGCCACTCTTCTTGACGCCGGCGTACGGGACTCCGTGCACCACCACGTTGTGCGAGTTGATCCAGCCGTTCCCGGTCTCAAATTGAGAGGCCACACGCTTGCATCGGGCGAGGTCGCTGGACCAAACACTATTGGCCAGTCCGTAGTCGGTGTTGTTGGCCAGGCGGATGCCATCGCTTTCATGGTTGAACGATGCGAGAAAGGCGACTGGTCCAAAAATTTCCTCGCGGGCGGCGACATTATCCAGTGAACCAGCGAGTAATGCCGGTTTCACATAATGCCCACCGGCACAGCCCTCAACTTCGGCAGGGCCACCTTCAAGTACGGTTTCCGCGCCGGCTGCGGTGCCTTTTTGCAGGTAACCAAGCACGCGTTTATGCTGAACTTCGCTGACAACCGGGCCCATCTGCGTCGCGTCGCCAAGTGGATGGCCGATCTGCACCGCCTTGAGTCGATCCACAGCGGCATTCACGAAATCATTATAAATGGTTTTCTGCACCAGCCACCGTGTTGCGTCGCAACAAACCTGCCCAGCGTGGAAGGTGATGGCCTGGGCTAGTTTGTCGGCGGCTTCAGGGATATCGACATCATCGAAGATGACGGCTGCTCCCTTGCCGCCTAGTTCAAGTTTCACCGGGACCAGGTTTTGGCCGCACTCTCTCGCTACCAAACGACCCACCTCAGGTGAGCCGGTGAAGGACATCCGGCAGAGATTGGGGTTTTGGGACAATGCCGCCCCGGTCACTTCGCCCACTCCCGGAATGACGTTGATCACTCCGTCGGGGATACCGATTTCGATTGCAAGGTGCGCCATGTAAAGGGTGGAGAGCGGCGTGTCCTCGGCCGGCTTGACCACGCAGGTGTTCCCGGCAGCCAAAGCGGGTCCAATGCCCCAGCCGCATAACAGAAGGGGAAAGTTCCAGGGCACAATAAAGCCGCACGGTCCCCAGGCATGTCGCACCACGGACGCCTCATGACCGGCAGCCGGAATGGCGGTATCCAGGGAGAGTCCCTGTGCGAGGTCACAATAATATCGGATGGTATCAATAAAGTTTTGCACATCATCAGCCGCATGCGCCTCGATCTTGCCACAGTCCAGCGCTTCAATTTGTGCGATGATGGGTTTGCGTTGCTCCACGGCATCTGCCAGGCGCATGAGCTGAACACCGCGTTCATTCACCGGCAGGCGTGCCCAGTCGGCTTCATCGAATGCCTTTTGGGCGGCGACAACCGCTCGTTCGACGTCGTCCGGCTGCATGTTGGACGCGGTGGCGAGTTTATCCCCGGTTCCGGGGTCGTGCGTGTCGAAGGTGTCCCCATTGGAGGCAGTCATTTCCTGGCCGCCGATCACGGCGCCGTGAACGTCCTTTGAAAGAAACGCCTGCACCTCGGGAAGCAGCGTTTTACCGACAGTGGTTTGCGTGGTCATGATAACGAAAAAATTTGGTTCGGCGGAGACTGTCGAAATGCCGAGGAATGGTCAAGCAATCGGGAAAAACCAAAGCAAACAGTCAGGATTGATCGTTGCGTTTGGAGGTTGATGAGGGGAGGATCCGTTGGACCAAGACAAGAAAGGAACTTTTCTGTGCAAAAAGTTATCATAGGTGCCTTAATGGGCAGTTGTATCGCCGTGTTTGTGGTGCTGATGCTACCACGGACGCCTGACTGATGCGTCTGGCCAAGCGACAACTTAACGGCTTCACGCTGATCGAACTGCTGGTTGTGATTGCCATCATTGCGATCCTCGCCGGCATGCTGTTGCCAGCCCTGGCCAAGGCGAAGGCCAAGGCGACGGGCATCAGTTGTATGAACAACCTGCGGCAGATGAGTTTCTCGTGGACGATGTATACGGATGACAATGAGGGCGAACTTGTGCCAAATGCAGTATTTCCCAGGCGCAATAGGTCGTGGGTGCAAGGCTGGCTCAACTACGCGCAGCCGGTGTCGGATAACACCAACACGGTTTACCTGATGCAGAGCCACCTGTGGCCTTACCACCGGAGTCTCGGTGTGTGGAAGTGTCCCGCTGACATGAGTACGTCGCGACATGGAGGCAAGCAGTTGCCGCGTGTACGAAGTATCTCAATGAACGGCTTCCTCAACCCGCCGGCGTTGCAGGGTTGGCAGGCAGGTTACCGGCCGATCTGCAAGCTCTCAGATGCCGCCGGCAAGTCGTTGAGTAAGCTGTACGTGGTGCTCGACCAGAGGGAGGATCGCATCAACAACGGTTATTTCGCCGTCGACATGACCGGCTACAACCCGCGCAATCACGGTTCAACCCGCTGGGTCGATTATCCGGCCAGCTACCACAACAATGCAGGTGGGGTAACGCTGGCCGACGGCCATGCGGTGATCAAAAAGTGGCTCGATCCCCGCACCTCCGTGCCAATCCGCAAGGGAGTCAACATCCCGATCTTTGTCCCCTCTCCTAGGAACGAGGATGTCTTCTGGCTGCAGGAACGCTCCGCTCCACCCAAGCGCTCCCGCCGATAATCTCGCCTGCAAAAGTGCAGACAGGACTCGTTTGGTGTAGCAAACTATGGCTGAATCCCTTGGAACTGCTTTTCTACGACATGAAAATCATTTCATTCATCTGTGTGTTTGCCGGTGGCCTTGGTGCTGTCGCTGCTGAGCCTCCACTGGAACTGGCCGGGGATGATGTCGTTGTGTTTCTCGGAGGGACGGACATGGTGCTTGCCCAGCGGAGCGGATACTTGGAGACGCTGCTCACATGGCGTTTCAAGAACCAGCCGCCAAAGTTCCGTGACCTGTCGTGGGAGGCCGACACGGTGTTCTCGCTGGGCACGGAGACGAATCGTTGGAGGAGTGAAGGCTATCGTGGCATCAGGGGGCTGGGCAATCTGGAGACGCAACTGGCTAGACTGAAGGCGACGGTCGTGATCGTGCAACTTGGCAAGAACGAGGCTTTCGCCGGCGACGAGGGTATCGAGTCTTTCATCGAGTCGAGTGACAAATTATTCGGGCGTCTTGGTGGTGGGGGGCGGCAGTTGATTGTTATTTCACCTACTCCGTTTGAAAATGCAGCAAATGACCTGTTGCCAGATTTGCGGAATAATAATGACGACTTGGTGCGATACGTGAACGTGCTCAATTCGCAGGCGAAAAAGCACATGGCTCATTTCGTCGATCTGTTCACGGGTGCTGAGGTAACTTTCACGGGTAATGGGCAGCATGTCACCGCAGGGAACCAAGCGAGGTTTGCGTTGCATCTGGCCAATGCGCTGGGTGTTGAGAGGTCGAACGGGTTTGCTGGTCTGGAGGATTTGAGAGCGGCGGTCCGGGAGAAGCATCGGCTGTGGTACGATTACTGGCGTCCGGCCAACTGGAAGTGTCTGTTTGGCGATGATAACCGGCGCGTGTTCAGCATAGGCAACAGGAAAAACATCCCGAGTATCCGCGACGAGCGTGACAATCTCCCTGTGCTGATCGTCGCAGCAGAGGAGAATGTGGCTGCGGTGGCAAAGGGCTCGTCCAAGCCGAAAGTTGCGGCGCAGCTTGAGTTGCCCCCTCCGACTCCGGCTAGTTCTCCGGGAGACGAACTGAAAGAATTCAAGCCGGCGGAGGGCTTTGCCGTCAATTTATTCGCGTCTGAAAAGCTAGGCGTGGCCAATCCTCTCACGATTCGCTGGGACGCGAAGGGTCGGATGTACGTTGCCTGCACCTGGTCGTATCCGCACCTGAAGCCAGGTGAGATCCCAAACGACAAAATCATCCAACTTACGGATACCGACGGCGACGGCCAGGCGGATCGCTCAACGGTGTTTGCTGATGGCCTCAACATTCCAACGGGGCTGGAGACCGGCGACGGCGGCGTGTATGTGGGCCAGGGGACTGATTTACTTTTTTTGCGTGATCTTGATGGCGACGGCCAGGCTGACGAGCGGCAAATCCTGTTGAGCGGTTTTGGCACTGGAGACACGCATCAGGCGATTAACTCGTTCACGTGGAGCCCCGACGGTGAGTTGTTCTTCTGTCAGGGCGACGGCATCGAGTCGCGGGTGGAGACGCCGTGGGGTGTTTCATCGCTTTATCAGGCTGGTGTGTATCGCCTGCGTCCAAGGCGACTGCATCTCGACGGCCTGTTGGATGATTTCATGGGACCGGGCAATCCTTGGGGGGTGGTGTTTGATGACTGGGGCCAATCGCTGGTTGTCGATGGCGCGGGTGGCATTTCCTATCTGACACCGGCATCGATCCCTGCGAAGCATCGGCTGCGTCTGGATCGCATCGGCGAACCGGGCGGCTACTGTGGCGTGGAGATGATCAACGGCCGGCACTGGCCGGCGTCGATGCAGGGGGAATTTGTGCTGAACGATTACAAATCAAACAGCGTAAAGCGCTTCGCGCTCAGGCCGACTGGTTCCGGCTACAAACTCGATTGGAAAGAGCCGATTCTTCAGTCGAGCCACCGGAACTTTCGCCCGGTGGACATTCGCATCGGTCCAGACGGTGCGATTTATATTGCCGACTTTTACAATACGATTATCTGCCATCAGGACGACTACTTCCGCGACCCGACGCGCGATTTGCATCACGGTCGAATTTGGCGTTTGAGTGTCAAAGGCAGTCTACGAGTTCCCAAGCCAAGGATTGTTGGAGAATCCATCATCGATTTGCTTGATCAACTGAAGTCGCGGGAACGATGGACACGTCAGCAGGCCAAGTTTGAGTTAGGGAAACGCGATGCGTCGCAAGTCGGCGAAGCGGCGGTTCGTTGGGCGCGCCGTTTGAAGAACGACGACGAGTTATATGAACGCCATCAACTTGAGGCACTCGCCCTTTGCGCGAGCATCGAGTCGGTGCAACCCAAATTGCTCGAGCGCGTGTTGCGCGCGAAAGATTACCGTGCTCGAGCCTTCGCGGCTCGCATTGTTGGGCGTTGGCAGGATCGTTTGGCCAAACCCGTCGAATTACTGGCAGTTGTAGCAGGTGATGCGCACCCTCAGGTGCGGCTTGAGGCGGTTTTGGCGTGTGGCCAAACCCCGCGTCCTGGAGCGATAAAAGCAGCAGCCCTCGCCGTGACGAATCACCCGCGCGACAAGTGGATCGACTACGCTTTCACCCAGGCGGTGCGTCATCAGGAGCCGGTTTGGATGGCCGCATTGGCCAGCGGCAATTTGGGTTTCAAAGAAAACGTCCGCGCACTCACGTCCGTGCTGGAAAAAGGTGGCTCGAAAAAAATGCTCTCCAATTTGATGGGCTTGGCCAAGTCGGGTGCGATCGACTTGGACGGACTACACGGGGTTTTCAGCGGTATCGTCGGCATCGGGGGAGCGAAGGAATTTCGGGTGATATTCGAGCCCGATTTTCACCGCTCACCAGAAAGTCATGCTTTGGCATTGGCTGTTCTGAACACCGTCTCTACCTCACGCAGTGTTAAGCCGGAAGGCGACTTGACTGTTGTTCTTCGCTCCGCGTTGCGAAGTGACCGAGTTGAATTGAACAAGCAGGCACTTGGCCTGATCGGCCAATGGCAGGTGACCGGTTTACATTCTCTCGTTGCTGCGTTGGTCGATGACGACAAGTCCGCACCGGCTGTTCGCTTGGCTGCGGTTCAGGCACTTGGCATGTTGGGAGGCGATGACGCCAATCGCTTGGCCAAGCTGATCGTCAATGAGTCGGTGGAATTGAAGTTGGCTGCGCTCGAAAGTCTGAGCCGTCTTAGTATGAGTGCCGCCGCCGATCACGGAGCCGGGTTGTTGGCCCGCGGTGAAGCTTTAACCGGAATACTGGCGCCATTTTTGAATCGTGAGGGCGGAGGAAAGGCTCTGATAGCTGCCTTGACCAAGCGTAAAATTGAAGCCGCGCCGGCGGCCAAGGCCTTGAGCAAGCTGCAGTCGCTTGGCAGCAGTGAAACGGAGCTGATGAATTTTCTGGGTCAAGTTGCAGGCATTAAAAACTTGGTTCCCGTTTACAGTGCGGACTATGTTGTCGACTTGGCCAAGGAGTCTGAGAAAGGCAACGTTGCCAACGGCCGTCAAACGTTTCAGGCGGCTGGTTGCGCGGTATGCCACAAAATCGGTTCGGCGACGAATAGCGGCATCCCGTTCATCGGGCCGGAACTCGACACGATTGGCAACACGCTCAGCACGGAGCGGATCATTGAGGAGGTGCTCTGGCCGGGGCGCCATGTGAAGGAAGGCTTCAGTTTGGTGCAGGTCACCACCAAGTCGGGTGAGATTTATCAGGGCTACGAGCAGAGGTCGCGCTCAAATGATATTTTTCTTCGGCCGCTCAGCCGGATGGAGACGA
>PVBE012931613.1_pt1 | contig 18380 bp, 16 predicted proteins | sample 1631181 | NCBI WGS metagenome assembly PVBE01 (sample SAMN08397723, study PRJNA350692) | Marine metagenome, whole genome shotgun sequencing project. | isolation source: water | place: Pacific Ocean | collected 2012-04
AGGATCATCGTGAAGAGCATGATCTTGATGATGGCGGTCAACGGCTCGACCTCCATCAACATGCGCTGCTCCTCTCGCGACGCATCCATCGCGCCACGCAGCGTGGTCTCGAGCTCCCAGCATTCGTCCATGTTCTTGTACATGAACACCCGAGTCGGGAACGCGACCGTGAGCGTGTGGATCCCGACCTGGGGAGGCAACCGGGATGCGAACTGCTCCACGAAGATGTAGAGAACCGAGATGAGCATCGGGCGGCGGAAGAACGCCGCGAAGAGGCACCCGACCGAGGTGTAACCGACGATCGCGAGCCATCCGGCGAGGAGCATGGCGAGATAGTTCGTCGTCGTCGGCTCGGCGCCGCCTTGCCACTCGCGCGGGCCGAGCCCGATAACGACGAACAAGGACGTCATGCCGATTGTGACGAAGACGCCGGCGAGGAGGATCACGGCCAGCCACTTGCCGACCAGGAGCGAGAGGCGGCTGATCGGTCGCGTGAACAGGTAGACGCTCGTCCGGTCATCGATATCGCCGCCGATAGCCTGCGACGCCAAGAACAGCGTGATGAACGGAAGCAACGCGGTGAACGCTGATCCGTACGCGACCATTTCGAACAACTCGTTGCCAGAGACCGCGCTCGCGTCAGGCGGTATCACCAGGAAGATGCACGAGAAGAGCACGCTCAGCACGGTGAGGATCAGAAAGACCTTGCCCCGGACCTGGAGCAGGAACGTCTGTCGGGCGACTTCGAAGAATCGTGGCATCAGTTCACCAAATACCCGAACACGGACTCGAGACTGTCGTCGAGCGGCACGACCTCCTGGATCAGGCCGTCGGCGCCGAGCCCGGTGAGGAATCCGTCCACGCCATGCCCAGCTTCCGTCGCGATCTCGACGCCACCGTGCGTGATCGTGACGGTCGTGATCTCCGGCTGATTGAACAGGCGGGCGGCGAGTTCGCGCGGCTGCGCCGTCGCGAGGTGCACGCGCCGTGGCCTGTCGTCGATCTTCTCACGGATTTCGCCGACCGTCCCCTCGGCGAGCTTGCGGCCCTGATGAACCAAGACGATCTGGTCGGCGATGGTCTGGAGTTCGTGCAGGACGTGGCTACTGACCACGACGACTGCGCCGGCGTCACCCAACTTCCGCATCAACTCGGCCATCTCCTGACGGGCCACGGGATCGAGACCGGTCAGCGGCTCGTCCATCAACAGGACATTGGGATCGTGGCCCAGAGCCACGGCGAGCTTGACTCGCTGCCGCATGCCCTTGCTGTAGCCACCGATCTTGCGGTGCATCGCGTCGCCGAGTCCCAACTCGTCCAGCAGGGACCCGGCCTTGCTCCGTGCCTCGCGGCCACTCGCGCCGGAGAGCCGCAGCATCCACGCCACGAAGACGAAGCCGGATTGATGCTCGTAGTAGTTGTCGATGTCCGAGCAGTAGCCGAGCGACTGTCTCGCTCTCGGAAAGGTGGGCGGTTCGCCGTTGAGGAATACCTCGCCAAAGCTCGGTCGCAGCAGGCCGCAGGCGAGCTTCATCATGGTCGACTTGCCAGCGCCGTTCTGGCCAACCAGTCCAGTCACTCCCGGAGTGAAGCGCACCGACACGTCCGTGAGCGCCGAAATCTGGCCGTACCACTTGCTCGTGAGGAGGAACTCGAGGCTCGCACCGCCTTGCGGTATTGCGGTCATGCCATCACCTCCGTCGTCCGGAGGTTTCGCCGCAGAAGGACGAGCAGAACGACGCTCAACGCACCCAGGGATGCCCACGCGATCCAGACGTTGTAGTCAGAGACACTCGTGATCCCCACGACGTGCTCTTCGATCCGCACCATGGCATCCCAGGGGCAGAGCGCGTCGTACCAGTCGGGACCGTCCTGCACGATCTCGGGGTGGTTTCCCCGGTGGCGTCGCGCAAATCCCTTGAGGATGGTCACGAGAGCGCGGGAACCGAGGATCCCGATCAACCACATGAACATGGCGATGTTTGGCGAGGAACTCAAACCGGAGAATCCCACCGCGAGAAACGAAAGCACGGCGCACTTGATCAGGAGCGCGAGGATCACCGAGGGAACGAACTTGACCGTCTCCTGCATGAACGTCACGTCCGGCGCCGACAACAGGCCGTAGAGCCACACCACGAGCGGTCCAGCGACGTACACGACGACGAGCAGCAAGAACGAGCCGATCCACTTGCCGAGGAAATAGCCCCACGGAGAGATGCCGCGCGTCCAGTAGATCTCGAGAGCGTTGACCGCCTTGTCGGCTACGATCGCTCGCACACTGACGATGGTCGTCAGCAACACGAAGCAGATGAACCCGAAGGCATCCGTGCTGTAGCCTAGATAGAACTCGCGGGTGAATGGTGACAACCGCGGGCTCAACTGTCTCCCGATCTCCGAGAATTGCTCCGAGTTGGGCCCGAGGTTGAGGAACGTCAGTACGAGCAGCACCATCACGTACACCACGCTGAGGATGAACAGGACGAGTCCCTTCTTCGACCTGAAGATCTTGCCGAATTCCATCCGCGCGAGCGACCAGATCCGGGCCAAAGGACTGACCGGCTCGTACTGAAACGCGCTGTACCCGGTATCGAAGATCGTCATGCCCCGCCCCCCGCTGGGTCCGTCGAGCCGTCCTGGCGTTCGGCCGTGCGCACCGCGGACAGGAAGACCTCCTCGAGAGTGCGGCGGTGCTCGCGGAACTCCCTCACGACGCCACCTGCATCGCGGACGGCTGCGAACAGGCGTTCTGTTTCCATGTCTTCGGCGACGGTCACCTGGTAGCGGCTCATCTCCTGAGCCTCGACAGGCTGGACGGCGAGCGGTCGCAAGGCCTCACATACCGCGTCGGTATCGCCCCCGACAACGAGGTGGATGATCCGCGTGTTGTAGCTGGTCAACTCCTTCACCGAGCCCTGCGTCAGCACCTCGCCTTCCTCCATCAGCACGACGTGCTCACAGACCTGCTCGACGTCCGACAAGATGTGCGAGGACAGGATGATCGACTTGCCGAACTTCGTCGTCAGATCCTGGATCAACCGCAACATGTCTCGGCGACCAGCCGGATCGAGTCCGTTGGTCGGCTCGTCGAGGAACAGCACCTGCGGATCGTGCACCAGGGCCGCGGCGAGCTTGACCTTCTGCTTCATTCCGGTCGAGTAGCCCGACACGGGCCGATAGCGCTGCTCGTCCAGCCCGGCGAAATACAGCACCTCGTGCGCGCGGCGCGCCGCTGCCAGTCGCGGCAACCCCGTCAATTCCGCGGCGAGGCGAACGGTCTCGTAACCGTTCAGGAGGGGGATGTGCGATTCGCGCTCGGGCATGTAGCCGACGACCCGCCGGATCTCGGCGGGGTCCGTGTTCTCCGGAAGATCCAGGATCTGCATCTGGCCACCCGTGGGCCACAGCAGCCCGAGCAGTGCCTTTAGAACCGAACTCTTGCCAGCCCCGTTGCGACCCAACAGCCCGACCGAGCCCCGGGGAAACTCCGCGGTGACCCCTTTGACCGCGACGAAGCGTCCGTATTGGATTGTGAGGTCGCGGAGTTGGACGGTCATGGGCGGGTGGCGGCGCGGCGAATCGTAGCCAATCGGAGTTCGATCCTGTCGCCGCGAAAAGACGTGTCACCCGCTGAAGTATTCACACTGAACTCCGGCGTCAACAACTTGAGAAAATCATCCGTCGCCGCGCGGTACGGATCAGCGACAAGCCCGAAGCCTGAATCCGCTACGCACCGGCGCAGATGGCGGGTGAGTGGCTCGTAATTGCGCTCCTCGTAGGCCACGTCCGAGAGCAACACGCCGTCGAATTCCCGGTCCACGGTCTCGCCGAACCAGTCCAGTTGCTGGAAGCTCAACCGCTCCGCCGGGAGCTGACGCGCGTTGAACGCCGCGAAGTGAAGGGCATCCGGTTCGTTGTCGATGAAGTGGACCGAAGCACCCTTCATCGCGGCGGCCAGCCCGGCGAGCCCGATCCCACAGCCCAGATCCATGAAGGACTGTCCGACGAGTTCGGGGCCGCGCATCAAGTGCCGTGCCATGCCTACAGAGGCCGGCCAGACGTCAGCCCAGTAGGGAATCTGGTTGCGACGCAGGCACTCGAGGGCGCCCCCCCCCTCGAGGAGGTCGTCTCCACGGGCCGGCGCTACCACGGACAGTTCGCCGCCGGCGCAGTGCAGACGATGCCGACGCAGCCGAAATCGCCGCAGTTTCGGGTCCCGCAGCGCCTCGGGTACTGTCATGTTGCTATTGCATCGCTCAGGAGGGGGGTTTTCAACCGAGCACGAGACGACACTGTAGATAACGCGGTATTCTCATCGAATGGCTCCGCGTCCGGTCGGCGCGATCTGCCGTCCACGACATCGTGCGCGCACTCCTCAAGCATCTGCCGCTGTTACTGACACTGCTGATCCCCCTGGGTCTGCTGGCGTGGCTCGGCAGCCGGGAACTCAGCCGCCTCAAGGATCGGTCCGTGTCGGTCCTGAAGGAAGAAGCGCACCGTTTCCTGACCGACGAGGAGAAACGGGTCCGCGGCGAGATCGAACGTCTCGCGAAGCAATGGCTGTACGAAGGGGTAGGCACTCTGATGTCCAAGAAGGACCTGAGCGTGGTCGAAGCTTCGAGTCAGATCGGCGCCAAACCGTTCATCCTCCAGTCGTTCGTCGTGGACGAGGACTTCAACCTGATCGCGCCACGCCCACCGCAAGCCAAACCGCCATCCGCGCCACTGAGCACGTTTCCCAGGACGCAGGACATCGAGCGCGAACTATTGCGGGCCAGCATCCTCACGGATCTGAAGGACTACGACGGCGCGGTCAGTTGCTACGATTCGTACATCAGTCGCCACCGAAGCTCCCGAGACCACAACGAAGGTCTCATGTGGGCCTATTTCAGGCTCGCCGCGCTCTACGACCTCGACGACGACGAACCGGACATCGCGAGCAACACGTACTTCAGTGCGTCCCTCCACGCGGAAGCGATCTGCCAACGCGAGCCGACAGAAGACGCGGCGGCGGTGATGCTGCTCAGCGATCTGCGGCAGGCCCAGATCAACCTGAACCGCGACGACGACCTGATCCGGGTTCTCGACAAGGTGTGCACCGGTCAGCAGGACTACATCGACTACATCGCAGACGACCTGCTCGACTGGGTCGTCGGAGAGATCGTCCAGGACATCCGGGCGGATTCCGACCCGCGCTACATCCAGCGTCGGGACCGCGCGCTCGAGTTGAAGCAGACCCTGGACGCGGGGCGCCGATTCGCAACGGAATACGAGTTGCACGCGAGGAGTCGACTCCGCTTCGAAAAGGCGGGCGGGCGTCGCTACGAGCACGAGGGGGTGATTTTCCACGCGCTGACGACGGACGAAGGCACCCGACTCCTCGTCATGCGGCCCTCCCTCCTGGCGGAGACCAACCGCTTCGACGGATCCGCCGCGTGGATCGGCCTCATCCTCGACCTTCCGGGCCTCCTGGGCAGTAGACTGGCGGTCACCCCGACCAGCACCCCCGGCAACGTCGCCCTTTCGGTCAACGACTCAACGGGAGTCGCCCTGCTACCCGTCGTGGAGGGAATCGAGAGCAACATCGTTTTTACCCCGGTCGTATCTCGCCTCGCCGGGCTCGAGTTCGTAGCCATTCCCATCACCGACCCCGTCGACATCCAGCCAGCCATCAAGAATCAGGCAATTCTCGGACTCATCCTTGTGGTCGTCGCCGCCGCCGCCGCGTTCTTGTTGATCCGGTCGGTCAAGCGAGAGACCGAGCTGGCCCAGATGAAAGTCCTCCTACTCTCCCGAGTGAGCCACGAACTCAAAACGCCCTTGGCAGTGATCAAGATGTACGGCGAGACCCTGGGTCTGGGCCGAACCAAGGACGAGGGACAGGTAACCCGCTTTGCCGACATCATCACCACGGAGGCGGACAGATTGACTAACATGGTCGAGCGCATCCTGAGTTTCTCGCAAATGGAGGCCGGGACGTTCATCTACGAGAAGGAGCGCATCGATATCGGTAAGTTGGTAGAGGCGGTAACAGAAGAGTACCTTCCGCACGTGGAGGCACAGGGATTGCACCTCGTGGGCAACATCTCCGTTGGGCTGCACGCCGACGTCGACCCCCGCGGCCTTGCCAGCTCCCTCGTGAACCTCCTGGAGAACGCCCTCAAATACACGCCGAATGACGCACCGGAACGGTCTCTGGACGTCTCCGTCGAACGCCGCAACGGCAGCGCCGTCCTCGAAGTAAGCGACCGCGGCGTCGGGATCCCGGTCGGTGAACACGACAAGATCTTTGAGGACTTCTACCGAGCCTCCAACGCCGGAGAGGCCCGCGGTGCCGGCCTCGGCCTGAGCATGGTCGATCACTTTGCCCGGTCGCACGACGGCAAGGTCGAAGCTCTTTCCCGCCCCGACGGCGGAACCACCGTGCGTATCACACTACCCCTCGCCAACGCCCCCGAATCATCAGAAGCGTCCGACGAAGAATCATGACCGAGACGAAACCGAACATCCTCGTCATCGAAGACGAGCCCAACCTCAGGGACGGCCTCAAGCACAACCTCGAACTCGACGGCTACGTGGTCGACACGGCAGCCACCGGCACCGAGGGAATGAACAAGGCGATGCAGAACGGGCACACGCTCATCTTGCTGGACCTGATGCTCCCCGAAGTCGACGGGATCGAGATCCTCCGCCAACTACGCGCCGCCGGCCACAACACCCCGGTCATCATCATCTCTGCAAAAGGCATGGATCATGAAAAGGTCAAGGGACTCGAGCTCGGCGCCGACGACTACGTGACGACGCCCTTCGGACTCGGAGAACTGACGGCTCGCATCCGCGCCGTGCTGCGTCGCACAACGGATGGTGCCCCGACCTCGACCAAGAAGGACCTCTTCCATTTCCCGCAACTCACCGTGGACTTCAAGCGCTTCTCGGTCACGTGTGGCGACTCGGAACACCAACTCTCCCGCTACGAAGCCGAGATCCTGCGGATGCTGATCGACCACCAGGACGAGGTCATCACCCGTGGTGATCTGCTGAGCAAGGTGTGGGGCTACGTGCACCTTCCCACGACGCGCACGGTGGACAACCACATCGCGCGCTTGCGGAAGAAGGTCGAACTCACTCCCGACGAACCGCAGCACGTGGTCACCGTCCACGGAATCGGCTACCGGTTCGAGTCGGCGGAGATCGACGCATGATCCGCTGCCCGTCGCAGCCACTGACCTTGTCGCTCTGTATCTGCGGCATCCTCGGAGCTGGCCTCCGCGGACAGGAGGCGTCGGACGTGGACATGAAGAACGCGACGAAGAACAAGTTCCTGGATGGATGGATGGCGGAACTTCTGCACGCCGACCGAGACAAGGCGGTCAAGACCTACAAGGAGGCCATGCAGGCCTCGAATCTCTCAAACTTCCAATCCGAGCTAGCGACCCTGCGGCTGTGGGAATTCAGCTGGAAAATCGCCGATCGACGGAAGTACGTCCGCGCGCTCGGTGAGAAGGGCGTCTACCCGGCAGGGGGAGTCACCACGGGGTTCATCCGCCGGCTCGAGGTCGACGCCTTCGCCGACGCCCTGAAAGCCAATGACTCGAAGAAGCTCGATCAACTGCGTGCCAAACTGGTCGATCTGACGAAGCAGTACTCGCAGGTCCGCGATCCGCGGCCCATCGTCCGTCGTCAACTGAACGACTTCCGCGGCGAGACTCTGCAGGTCGACTCGGAACTCGAGGCACTCAAGAAGGAATACAAGTCCGCAAAGAAGGTCAACGACGTCAAGAGAATGCGCGATGCCTGGATCGCGATTCAGAAACGCGGGCGCGCGAAACGACAGACAGCGTCGAGGCGGGTGATCGCCAAGCGCTGGGCCGAGATGACCCGGCTACACCTGGCGAGTCAGCACGAACGGGCGAGCGGCATGGAAGACCGGCTACCCCGATTCCGCCAGCGCCTCACGGCAAGGACAGTCATGCGCCGCATCCAGAGCTGGAACAGCGACCACAGGATTACCCGCACCAGGTCGGTCCTCAACAAACTCGACACCTATCTGCGGCTCCGCGAGTTGTTGCCCGAAGAGCGGACGGTGCTCCGGGCCCTACGGCAACGCATCGACGAGCTCAGCGAGGCCGGGCAGCATCAGCAGGCCCTCGTACTCGCGGCACGAACGCCCTACCGGGATCGACTCTTCAGCCGCTAAGCCGGCTCGCGCGAGCGGTTCGAGAATCAGCGACCGGTCTCGCCGGTGTCAGCATCCACGCCGACACCGAAAGTCTTGCGACCCTTCTCGTACGTCTTCTTGAACCTCGACTCCTGAATCTTGTCGACCCAGGTGTTTCCGTAGTAGTCGATCGGCTTGATTTCAGGGCCGAGCGAGCTGAGTTCGGAGATTCCGTAGAAGGGGTAGAACAGAATGTCGACCGCGTGCACTCCGACGCAGCAGGTGTGCTTGACGGCGTGCCAGACCCAGAGAACGGGGAACACCACAACCTCGGTCCACGCTCCGCTCTGGTAACCATTGCGGATGTCCTGAGCACCGCGGTAGGCGTCACTACTCGCAGCCATCGGAATCATGACCGGCGAGATCGCCGTGATGTAGTTGTCCTTCACGAAGCGGAGGCTCGAGCCACAGCCAGAGAAGGCGAGACACAGGACGACGAGAGACGACAGGCAAATAGCTTTGAGCTTCAAGTGCGCAGCTCCTCGGATAGGACTAGAGGGGGGTGGGAGGGGACCGCAATGGAAGCCGAATCTCGGGGCGTTGACAAGGCGGCAACGCAGAATTCCTGGCGAGGAACTGCCTGTGGGAGCGGGCTTTGAAGCCAACGAGGCCCGCCAGGGGATCATGCTCCGGGGAGCCGTAAGTTGCTGGAACTGGCCTGACAGAGGGTTTAGCGTGACGGACCGCCCAAGAACGGGCGCCACGATCCCCGCGACTCTTCCAATGAACAGCGATTTCGGCTCCGACATCTTCGATAAATCAGCCTCCACCCCCTCCTCGGGCGAATCCTCCTCCGACGGGGGCTCCAGCGCGCCTTCGAAGCAAGAAGCGCCGCAGGACTCATCAGGCCCGGACACAGCCGACGACGCCGCGCCCGCCAGCCGGCGCCGGCGATCCAGCCGCCGGGAACGCACGGACGAAGATTCCGACGCCGACCGTGACGAGAGTCCGTCGGGAGATGCGGACGATGCCGAGCGGCCTCCACGCCAGGCCAGGAAGCGCTCCGCGCGAAAGAAGAGGCCACGCTCCCCTCGCTCCGATGACGAGTCAGGTGGCGGCGCGGACGACGGGAACACCGACGACACAGCGACGGCATCGGACAGCGGAGACGCGACCGAAGAGCCCGCGGCCCGAGGCCCTCGCGGCGATTCGGACCGGGACAGCGGTGACAGCGACGACGAATCGCGGAGCCTGCGCGGCGGTCGCCGCCGCCGCGGAGGCAGGGGTCGCGATCGAGATCGTGACCGCGACCGTGACCGGGACAAGAATCGAGATCGTGACCGCGGCTCGCGGCGACCGGCGGTCGAGTCCCGAGGCAACGGCAAGTCATCGGCGTTGCCGCTGCGCCAGCGCATCGCGATCTTCCTCGACGCCGCCGAAATGGAGAGCCAGGCGAAGGGCCAGGAGAGCGAAATCTCCTTCGGCCACATGCGCCGGCACCTGGCGGGCACGCGCAGCTCGGTCCGCGCACTCGCGTACTACGGCAATGCCGACGAACGCCTCGCACCAAACCTCAACCACAGCGGTTTCGAACCGGTCGCGCTCGGTGACAAGACACCGTCGAACGTCGCGATCGCGGTCGACGCCATGGCTCTGGCGGACCGCGTGGATTGCGTTGTCTTGATCCCAGGGTCCTCGGATCTGGAGCATCTCGCGAACGTACTCCGCGCCCGAGGCGTGCGAGTCGAAACCGCGAGCTTCTCGAGCGGCAGCGACGAACAACTCGCGGCCCAGCACCATCACGTGCTCGGCGACGAGAGCTGTTTCAAGGTCTAATCCCGAGTGCGACGACCCGGCGATCTCGACACACCTGAACCCACCTCACCGGTGGCGGGTCACCGGAGATCCTTCTGTCTCGCGGTTCTCGCCGTGACGAGTTCCCTCGTCGCGCCGCCGGCTCAGGACAAGAAGCCGCCAGAGAAGACGACGCAACCGACCGAGAAAAAGAAGGCTGACGACGAGGGCCTGCAAGATGTCTGGGTCGTAATCCAGGAGTACGACGAGAAGACGTCCCGAATGGCTTTCTCTTCCTGCGACGACAGCGGCGACGACCGACTGGACCTGCGCGAGGCCATACACGCCCTCCCGAACATGGGTTCCGCGAGCAAACCCTCGGGCTTTCGCGAACTCGACGCCAATCGAAACGGATTCGTGCACTGGGATGAGTTCGATGCTCGCTTTCGCCGCCTGACGACAATCGGCAACAAGTTCCTGTTCCGGCCCTCGCTTCCCTTCCTGCCAGCGAAGGGAAAAGAGCCCGTCAACCCGGTCGAGAAGGCGATCAACATCGTGATGAACATGGTCGCCGACGATGAAGATCCGGAGATCAGCAAGACCGAGTTCGTGAAACTCCTCGTCGTGCTCAAGCAACCTGCGAAGTTCGCCACCTCCTTCGGTAGGTTGGACAAGGACGAGTCCGACGGTCTCTCCGCCGAGGAACTTGCACCTGTGATCGCCGAGATACCAGCCCTCCTCGCCCTCGCGAACACGATCCCGGGCGCAGCCAAGCCTGGGATCCCAAAGGGTGTTCTGCAGAAACGCCTCGGTCGAATCCACCCGACCCTGGCTCGTTGGGGCAAGCAGATCTTCCGCGACGCCGACCGAGACGGCGACGGTAAGTTGTCGAGCAAGGAAATCGATCCCTCCGCGAAGTGAGGGCCACCGACACCACGACCATTTGGACCTTCGCGGTTCCTCTCCCTACGGTGCTGCTCGCGTGCCCGGTCTGCCGCTACACGCGGTAGCGGGTCGGGCGACTCCGACGGGCGCTACTTGGACTCGAACAAGTACGCCGAAGTCATGATCTCCGGGCCGTTCTCCCCCATCACAGAGTAGCGGCTCGGGTAGATCGCGGCGCCGCCCGTCTCGCCCTTCTTGTTGACGGCGTAGAAGTTGACATTGAAGTTCGGCTGGCCACCGGCGGTCTGCAGCCGACTGACCCGGGTCATCCGCGCGATGCGCTTGCACGCGTCGAGACACGCGTCCTTGGGAGACCGACCGAGCGCTATCTGGTTGACGATGAACGACGAACCATTGCTGAGGATGACCGCCTCGCCGCGTCCGGTCGAGCCGGCAGACCCATGGTCGTTGTCGGTGTACAGGCCGCAACCGATGAGCGGGGAGTCGCCGACGCGTCCCGGCACCTTGTAGGCCAGACCCGAGGTACTCGTGCACGAACCGAGGTCGCCTTTCTCGTTGATCGCGCTGATGTGGATCGTGCCTGTGGGTCGCGGCAGCTTGCCTCCGGTGCCGCCTTCTTTCGGCGAAACCCAGTCGTCATCCTTGGAGAGATTCTCCTTCCAGCGCAACCACAGCCTCCGCGCGCGCTCGGTCAGAAGGTTCTCCTCCTTGAAGCCGTGCACCTTGGCGAACTCCAGCGCGCCGACTCCGACCAGCAGCACATGATCCGTGCGCCGCATGACCTTCAACGCGACCTTGGAAGGGTTCTTGATGTTGCGCAACGAAGCCACGGCGCCGGCGAGGCCCGTCGGGCCATCCATCACGCAAGAGTCGAGCTCGACGACGCATCGCTCGTTCGGAAGACCGCCGTAGCCGACGCTGGTGTCGTTCGGATCCTCTTCCACGGGGTTGATGCCCGCGACGGCAGCGTCCACAGGGGGCACTTTCTTGGCCATCAGGTCGATGGCGATCTTCAACCCGTCCTTCGCGTTACGACTGCCGACAGCGGTCGGCGTGACCGCGCGTCGACGCGGCGGCACGTGAAAAGGAAGAGGGCTCGCGATCGCGATCGTGGGCAGGGAAGCGACCGCCGAGAGCTGCAGGAATCCGCGGCGGGTGACGTTCTTGTGGGTGTCGGTCATGGCACTCCACAGCTTAGGAGGCGGGTCATGCACTGTCCCACGCGAACTCCAGAAGTCGCTACATGTACCGGCCCAGCAGAACTTCGAGGCGACGCCGGGCATCCGCCGTGATCCGGTCCTTGCTCGTCATGATGGCGTTGGCCATCACGCCCTCGCAGTGGATCTCTTCGGGCGCCTCTCCGATCATCCGCGCGGCCTCGGAGATCACCTTCTTCGATCGCTCCACGTTCTTCTGCAACACGGCGAGGACGTCTTCCACGTTCACGTCGTCGTGACCCTCGTGCCAGCAATCGTAGTCTGTCGCGAGCGCCACCGTGGCGTAGGCAATCTCCGCTTCCCGGGAGAGCTTGGCTTCTTGCAGATTCGTCATGCCGATCACGGAGACATCCATGGCCCGGTACATGTTCGACTCGGCGCGCGTCGAGAAGGCCGGCCCTTCCATGCAGATGTACGTACCACCGTCGTGTACCGTGGCTCCGGCGGACCGCGCTGCTTCGAGCGCGAGCCTCCGCAACGGCTCCCAGATCGGGTCAGCGAAGATGACGTGACCGACGCAACCGTTGCCGAAGAACGTCGATTCCTCCGTTCGATTGCGAGTCCGATCGATGAACTGGTCGATGAGCACGAGGTCACCCGGGGCGATGTCCATGCGCATGCTGCCGACTGCCGAAATCCCCAGCACGCACTTCATCCCCAGCTGCTTCATCGCGTGGATGTTCGCGCGGAAGGGCAGTTCGTGCGGAGCGAGTCGGTGGCCGCGACCGTGGCGCGGCAAGAACGCCATGCGCGTGCCGTGGAGAGCGCCGGTGACCAACGCGTCCGAAGGATCGCCGAACGGCGTCGTCAGGACGACCTCTTCACGGTCCGTCAGGTTGTCGAGGTCGTAGAGGCCAGAACCACCGATGATTCCGAGAGTGCGTTCAGTCATGGTCGATGTTGCGTTTCACGCGAGGTTTGGCAGCGCCAGGACGGCGCTGGCCGGCTTCAACGCCGGCAAAGAGATGCTTGATCAGCATCGTCGCGTAAACGCCCCGAGGCAAGGAGAACGCGACCTCGATCTTCGTTGCGCCTCGATGCCGATCGTCGCGCTCCGGACTGTAGGCGTTGACATTCCTGGGAAACACCAGTAGCTCCCGATGCTCCTCGCGCCAGACCATGCCCGGGAGAGTGTTCTCACGGCACATCTCCGGCGAGAGTTGCTCGCTGTTCAGCCAGCGCTCGACCTCGGCCCGATATCGTGGGTCGCCACCCGTTCCGTCGGGCGCGTACAGCGGTGTTTCCAGCTCGTTGAACTTCGATGCCAGATCTTTCGTTGTTGGAATGAAGCTGACAAGGTCGCCCATCAGACTCTCGATGCGGATCTTGTCGCGCGCCGGCAGCATCTCGTCCAGGAGACTGCAGACCGCGCGGTTCCAGAGATACGACTGATAGGCGTACGACTGGATCAGGCGCGTGCGCGTGTTCAGTTTCTGGATCGCGCCCTTGAAGTCCTGCGGGCGCCTCTTCAAGTGCTCGAGCACCGGCTTGAAGATCGGGCCACGGGCAATGCGAGCGCACACTTCCCAATCGCCCCAGTGCTGCATGATCAGCCGCTTGAGTTTCGTGTCGCCGCCGAGGGCGACCGGCGAGGGTCGGGCGATCAACCGCGACAGGGCCTTCTCGTACCGACCGGCGAGCACATCGCGCATCGGGAAACCCTGGCCGTGGCGCAGGCACCCGAATCGCTGGTCGTCGAAGTAGTTCACGTAGCCGGTCTTCATGAAACCCGGCAACGCGTCGCGGATCGCCTCCGCGGTCGGACGATCGAGTCCGCGCAACACGATCCGAAAGCGATTCCCGCGACTCTGCTTGCTGTGGATGGCTCGCGCGCTGCGGCCCTTGAAGATCAACTGGACGCCGGGTTCCTTGAACTCCACGCGGCGACCGCGCACGCTGATGAACTGCTCGGTCTGTCCCTGCCGGTCCTTCAACCCGGCGAAAGCCAGATCGACCCGGTCCACGTGCGACTTGCGGCAAATCAGGCTGAGGGCTTCCTGGGTATCAACCTTCTCCTTCTTGAGCAGGTGGACGTAGAACTCCCCCGTCGGATCTTCCTCGAACTCGAGGAGTTCGCGGACCTGGAAATCGCGGGGGGACTGCTTGAGAGACATGGGGCTTCGTGATTGGGCGCTCACATCGTCGGATGAGAACGCAGGTGAATTGGTGGATTCAGTGAGAGTCCTTGCGTGCGAAGCTGCGCAGCTTCGCCACGACAACCTCGAGGTCCTTCGCCAGGGGTGCCGTGACCTCTCGCCGGACGCCCGTGGAATCGGGGAAGCTCACCCGCGAAATGTGCAGAAACATGCGGGAGAGCAGCGGGCGTTCTACCACACCAGCACGGGCCTTGTAGTTCTTCTTGATCTCGGAGAGCAGCAGCCGATCGCGGAGGCCGTACTCGGGATCAGCGACGATCGGGTGGCCGAGGAAGCCCAGGTGCACCCGAATCTGGTGATTCCGCGACGTCATGGGCCGTGCGCTGACAAGGCTGTGCTGGCGAAAAGCCTCGTCGAGGGCCAACTGAGTCGAGGCCTCTCGCGCGCCCTTGCTGCCCGGTTTCACGGTGCAGATGCGGCCCGGGCGCTGTGGGTCCGGCCCGAGGTGCTGGTCGACCTGTCGCTCCTTCCACCGCACGGCGCCGTGGACGAGGGCCAGGCAATCGAGCTCGATCTCACCCGCGGCGAGGCACTGTTCCAGACGCTTGGCGGAGGGGAGGTCTTTCGCGAGAAGCACGCATCCCGAAGCGTCCTGATCGGGTCGGTTCACGAGCCGTAGCTCGCTCCCGGAGCGCTCCGCGGCCAACCGATCGATCAGGCCTGGGATCTGTCCCGAACGGTCTGCGCCCGCGGACAGGCCCGACGGCTTCAGCGCGACGATCGTCGAATCGTCCTCGTGGAGGATAGGGATCTCCGCATCGGCGGTCGATCGGCCCTTCCGGAACATCTTGAGACCGTCGATGGAACCGGGCAACGAGATCTCGACCACGTCGCCGCCTCGGAGCCGGTGACGAGGCATCAGGGTCCCGTCCGCGTTGACCTTGACCCGACCCTGATGCACGAGGTTGCGCAGCGCGGAGCGCGCCACGTCCGGCCAGCGCCGGTGGAGCAAGTCCGTGAGGAGGATCCCGTGCAGGCGGTCCGCCACCACGACGAGGTGGCGGTCTTTTTCGGATGGTTCGTGTGACGTGGCGATGGGCGGATCTTCCCCCGCCGCCACGACGGGGACTACTTCTTCTTTTGCAGTTCCCGGAGGATCCGCTGCAGGAGTTCCCTCTGCTGGCGCTGCTCGGCTCGGAGGCGCTGCACCTCGTCCCGGAGCCGCTGCAACTCCTTCGCGGTCGAGTTGCCTTGGGAGGCGCCCCGGCGTCCGGTCCGGTGCCTGTCCGTCGGGGTCGCCCTAGGCGGTTGCGCCTTCTTCGGCTGGGTCTTCTTGGGTTGGGTCTTCTTGGGCTGCGCCTTCTTCGGTTGGGCCTTCTTCGGTTGGGCCTTCTTGGGTTGTGCCTTCTTGGGTTCGGCCTTCCTCGGCTGCTTCTTCTTGGGCTGAGCTTTCTTCGGTTGGGCCTTCTTGGGTCGCGCGGCCGCGGGGCGCGACTTCTTCGCCGCCTTGTCCGACAGTCCCGCGCGCAGGATCGGCGCGAGAATCTGCGGCGGCTGGTAGCCGACGATGGCCTTGCGGATCTTGCCGCTGGAGCTCAGGAACAGCGTGTGCGGCAGGGACTCGACGTTGTGCTTGTCCGCGAGCGCTGACTGCTTGTCTGTGTCGATCCAGACTCGCTCGTACTGGCCCAGCGACCGCTGCAGCGACGAGTGCGAGAGGGACTTCTTCAGCGTCTCGCTATTCACGCACCAACTCGCGCCGAACACGACGAGAACGGGGCGACCGCTTCGGCGCGCCTTGGCGAGAGTAGCCTCGAGAGATGAGGAATAGCCCCCAACCGTCGACGCTGTCTTCTTGGGAGCGCTGCGGATCGCGGTCTTCTTATCCAGAACGGACTTCCTGGCCCCGTCCTTCTTCCTCGGCTTTTTCTTCGTCGCGGGCTTCCTGGGCGCGCGTTTCACGGACTTGGCCGGCGCATCCTTCGCCTGTCCTTCCGCGATCGGGCGAGCGCCCGGCTTCGACGCTGCCGTCAACACGATCTGCCGTTTCCGACCGTCGCGGGTCACGCCGAGTCGAACCGAGTCGTGGGCGCGCAGACCCTTCATGATCTCGTCGAGCTGCGCGAGAGTGCGGACGGTCTTGCCATTGAACACGTGCAGCCGGTCGCCGCGACGCACACCCGCGCGGGCCGCCGGCGCACCCTGGACGAGATTCGTGACCGTGATGCCCCGCTCCGACTCTTCGATCTCGATGCCCAGGAAGGCTGACCGACTATCCCGCTTCGCGGGCTTGAACGGCTTCTCTTGAGGCTTCTCTTCGATTCGAACCGGTTCGCGACCCTCGACGGGGCGCTTGGCGAGCTGGACCTTGAACTCCCTCTTCTTGCTGCCCCGGAGGACGCCGAACTTCGCCCAGTCGCCGGCGTTCAACCCCTTGAAGACCTCGAACAGCGCGTCGACGGTGCGCGTCGCCTTGCCGTTGATGGACAGGATGACATCCCCGGACTTCATGCCTGCCTTCGCGGCGGGCGAGCCCGGGATCACCTCTTCGATGGTCGGCCGTTCCGCCTGGGCTAGCCGGACGCCGAGCCAGCCATCGCCGCCGACGGCACTGACCAAGAGCACGAGTGGGAACAAAAGGGTATGCACGATGGCCATGTCGAGATTCCTCTGAGAGGGGAGTCGAAGGGTTCGGATGGTAGCGAGCTCTGGAAGATTGGGAATGCGCGCCCAAGCCCCAAGATGCGGGACAGCTGACGATTCCACCCCTCCACCTATTTCGGCAACACACCGTTTCCCCCTTGACGCCGCCCCGGGGCCTTTCCTAAATGAAGTGCCTCAAATGGCCCGTTCGTCTAGAGGCCTAGGATACATGGTTCTCATCCATGCGACACGGGTTCAAATCCCGTACGGGCTACCAGATAGGGCACGGCGGGCAACTGCTCGCCGTGCCTTTGTACAGTGTGTAGCAACATGACCTGGCTCCGCCGAGAAGACCTGGAGGCCCAGGAACGCAAACGACTCGCTGACTGCGCCGCATTCAGCGACGCCCCCGGGGGGCGGCGGTTGCCCGAACCCGAGGATCCGCTGCGCACAGCGTTCCAGAGGGACCGGGATCGCGTGATCCACAGCGCGGCATTCCGTCGGCTCCAACACAAGACCCAGGTATTCTCGGCAGACGAGGGCGACCACTACCGGAGTCGGATGACCCACTCCCTCGAAGTGTCGCAGATGGCGCGCAGCGCTGCGCTCGCGCTCCGCCTCAACCCGGATCTCGCGGAAGCGATCGCGTTGGCGCACGATCTCGGACACCCGCCGTTCGGGCACGTGGGTGAAAACGCGCTCGACGCGCTCATGCAGGGCGAGGGCGGCTTCCGACACAACGCGCAGGGCGTCCGCATCGTCGACGTGCTCGAAGACCGACACGGCCACGGCAACGGCCTGAACCTCACGCGGGCGACGCGGTTGTCGCTGATGAAAGGCGTGGTCCCCGACGGCTTCCCGCTGAGTGATGACTTGCTGATGCGGGAGGAACCACCGCTCGAAGCCGTGCTCGTCGATCGCTGCGACAAGATCGCGTACGTGTGCCACGATCTCGACGACGCCATCCGCGCCGATCTGGTCAAGGTGAAGGACGCGTCGGATCTCGGCCTCTGGGAACTCGCGCAGAACCGGACGGACAGCGAAGTCCCCTCCCGCGTCTACAGCGAGATGGTCGCGATTCAGTTGCACGACCTCGTGCAGGCGTCACACGGAGCCAGCGCCAACGGTCGACAGGGACGTCCGGCGATCCAACACAGCTCCGACATCCGCGTGAGGAGTCAGGAGCTCCTCGCGTTCCTTCGCACGAACTTCTACCAATCGGAGCGGGTGCTCGAAGCCATGCACCACGGCAGCGTGAAGATCGAAACATGCTTCCGGCGCTTCCTGGATGACCCCGACCAACTGCCCGCACCCATCCAGGCGCGGGTCCCATCGATCGGTGCGCCACGGGTCGTGTGCGACTACGTGGCCGGCATGACGGACCGCTTCCTGATGCGCCTCTGATGACCAGGCGCTCCTGATCCTCAGACGGACAGTTGACGCTGAACCGCAGCGAGCACCGTCTCCGGCTGAATCAATTGCTGGCAATGCGGATCGACATCGCACGTCGGCAGGTAACAGCCGAGGCACGGTAGACCCTCGGGCACGATCTTCTCGCCGCGACCGTAG
>PVBE010283808.1_pt1 | contig 18379 bp, 6 predicted proteins | sample 1631181 | NCBI WGS metagenome assembly PVBE01 (sample SAMN08397723, study PRJNA350692) | Marine metagenome, whole genome shotgun sequencing project. | isolation source: water | place: Pacific Ocean | collected 2012-04
CCGAAGCATGCAGACTATGGCCCGACCGGGGACAAGAAGGATGCGTTCGTGTGTCATCAGACGGACGTTGTCTGTATGACGCTGGGCGATCCTGAGAGTCTGCTGCACGGCATCCCGATCTATCCTCGAGTGATCCAGAGCGACACACATCCCGAGAGGGCCAGGGAGCTGATGCTGGAAGAGTACCAGGCCAAGGCCGAGAAGAAGAATCGGAAAGTGGCGCTGGCTCGAGCACAGGCGGGGCGAGCGGCTCCGCAGGCGAAGGCCGGCGCGTCGAATCAGGCAGTCAGCGAAGAAGAGCTGAGGTTGAACGAGGAGCACGATCTGGGAGAGGACGAGCTGGGATCGATTCCAGGAGCGGCTGGGGAGAAACTGGATGCCTTCCTGTGCGCGCTGAACGATGATGACTCGAGGACTCTGGCGTATAACCTGGATCTTCCCGGGGAGGTCGAGCTGATGGTGCAAGCGATGAAGGCAGATCAAGTCGAAGGAGCTGTGCAGATGACGACTCAAGAGGCGCGTGAGGTCTATATGATTTCAGGAAGTATGGATCGGCTGCATCAGAAACTTCGGGCCATCGAGAAACAGCGATTTGCTCCAGCACCTTCGGACACGAAATTTCGTGCGCTCCTGCCATACTGCATCAAGGCAACCTTGTTGAAAGACGTTTCTCTCCAGCGAGGTAATATCCGAGTGTTGGAGACGAAACCAGCACAGGCTGCAAAATACGATGCGATGTATCTGAAGCCGACGACGGATGGGGCAGTGCTCATGCTCAACCCGGGAGACGCGATTCTGCCGACAGAGACAGTTGTTGTCCTTCGGTTCACTAAGCAGAGTGTCCAGGCTAATCCCGGTTTGGTAGAAGATCTAAATCGAGGAATCATTGATTTTTCCCAACACGGCTTTGATCCAGAAATCCTGCGAGATCTGCACAGGGTCGGATCGGCTAAGGAACTTGACTACGTGCGCGGGCCGCTGAGGAGACTTCCAGCGGCACGCAGGTTTGCGTTCTCAGAGGAGTTAAACAATATTCTCGTGCTGATTCAGTTGGCAGGGATGACTGTGGGAGAAATTGGGAACGATACTGCGGTCTGTGATCGAACCCAGAAGCCGGTAGGATGTCGAGCAATCTTCGATGCCAAGTATCTGGGAGGAACGATCGGTCTTCTGAAAGTGAGGATTGTTGTGCAAGGAAACCAGCTCTCGATGCTTTTGAGAGTGGTGGCGTCAGCGACAGTTGGGAGAACCGATCTCTATGCTGCACTGCTGGGAGCTGAGGAGTTCGATTTGGCGATTCTGGTATCGACAGACATTCCACGGGCGTTTCTGGCGGCCTATGGAGTGGCTCCGCAGCAGCGACTGCGCATTCGACCACCGACTGAAATGCGTGACTGCCCCGTGATGGTGCGCTGTCTGGAGGATGTAGGATGGATTGATGGGACCTTCATGCTTCTAAATATCGATCTGTATGGATCGACGACAGCACCACTGAGTTGGCAAAGAACGCTGGAGCACAAGCTGATCTGCAGGGGATACACGCAGAGTCCTGTGGCGGCTGCAGTCTTTCGTCTTGGCGCGAGGTCGGTCGCCGGAAAGAAGTGGCTGATGGACACCACCCCGCAGCTTCTGGAGCAGTGCTGCGGAATCGAGTCCGACGCGTCCAAGGGATATGAAGAAGTCAGGAGAATGCTGCTGTCAGATGTGCCGGTCTACGAAGAGACCGACGATCCCGTGATGAAGCAGATCCAGGAGGGACAGAAGAAGAAGGACCAGCAGGATTCCAAGGCATGGAAGGCTGGGACGGTTCGCTTCAAGAAGATGAGGGACCAGTACAGAGGTTTCATTCAAACGCTGGGACACGCTACCCTCGTGAAGGACCTCAAGGTCTGTGTTGAGGAGGTGTTCGCGGAGGAGCGAGGAGACAAGCCACTGGTGTTGGCTCCGGCGCACGTGGATGATCTGATGCTGCTCGTGGAATTTCGAGTACTCTTCTGCGTCCTGGCTCGACTTGTGGAGCTCTTTCGTCTAAAAAGGTTCGACTTCTTTACCCAGAGATATTGCGGTAAGATTGTCAGGCAAGTCATACAACATCAGCGGCATACGATTTCAATGCCAGATAAGATCAGAGGTCTGTCCTTGCACGAGCTGCCGTCTGGAGCCGAGGGATCGAAGGAAGGCTTAAGCAGGCTGGCACGGCCTGAGGAGCAGACTCTGTTAAAAGGTATTCGAGGAGCACTACTCTGGATCATTGGATGGTATCTCCCTTCGTTAACGATGCCGATGCGGGGACTATCAGTCGGGAACGATGCCAAGAAGCCCATTGGAGTACTGAAGGATCACAACGGTGTCGTAGAGATTGTGCAGGCAGACCCAGACGTCGAGCTGAGTCTCTTCTACGGATTCGAGAGCTCGGCCGTGCTCAATCTGTTTGATGCGTCGTTTCAAGACAACTCCCTGATCAACCCAACCGCAGAGAGTCTTAGTCTCAAGACTCTTCGAGAAGCCTGGATGAACAAGGAGCTCACCGATGAGAACGTCGACCTGAGGGCAGGTATCGTGGCCGAGGGCACACAACGTCCGGTCAAGACATGGCTGACACTGCTCGTGGAAACGCAGGATCTGGAGGCGTGGCTGCGTGGAGAAGGAGGAGAGGACTTCTACATTCCCGTGACCGTGACCGATTGGGGACTGGAGATAGGACCGGGTTTGGTTGGGAGTTCGTACGGTGCCGAGGCGGAGGCGTGCGACAACGCTTTAGATCATGCTGCCTTCACGAGTCATAAGATGACATTCATGTCCGGGAGACATCGAACGCGTGTGACCGCGGGCGACAATAAGGGTCTCATTTCACGTGCAGCACGACTCAACTGCTTAAAGGAGAGTGATTTCAAAGGATTTAAAGCTCTGATTCGCATAAGTCACGCTATTCAGACGCAGGAAGAATTTCTAGGACACTTGTCGGACGCACTGAATCTCGCCGATCCCCTAGGGAAGTTGACGGCGAAAAATGCGGAGAAATTTTTTCTGTTGCGGGACGCCTGTGAAACCAATCTGATGTATCTCAAACGGAGCGGAGATACGAAAGGATCGGCTATCCCAGGGCTCGGGTTGGAGCTGAATTCTTATGAACGAGAAATATAAGGCACGTGATGCGGTGTCATTTGAGGAGCGCAGATAGGGCACGTGATGTGGTGTCAAAAGAGGAGCACATCGTGTCTTAGGACAGTTGAGGAGAATGAGTTCTTAGCAGGAAAGCTCAGTTACGGAGAACTTAGCTGGAAAGCTCAGTTGAGGAGAACTGGACCCACCACGCGGAGGCAAGGTATCATACAAGGTGAAACAAGGAACGGTGCGCGGACCGAGTGTCGAGGACTATATCAACCTCTTTTTCAAAAAAAAGAGGGAACTGAGAGTGCAAGCCAGACCAGCACTCGAGAAGTTCCGCTCTAAGAGGTTGCTATAGTATGTTCGACAGGAGAGAAAGTCCGCAGTTCGTCTACCAGGAGAGATCAGTCCAGGAGGAGTACGGAGCGATCGTGCCGAGTCCGCGTACGCAAACAGGAGCGACAGTCCGCTATCGGTGTCTGGCAGAACAACATCATTCCCCTTTTCCCATGTGTGGTTAGGCAGGGTGGAGAGAGGCAGCTGAGTGCCTCTCATGGTGTTGTGTCGTAATGTATACCCCCGCACCTCGAGCAGGTGTGACAGGGAAGGTTCTGCAAGAACGAGGTTCTATTAAATGTCTAGATTCCACCTCTGGAATCTCGGGGTTGTATCAGCAGTACAAATGCCTATTCGAGTGAACACGTGTATAGAACGAGGAGTTACGTGTTCGTTACCACTGAGGATTTACGCGATTCTCGCAGTGGTAGCGGAGTAGAGGTTACGAAGACATATGAGCCCAATATGCCTAAGTATACAAGCAGGGTTCCGCGGTATGATACCGTTGCTTTACCTACTATAACAAGAACGCAGTAGGTTAGACGGCCAACCCTTCTGAGAACCATGACGAATCTTCAAGACACAACACCATCTGCCGCATGGAGATTCGACGAGGAGCACGGCATCAGAAGGAGAAGGTAAAGAGAAGACGCGAGCCGCTCAACCTGTCTGCGGAGCCGCGATCGTGGAACAGTCGAGGGCGAGTTATCCGCGATTCGGGTACAAGGAAGTCATCAAGTACAAGGACAAAAATCACACGGCCCATGGAGTATTAACTGCTGGCAGCCTCCAAGGCGAAAGGCGACTACCACGGGTCTAGAAGAGACAAAGGAGACAACCTTAGGAACCATTCGATGAGGTAAGGAAGAACTTAAATCATACACCCCCGGGAGAAGCACGTCACACTGAGGAAAGCTTTGGAGGGACGGGAAAATGATCACATTGTCGCAAATGATCAAGCGACCCGTGTATGTTCTATGCCAGTCATGCACGGACCGTTACCCCACACAACTTGTGCATCGAGATGAAATTGGAGTGAACGTGTGGAGCAAGAGAGAAGGGCTCCCCCGGGAAGCCTTCCTGGAAAATAGGTGTCAATGTCAAGGGCATGTGACTTCGTCATTTCCGAAAAGAAAATCGTAAGAAGTGAAGAAGTCGATGTGTCGGTTCGCGCCTGCCTACGGGCAGGCAAACCGAAGAGCGTGAGCGGCGGACCAGTCTCTTCCCCCTTCCTACATAAGGAAGTGTAAGCACACCGTGGTCGTTGGAAAGGGCCACACAAACCAGACAAGAGGGTACCACAAACCGCCCGATCAGTTCGAAACAACAACGTGGAGAATTGATCATGGAGTATTGCCGATAAATGCAATAGCCAAGAAAAATAAAGAGTTGGTTGAACGAATAATCTGACGTGATGGAGAAACAAGAATGCTGACATCTCGACACCGAATTCGTTCGCCGGTGGAGAAATGCCGATAATAAGACTGAGAATTTAGATTTCGAAAAACGCAAATAATGCTGTAAGTTCGATTCGAAATCCTGAGTATGGCAATACCAAATGATTTGGAGTTCTAGTTTGGAGTGCAGTTGGCAAATGATTTGGAAAATTGTTTTTTGAAACATGGAGTTGCAGTAGAGAAGGAAGCAGTATCGACTCCCCAATCCAACATCATCGCTTCCCAACAACCAGGGCTATGAAGAGCGCTTTTCGCAGTCCATCTCTCCGTAAAAGAGAGGTGTGATCGCAGAAGTTATTTAGTCCGAAAATTTTAGCACTCGATCAACCATGTCGAAACAGGTTGAAAAAGATGCGCAAAACCCTCCGCCCACCGTCCTTTGCAAGACGTGCGCGGAGAAGATCGACAGGCTGCAGGACATGGTCGTTCGAAACGTCGGTATTCTCCGCAATGCATTTGAGGGCACTCACGGATGCGAGAACTGTCGTCGGAACGAGAAGGATCGTGTCGAGAACATTCTCCATCAGCAGAAGGATCGTGTTGAGAACCTGCTTCATCAGCTCAAGGAGAGAGATGTGCGAATTGAGGTGATGCAACAGGAGGCGACGGAGAGACACCGCGAGATCTGTGGGATCAAAGCTGCGAATAAACTGCTGGTGGGGCAGCTCGAGAGATCCAACCAGGGAGTGCTAGAAAAACCAGCACCCGCATGTCACACGGGAGTAGTCGGAGGCGGGTTGATGGAGGACCTTCGGAGGCAAGATTTCGCTGAAAACGATGCCGTGGAGAAAGTCTGGAGTCAGAAGAGAGAATCGGAGGAGAACGATGATAGGAGAGAGGAACGACTCCGAGCCAAACGGGAACCTCTGAAGTCGGAGCTCGAGACTGATGGAGTAAGCATGTGCGACGAAGTCCCGGACCATTTCGTCAAAAACATCATCGTCACAGTATCGGAGAACTCTAAGAAGGGCACGTTACATCAGACCCAGCAGCTGAAGGGAGTGTCGAAGAAGGTCGAGAAGATCTGCGAAAACGTCATCATCTTCCAAGACGTCGCAAGGTCGTCCGGAGCTTCCGTGAATGCTGCAGCGTCGTCATATGCGAATCCTGCGGACCAAGGAGATGTTGTGCGTGAGCGCATGGAGAAGGACTTTCGCTCCTCCCGAGGTGACCAGACCCTCGAGGACCTTCGTCTGCTGTCCAACCTGCGTCGTAATGAACGCCAGGTCAAGACCCCGTCCGGCGAGGTCAACGTGCCGAGCGGAGGAACCAAAGCACCGGCTGGGAAGTCGCCGTTCGAGAACAAGCAGTCGGGGTCGATCCTGAAGAGCCGGGAGGAAGTGGAGAATCAAGGGAGGAAAGTTCTCAAGCAGAGACCCCCGAGAGCATCTGAGGTGTATCGCGATGGATGGGATTTCTCCACGCTCGTTCCTACGTATACCCAGGAGGAGGGAATTCTCGAGTTGTACGAGCCTACCCACGACAAGAAAATCCACCCAATTATAAGGTGGATGTGGGTAGATCCCATGGCCACGTACGGAATGTTTGCGGAAGAACAGCTCGAGGTGGAACGATCCAACGACGTTACTATCGTGCGTACAACCGATCATGTTTCGTTGTGGGATTTGATCGTTATCGATCCGGAGCAATTGACGAACAGTCGAGAACGGAACCTGGAGCTGGTTTGGCACGGAATGCTGCCGTTGATTCGCAGGAAGAATTTCACCTGGGAAGAGGTCGGTGAACGTGTCGAGATCGACGGTTTCGACGGAAATCAACCCAATCAACGAGAGGAGAGAACGTCGTGGATGGTCATTCCCCCTCTTCCTGGTACAGAAGAAGATCAAATTATCCGTCCATACTTGGCCATGTTAAACATGAAACTCCGACGGATGTTTGATTTTCAGCCGCACGGTGAACCCCACGAGTTTCTGTGGTGGAGATATACCAAGCACGAGGCCGACAAGAACAACCTGGAGTTTTCTGACGAGCACTTCGAAGTGAAATTCAACGGGAGGTATTCGGATAGTATCCTCGGGAACCAAGCGAAGAATGCCGGGAAGTTGGATCGAGTTCGTGGTACGGCGGAGAACGACCTGAACAATCGAGAGTGGTCCAGTCTGTTCGACGAACTGCATGTGCTTGTGGAAATGATGCACGGAGCGGAGGAAACGTGGGGCGACAACTTCAAAGGGAACGTTATGGAACTGTTCACTGGTGCTTCCTATATCGTGCACAAGGGGAAACATGATAATGTGGACGCACTCGCGACTCATGCCAACCGAATCGGAGCATACGAGTCGTGTTTGAGGGTTCCCAGCGCTATGCTTGAGCCCCTCGGGGATTTGTTGCCGCTGCTGTACCGGGTGGGGGTAAAACCCTACCTTCCGGAGAATGATCTCGATGGGGAAACGTTCGATCTCGTGTGGACGACCGGTGCGAGGAACGCGGAGAATGTCAGGAATGCACGTCATGCCGATGTCCACAGAATCCCGCCTCATCACATTCAATTCATGGAATATCCGATCCACATGGAGAAGAATCCTCGGAGAGAGCTGGAGTTGGTCTTTGGAAATATGCCCGGGGAAAATCCACACTGGAGGAATCAGGAACAAGCCAGAGAAGCGGCGATGTTGGTGAGAAATCGGTTCGGATTAGAAAACGTCATCCCCAGACATATGACGAAGCAGGCCACGGACCAGATCTATCAGGAGTACTCGGGATTGCCTGAGATCAGGTTGCTTGGAACAAATGTGCTGAAGAACAAAGCGCAATGGGAATCTACCAGTTTGGGATGGAAACTGAAGGCTGGGCAACGGCTGACCAGGCAAGAAGAAGAAAGTGCTCGACGGCTCACGCAACTACTGTACAGCAATGCCACGTACACGCCGGAGTACATCAACGCCACGTCGGAGGATCATGCGTTTCCCGGAACTCAAGGCAAAGCCGTACTGACACCGAGGACCCAGGAAGAGACCGGGAACAAAGCAGTGCTGTTGTCGAAGGAGCAGATCATTGCGCGGGATCAGGAGCAGGTCCGTAAAGAGAGGGGAGAGAAGAGAAAGGCGGAGATCAAGGCGAGGATCATGGCTGTGGAATCGGACGGGGAGGTGGCGACCATTCTCGGAGGGTATATCGCATGTCCGAGTCTGAGGAACGATGCTGATCTGGTCAAACGCGCGACTCACGGCAGTTGGATTGACGGGGCCATCCTCCAGCAATTAAAAGTCAAAGTGCGAAAGACGCATGAGGATCTCTGGGTCACGGACAGGTTCTGTAGGACGCTGAACAGGCTCTATTTCGAGAACCATGCTTCGTCGGAGAAGGAAGTGAAGACAGAGGACTTGGTTAGTCCCGAGTTCGATCTCGGCAAGTGGAACTTGCTGGTAATGAGTGCCATAGCGCTCTATGATAGGGACGACATCTGGAAACCGGATCGCCACCACAAGAACCAGAACCGGGAAGCGTCGAATAAGGGCGACTGGCAGAAGAACGATCGTGACAACAAGGGTGGTTGGAAGGGCGGTCGCAGCAACAACCAGTGGAACCAGCCGAAGGGTTCGGGCGATCGCAGCAACAACCCGTGGAATCAGTCGAAGGGTTCGAACGAGTGGAGAGGCGAGCGCAGCGACAATCAGTGGAACCAGTCGAAGGGTTCGAACGCGAACTACGTTCCACTGGGGTCGAACTCGAACTACAACACTTCTGGATTCAAGGGGAAGCAGACCTGGGAGGAAAAGCCGAGGCAGCGCTCTCGGGAGCGCGGGGGACAGAAAGGAAAGAAGGGGGATCCCCGGGGCAAGGATGCACGGTCTGGAGTGAAAGATTCGGGCAAGGCGGGTGTCAATGGATTCGTTCGAGTGGGCATGCGAGTGTCGATGGATTCGGCCGAAGCGGGCTATGATGTCATGGGGCCTCGGAGGAAGGGCAAGGGGCAGCATGTCTGGGTTGACAAGGGGAAGCGCGCGAAATCCACGTCAATGAAGTCCATGGAGGAGCTGTCCGAGTCCGCTGCGTCTGAGAAGAAGCCCGAGGAGAAAAAGGACACGAAGGAACTGGAAATCGCGCACATCGCTATGGCGGAGGATCGCTTAGCGTTTGATGCGATCAACCACCCGAGCATCGTGAAACTGGAGGAAGATCAGCAGCAAGCGTCTCAGTTGGAGGAAGGTCATCTGCAAGCGGCTCAGTGGCTGATGGAGAATGACATCGATGGGTCCCCCAGCCGTGACGGTGTGGTTGTGCCGGAGGAGAAGGGCAAGTAAGGGACATAACTTTGTGGATTGGAGTAAGTTATGTGGCGCGGATGGAAGTGGAGGATGAGAGAGAAATTCCAGATGCAGGAACTGAGGAGTGTTCGTTCGAGTGCAGCTTCAAGCCACATAAAGAAGGATACTGTCCATTTCGTTCAGATTCTGAATGGAAACAAATGTGTCCGTCTGGAATACTTAATTGTTCCGATTTCTCGTCAGCGCAAAGTAAATGCTAACAATTTCAGTTCGAGGAAGGACATCATCCAAGACCGTCCCAACGACTCTCCCAACATCCATCTTCAGTGCAGCGAACAACAAGGGGGAGATGAACCTGTATGGAATGTGTGATCTGTTCACTAGTCACAGGATCTTTCTGTATTCCGTATATGGCTCTCACCTAGACGGAAGGCTCGACAGAACCATACGATTCTATTTGGAGGCGCTCTTCCTCCTGAGTCCCGGAGCTCACTGGCACGACGATTTGACGACCATCGATTGTGCCAGGGCGTATCTACAACCGAAGAGAGAGAACTACCGAGGAAACATCTTGGAGTTTCTCACTGCTGCTTCGTACCTTGCGTACAACAGAATCCAGGCACGACTGCGTAGAGAGTTCATTGGAAAAAGCGTGCCGATCGAACGAAGGCAGTCGGTGGAGTTCAGGAAGCACTCGGTCGGGTACACGGTGTCTCGCAGACCATCGTGGAGACTGAATTTCCAGAGCATCAAATCTAAATCTCGGAAGTAAAGTCTTCTCAGGTCCACTCAGCCATGCGTGCTTCAGGGAGAATCTCGTTATCCGAGGAAATGCCGGGTCCGGAGAATGCAGTAGAACGGAGTACTGATCAGTCTGTGCGATGTGTTCGTAATCCCTTCGCGGTGGAGAAAGTGCTCACCGCCGAACAACGTGCAGGGTCAGATCTTCCTTCGTTTCTGGACATTCACCAGTATACCAAGGACGGTGGAGCCGGGGTAAATTACTTTGTACTGAGGGCCGGTAGGGAAGTCAGTGGAATGTTCTGGAAAAACTTATTCACGATTCTGTCTGAGCACGTGGAAATTGTCCCCATGAGGGACGCGATTGCCCACATCGACAGTAGTAAGCTTTTCTATGAGAGCAAGCAGGATCCGGCCTCGGATTTTCTGTCATTGATGAATGTCTCGCCCAAGGCTGTGCCCGTGCAGGAAGGAATCGAGGAGTTCGTTCAGGAGGCGGGAATTATCATTGAGGAATTCATTCCCGGTCCGCAAGGCGCGGAGGGATCCTGGAGAATGGTGGAAGAGGGAAACAGTGCCGTCATGTCATCCCAGGAAGACGTCTTTGCCAGAGTCATAACTCGCGTGGAGGACTTACTCTCGAACGATCAGGAGGCACTCGAACCTCTGGTCAACTCTGCGACACTTGCACATGCGAGTAGAGACGATCGGGAGACGATCTGGAGTATCAGGAGACGATCGAATCTCGAAGCTCACGTGGAGTATCTGACTAGAGAGGAGCAGCGGAATGCATCAAATATCCGAGCGATCATCACAGCATCCGATCTGCAGCTGAGCAACGAGGAGCGGAAAGCCTGGATCCACGAACATGGCAGAGAGTCCGACACCCAGGAGCAGTCGAACCCGATTGTGGAGGTCATTCGGAGGCGCGCTCTGCAGAGAGTTCAGGAACAAGCGTCGTCGTCGGCGAGAATTCTCCCGGAGCCGACTGCGGAGTTGGATATGTCGTGGGCGGAAGTCAGATCGGTTGCGGAGGAAGACGGTGACTTCGTGAGTGATCAAGTGGTCAGCTTCGACGAGAGAGAAAGGTTCGAGAGACCGTCAAAGTCTTCTTTTCATCAAGGCGAGCCAGTCCGACCGAGAACCCCCTCGATCTCGTCGGAGGAGAGTCATGCACCTCCAGCGCGTACGCGACATTCCTCAGGGGAGACTGGCCTCGAGTCTCTGAGCGGACGCACTGCGCCGAAGAAGTGGACGGAGTACTGGGCTGCGATGAAACTCTGGAGAAAGCGCAACAAGTCTGTTGTCGCATCCCACGAACTGCTCGACACGCCGAGTTCGAGAACTGGGGTGAAAAGCAGCACGCCAGGTACCGGAGAGACCAAGAAGGTGAAAAAGGTCATCCAGTACCAGTAGGTGAGTGGAGCAGGCTCGGCTCGATGAACGAGGATGAGAGAAAGTCGAGGAGATTCAAGCGAAAGTGAACGTGTTCGCACACTGTTTCTAAAAAGGGGAGAGGGGGACCAAAAACAAAAATTTTCTGATGGGTTCGTTGAATATCCTGTCTAATGTTTCCCAATGAAGCAACGCGAGGGAGCGAAGTTCATGTTCCAGGCAAAACGCTGGCCATAGAGCGAAGCAGTCCGCAATCCAATTCCATTCTCCTTCGTAGCAAAGAGCGAATACCTCCATCATGGCGAACGTCTGTGTAAGACCGGTGGTGGCTCTTCCTCAAGACTTGCAGTATAATGCTACGAAGCACAGCATCTGCAAATATTGCGCACGATTCCATTTTAAATCTCACATTGGTGGTCACACGCGGTGGTGTGAAATGAGAACAGTGGAACCGGACGTGAACTTGGTATCGAGGACCACAGAAACGTTCGTGCAGTCCCAGAGAAGAACGGACTTTCCAGATGAGCATGAGGTGAGGAACCGACAATCGTATGTCGACGCCGGTGGTGATGCTCTCGAGGAGGAAGAGCACCCCGCAGGTCAATGGCATGGAGGAATCGCAGGAGAAATCAGACAGAGTGCGATGGAGAAGCGCCTTTCCATGTATGGACAGTCTGGTGTGCGTCACTCGGATCAGGAACGATCTCGCGTGTCTTCGTATGTGGAAGAACTGCACAAGCTGGACAGAGGAAGCAGGGGAGAACCTCAGGTGTTGGACAGAGGCAGCAGGGGAGAACCTCAGAGGAGAACGACGACACAGCTTGGAGCAAATGAGGCGGAGTGGGGAGCGCGAGATCAAGACTGGGATGAGGTAACGCACGAGAAGCTCGAGAGTAACAGACAATTTCTGCAGCGGATGGTGGATAAATATTGGACTCCTCAGGTACAGCAGGGGAACAAGGAACAGTCTTCTTCCAGCTGCAAGTGGGTACCGAAGTCTGCGGAAGGTGGAGAACTCGAGAGCTACAACACGCCACGTGAGGAAGACGGAGAAGGGACACCAGATTCCCAGGGCACGGGGGGCACGGAGGAGTGGAGTGCCGAGCCCGATCTGTGGGATGAGTATCAGAGGGCGATGGGTAGGCCGCCTCCCACCTGGATGAAAAAAGCGATGCCATCCATGAGGGCTGCCAAAGCCGTTCTCGACGAGATCAATGCAGAGCAGGGAGAGCCAGGCTTTCGAAACGCGAAGGGCGGACGCGGGCCGCTCGAAGAATCCACAGCCGATGACAACCAGGAGAAAGGTAAGAAGGGCTACGGAAAATCGGGCAAAGGCAAGTCTGGAGGAAAGGGGCCGTCGATGGACTACCTTCCTCAGTCAGGATTTGACTACCATGGATATTGGGTTGGACTTCCCGATGGGTACGACGATCGAGCACTGGCGACAAAGGACAACACAGTGTTCGTGCCGATACCAATACGCGGAGGGCGAGATCTAAAATTCATCACAGCGAGGAACGAAGGATTCAAAGGTCGAATCTTCTTCGAGTCGGATGCCATCAGAGTCCATCAATGGTACGACATGGAGCGCCACATCGACAGACCGAAGAGTAATCGCGATCGAGGTCCGACCGTAGCGTGGCCCACAGTGGAACACTGTCCAACCGTGGAGAAGTTCTGCGATCGGATTGCAATAAAACTGGCAGGTGAATTCCAGTGTCCCGGGAGGAAGATGGTAAGCACATCGGATGAGCAGGAGCAGGTCAGAAGTGTGATCAACGCGCAGAGCAGTAAATATCAGCAGGAACTGACTGGAGAGTACATTCACTTCCGCAATCCAGAGACACTGAACTGGACTAATTTGCTGCAAGCGTTGGCGCAGGTTGTGCCGACGATGCTCGGAGACGACACGTACTATCTGGATCGATTCCTGAACTGCAAGGTTCCCAAGGGAAAAGATCTACGAGCAGCACTATGCGCGGTAAGAACTTCGGCCCATGAAGCACAACTGGATTTCAACACCAGCAAACCGTTCTACTTCCGGATGTTACAACAGAAGGTTGGAATCCCGAAGGCGCTGTTGGACGAGTGCAGACTGTCCGCCGGTGAAGAAGGGAGGAACATTCCGATCTACATGCCGACGATTACGGAAATGATCAATCAACTGGGACTGAGCAAAGCAAGGTCACTGCAAGACCCGGCCCTCGACGTGTTTGGCGACGTGAGGACGGAGGAACCCCGCAGGATTGGGAGGCCGCCGCACATGACTGGAGGTACTCTCAAGACGGAGGACGATGACCTGCTGGTCTTCGAAGTGGACCTGGCCGATGAGAATCAGCAGGAGGTGATCGACGTCGAGCAGGACCTCGTCTCCGCCGAAACAGCTATCGATGCGATGATCTGTGGAATCGAGACGGAGCTCTGGGATATGGAGGACGAAGAGCTGATGGCAGGTGTCCTCAATCTAAAGTCTATCAAGAGCTGGCAGTACAATCCGAGACGCCGGGCAGCGAAAGGCTCTGGCAAAGGAAAGTCGGGCGGACGCACCACGTTTCCCGGGGCTACGAACGGCGAGGCCAGACTGAGCAGCTATGCTGGGCTGCGCAAGGGCAAGGGGAAGAAAGGCTCGTCAGACGCGATCGTGCCGCCCAAGAGAGGAAAGGGAAAGGGCAAGCGGAAGTTTGGCGCGTTCGAAGTGGACTTTGGAGATGAGCTGGCGGTCGACTATTTTGATCTGGACGTGTTCTTTGCTGGACTCCCGATGCGGTTTCGATGCCTGAGATGCGGCATGTGCGACCATCAAGCGAAGGACTGCAAGAAGGAACACGGGTTGTGTTGGGATTGTGGTGAGGTCGGACACAATCGCGATTCCTGTCCGGCCACCGACGCGGTGAAAGGTCAATGGCAGGAGCGAGTCAAATCGAGCATGGAAAAAGTAAAAGGGAAGAAGGAGATGCTCAAGGCGATGTTGACCGAGCTGCAGGAGGAACTGGAATGCTACGAGGTCGAGGCGGAGGCCATGCTGGGTTTTTGATGAAGGCGGTCGACGGAGGGCGATCGATCGCCGAACAATCATCCCAGGACAAGGGATGGTTGACAGCCCAGGAGCATGTTATCTCGGGTGAACTAAATGCTATGCTCGCTCAGGTTTTAGAGAGCAACGGGGAGAGGAGGCTCTACCGAGCAGGAGACAATCCCGGGACAGTTATCGTATTGGTCGACACAGGTTATAACTACGAGGGATTCATGCCTGGTCTGTGGATCGATGCAGTAAGAGCGCTGCTACCAGGTCTACCGTACTTCGAAAAGGAGATACAAGCAGGTACGGCAGGCTCAGCTACGATCATTCGGGGTTTTCTGGAGTTGCCAGGAATCTTTGGTTCGAGTGCAGAACCCATGCGAGTGGCGGATGCACTTCGGTCAAACGCAGCACTCTATGGAGAGCTGGCACAGAAAAAGCACAAAGCGGACGGCCCAGTCAATCGAGAGCAGGTTCCTCTCAACAACAGGAGGGACAGTCGCTTCTTCGAAAGACGAGTCACAGGCGAGGTAATTTTCGCCGACTACGACAACCCTCGGAGAAATTCCTTTGATTATAAGACCTACGGCTACCTGGAGGACGCGTCGATATGTCAACGTATCCGCGAAGCTCTGACCAGAGGGGACAGTGTGGAGAAGATTTGTCGCACGGTCCTCAGAGGATATCGGGATCCGATGGCCATCAAGGAGCTGGACTGGGGTCCTGCGGAGAACAGTGCATCGAGGAAACAGTTGCAGGTGCGTCTCGGAGTCGAAGCGTGTGTGCTGGAGGTCAAATTGGATGAGGAGTCTGGAGCAGCGTATCCGGTCAAAATCCAGCAGGAGAAGGAATCTGGAGAGCACGCAGAACTCGAGGATGCGAACGCAGAGTTGGAGACAGGAGGTGGAGATGTAACGGATGCCGAGGAGGACGAGAACCAGGAGGACTCCGGAAAGGAAGAGGAGATGGCGGAGCCTGGCGATTCACTGCAATCGGCTGGAGAAGAAGAAAGCCTACCGGCTCCGGAGGCGAAGCCGGTACCCTACGACGCTCGAAGCCCGGGAGAACAGCTGAGGATCATCTCCGAGTTCAACCTGCCATCGGTCGATACCCGATTTGCTACTGGAGTAAATGCTCGGAGTAACTCCATCGATGATCGAGTGTGGTACATTCTGCGGCGAGTGGAGGTTGGCACGAGCAAGGTTGTGGCGTGTGAAGACGAAGTCGGGGTCATGGTAGTTATGGACATCGACCGAGGAGTAACGCTGAAGGAGATCACACTTCCGTTAAGGTCGCACGATGCACGGCGCAAGCTGGACGAGCCCTACAATCTGTGCACGGATCTGTATCGATATCTTCGGCCCAGTGAAGTGACGGAAGGGGAGTTGCTGACCACCGCGGTGAAATTCAAGGATCTCATTCCTCATCAAGTAGAAACTGGCGACACGGGGCACAACAAGTCGACGGCATGGCCGGCTCACCTTCGAGGGCAGGAGCCACGATCGGATCAGGACCTCATGCGCGGCAGGGTGTATACGATCAAGGAAGGCGAGGGGTTTCCCGCGGCTCTGCGCACCAACGTGAACCACGTGATCAAGCGAGTGCAGGAGATATTTCCCGAACTGGGTCACTGCCTGATCCCCTACAAGGACCGTCTGGCGCAGATGAGCGGAATGCATGACCAACTCGGTAAGACTATTCTAAAGCAGGCAGGATTCATCAACGCATGCAAGAGAATAGACGCTCTGCTGAATCATCATCAAAAACTGTTTATCACCTGTGCGACCGGAATACGTGACAGTGTTGCGGTTGCAGAGGCCTACGGATGCAAGAGGAAAACCGGGTTTCGAAACAGAGTCAGGCATCTGAGTCTGGAGAAGGAGCTGAAACAGAGGGGAGCACGTCTTGCAGCGAACGGAGATATTGTTCTGATTGAACCCACAAACACCAGCGATGAACACAAGTATCTCCTCAGTCTTCTGACTCACGTGAGGTCTCCCGACGTTGCCTACACGCAGGCCGAGAAGGACCTCTATCTACAACTTCGGAATCAAGCAGTCTGCAGGCTCTGGGGATCATCTGAACAGTTTATACGTGCAGCTCGAAATCGGTTGCGTCACATCAAACCCGAGGTTCTGGAAAGAGTTCTCGCAGCAGTGACCAAGGACCCTACCTGGAGTCTGAGGTGGGGACTCAAGCCATATGGTAAGTATCTCAGCGGATCATACATTGGTCTTCAGGTGGGCATGGTATGCCTTCTTGACTGTTTCTATGAACCCAAGCATCCCGTGATAGGTCAAGTGCAGTATGTGAAACTAATCTGCGTGGAACTGACGGGGAGGAGATGTGCGGCGCTCACGATTGCGCGAAGAGTGCGTTCGGAGGACGGGAAAGACAAGATTCTCGAGGCTGAGGGTCCAGAGGATGCCGTAATTCCGATTGGAGCACCGAGAGTCACGCCCCAGGACATTCTATTAGCAGCTGAGGATCTGATGGGAAAGTACGAAGTCGGAGGGAGACCTATGCACGAACAAATTCCCGGACTGTGGCACAAGACCGATGGAGGAGGATCAACAGAGAAGCCGAAATCTAAATCTCGAAAGAACAAGAAGTTTCGAGCGGCAAAGGCACTCCCCCCCGCAGACCTGGAGCAAGAAAGCCAGAGAACCCCAGAGGAGGAGCAAGGAGAAAAGAAAGCTGCTGAGGCCAGAGGGCCCTATGGAGTAGGAGTAGTGCGAGCACTGATCTTCTTCAAATGTATGAGAGTTCTCGCGCGACAGGTGATAGTTGACGGCGGGAGTGAGTTCGTCAACGGTCTTCTTGTGTTTGCTCTACAGATGCTTGGCCGGGATCTCTACATTGCAAGACGACGCAGTCGGAAAAACGTCGCCCTAGCCGAGACGCGTATCAGGCTGCGCCGCATTCTGCGAGCCAAGACGCGCGGGAATGCCTTTCTCAACAGCCTTGACGAGAACACGCTGGACATGGTGATCTCTGAAGCCCACGACGGTATCCCTACCAAGGCACTGGACGGGAAGACGCCCGAGATGGTCACAGGTCGCTGGGATCCGGAGCCAGGGCCACTTGACGAACAGTTACCATACGATCTGGAGCTGAAGATGGCGCGGTATGCAGGGGCACGGGCAAGAACGGAGATGACCAAGGAGCTCTGGGCATTGGCAGCGGACAAGCAGTGGGCATTCGAGCTCGAGCGGATCAAGCGCATGGCCCTGATGGAGATGCAACCTTTCCGGTTCACCGAGCAGCAGGAGGTTGAGGTCATCAACGAGAAGATCGGTGCGGACGTGACGCAAAAGGGGAGGTATTTGCGACATCACGGTACGAAGATCGTAGTTCAGTTCGACGGAAAGCACACAGAGTCGGAATGTAACATAGATCAGGTTCGTCCTGTGGTTAGTCAACACGATCTACTGGATATAGGAGCAATTTTGCAAGTCAGAACTGCAGAAGAACTTGATCGAAAGAAGGAGGAGCTCGATCAGCTGCTGGAGGAAAAACTGGAGTTTTCGGACGAGGGGACGCGCTATGTGAGGGCAAGGTGTCGTCTGTGTGGGAGAGCGCGTTTTCTTCATCCGAAGCATGCAGACTATGGACCGACCGGGGACAAGAAGGATGCGTTCGTGTGTCATCAGACGGACGTCGTCTGTATGACGCTGGGCGATCCTGAGTGCCTGCTGCATGGCATTCCGATCTATCCTCGAGTGATCCAGAGCGACACACATCCCGAGAGGGCCAGGGAGCTGATGCTGGAAGAGTACCAGGCCAAGGCCGAGAAGAAGAATCGAAAAGTGGCGCTGGCTCGAGCACAGGCGGGGCGAGCGGCTCCGCAGGCGAAGGCCGGCACGTCACGTCAGGCAGTCAGCGAAGAAGAGCTGAGGCTGAACGAGGAGCACGATCTGGGAGAGGACGAGCTGGGATCGATTCCAGGAGCGGCTGAGGAGAAACTGGATGCCTTCCTGTGCGCGCTGAACGATGATGACTCGAGGACTCTGGCGTATAACCTGGATCTTCCCGGGGAGGTCGAGCTGATGGTGCAAGCGATGAAGGCAGATCAAGTCGAAGGAGCTGTGCAG
>PVBE011186814.1_pt1 | contig 18377 bp, 18 predicted proteins | sample 1631181 | NCBI WGS metagenome assembly PVBE01 (sample SAMN08397723, study PRJNA350692) | Marine metagenome, whole genome shotgun sequencing project. | isolation source: water | place: Pacific Ocean | collected 2012-04
AATGCTTTTAAAAAGTGTGGCCTTGATGTTCTTTCACTTGAAATAGAATCATTAGCACTAACCCGTGCTCTTGCTGGTGGTGATCTTTCGAAACCATTGTTACTTCTTGATTTTGGTCACTCTCGCAGCACTCTTACAGTAATAGATAAAAATTCTATACAACTCTCTTTAAGTATTCCCTTAACTGGTGATCACATAAACCAAACGATTGCCGAAAAATTGAAAATAAAAGTAGAACAAGCGGAAAAAGCCAAAATCACATGCGGCCTTGTTAAAGACAAGTGTAAAGGTGCGCTTCCTATAGTGTTAAATTCTGCTATGGATGAGCTAGCATTTAAAATTGAGGATGCAATAACATTTTATCAATCTGAAAATAAAAACGCGAGTCACTTTTCACAAATAATTATTACAGGCGGAGGCGCAAATTTTCTAAATATAGAAAATGTACTCAAGGAAAAAACAAAAAGAGAAATTATACAAGGCACATCTACACTCAAGATTAATATTGAACCTGTCCAAAAAGAACTTTCCACACATAATGATACCCTACATTTTCTTACTCTTGCTTGTGGACTTGCCCTTAAAGATGAAAAAGATAATCTATGATATCTCTTAATTTAATACCAGAAAAAGCAAAACAAGAACTTCTTCAGAAACATCATTATGAATTACTTTCAACTACCTCATTACTATTGTTTATTATAATTACCCTACTTACCATACCTTTACTTGTTGGAAATATAATTCTAGAAAACAAATTTATATCAACCGTCGATCAGATTACACAGGTAACACTTCAACCTCATACAGATAATTTCGATATAACAGAAATTAATACTAAAATGAAAAAAATTCTTGATTTTCAAAAAGATTACATACCGTGGTCCAGACTACTTGTTTCCCTTTCAAGCCATGCACCTGAAGGTGTAGTGTTTAAGAGCCTTCAAGCTTCCCACCAAGAAAAATCAATGCTCACTATAACTGGAAGGGCTGCTAAGCGTGATAATTTTATTTTGCTAAAAAATAACCTAGATAGTGATGAATTGTTCACGAGCGTAAGTTCGCCTATTGGAAATTTACTAGAACAAGAAAATATTGATTTTACCCTACATTTAAATCTTAACCTTGAGATGTTATGATAGCCTATAAGAAAAAATCATTAATAAAAACTTTTTTTTCAATAGTCCTTATAGTTTCTACAATGTTTTATATTACAATTCCAGCATTTAAAAATGTTAAAGAAAAAAATTCACAAATCTCTGATCAACTTTTTACTGCAGACCAATTACTTCAAAAGGGGCAAACGGTTAATAAACTTGGTGAAGATATTGAACGAATAAAACCTTTTTTAGATAAGTTAGATTCTGTTTTTATCAAGCCTGACGAAGAACTAGATTTTATTATATCACTTGAGGAACTAGGTGAATTAAAAGGTGTAGAATCTCATCTAAGTATAAATGACATACCTGATGAAAATGGTATTATAGACGTACCTATTGCACTTTCAGCAAATGGTGCATTTGAAAATACCTTAAATTATCTTATTGCTCTCCAGCAGTTAAACTTTTATATTAATATTAAATCAATCTCTATTAGTTCTCCTGCTAGTAATTCACTTGAGACGTCTCTTAGAGGATTTACATACTGGAACAACTAATTATGAAAATTGGCACAAAACATCTTTCTCCTGTGGTTATAACAAAATTTAAACGTTTATTTAAAAGGCTGTTTTCTGTTTCAACTGTGATTCAGTACATTCTTATTATATTTTTTATTTCTGGTATAAGTTTTGTTTCTTTTTTTCTATACAACAATGTTTACCTTAGTTTAGAAGCTGCAGATAAGCTTAATAAAATAAAGCAAAATATTTCTGATACATCTTTAAATATTGAACTTTTTGATGAGGTATCTTCTAATTTAAATGAGAAACTTAGTACTGATGAAACAAATGTACATAATCTTAATAACCCCTTTGAAGTGCTTGAAGAAGAAGTTGAGCCTATACCTAAAAATCTATCTGAATAAAGCTTCTCAATAATTTATTCATAGGGATATTATTTTATTAATATCTGGTATTTCTTCTCTTACTGCTTCCTCTATTCCATACTTAAGTGTAATTTCTAGCATGGCACAATTTGCACATGCACCAAGAAACTTAATTAAGATATTTTTGTTTTTTTCATCCACTTCTACTAATTCAATATCACCGCCATCAGCCTGAATAAATGGACGTATTTTTTCAAGTGCTTTTTTTACTTTTTCTTCAAAAGTATCTTTTTTTATCTTGTCTTCCATAGTCATAGTACTAAATGATAACATCTATTAATTAATTACTAAATACTTGACATATTCTTATAACTATCATATAATCCTGTCACTTACTTCTTTAAACAATTATATATGGCGCATAAGAAGGCGGGTGGATCAACAGGTTTAGGACGAGACTCGATGTCAAAGAGACTCGGAGTAAAACTCTTTTCTGGGCAATCTGCACGTGGCGGAAACATAATTGTCCGACAGCGTGGAACTCACTTTATGCCAGGGGAAAATGTAGCAATTGGAAAAGACGCTACCATTTTTGCAAAAAAATCAGGTATCGTACACTTCAAAACGTTGCAAAAGAAAAACTGGCACGGTAAAAAAATAAAGAAAAAGATTGTCTCAATCCTTCCACAAAAATAAAAATAATCCTGACTTACGCTAGGGTTATTTTTTTAATCTCTTTTTTGAAGCGTTAACAAAACCTAAAAAAAGAGGATGTGGGCGCAATGGTCTAGAAATATATTCTGGATGAAACTGTGTGCCAATAAAAAATGGGTGGTCTTTAATTTCTATAGATTCCACTAATGTGTCGTCGGGGGAAGTTCCTGCTATAACCAGCCCTGCTTTTTCTAAACGGGCACGGTATGAAGGATTCACTTCGTATCTATGCCTATGTCGTTCGCGAACTGCTCGCTTGTTTCCATACAATTCTGCTGTTAGTGTTCCTTTTTTTAATTTGCATGGATAACCGCCCAACCTAATAGTTCCTCCATAGTTTTTCTCATCAACATTTTTCTTTTGCTCTGGCATAATAAAAATTACAGGGTTTTTTGTAGAAGGTTTTATCTCAAGGCTATTTGCACCTTTTATTTTTGCAACATTTCTTGCAAATTCAATAACTGCCATTTGCATACCGTAGCATAGACCAAGGTAAGGTATTTTTTTTACCCTCGCGTATTTAATTGCAGCAATCTTTTCTTCTGAGCCCCTAGCTCCCCATCCTTGAGGTATTATTACACCATGCACACTACTTAATGCTTTTTTCATTTGCTCTTTTCCATTTGTACTTATCCAATCTATTTCTACCTTAACGCCCTCACTCCATGATGCGTGTTTTAATGCCTCTATAACCGAAATATAAGAGTCTGCTAGCGTATAACTTCCTGAGTCTATATATTTTGCCACAATTCCAATTCGAATGGTTTTTGCACCATTTTTAGTGTGTCTTACTAATTTTTTCCATTCTTTCCACTCTGCTTTTCTCTCTCTTAATCCTAGTTTTTTTAATATATTTGAATCTAGTTTTTCTTTTACAAATTGAAGTGGCACCTCATAAATAGAATTGCAGTCTGGTGCACTAATTACGTCCTGTGGATGGACATTACAAAATGTAGATAATTTTTTCTTTCTAGGTGTATCTATTTCATCAGAAGATCTTGCTATTATAAAGTCTGGTTGTATTCCTGCCGAGTTTAATGAACGTGCGGCATATTGCGTTGGCTTTGTTTTCATTTCCCCCAAGTTTCTAGGAACAGGAAGATAGCTTACAAGTATAAAAAGTACGTCGTTTGGATTTTTTAAATGCATCATACGTGCTGCTTCTAAAAAAAGTACATTTTGGTACTCGCCTATTGTTCCTCCAATTTCTATTAATGTAATATCTGCCTTTGCCTTACGTGATGCTTTTGTGATTCTTTTTATTATCTCTTCTGGGATGTGAGGTACCACCTCTACACATTTACCATCAAATTCCAAATTCCTTTCTCGCTGTATCACAGATTGGTATACCCTGCCTGTGGTCATATAATTTGTACGAGTTATATCAACATTTAAAAAGCGCTCGTAATTTCCAATGTCTTGATCTGTCTCATCACCATCATCAGTTACAAATACCTCACCATGTTCAACAGGATTCATGGTCCCTGCATCCACATTAATGTATGGGTCAATCTTTACGGCAGTCACTTTGTATTTTCGTTCTTGTAAAATTTTTCCGATTGAAGCTGCGGCAATTCCTTTTCCTACACCAGACATTACACCACCAACCACAAAAATGTATTTAGCCATAGTTTATTTTAATGAAACAGTAATATTTGAACTAATGTTATTTGGAAACCTTACCTCCACTCTATGCACACCTGTTTTTTTTATTGGAAGTCCTGAAAATGAAGTTTGTTTAGGTAAGTCAATTCCTTTCTTTTTCAGCTCTTCAATTATATCATGTTCTTTAAACGAAGCAAAAAGCACTCCCGTATCATTAGTTTTTGGATTGAAAGTTAATGTGGTTTTGTTAAGTTTAAATGAGAGAGCTTCTATGTCTTTTCTTGAACTTTCTTGAACTCTTTCTCCTTTTTTTATTTTTTTTTGAATGCTATCTTCTTCATCGCTTGAGTAGATAACTGCTAATTTGTTTGGGAAGAGAAAGTTTCTGGCGTATCCGTCTGATACTGCTTTTGTGTCCCCAATGTTTCCAATATTTTTTATATTTTTTAATAATAAAACTTTCATATTTTTCTAAAACAATGCGCGAGCCGCTTCAAGTTGAGGGTCAAGCTCATTTATATAATCTTCCTCAGTAAATTCAACTATTACATCTGGGGTTACTCCATCCTCATCTATAGAATTTCCATTTGGTGTAAGCCATTCTGAAACAGTGTATTTAATAGCAGAACCTCCTCTAAGGTCTTCTAGGACCTGAACTGTACCTTTACCGAATGACTGCTCCCCTACGATTGTAGCAAATTCATGGTCCTTTAGGGCGCCAGCAACAATTTCTGAAGCAGAGGCGCTTCCTCCGTTTATTAAAACTACTGTTTTAATGTCTGCAAGTATTGGGTCGCTTCCCGCCACGTATGTCTCCTCAATAGTTCCTGAGCCCCTTTCTTTAACCACTACCATGTCCCCAGTCCAATAGCCTGCTACTTTTACCGAAGAGTCTAAAAATCCACCTGGATTATTTCTTAAGTCAAGTATAATGCCGGCAGGATTTACTGTAAGAGCTTTAAGTGCTGCTTCTCTGAATAATGATACCGTGTCAGTATTAAAGTTATTTATAGATATCAAAAAGGTATTAGACTCTTCGTCATACTCTGCTTCTACACTTTTTACGTGTATCTCATCCCTTGTAACTTCAATGTCTTTTAGATTTTCATCATTTTGTGAAATTACCGTTAATACTACCTTTGTTCCTTTTTCGCCACGTATATGCCTAACAGCTTCGTCTATGCTCATTGATAATGTATCCATACCATCAATTGCAAAAATTACGTCCCCTGCTTTTAATCCCGCCTTTTCTGCAGGTGTTTCCGGTAGTGGCGCTACTATAATTAACAATCCATCACGAGTTCCTATTTCAGTTCCAATGCCTTGAAAATTGCCTGATAATTCATCCGAGAATTCGCCTGCACTCTCTGGGGATAAAAATACCGAGTACGGATCTCCCAGGCCTTGTACAAGGCCTTCCATTGCTCCATAAAACAAATCTAAATCGTTAACTGGTTGTTTGTAGTATCCTTTTTTTGCAATATCCCAGACTTCCCAAAATAATGAAAAATCCACATCTTCATAGTTTCTATGCCTTGTGTCTGCCTCATCAATGGTAAGTGTGCCCTCTTTTGGAATTTTAGGTGCTGTAAAACTTCCAACAAGATAACCGACAAGCGCACTAACCAAAATAATTCCAACTAGTGGAACTCCTTTAAAAATTGGGTGTACGTCCTTTAATCTTTCAAACATATAGTGGACATTATACCAGAAGTCTTGCAAAAGTAGTATACTTTTTACCCTTTATTTTTTACTTCCTACCTGATACAGTATACGGATGAAGAATACTTTTGTTATAAAGGGTGGGAAAAAATTAGATGGTTCTATAGATGTGCAAGGCTCAAAAAATGCAACCCTTGCATTAATAGCTGCGGCACTTGTAACTGAAAAGACGTGTAAATTAATAAATGTTCCAGATATAGAAGATGTAAATAAAATGTTAACAGTTATTAAAAGCTTGGGAGTAATCGTTAAACAAGAAAAAAATCATGAAATTGAAATTACTGCTGAAGCGATAACTACTAAAAACATTGATTATACCACCATAAGTGAAATACGGGCCTCTATTCAAATTATGGGTGCGCTTGCTTCCCGTATAGAAACATTTAGCATTGTTGCTCCTGGTGGATGTAAGATTGGCTCTAGGTCTCTTGATGCTCACTTAAATGCGCTTTCAACAATAGGATGTGAAATAAAGACTGATGGTGATGAGTTTACAATATCGGCACCAAAAACTTTGCCAGATTCTATAGTACTTACTGAAATATCTCCAACAGCTACGGTAAATGCATTACTTGCATCTGCACGCTCAAACAAAAGCATGACCATCTACGCTGCTGCGCAAGAATATCCTGTTCAAGAGGTATGCTGGTTTTTAGAATCTCTTGGAATCACTATTGAGGGAATTGGCACTCACACACTTAAAATAAAAGGGTCTTTAAAACCAACAGGTTCCACATACACCGTAATGCCTGACCCTATAGAAGCTGGAACCCTAATTTGTCTTGCAGGAGCCACTCGCTCTTCTATATTTATAAAAAACTGTCCAATAGATTTTTTGAGAATGGAACTAACACTATTAAACACTATTGGTGTTAAATTTAAATATACTAGCATCCGCCAAGATGAAAACAATCATTACTTGCTAAGTGATATTAAAATAATACCTAGCACAAAACTAAATGCAGTAAAAAAAATCCACAATATGCCAGCCCCTGGTATTAACCCTGACCTTCTGCCACCGCTTTCAGTACTAATGACTCAAGCGCATGGCACGACACTAATACATGATTGGATGTATGACGGACGATTTGCTTATATAAAAGAGCTTCAAAAAATGGGGGCATCGACTCATATATTAAATCCTCACCAAGCTCTTGTTATTGGGCCCACTCCACTCTATGGAAAAGATATTACTAGTTTTGACCTCCGCGCAGGAGCAACTCTTATTATTGCAGCTCTTATCGCAGATGGAACTTCGGTCATTGATAATATCTATCAAGTTGATAGAGGTTATGAAAATATTGATAAACGATTAACAAAACTTGGCGCTGATATTAAACGTAAATAGATGACACTATTTAAGAGAAGATTTCTTGCACTTCTTTTTTTTGTAATCTTTTTTTTAAGTATACCTCCTCTTATTCTAGTAACGAGTGGCGTATTTTATAATATAACAAAAAAAAGTTTTGAAAAAACGGGGCTTCTTGTTGTTTCCTCTATTCCTGAGGGGGCTACAGTAAACTTTAATAACGAGCCGCCCAAACGTGGAATTGATATGTTTATTCCATGGGAAACAGGAGAAATAATTCTAACGCCTGAACGTGTAACATATCTTTTTCCTGGAGTCTACACCCTAAAAATTGAAAAAGAAAACTTTTTACCTTTTGAACGTACAATTGAAATTCAAAGTGGCAAAACAACCTTTGTTGAAGATATTTTGCTGCTCCCTTCTGCACCTCCTGTACAAATTGTAGAAGCTTCATTTTTAGCTCTCTCGCCAGATGGCACTACTTTTGTCACTATTGATACCACGGGGACTCTATTTATTATTGACTCTGAGACTGACATAACATTATATAGCGCAACTGGAATAAAAATCCCAGAAAAAATCCACTTCTTAGAGGATACTCACGTGCTTCTCCGCTATATGAAAGGATCTATTTTGATAGATATTACATCTCAAAACCAAATCGCCCTTGCATCGCTTAATGCAGATTCTGAATTTCATATAGACTCTAAAAATCCAGATATATTCTACTGGGAAAATAACAACTCATTAAATTCATACAGAACTAAAATTATAGAAGCACCTCTTTCAACACTCCGTTCAGATTTTTCTAGTACAAGCTTTCATGTATACGATAACGAGGTGTGGTGGATTTTTAACTCTAATTTAATTAAAGGTTCTGAGAAAATCAACAAACCAAGCAATCTAATTTTAAATAAAGTTGTGGGATTTTCTAAAAACTTTGTTTTTGTAAAAACTGCAAAGAGCACTTTATACGCATTACATACTGGTTCCCTTGTATGGTTTCCTATTGAAGGTGATAGTGGAAATGATGTAAATGAATTACTGCATGAAGAAGGTTCTACTATCTATTTTAGAGGGGATTTTGCAATTGGTAGCATAGATACTAATACTTTAGAATCTTCACTTATTAATCGCTTTGGTGAGCAGACAGTATCATTTGATACCATATCATTATTGCAAGACAAAAAAATATATATAATAACTACAGACTCTTCCGTAAAAATACTTGATGTGTTTTCTTCCGAACAAATTCTTTCTGATATTTACAATGCTGATTCTGTTATAAGTACCGCTTATAACGAAAAAGATAAAACCCTACTCATTGTATCGCGTGAGGATGAAAAATCTCTTCTATTAGAATATAGAATTAATACTGAGTAGCTAAGAACTAAAATACTTTTTTACAAGCATATTTGCGCGCAAAAGTTCTTCATGTGATGTCCCTGCGTCAATCCATATATCATCCATAATCTCACAGGTTATGGCATTTTTTTTCAAATAAATATTGTTTAAATCAGTGATTTCAAATTCACCCCTATCTGAAGGTGTTAGTGTTTTTACATAAGTAAATACATTGCTGTCATACATATAAATTCCTGCCATAATGAAATTTGATTTCGGTTTTTTTGGCTTTTCTTCTATGGAAAGAACTTTATTACCCTCTAGCTCTACAACCCCATAATGCTCTGGTGTTTCATTCTTTACAGCAAATACCTTTGCGCCTTTATTTTCTTTTTCAAAATCTTTTACAACACTAGATAAATCGTATTTGAATATATTATCTCCAAGTATCACTAATAAATTATCGTCATCATCTGCAAAGTCTTTCGCAAGACCAACAGCTGAAGCCAGACCATTTGCTTCTTCTTGAATAGAAAAATTTAATTTTAAGCCAAAATCTTTTCCAGAACCTAATAAATTTAAAAAACTTCCCGCATGGTTTGGGCTGGTAATTATTAGTACATCTTTTATTCCAGCACGAGCCATAGACTCAAGCGGATAAAAAATCATGGGTTTGTTATAAATCGGTAGTAAATGCTTATTCGTTACCAGTGTTAATGGTCTCAAACGTGTTGCATTTCCACCTGCTAATATGACACCTTTCATGTTTTTAGTGGTTGGTTTTTAGTAGTTTAGCTTAAATGACCTACTGTCCGATTATAAATAATGTTTCATTAAAACCGTTTGTTGTACCTGGACAAACTGGCAGTAACCCGCCCCATCACACCAAGATTGTCCAATCCTGCCTGGGCTTGAACTATCTGTAAAAAAAGGCCAGCATTTAAATTCGCAAGTATTCTCATTATTTTCATCTTCTAAAGATGCTAAAAGCTGGTAATGCTGATTATTCTGGCCATCAGCAGAAAACGAATTATATGAATAGGTATGATTATTTGCCGCAGTGTATGGATTGTTGTCGCCAGCTTCTTGAGTAGGGTCAAATGGCAAGGACCCAATGAATCCTCCAGCTACTAAATCTGGTAGCCATCCACCAGGATCGCACCCTCCATTATCTGAGCTGTTACAACCTCCGTAATTATCCTGATGTGGGTACTGCTGATTTTCGTCATAGTAGAGCTCTAATGCTTTACTTAGCTGTCGTAAGTCTGAGATACGTTTTACATCCCTAGCTTTCGTCCGTGCGTTATCAAGCGCTGCAACTGCAAGTGTAGATAATAACCCTATAATAGCAATAACGACTAGAAGCTCAAGCAAAGTAAACCCCTTGTGAAGTAAATGCTTATTTATTCCAGAAGATAAAGATTGAATTCTTTCTGTCATTTCATTTTAATCATATACAATGTATTAATTTTATCAAAAAATAACCAGAGAATCAATTAAAGCCCCTTTACTTTAAAGAATCTACACCTTATTAATCAAGAGATATGTTACCACATAAATTGACATAATTTGAAAAGTATGGTATTATTATAATAGGTCATTCAACCATAGGAGAGGAAACCCATGTTTTCTTACTCCGGTGGAATCTCTCGAATAGTGCCCGTCAACTGGCGGCTTTACCTGCTGTTTGCAGCAGTGTTCACTCTTGTTGTCATTGAGCACAACATGTGAGACTACTCGAGAAATTCCAACTGAGCCCGCCTTCCGAGACGGGCTCAATAATACTAAAATCAATATAGTAAACCACCTCAAAGGTGAGTTTTTTAATATAAAAACCCCTTTACTTTATAAAAACAATCCTCAATCCATTAATTATTTTTCAAAATAGATAGAACTCCAAATCCATGTAACCAAACAACTAATAAAAACAATTATCAAATTAATTTGCGACTGCACAAATCCTGGTTTAATAAATTCTAAAATTAAAAGCAATACAAAAACTGGAAAAGTAATTTGCCAATATGCTTTTATGTATGGCATTAACTTATTCATATAAACTCCTTAAAGAACGTTTCCAAGAGCTCAAGTATGGCTCTGCGCTATCTTCTAGAAAAACATATATTTTATTTACCTCTATTTCGTTAAACTCGGACTCATCTGGATATGCAAGAATAAATCTGAGCTTGTTATTATCATAAAGCGCATGTTCAACATCTATCTCAATTGTTTGTTTCACTAGTGGGTTTAGGTCTTGAGTTTTGTAATTAAACCCCTCTGCAGTTTGTACGCCAATCTGCCATCCAGTAGGGATAACATCCGTTCCAATTACAATACGTGCTTTTTTAAATTTCCTAGGAGCATATACTTTAAAGTACACTGGCTCTTCGTTTATTTTTTGGTTATTACTTTTCACATCTGTTCTTCCTAACGGAAACAAATAAGTAATTTCATATTGGTTTTTTGAAAAGTTTTCTACAATTTCGTTTGCACTAGAACTTATGTCTAATACAAATAATTTAACAATTATACCTGTCCATATTATTGCAACAACCAAATAAGATGTATCTATTTTCATTTTATTATCATCATTGGAGTTACTTCATAAAGTTTTTCGTTTCCATATGTATCTATTAGCGTAAGGCTTAACTTTTCTTTTTTCAGTAAATCTACAGCAAATGTATTATAATTTTTTCCTGATATATTAGTATAAATATATACTGGAGCTGTACTTGCAACTTTAGAAATATTAGAAACATTTATAGAATCTTCCTCAATATGCACCACTCTTCTTTCTGGAAAGAATACCTTGTCTTGTCTATTAGAAACTATTACTGCATCCTCCTCTGTTCTGTTTATTACAAATCTTTTTTTCTCTAAGTTTTCTGCGAGTGTATTTTTTACATTTAATATTGAATCGTTATATTTATAATAAACCATGTTAGTTGTAATTACAGCATAGAAAACAAATAAAAATGCCATGAAACTTATTGTAAGTGTGCGATTAAATCGAAAATAATTTATTAATACATGCACAGCATAAGCAACTAAAGGAATGGCAAAAACAGTGATAGGAAGCCAATATCTTACATATGAAACGCCAATAGTTATTTCTTTAGTTATATTGTCACTTATTTGCCATGAGCCGTAATATATTAAAAGCCAAAGAGAAACCAATCCATAAATTAATGCATATAATTTCTGTCCTTTGGAAACTTTATGAGATCTTTTAAATAATGCAATAACTCCTGCTGCCATTGGTATGCTTATGAACCAAAACATTTTTAGAAAATATGATTGAAACTGTCCAAAAGCAAACTTTATGTTTATTCCTTGAGGAAATATTTTTTGAATAAACCCGAACACATTGCTTTCTGTAGCAATAATGTATCCTGTTTCTAAAGAACTACCGTATAGAATATTTTGAATGATTAAAAGTATCACAGCAGGAATTGCTAGAGTTAATCCAAAAATTATATATGGTTTTGTATTTTGATGTTTTTTATAATAATTAAAACCAATCACTAAAAACGGAATAATAATCCAAGGAAGTGCGGAAAGTCGTGTAATGAGAGCAAGTCCAATGAGTACTGCTGATAATACTAAATAAACAATTTTGTTTTTTTCTGAATAAAGTATTAGTGCTGCAAGAGACCATATCACGAGTGTTAAAAAAAGTACGTTTGGGAAAAACCCAAATGCTGAATAGTACCACCATGATGGTAAGAGGAATAACATTACTGCACTTGTAAATGCTAACCTTTCCCACCATATATATTTAATTAGAAAATAAAACCCCCACACTCCTAGAACTGAGGTAAGTGCGGGTAGAACATATAAAGAGAAATTACTAAAAATAAAAGCAAAACTTCCATATAAAAGTATAAGCCCAAAAAAACTTGCTGGGACCAGTTTTCCGTCTTCAACACGCATACTCCTAGGAGAAACTAATTGACTACTAACTCCAGAGGGTGAGACTTCAGCTTTTAAAGATTGTCCGTCTGCAAGGCGTAATGCAAAATAATGATTTGCTGTTTCGTCTGGTGAATTAAATGTATTATGCTCTACTGTATAAATACTGCTATATAGAGCAAAAAATACTACTGAGAGCATTATAAGCACTGCTCTGTGGTTTTTTAACCCCTGTACTAATAAAGGTTTAGTTTTATAAAAATTAAACATAAGTTGTTCTTTTAGTTTATCATGTTGTTCTTAAAACCACGCCCTACGCTTATATGGTAGCAAAAACCTTTATTCAGTCCAGGGGCAAATCCCTGTACTAATAAAGGTTTGGTTTTTTTAATTAGACCATGATTATAGAGTAATGTTGTTGTATATTGTGTGTTCATATGTAAATGGTATTTTTTACTTTAGCAAAAACCTTTATTCAGTCCAGGGACACACTGTTTATAATACTCAAATACAACAAAACCCCGCATTTATGGCGAGGTTAAACGACGGCCAAAAACAGCCGAGCCCACCAGAACAGTCCTCCCCACGGAATACTTTCCAGTGCCAGCAACTTGCTGGAAACTACCTCTGGCCGTCGTTCATTAATATCCTATTCTTACACTTTCAATTTGTCAATTTTTTTATACACAGATACAAGAAAACCTCGCATTTGTGGCGAGGTTGAACGACGACCAAAAGCAGCACCCTCCATCCGAAGCGGTCAACCCCCCGGAAAACAACTCCGGAATCTGCCACTCGCCAATAGCTACTACCTGTGGCCGTCGTTCAATTAGTATTCTATTCCTAATGCTTCAAGATTGTCAATTTTATTTACCTATAATAACCTGTATAGTGTTCATATGACTAAAAACAGGCAAAAAATTGTAGGAACAATTCTTACTCTACTTATAATCTTCAATTACTTATTTTTTAAAAACTTAATTATAGGTGCCTTTTTTGGCACTCTATATCTTTTATTTTTTAGCTATATTTTAGGATCAAAACTTTTTTCTAAAGAATCTGGTTTATTTAAATTGTTTTGGGGTGGTTTTCTTTTGGATTCACTTTTTATTTTTATTGGAGCAATTACCTATTTTATAAATAATCTAGCATTTCCTAGACCGCTCGTTATTATTTCTATTATTCCTCTTCTATTACTTTTATATAAACCTCAAGATATTTCTTTTAATTTTAATATTGCTAAACCAAATGCAAAAGCGATATTTCTCACTTTTGTATATGCTCTTCTTTCTTTTTTACTTATAAATAAACTTTTTGATTCGGCGACCCTAGAAGCTGTACGTGGTCCATGGAATATAATTTCTCCAAGCTATCTTATGGTATATGCACTCTCAACATTAATTTGGCTTCTAATTCTTTATTTATCAAGAAGTACGTTTCTCTCTATAATAACTTCTATAGTTCATTTCTTTATTACCTCTGGCGTTGCTCTAATTATTTTTCCACTTGGATATGGTTTTGACTCTTTTTTGCATCGTTCGACTGAGCTTTCCATACTAACTGATGGAGTAATTTATCCAAAAACTCTTTATTACATTGGTCAGTATTCTTTACTGATACATCAGCACTATCTTACCCTTATTCCTTTAGAACTTCTTGATAAACTTTTACTTCCAATTGGGTTTTCCTTATTTGTGCCTGCACTATTATATTTAACCTTAAATAAATTCTTTTCAAAACGAACTTCTTTATTTGCTATTCCAATACTTCTCTTAATACCAGTTTCCTCTTTTATCCAAACTACGCCACAAGGACTTTCAAATATTTATGTACTTGTGAGTATTATATGGTTTTTATATATGAAAGCCCATCACACACCAGTTACGATTTCTGTTCAAATATTTTTAGCTATTGTAACATTTGTCATTCACCCCCTTTCAGGAATAGCTCTATTTTTATGGCTAGGCATTCTTATTAGCCATAACCTACTAAAAAATAGTAAGATTATCTTTTTTTCTTCACGCAGAAAATTGATATGGGGACTGTCTGTTCTTTCAAGTACAATATTGTTTCCTGTTGTTTTTTTAATAAGTTCCCTACTTGGATCTCCTCTCACTTCTACAATTAAAAAACCAAACATCCTTGATATTGGTTTTATAAATATTTTTTCTATTGAAACTTTTAACTTTTCTCAACAATTTAATATAATTTACGATTTTATTTACCTTTATCGTTTTAACTGGATTCTTCTTATACTTATATTAGGATTTACTGGTATCTTTTTAAACAAACGTACTAAAAAAATTCCTAATGAATTTATTATTGGATTTGCAGTACTTTTTTTAAATAGTGTTTTTGTGAAACTTTTTATAAATTTTGACAATCTAATTTTTTATGAACGTACAGATTTTTCTTCTCGTTTATTTGGAATCGCACTTCTATTTTTACTACCCTATGTAGCGGTAACTCTCAAAAAGTTTTATAAACTTATAAAAAATTCCAGCTATAGTCTTGCTATATCTCTTATTCTTATAACCTCTGCTCTTACTGCTTCTATGTATGTAAGCTATCCTCGCTATGACAGTTATGAGCTAATACGTACATTTAATACGTCAAAACATGATATAGAAGCGGTTCGCTATATTGAAAAAGACACTGGGGGTGCAGACTATGTAGTTTTAGCAAATCAAGCGGTTGCTGCTGCTGCCGTTCAAGAATTTGGTTTTAAAAAATACTATAACAATCGCTTCTTTTATCCATTACCAACAGGTGGGGAACTTTATCAAAACTTTTTAGCAATAGTTGAAGGCGGCGCTTCTGCTTTAGGCGAGGCAGAAAAAGTCCATACTCTTACTGGTGTTCAAAATGTATATGTAGTACTAAATGATTATTGGTTTAATTCAGAACTTACTGAAACTCGATTACGTGCTGAAAACGAAAATATTTTTGTTATAGGTGATGGTAAAGTAACTATTTTTAAATATATTTTTAAATAAAGTTAAAACCGCGTATTTCTACACGGTTATTTTATCCTCTCCCCCCTCGATGTGAAACACACGGCTCTGACGAGCTGCATGTGCAATCATGAGACCTGTAGTGTTTCTCTACGTGAACACCACACAGCTTTTCATGACATACCCTGCATGCTTCTTGGGGTTTGTTCTGAGTTCCCAAACGTACGCATTCAATGCATGTTTCTTTCAAGATATTTCCCCCTGATAGTTCTTATTAAAGACAAACTTATTTTCTTTAAATTGTCAAGATGTTTATTTAAAAATATTTTGAAAACTTAACCTATCTTTATTATCAATTAACATTCCTGTTTCGCCATTTATTACAATTTCTGGTATACCACCTATTTTGTGTGCAATAACTGGAAGATTATTTTTGTATGCTTCAATAATAACCTGTGGTCTATTTTCAAAACATAGGGATGGGACTACAAGAATGTCCGCATTTTTATAATAATCGTTTAGCTCTGTTTTTGATTTTTGTCCAGTGTATTTAATATTTGTGACGCCTTCAATTTCTTTTTTTAACTTTTCCTCTCTTTCTCCTGAGCCTACTATTAAAAGGTGTAAATTTTTCGGTAATTTTTTCACATCTTCTATTAATCTAAATACTCCTTTTTGTTCTTCAATTTTTCCAACGTATAATAATGAAATTTCTTTTTTTCCTTTTACTTTTATTACAAACCTGTTTAAGTTTTTTAATATTTCTGCTTTATCAAAGGTAGAGATACTAAATGGAAGCACTGACATTTTACTATCTTTAAAAAACTTTTGAGATGTGTAATATGTCAAGAGCCACTCTGATAAACTTATAACTTCATCAGGAGATCCCATTAATCCTCTAATAATACGAGTATATATTTTTTGCAAGATTCCGTTTGTGTGCCACATCTTTATATCTGCGTAAAGTACTCCTGATGGTACGGCCAGCTGCACATCATGAATGTATTGAATATATTTTATTCCGTGTACTCTTATTAGGTCTGGGGTTAAATATCCAATACCCTTTAAGTTGTGGCAAATTATCATATTTGGTCTTTCTCTAAGTATGATTTTTTTTAATTGTAGATACGTACCTATATTCCAGACATCTATAATTGTCCAAAGTGAACGCGTAAGAATGTTATGCTTTGATGCGTCTAAAAGATTGTAAATGTTTCTTGGTTTAAAACGTACAATTTTATAATTTTGATAAAATTCTCTTTTATTTTTCTTAGAACCAGCAACTACTACTACATCATGACCTTCTTTTACCAATGATACGGCTTGATTTTCTACAAATCTTTCTGCTCCTCCAGTTCCTTCTGGTGGAAACATATTGTTAATTATAATAATTTTCATAACACCTCTTCTAACTTTGTTGTTACTGCTTTCCAGTCAAATTGTTTGGCATGCAACTGAACCGTATCGTGCGTGGCTCTGAGTTCAGTTACATGTTCGTAAGTATAAAATAATTTTTTTGCAAGTTCTTGTTCATTGTTAGGGCTTACTAAAAATCCTGCATTTTCTGGAACAACGTCTCTAACGCCTGGAAGTCTTGTCGCTAGAACAGGAGTGCCCGCTGCCATAGATTCAATAAGTACAAGGCCAAATGCTTCACTTGAGTCTATTGAAGGTAGTATTGTAATGTCTGCAAGTTGATAATACTGAGGCAGCTCTTCATCTGACACTCTTCCAACAAAGTGTACCAGTGTGTCTATCTCAAGAGAACGTGCTTTTTCGTGATAATGCGATAGCATATCTCCGGCTCCAACAATAACAAGATGGAATGGTTTACTCATATTTCTTGAAATGATACTTATTGCTTCAAATAGTACATCTAATCCTTTAAAATAATGTGCCTGATCTAAGCACCCTACAAATAATGCTACGAAAGAACGTTGTTCAATGCCTAATTTTTGTCTTAGTAGTGCAGTATTTCTTGGAAATGCAAAATGTGTATACTGCACGCCATTTGGAACAATTGTGACTTTATCTTGATATTTTTCAGAAAGATCATAGACATGTGAATACTTCCGGTAATCTTCACTTGTAAATATAATTGCATCAGCACGTTTAAAATATGATTTGTATAATAATATTTTGTATACTTTAAAAATATATCGTGTTATCCCAGTGCCAACTGTATCAAAATGGTATTGCAGTATAAGTTTGGTTTTTGGAAATAATATTTTTTTAAGGAGTACTACTTCTGCTCCACCATAGAAAGGGAAGTGAAGATGAATTGTGCTAGTGCTGAGTAAATGGAAAAAAAGTTGTGGTACAAAGCCTGCATTTCCATACTTTAGTAATGGGCGTAAATATTTTACAGTAAATGGAATATTTTCATCTTCACGAAATTTCCAGTATTTAGGAGTAAACACCCTAACTTTATAATCTCGCTCACTTAGTATATGACTAAAATTACAAGCAACATTACCCATTCCACCTTTGTAAGGAGGAAACGTTGCTGTTACTACTGCTATTTTTTTAGACATTTATATAAATCTTTTAACCAACTTCCAGTATACCCTCCAAACTGGGTTTGCGATATATCTTGAGAAATTAGTATCGTTGTCTTGAAAATAAACGCCATCGCTTAAAAACGGTATTAATCTACTGTCAGATACTCTTCTTATTGATGCCACCATCTTCCTTTCAGAAATTATCTTTTTCCAAGTTGATAGTTTAAAAAAATATGCCCATACATGAAGTCTGTCTCGAGTGGTGTGTGCAAAAAAACTTGCAGCAAATAAAGCTATTTCAGTCACCACGTATATAGGCATAATAATTAATAA
>PVBE010791950.1_pt1 | contig 18373 bp, 16 predicted proteins | sample 1631181 | NCBI WGS metagenome assembly PVBE01 (sample SAMN08397723, study PRJNA350692) | Marine metagenome, whole genome shotgun sequencing project. | isolation source: water | place: Pacific Ocean | collected 2012-04
CCGCGACCGAGACCAGTTCGTCGGACTTGCGGCGGCGCTCGCGTGCGCGGTTCTTCTCGGCAGCGCGGTGGCCGTGTCGCGGTTTGCCTATGACGGCGGCGCGAGCGGCGTCGTCGTCGCCGTGAGTCGTTGCGCGATGACGATCGTGATACTTGGGATCGGTATCCGGCTCACCGGGCGCGGATTGGGTCTACCGCAGGGATTGTTAGCGCTGTCGATCGTCAACGGGGTCCTCATGGGCGCCATGACTTATGGCAACATCGGCGCGATCGAATTCATCCCGGTCGGCCTCGCTTCGTTATTGTTCTTTTCGTTTCCGGTCATGATCGCGGTGCTGGTCATGCTGTTTCGCATCGAGCACGTGAGCGTGCCGAAGCTGTTCGCGGTCGCGCTGGCTTTTATCGGCGTCGCTGTCATGCTCGGCGTCTCGGTCGGCAGCGTCGACGGGCGCGGAACCAGCCTGTCGTTGATGGGCGCGATGGCGACGGCGGTGAACGCGATCCTCGTCGCTTACTATTTCCGCACGACCAACGTATTCGTGATGACGTTCCACTTCAGCATCTGGGCGTTGGTGTTTCTTGTGGTCCTGGGCATCACGGTTGCCGAGGTGCGGCTGCCGGTCACGGCCGGCGGCTGGTCCGGGATCGCCGGCGTCGCCGTCCTTCAGGGGATCGGCGCACCTGTGTACTTCTACGCCATCGCTCGGATCGGCGCGCTGAAAACGGGCATGGTGACGAACATCCAACCCCCGGTCTCGATCTTCGAGGCCTGGGTGCTGTTCGATGAGGTGCTCGGGGCTCTACAGGCTCTCGGCGGTGCGCTGGTCCTGGTTGCGATCGGTTTCATGCAATGGGTCGATCTGCGAGCCCGCCGCGGGGGTGCTGCGGCCGACTGACCGCTCCGTGCAGTTTCGGGATTGTATTGCGTTGGCAAGCGCTGGCACGGAAACGCCCTATTGCGCCATGGTTTGACGTAGAATGGCGAGCTTCTATACAGCGAACAAAACAAGGAACAAAGGTTTGCCCATGACTCACTCGGTAACGTATACCAAAGACGGCGACATCGGCATTATCACCGTCAATAACCCGCCCGTTAACGCTCTGTCGCAGCACGTTCGTCAAGGCCTGTATGAAAGTTTCGCCACGGCCAAGAGCGACGAAACGGCGGCAACAATCCTGATTTGCGATGGCCGCACGTTCATCGCGGGCGCCGACATTTCGGAATTCGGCAAGCCGATGGAGCCGCCCCATTACCTAGAGACTTTGGACGCCGTTGAAAACATGCCGAAGCCGGTAATCGCGGCTATTCACGGAACCGCGCTCGGCGGCGGGCTCGAGACCGCGCTTTGTTGTCACTACCGGGTCGCCGTCCCTTCCGCTAAGGTTGGTTTGCCCGAGGTCCTTCTGGGGTTGCTCCCGGGGGCCGGTGGGACACAGCGGTTGCCGCGCTTGATTGGCGCACAGGCAGCCGTCGAAATGATATCAACCGGAGTACCTATCGGCGCCACGGAGGCGCACGCGTCCGGTGTTATCGACGAGTTAGCCGAAGAGGGTAAGCTGCTAGACGGTGCCAAGGCCTTCGCCCGCAGAATCGTCGCCGAGGGTGCGTCGCTGAAGAAGGTTCGCGACCTCAACGACAAAGTCACCGGGGTCGACCCCGCGATCTTCGAGGCGGCGCGAGCGCAGGCGCACAAATCCCGTCGCGGATTTCAGGCGCCGCTCAGCTGCATCGCTTGCGTCGAAGCGGCCTGCACGCTGCCATTCGAGGAAGGTTTGGCGCGCGAACGGGAGCTGTTTCAGGAACTTCACGACGGGGTGCAGTCCGCCGCGCAGCGCCACATCTTTTTCTCTGAGAGAGCAGCGGCCAAGGTCGACGACATGCCCAAGGGCGTCGAGCTGCTCGATATCAAGACGGTCGGTGTGATCGGGGCCGGTACCATGGGCGGCGGCATTGCGATGAATTTTGCCAACGTCGGGATCCCGGTGACGATCCTCGAGACCGAACAGAAGTTTCTCGACAAGGGCCTCGCGGTCGTGCGCGGCAACTACGAGCGTACGGCGAAGAAGGGCCGCCTCACGGCAGAAAAGGTCGAAGAGCGCATGGGACTCATTACGCCGACGCTCGATTATGCCGCGCTGGGTGATGTCGATATGGTCATCGAGGCCGTGTTCGAGAACATGGACATCAAAAAGGAGGTCTTCGCCAAACTCGACGAAGTCGCCAAACCTGGATGCATCCTCGCGACCAACACTTCGACGCTGGACGTGGACGAGATCGCGGCCGTAACGAAACGCCCTGAGGCCGTGATCGGCACGCATTTTTTCAGCCCGGCGAACGTGATGAAGTTGCTCGAGATCGTACGTGGCGAGAAGACGAGCTTCGAGACGTTGGCGACGACCCTGGCAGTGACCAAGGCGATCAGGAAGGTCGGTGTAGTCGTCGGCGTCTGTGACGGTTTTGTCGGCAACCGCATGATCCACAAGTACAGTGCGCAGGCGCAGTATTTGCTGGAAGAGGGTTGTTTGCCCCATGAAGTCGACGCGCCGATCTATGACCTCGGGTTCGCCATGGGCCCGATGACCATGTTCGATATGGCCGGCCTCGACGTCGGCTGGCGCATTCGTCAGGGCAAGGGGCTGCCCGCGAGCCTGCCTCAGGGCGAACGTTACTGCGAACTTTCCGATCGCGTGTGTGAGATGGGCCGCTATGGTCAGAAGACCGGTGCCGGCTTTTACAAATATGAGCCCGGGAACCGTGTGGCGCAGCGAGACCCCGAGATCGAGCAACTCATCGTGGATTACTCCAAAGAGAAAGGTATCGAACGTCGCAACATCGGCGCCGAGGAGGTGATCGAACGCTTGATGTACGCCCTGATCAACGAGGGCGCCTGGATCCTCGAAGAGGGTATTGCTCAGCGCGCAAGCGACATCGACGTGATCTATGTGTACGGCTACGGCGTACCGGCTTACCTCGGCGGGCCGATGTTTTATGCCGACAACGTTGGTCTGGACAAAGTTTATGAGCGAGTGTGCGCGTTTGCCGAACAGGATCCGGCTTCGTGGAAGCCGGCCCCGCTGTTGAGGAAGCTCGCCGAAGAAGGGGGCAGTTTCATTTAAACCTGGGCGCCGCAACCGGCGACGTAAACAAAGAAATAGAGGGGTCGGTGACAAATAAGGATCATTTGTCACCGACCCCTTTATTTACCGCAACCGACCCCTTTATTATTATTCACGCGTATTCGGAATTGACTGGAGAGCGGCTAGTGGACCCTATTGCTAAGATGAAAGAAGCAGCCCGCGAGGGCTGGTCGACGTTTGCACCATTTGAGATGACGACGGGCTCCGTCGCGCCGATGCTTGTCAAGTTTGCGGGCATTCATGAGGGCACTCGCGTGCTCGACGTCGGTTGCGGCACGGGCGTCGTTGCGTTGACGGCAGCGAGAGTCGGAGCCGAGGTTTCCGGCCTTGACCTCACGCCGGCGCTGCTTGACCGAGCCAGGGAGAATGCAACGCTGGCCGGCTTGGCTATTGAATTTCGAGAGGGCGATGTGGAGGACCTTTCGTTTGACGACGAAAGCTTCGATTACGTCGTCAGTCAGTTCGGCCACATGTTCGGCCCGCGCCCCGATATTGCAATTGGCGAGATGCTACGCGTGCTAAAATCGGGCGGCATCATCGCATTTTCGACCTGGCCGCCAGACTTCTTCACCGGGCGTTTATTTAAGCTGATTGGCGGCTATGCACCGCCCCCACCGGAAGGTGTCTCGTCGCCGGTTGCCTGGGGTGATCCGAATGTCGTGCGCCAGCGTCTCGGTGATGCCGTCGCGGATTTGGCGTTCGACAGCGGGACGATGCGGCATCCAGCGCTGAGCCCGGTACATCTACGTCTTTTCATGGAAGTAAACGCCGGCCCGGTGTCGCGGCTGGTCGAATCCCTGGCAGATGACGCGGAACGCCTCACCCGGTTTCGCACAGAACTCGAAAACCTGATCTCGAACTACTTCGACGACAACACCGTGCGTCAGGATTTTCTGATGACCCGGGCAACGAAGATTTAGCAGGCAGAAAAATAGAGCAATAAAGCAATAAAGGGGTCGGTGACAAATAGAAATCATTTGTCACCGACCCCTTTATTCTTTATTGGAACTCCCTAAGTGTAGGTATCGATCCCCGCCTTATTCTCCGCAGCTGGCTCTCCTTCTTCAGGGATTGTCTTTGTCGTCGCATTGCGCCGCTCGTGATGACTACGGGTATCCAGTATTACATTCTGCTTTTTTTCGCGACGATTACCCTTACGGCGTTCTTTGGCGATGTGCCGCTGCTGAGTTTTTGGTTCGGTTGGGGTGTCTTTTTCTTTTTGCGTCGGCTGCACGGTTGGATAGGGTTGCAAGGGTTCGACTGCTTTTTTCGACACTGTTTTCGGGTTAACGACATTGGCGTCGTCGCGGGGGAAATTCACGGACGTCATCTACAGCTCCATCTCGCCACCAAAATGAGCGAAAGCGCGCTCTTCAAATGTTCGCCACGGGTAAATACGCTTGTTTAAGTATAGCTGAGTAAAAAGGGATCGGAGTCAGTTTCAGAACGGGTTTGGACGGAAGGGTAAAAATCTAAGCAGTGGAATGTATCGCTAGTGGGGGTACTGGCAAGTCAAGTGGCGTTCGAGCGCATTTGTTACATGAAAAGACCAATTACGATGTACGAGCGTCAGCGATTTCCGCCGGAAATCATTTGGTCCACGGTTTGGCGCTGTCATCGATTCAATTTTAGCCATCGAGATATAGGAGATCTGCTGACTGAACGTGGAATCACCGTTAGCTATGAGTCTATTCGACTGCGGTGCAATACGTTCGGTTTGAAATATGCTCGTCGTTTGAAAATGTCGCCTGCGGCGGGCTTTTTCTAATGGATGCCGGCCAACGATTGTGACCCGGTCTCCTAAATGCTTACAATCAGAGGTTCCCTAAGAACCTTAGCCAAATGCAACAAGGGTTGGCGCGCGAGTCACAGTATCAAGGGGGTATAGAGTGTCGGGGATTCTCCGTTACGGTACGTACATTCCGTTATATCGGCTCACTCGCCAAGCTATGGGCGGCGGCAAGGGCGAGCGAGCCATCGCGAGTTACGACGAGGATTCGGTCTCCATGGCGGTCGAAGCCGCGCGCCAATCCCTCGGCGCTTATACGGGAGCGGTCGACACGTTGATGTTTGCCACGACCAGCCCTCCTTATGCGGAAAAACTCAATGCGGCGGCCATCGCTGCGGCACTGGACCTTCCGGGATCGATTGCCTCCATCGAACTCGGCACCAACAGTCGCATGGGTCTCGCCGCGCTCGCGCTAGGGGCCGATCTCGGTAGGGCCGGCAGAATTTCTTTGGTGTGCGCCGGCGATGTCGTCGTCGGCGGGCCGGGCGGCAAGCGCGAACGCGAAAGCGGTGACGCAGCGGTCGCTTTCGTGACCGGTCCGAAAGATGAGGCGATCGCGAAAGTGATCGGTCGTGCGTCCGCGACCTCGGAAGTGCTCGATGTGTGGCGTCTTCCCGAGGACGCATTTGCCCGACAATGGGAAGAACGCTTCGGCGTCGAAGTACTTGGTCCGGTCAGTGTGGACACCGCGAAACGCGCCGTCGAAAACGCCGGCATCGCGCCGGAGACGCTGAGCGCAGTGATCCTCGATGCCACGAACAAAAGAGACGTCGCCGGGATCCCGCGCGCCTTGGGCCTGCGACCCGAACAGGTGAGCGACATGCACGCGGCCAGCATTGGGCGTAGCGGAGTTGCTCACGCCGGACTCGTGCTAGCCAAAACCCTCGACGATGCTCACGCCGGTGATCGGATCCTCGTGTTGTCGACGGCGGATGGCTGTGATGCGCTGGTGATCGAGGTCACGGAGCGGATAGAGCAGGGACGGCCAGCGCGCAGCGTCGGCCACTGGCTGGCATCAAAACGAGACGACCTGCCGTATAACGATTACCTGAAATGGCGCGGCATCCTGCCGTTCGAACCGCCGCGCCGACCCGATCCCGAACGCCCGTCGGGACCGATGATGAAGCGCCACGAAAACTGGAAATACGCGTTTTACGGCTCGCGTTGTGAAAACTGCGGGCAAGGCCACCTGCCACCGCAGCGCGTTTGTGTCGGATGCAAATCGGTCGACGAGATGAAAGACGAACGCTACGCCGATGAACCGTGCCGGATCACGACTTACACGCTCGATCATCTGGCCTACAGTCTACAGCCGCCGGTAGTGTCCATGGTGGTCGACTTCGACAGCGGTGGGCGCGTGGTGTGTGAGTTAACCGACGGCGATCCCGACGCGGTAAAGATCGGTGATCGGCTCGAAATGACATTCCGCCGTTTCTATACCGGCCAGGGCGTCCACAATTACTTTTGGAAAGCACGACCGCAACGCTAGGAGGTGTGTGATGGGGAGTAAAGGTATTAAAGATCAGGTAGCGATCGTCGGTATGGGGTGCACGCAGTTTGGCGAACATTGGAACAAGGATACCTCCGACATGCTTATCGATGCCGCGACGGAAGCCTACCAATCGGCCGGTGTCGACCCCGATGACGTCGACGCCTATTGGCTCGGTACGTTCGCCAGCGGACTCTCTGGGATCGTGTTCTCCGAAGCGATGAAGACCTCCTATAAACCGGTCACCCGGGTCGAGAACATGTGCGCGACCGGCAGCGAATCGTTACGCAATGCCGCCTATGCGGTCGCGAGCGGCGCCTACGATCTGGTCATGGCCATCGGCGTAGAGAAACTCAAGGACGGCGGTTATTCGGGGCTCGTGTTGCCGACCCCCGACGGTGACGGCACCGAGTCGAGCATGACGGCACCGGCGATGTTTTCCCTGCTGGCGCCGGCCTACTGCGAGAAATACGGTGTCGCAGAGGAAAAGTTGAAAGAGGTATTGTCGCGCATCGCATGGAAAAACCACGTAAACGGCGCGAAGAATCCGAAGGCGCAGTTCCGCAAGGAAGTGCCGATGGAGACCATTCAAAAAGCCCCGCCGATTGCTGGCATGTTCAGTGTGTTCGACTGCTCCGGGGTCGCCGACGGATCGGCGGCCGCCATCATTTGCCGCGCCGAGGACGCGCACAAATACACCGATACGCCCGTCTATCTCAAAGCCTTTTCGATCGCGGCAGGGCCCAACGAGGGCTTTATCAACGAGGCTTATGATTTCACGACTTTCCAGGAAGTGTCGGCCTCCGTCGAAGATGCGTATCGACAGGCAGGCATTACCGATCCGCGCGAAGAGATCAGCATGGCGGAAGTGCACGACTGCTTTACCGCAACCGAACTCGTGCTCATGGAAGACATGGGTTTTTCAGCGCGCGGAGAAGGTTGGAAGGATGTGCTGGATGGCCGCTTTGACGGTGACGGTCCGCAACCGGTGAACCCGGACGGCGGCCTCAAGAGTTTCGGTCATCCGATCGGCGCAAGCGGACTGCGGATGATGTACGAGATGTGGTTGCAACTGCGCGGGGAAGCCGGCGAGCGGCAGATCGACAACCCGACGCTTGGCCTCACTCACAACCTTGGCGGTCAACCGGGACGGTGCGTGAGTTTCGTCTCGATCGTCGGCAACGAACGAACTTAAAACGGAGCTGCGCCGAATAGCGAAAAGGATAGACGACTAACGATGAGTGTAATCGAAGGAGAGCTACTGTGGACTCCGTCGGATGAGTTCGCGCAAGGGAGCAATGTCACCAAATTCATTGCCTGGTTAGAACAAAACCGGGGTCTGGAATTTGCCGATTACCGGGCTCTTTGGCAATGGTCGGTCAGTGAAACCGAGGCGTTCTGGGGAGCGTTGTGGGACTATTTCGAGATCATATCGGACTCATCCTACGACCAAGTCATCGACAATCTGGAAATGAAGCCGGGCGGTCGCTGGTTTCCCGGCTCGCGGGTGAATTTCACCGAGCACGTCCTGCGTATGGAAAGGCCGGGAGAGCCGGCCCTGTTTCACCTTTCGGAAACCCGGCCGCTGGCCGCTGTCAACTGGGACGAACTGAGCCGCCAGATCCGGATCATGGCGACCCAGCTTCGGGCCATGGGGATCAAACCCGGCGATCCCGTCTGCGCGATTATGCCCAACATCCCCGAGACGGCGATGCTCATGCTCGCGGTCATCGGCGTCGGTGCCGTGTGGTCGGTGGCGGCGCCCGAATTCGGTGAAAGCACGATCCTCGACCGTTTTTCCCAGATCAAACCGAAAATGTTGTTCGTCGCCGACGGCTACCGTTTCGGCGGTAAGGACTTTGACCGCCGTGACGCCGTTCGAACCATCGTCGGCGAACTTCAGGATTCCTTAGAGCAGGTGGTCTATCTGCCCTACCTGCGGCCCGAAGAACGCCGGCCGTGCGTCGAGGCCTTGTTGTGGGACACGTTGATGGCAGGGGACGACCCGGGCGCGGACAATTTCCGCTTCGAACGGGTTGCCTGCGATCATCCCATGTGGGTACTGTTTTCTTCCGGGACGACGGGGTTGCCCAAAGCCATTGTCCACGGTCACGTCGGCGTGCTCATGGAATTGCTCAAGGTTCACAACTTTCACATTAACCTCAAGCCGGGCGATGTCGGGTTTTTCTACACTACCGCCGGGTGGATGATGTTCAACTACGTCGTGAGTATGTTGCTGACCGGTACGACCGGCGTTTTGTATGACGGCAATCCCGCCTACCCGACCCCGGACGTATTGTGGAAAATGGCAGCCGAGACCGGCACGACTTCGTTTGGTGCCAGCCCGACTTACGTTCAGGCTATGCAAAACCTCGGGCTCGAACCGGGGAAAGCCTATGATTTGAGCGCGCTTAAAGGCATCGTGGTGGGCGGTGCACCGTCGACGCCAGAAACCTTCGAATGGTTCTACAACTCGGTCAAGTCCGACTTGTGGGTGACCTCACAAAGCGGCGGTACCGAGTTGACCAGCGGCCTTGTCGGGGCGACTCCCACACAGCCGGTGTACGCTGGCGAAATTCAAACCCGCTGTCTCGGCATGGACGTCGATTCGTGGAGCGACGACGGTGTCTCGTTGGTCGAGGAAGTCGGGGAACTGGTCTGTAAAACGCCGTTCCCCTCGATGCCGCTGCACTTTCTCAACGATACCGATAACGAGCGTTATCGAGCTTCTTACTTTGAGCATTTTCCGGGAGTTTGGCGCCACGGTGATTTCATCAAAATCAACAGCCGCGGCGGCTGTTATATCTATGGCCGCTCGGATTCGACCCTCAACCGCTTCGGCGTCCGCATCGGCACGGCGGAGATCTATCGGACCGTGGACAATCTGCCGGAAATCGCCGACAGCCTGGTCGTGTGTATCGAGCTTCCGGGTGGTAACTACTTCATGCCGCTGTTCGTGCAGCTGGCCGCGGGGCAAACACTCGATGAGGAGGTCATCAAAACGATTGTCGCCAAACTGCGAAGCCAATGTTCGCCGCGTCACGTGCCGGACAAGGTGATCGAAATCGCGGCGGTACCGTATACCCTCACCGGCAAGAAAATGGAGGTGCCGGTGCGCAAACTGCTGATGGGGTGGCCATTGAAAAAGGCTGCCAGCCGCGACGCCATGGGTAACCCCGAGGCGATCGAATTCTTCATCGATTACGTGGCGACCACCGAGGATTATTCGTTTCAGGGGTAGTGCGCGGTACCAGGCCGGATGCGGCGACTTCGTCGTCATTCCCGTGCCCCTCGTCATTCCCGCGTCCCTTCGTCATTCCCGCGTATGCGGGAATCCAGTAGTAAAAGCCCCGCCTACGGCGGGACAAAGCAATACTGGATGCCGGCCTTCGCCGGCATGACGGATCGACAACGTTCGACCGCTACAAGCTCGTTCGAGCCCGGGGGCAAACTTCAGTACCATAGAAGGAAACCAATGGGGCCGTGACGATGACCGATCATCCGCTCCGACATGGCGGGCGGTCCCGGCGTATCGAAGCAAAACAGGTTTGGATCGCACAATTTTGAAAAAGACGACGACAACGACGACTCACGACCACAAGCCGGTAACTACGGAATCCGGTATTCCCCTGAAAGCCTCGTACGGGCCGGACGACGTTCAGGCGCTGGATTATGAGACGGACCTGGGCGAACCCGGGCAGGGGCCTTATACGCGCGGCCCGTACCCCGAGATGTATCGGAACCGACCGTGGCGGATCTTTCAGCTCACCGGTTACGGTTTGCCCGAAGACGCCGGCGAGCGGATTCGATTCATGCTGGACCACGGGGAAACTGGTTTCATTCTGGAACCGGACCTGATGACGGTCTACGGCATGCTGGATATCGACGACCCCGACGTCGTCGCCCGGAAGGAAGAAGTCGGACTCTACGGAGCGACACTGCTGTCTTTGCAGGAATTCGAACGTGCCCTCGAAGGGATCGCGATCGAGAAGACCTATGCCCACCCCGGCGGGGTTACGCCGGTGTGTTCCTGTTTTTGCCACGCTTGCTATTTTTCGGTCGCGGAGAAACGTGGTATTGCGTTGCAGGAATTGAGCGGAACGGGCGAGGCCGATTTTTTTCTTTCTTATCTCGCCACGCCGATCAAAGACGTGATCCCGCCGCAGGCCGCTTTGCGGTTGAACTGCGACCTCATCGAGTTTTGTACCGAGCACATGCCGCGATGGATGCCGGTTTCGATCCCGGGGACGAACGCGCGGGAAACCGGCATGAACAACTATCAGCAGGTAGGCATCGCATTTGCGAATGCGATCGCCTATATCGACGAGGTCCTCCGCCGAGGGCGGTTCAAGATAGACGATTTCGCCCGCAGTATTGGCGGCTTCGGTTTCTGCCCGCATACGGATTTCTTCGAAGATATCGCGACCTACCGGGCGGCCAGGCGGGTATGGTACAAACTCATTACCGAGCGCTACGGGGCCGAAAACCCGCGCTCGGCCCAACTCCGGATCCATGTCAACGTCGGCGGCAGCACGTCGACCTATCAGCAGCCGCTGAACAACGTCGTGCGAGGCAGCATCGGCATGATGGCGGCCGCCTTGGGCGGCGTGCAGTCGGCCGGGGTCACGGCCTTTGACGAGGCAATTTGTATCCCTTCGGAGCAGGCACACCTGATGTCGTTGCGGACCCAGCAGATCCTTCAGCTCGAAAGCGGTATTACCAAGGTCGCCGATCCCTTGGGCGGCTCGTATTTTGTCGAATCGCTGACCGACGAGATGGAAAAGCGCATCTGGGACTACATGGAGCGGATCGAAAACGAAGGCGGCTTGATCGCTGTGTTGAATTCTGGATGGGCGCATCGGGAAGCGCATCGGGAGGCGCTGGAAGATCAACGCAAGATCATGACGAACGAAAAAAAGGTGGTCGGCGTAAACTGTCACGAGATGGAGGAGGAGCCTTACGAGATTCCCGTGTTCCGTGCGCCCGAGGTCTACACGATAGCGAAATCCAGGGACGACGCCGTGAAACGGGAACGCGACGGCGAGCAGGCCCGCAAAGCGATGGACGCTTTTCGCGGGGCTCTGGAAGGCACCGACAACGTAATGCCGCCGCTGATGGACGCGGTGAAAGCAGGTGCAACGTCTAGCGAGATCGGCAATCTGCAGCGTGAGGTCTTTGGTACCTGGAAGCCGCCATTGCCGATATAGGCCGGCGGACGGATGAAGTCACGAATGCTAGCGAGGATGGAGAAGGGCGGGTGCAAGAGACGAGACGGATAAGGGCACTCATCTATTCGTCCACCCTGGAAGGGCATTGGCGCGGTGTCGCCGTTGTCACTGTCGCTCTTCGAGACGCCGGGATCGAAGTGATCTACGGCGGCCCGCTGACGCCGGAACAAGCGGCCAACACGGCCATCCAGGAAGACGTCGACGTGGTCGGCGTCAGCGTCGGCGGGCGCTATCAGGTGGTCGAGAAGATGCTGGCACTGCTCGGCGAGGAAGGGCAACGGCCGCTCGTGATCGCGGGCGGTACGATCGCGCCGCCCGATATCCCGGTGCTTAAGGCAATGGGGGTCGACGAAGTATTTCCGCCGGGATCCCGCCTGGATGCCATCGTCGACTACATCAAGGATAACGTTCCTGTCGTTTGAGACCGCTTCATTCGTGAACACTGTAGGTTGGGTTAGCCCGCAGGGCGTAACCCAACACGATAGCCAAATCGTTGGGTTACGGCGCTCCCGCGCCTAACCCAACCTACGGTGTACATGTGTCCAGTCTTTATGTAAGCCTCAATCGTCCATTTCCCCGCCGGATATCATTGAACGCCTCCTTCACCTTTTACTTTCGTTACGATTCAGAAAGCCCAGCCCGGTAAGGGCCGAAAGGAACAACGGTAGCGCTGGAGGGATCGGAACCGGATTCGCACCGTGGCCGAATGCGCTCAGGAATTCGCTATTACCGGAAATCGTAAACAGGTCGCCATTATCCAGGACTGTAAACGAAGTACCCCCGTCGGTACTGTAGGATCCGACGGCCTCTTTGCTGACATGATCGACATCGAGACTCAGTACGATGTTACCGGTTGCCCCGAGGATCGGCGCAACATCGGCTACGAGTCCCCTGTGGTCGTGATAAACCGCCCAGACGGAACTCGGGCCAGTATTGTAGACGGCGACGAAAACCCCTGCGCTGAAATCGCCGTTCTGTATTCCGATCCCGTAACCCGTAAATAGCGTAGTGGCGCTCATGATTGCGGCAAGGTCCGGCCGATACGTGGCCGTGACGTCGGTAATTCCGGAATCAATTGAGCCGAATCCAGGTTGGAACAGCGTTACCGAATCGTGCGCGAGCCCGGGGAGAAACGGATGTGCACCAAAGCCGTCAGCATCACCGAGTACCAGAAACCCGCCTGCCTCTGCCGTCAGCCCGATCGCATCGACAAACGCAACTGTCGGCGGATCGTGTCGCAGCCCATCGTTGAAGTCATCGGAGAAAACGGGAACCGAGGGAGCGGCGGGGGGCAGATAAGTTACGTCGTACTCGTCCAGACCGAAATTGAAGGCCGCCAACGCGCATGGCGCGAACGCTGCGAGACCAATGAGGAAAGGAAATCTAGACATCAGAAAGCTCCTCGAACAATGGCACCGCGTTTGAGTTTACATGCGCTAATGCGGACGTTTACTGATCCGGATCAGGGGGCCGGAGATGCGACGCGCAGCCCGCAGGTATTGGCCGGGACTACCGGCAAGCGCCCCGAAGCAGACCCGGCTGGTTTTGGGCGCGAGGCGACCTTTGATGAATGAATAGGAGGTTCCTTGGCCGCAAGCGATGACCTGCCGCGTCCGCCGCCGTTGAAATCTTTCCCCCACCCGCCCAAGGATCGGGCAGACTACTCCGTCTAAGTGGATGACATGCGCATGATGACGGACGAAGACCAACTCGCGATCAAGGCCGGGGCGGGCGATGCGCAGGCGTTTCGAGTGCTGCTGGAGCGCCACTATGACCGGATATACCGTCTGGCCTATCGCTTTTTCGGTAATCAGGCGGACGCCGAAGACATCGCCCAGGACGTCTGCCTGGCGTTGCCGAAGAAGTTGAAATCGTTTGCCGGCCGAGCCCGGTTTTCGACCTGGATCTATCAGGTCGTACTTAATGTTTGCCGCGACCAGCTCCGCAGCCAGACCAGCCGGCGCGCATTGAACCAGGCCTACGGTGAGGTCAGCGAGATCACCCGCGCCGCCGATCGCGATACCAAAGCGCAGATCGATTGGTTGTATGCAGCGCTCGACCGTTTGAGCCCGCAATTGCGCGAAACCGCCATTCTGGTGCTGGCCGAAGAGTTGACCCACGCGCAAGCGGGCGCCGTGTTGGGCATCAAAGAGGCGACGGTTTCGTGGCGTATGCACGAACTGCGTAAGGAACTGAAAGCGCTGGCCGCGGCCGGCGATGGTGACGGGGTATGAGTACGGAACTCGAAAATCTGAAAAAGGCATTTGAGGCCGAAGGGCAGCCGCTGGCGCGGGAAGGTTCGCGCAAAGCCGTTATAGAACGGGCCATGCAGGCCTTCGAGGAAGAAAATGCGCCGGCCCGCCAAGGATCGGCGGATAGCGATCGTCTCACGAACATTGCCGGAGCAGTGTTCGGCTTTTTATTCAGGAGACGACCCATGAATGCGACCTACCCGAATTGGAAACCCTACCTGCTGGGCGGCGCCAGTCTGGCGGTGCTCGGCCTTGCGATCCTTAATACCCAGCACGTCTGGCAAACTCTGCCGCCGCCATTCGAGCAGGAGATCATTGCCGATGCGCCGCACGCGGTCAGCGAGATGGCGGTCGCGGCGCCCCAGGGCGCGCGCGTTCACGCCCGTCCGCAGTCAGTCTCGCCGCGCGACGAGCCTGCTAAGCGCTATTACCAAGACCAGGGTCGCGACCAGTTCTCCGAACTCACCGAGAACCGAGTGAAGCTGGTCACCGAGGCGCCGGTCTCGACATTTTCCATCGATGTCGATACGGCGTCTTATGCGTTTATGCGGGCGTCGCTCAATAACAACGTGCTGCCGCAAGCCGATGCCGTGCGTATCGAAGAGTTGATCAACTATTTTCCGTACGACTACGAGGCGCCGCAAGGCAGCTCCGAACCGTTCCGCGCGCACGTCTCGGTGTTGCCGACGCCGTGGAATTCCGACACCAAACTGATGCACGTCGGCATCAAGGGCTATGAGTTGCCGCGAACGGAAAAACCGCACTCCAACCTGGTATTTTTGATTGACAGCTCTGGTTCGATGAACGCGCCGAACAAGTTGCCGCTGCTGCGCAATTCATTCAAATTGTTGCTGTCGACCCTGCACGCGGACGACACCATCGCCATCGTAACGTATGCCGGCAGCGCAGGGACCGTTTTGCAGCCGACCCCGGTCCGGGATAAAGCGAAAATCGTGGCCGCACTCGACCGCTTGCGTTCGGGCGGGTCCACGGCCGGCGCCGAGGGCATTCGCCAAGCCTACCAATTAGCCGAGCAGAATTACGAAGACGGCGGCGTCAACAGAGTGATCCTGGCGACCGATGGTGATTTCAACGTCGGTATCACCGACACCGGGGAACTGAAGAGCTATATCGAGCGCAAGCGCAAGACCGGCGTCTTCCTGTCGGTGTTGGGTTTCGGGATGGGCAACTACAATGATGAATTGATGCAGACCCTGGCCCAAAACGGCAACGGCAATGCGGCTTATATCGATAGCTTGTCCGAGGCCCGCAAAGTCCTCGTCGAAGAGGCCGGATCGACGCTTTTCACGATCGCAAAAGATGTGAAGATCCAAGTCGAGTTCAATCCGCAAACGGTTTCGGAGTATCGCCTCATCGGCTACGAAACTCGGCTGTTGAACCGGGAAGATTTCAACAACGACAAGGTCGACGCCGGTGATATCGGTGCGGGCCATTCGGTGACCGCGATTTATGAAATAACGCCGACCGATTCGGCGGGCCGGCTGGTGGATCCGCTGCGGTACAAAAGTACGGCCGCGACGGCCGGTGAGGGCGGTGAGTACGCCTTCCTGAAGCTACGCTACAAATTGCCCGACAGCGACACCAGCAGTTTGCTGACGATACCGGTGACGCGCGCATTGGAAGTCGACGGCATTGCTTCGGCGCCGGGCGAAACCCGTTTTGCCGCGGCGGTTGCCGCATTCGGTCAATTGTTGCGCGGTGGGCGCTTCACCGGCACTTTTGGCTATGACGAGGTGATCGAACTGGCGCAGGGCGCCAAGGGCGAAGACCGGTTTGGCTATCGCACCGAATTGATCAATCTCGTGCGCCTGGCCAAATCGGCCGCGGCGATGGAGCCATTAGCGCACTAAGAAAAGAAGTTACGCCGAGCTATTGCGCAACGGACTATTCTAAATTCGGGCAAAGGGCGGAGAAGGGGTAGGCCGCTCGGTGTTTCGCACGGTCAAGGATAAAGAAATCGTGGTGCTCATTACCGCGGTAAAAAAAAGTAGCAAGATACTCAAACGCCAGATAGAAATTGCGCTGAAATGTATGTTGATGATGCTTTTCGTTCTATACTTTAGTCTCCAGATAGCATCGAATTCTTTACGCGATCAGACGGAGGATTAAAAGAAATGAGCACCAACTGGAAGATCGACGGGACTTACTTTGAAGCGTGCAATTGCGACGTGGCGTGTCCTTGTGTTTTTCTGAGTCCGCCGACGGAAGGAGACTGCACCGCGTTGCTTTGCTGGCACATCGATCAGGGCAACTTTGAGGAGGTATCGCTGGATGGGCTGAACACGGCGCTCGCGGTGCACTCGCCCGGGAATATGGTGGAAGGAAACTGGAAAGTGGGGCTCTACTTGGATGACAACGCGACGTCCGATCAAAACGAGGCGCTGACCAAGATTTTCGGGGGACAGGCGGGCGGTCATTTCGCCGTGCTCGGTGCGCTTATCAGCGAGGTGGTCGGGGTCAGCGCAGCGCCGATCGATTACCGTGCCGACGGCAACAAACGCAGCGTCAAGGTCGGCGATATCGCGCGGGCCGAGATTGATGCCATCGCCGGTCAAGGGGGTGCCGAGGTTGCGATCACCAATCATCCGCTTGCCGTTTCGCCCGGCTATGCGGCCGTCGCATCCAAATCGAAAGAATTGAGCTACCAGGATCACGGCATGAATTGGGAAATCTCCGGAAAAAACGGCTTCTTCGCGCCGTTCAGCTATCAGGGCGGGTGATCGATGCGGGCTGAAATGGCGGAAGCGATGTTTCGACGCGACCGCGCGATTGTTTCAGCGGGATTGGGGGGCGTCATTCTTCTGGCCTGGGCCTACACCTATTATTTGGCCCAGGACATGACCGGAGCGACACACGTGCACGCGGGGCTGTTGCCTATGGATGCCGGCATGCCGGCCTTGCGTCCGTGGGGACTCGTCGACATCGGCTTTATCTTCCTCATGTGGGTAGTGATGCAAGTAGCGATGATGATCCCGTCGGCTTCCCCGATGATTATCGGGTTCGCCAAGCTGAGCCGCCAGCGTTTTGGAGAGCAATCACCCCTTTTCGCGACTACCTTGTTCTTTCTGGGTTATGTCGTGATGTGGACGGCGTTCAGTGTCGGAGCGACGCTAGCGCAATGGGGTTTGCACAGCGCTGCTTTACTCTCGCCGACGATGGTCAGCACCAGTTCCGTGCTTGGCGGGCTGATCCTGATAGCCGCCGGCATCTTTCAATTCACGCAGATCAAGGAAGCTTGCCTGCAGCGCTGCCGTTCCCCGCTCGGATTCCTTCTGACGGAATGGCGAGAGGGCCGGCGCGGGGCATTGGTGATGGGGCTGAGACATGGTGCTTTCTGTGTTGTTTGTTGTTGGCTGCTGATGGCCCTCCTGTTTGTAGCCGGGGTCATGAACCTGCTGTGGATCGCCATCATCACCGTCTACATACTGATCGAGAAACTAGCCCCGAGGGGGCGGCTCGTCAGCCATAGTATCGGCGTTGTCGTGATCGCGTGGGGTCTGTGGTTACTCGCCGGAGGCGCCCAGATACCCGGGGTATAGAGTCGACGACGAAAGATAAACAGGCCCTAGTCATTTCTTTCAAAGCCGCCGATCACATCGGCCCACGCGTCGATAGCGTGATCCTGGCCCTGGACGATTTGAATCGCCACTTGGTTGTAGCCCGTATCGCGCACCGCCGCGAGCTTCTCACCTATGCCCACTGGAGCCGCTACGCAAAGAGAGGCTCGCTCAAGCATCGCCCTCGATATGATAGAGCTTATTGTAGATTGACCATTGCTCATCAACCTTCACCAGAGACAACGTATCCAAGAACGTCAGCCCGAGATAGTCGTCCCGCACGCGGGTCACGGCCGTCTCTCCCGCAATGTCGATACTGAGTATTTCAAGCCGCGCTTTGTCTCCTTTCTCTTTAGGGGAAGGCTGTTGACTGGCGACAAAATCACCAAAGGCTTCCCGAGTCATTTCGGTAAATTCTCCTCCGAATACCCCCGTGATCATCGCGCTGGGGTGAAAGGCCCGATCGACTTTGCTTTTGCTGGAGTCGTACATGCTGTCGAAATAGACCTGAATTGTCTCCTCGATACGCTGTGTGTCATCTGCTGGCATCGTTGCTCTCCGATTCTTGGCTACCTTAGAAAATCGTAACCGGATAATAACCGCTTTTGAGTGCCAGCTTCCGAAATCCGGGACAAGAAATCCGGGGACACAATACTTAATTCGGAGCAGAGAGGAATTCCGGACACAATGCTTAATTCGAAGCGGCGGCGGTTACGTTCTGCAGCCCCGGGAGCCCGGCTTTTTTTCAATGGACCGCCGGTCACTTGCTCAAGATCCTCGATAAACGCTTCCGATCCGAGCGGGCGATCGTTTCGTGCGTGTTGCCGAAGAACACGAGCTGACGCCGGTTACCCTCTTGGTTGACGTGGTGAGGGGTGCTGGCCGTCGCAACCCTTTTGC
>PVBE010438474.1_pt1 | contig 18367 bp, 15 predicted proteins | sample 1631181 | NCBI WGS metagenome assembly PVBE01 (sample SAMN08397723, study PRJNA350692) | Marine metagenome, whole genome shotgun sequencing project. | isolation source: water | place: Pacific Ocean | collected 2012-04
GCGAAGATGGCGTGCGCTCGTGGATGCGAAACCGGAAGTTATTGTTGCGCGGGCCCTTACCGCCCATAGCCCCTTGTCGACGCCTCGCGCGCCCGCCAGATTGTGGCGCGGATCCCGTGGCGGATTCTGGAGGTGAGCGTGCACGTCATCGTCGATCTCTGCGTCGTCCCCATCGGGGTCGGCGTCTCTCTAGCCGAGTACGTCGTCGCCTGTCAGCAGGTGCTGGTCGAGGCCGGCCTCGAGCACCGTCTGCACGGCTACGGAACCAACATCCAGGGCGATTGGGACGACGTCTTCGCAGCCGTTCGCCGGTGCCACGAGGAGGTGCACCGGATGGGGGCGCCGCGCATCACGACGACCATCAAGCTGGGGACACGCACCGACCGCGCGCAGACGATCGACGACAAAGTGCGCGCGGTCGAAGAGAAGTCATGAGGTGGCTCCTGGCGTGTGTGGCGACGCTCACGGCGGGGCCGCTGGGGTCACTGACGCGGCCGCGGATGGCACCGCTGTCAGTCCGCGCGCGACACCGGCGTGCTCAGGCGGCCCGCAACGTGAAGTCGACGTGAACCGCGTCGAACGGGAAGCAAACACGGCCATCGTCGTCTCGGCTGAGAATGCCGGCGTCCAGCAACGCGTGTACATCGCGGTGCACAGCCTTCACATCGCGCCCTACCAGACGCGCGACGCCACGGATGCTCATGGCGCCGATGCCGGTCATCGCTTGCAGGAGCTCCCATCGCCTGGCGGTGAAGAGCCGGAAGAGGAGGGCGGGCGAGTCGAACGCGATCCGCGCCTCCGCCGGGACGCCACTGCGCATCGCGACCACCATGTCGGACAACGTCTCGTCGAGCGATCGAACCTCAAGCGTCACGGTCTTCATCGAGCCACCTCCGCACGTCGGTCAGGAAGTCGGCGACCAGCTTCTCCGGAGTCGTGAAGGCGTAGGGCTCTTCCGTCGCTCCGGCGTGCCGGTGGTCTCCTTTGCCCGCCTCGTTATCGTACCGCAGCACACACTCGCCTCGGACGATGAGGGCGAGCCCATACTTGTAACTGTGAGCGCTCCCGCGAACGGGTTCGGGGACCTCCCAGACACGGAGCTCGACGAACGCGTCAGCGGCGAGAACGACTCGACGACGAAACAGCTCGCGAGCGCCCATGTTGGACATTGTGACAACGGGGTGTGGGTGTTGTCAAAGACGACAACACTGCCGAATGAGGCGGGCGGTCTCGTCAGTGAGCCTCGGCCCAGCTCTGGCCGGTGCCGAGGTCGACCTTCAGTGGGACCGACAAGGGGTGGCAATTCTCCATCCGGTCGCGCACGAGCGCGCAGGCGGCGTCGAGCTCCTCGGGCGGGGCCTCGAAGATGAGCTCGTCGTGGATCTGGAGCAGCATGCGCGTCTTCATCCCGCGGGCGCGTAGCTCGGCGTCGATCTGCAGCATCGCGATCTTGCAGAGGTCTGCCGCGGAGCCCTGGATGGGGGTGTTGGCGGCGATGCGCTCGCCGTACGCGCGGGTCTGGTAATTGCTGGTCGTCATCTCCGGGATGTACCGGCGCCGGCCGAGCAGCGTGCTGACGTAGCCGGCCTCGTAGGCCTCGGCGACGGTGCGCTCCACCCAGGCCTTCACCTCGCTGTACTTCTCGAAGTAGCGCTCGATGTACGCCTTGGCCTGGCGTCGCGGGATGCCGAGCGACTGGCCGAGCGCGGTGGCGCCCTGGCCGTAGATGGTGGCGAAGTTCACGGTCTTGCCGACGTTGCGCTGCTCGGTGGTGACCGCCTCCGGGGCGCAGTCGAACAGGGCCGCGGCGGTCTGGCGGTGCACGTCGACGTCGTTGGCGAAGGCCTCGATGAGCTGCGGCTCGCCGCAAACGTGGGCCAGCATGCGCAGCTCGATCTGGCTCCAATCGGCGGAGATGAGGGTCCAGCCCTCCTGCGGAAGGAAGGCCTGGCGGATGCGCTTGCCGTCGTCGGTCTTGATCGGCGTGCGTTGCAGGTCGGGGTCGGTCGTGATGAGCCGCCCGGTCGCACCGGCGGTCTGCTGGAAGGTGCAATGCACCCGGCCGGTCTCGGGGTTGAGGCTCTGACGCAGCACCTCTGTGTAGGTGTTGATGAGCTTGGCGAGGGCCCGCCAGCGCAGGACGAGGCCGATGATCTCGTGCTCGCCTCGGATGGGCTCGAGCGCGGCCTGCGCGGTGGAGTAGCCGGTCTTGGTCTTCTTCTTCACCGGCAGCTCGAGCTCCTCGAAGAGGACCGCCCCGAGCTGCTTGATGGAGCCGATGTTGAACGCGTGTCCGGCGTGCTCGTAGATGCGCGCCTCGATATCGTCTTTGCGGGCGCTGAACTCGGCCTGCATCACCGCCAGGTCTTCGGCATCGACGCGGATGCCGGTGCGTTGCATCTGGGCCAGCACCCCCGCCATCGGCAGGCAGTGGTCGGTCATCACCGCCGTCTGCCCCTCGCGCTCGAGCAGCGGCTCCAGCGCCGGCCAGAGCTCACCGACCGCGGCGCCGAGCTGGCACGCGTAGGCGGCGGCGTCGTCAATGCTGCAGCTCGAGACCGGGCGCTCCGACTTGCCGCTGCCGACCAGCTTCTTGATCTCGAGCAGCGGCCGCTTGAGGTAGCGGCGGCTGACCTTGCCGAGCGTGTGCGGCGGGTCAATCTGGCCCGTCGGATCAACCAGGAAGGAGGCGATCGCTGTGTCGGCCACCACCCCCTTGAGCTCGATGTCGTAGCGGCGCAGCAAGGTCCAGAGGTTGCGGACGTCGTGGGCGACCTTCGGCTGGGCCGGGTCTTCCAACCACGTCGCAAGCAGGCCCATCGCGTCGCCGCCGAGCGATCCGGAGGGCCCGAAAAGCGGGACGTACCGCGTCCACCCGTCGGCGCGTGCGAGCGTGAGCCCGACGAGCGGCCCGGTGATGAACGAGGGCAGGTCGTAGAGGGCGTGCACGCCGATGGGACCGTCGCCGAGTGAACCCAGCACCGCCTGGAGCCCGGCGATGTCGCGCACCGCCTCGTAGTCGCCTTCGGTCGCCTCGGGCCCGTCGTCGAGCAGCGAGTAGAAGCCGAGCTCCCGATAGAGCGCGTCGACCTCGGCGGTGTCGGGAGGGGGCACGCGGATGTCCTCGAGTTCGAACTCGAGCGGCACGTCGCAGCGGATGGTCGCGAGGTCGCGCGAGAGCAGCGCCTGGTCACGGAACTCGCGCAGATTCGACTGCTGGCGGCCCTTGAGCTGGTCGGTGGAGTCGAGCAGCGTCTCCAGGTCACCGAATCGTGCGAGCAGCGTCGCGGCGCCCTTTGCACCGATGCCGGGGACGCCCGGGATGTTGTCGACCTTGTCGCCGAGCAGCGCCAGGTAGTCGACCATCTGCGCGGCCGGCACGCCCCACTTCTTCCGGGCGACCTCGGCGTCGTAGGTGATGTCGCGCATCGTGTCGACCATGCGCACGTCGGGGCCAATCAGCTGGGCGAAATCCTTGTCTCCGGAGACGATGCGGACCTCGTGGCCGGCCTCCAGCGCCTGGCGCGTCAGGGTGCCGATGACGTCGTCGGCTTCGACGCCAGAGATCCTCACGATCGGGAAGCGGTTGGCCTGCACGACCTTGTCGATCCACGGGAGCTGTTGGGGCAGCTCGGACGGCATCTTCGGCCGCTGCGCCTTGTACTCGGGGTACATCTCGTCGCGGAAGGTGCGGCCGGGCGCGTCGAAGACCACGGCGCCGTACGCCGGCGTGCGGCCTGCGAAGATCTTGTTGAACATCAGCGCGAACCCGTAGGTCGCGTTGGTTGGCACGCCCTGCTCGCTCTGGAACTTCGACGGCAGCGCGAAGAAGGCGCGGAACACCAGCGCCGTGCCGTCGACCAGGACCACCCGCTCCTTCGCCATCGCTCGTCCCTCGCAGCGTGGGAGCGAGACGGTAGCATTCTCGACTTCCCAGTCGGGGCGGCCTGGAGGAGTATCTCGCGCATGGAAGAGCAGGTCGACGCGAAGGAGGGGCCCATCGGCGCCCTCATGGTCGCCGCGTCGGTGGGCGCGATTCGGGTCAGTCGCGCGCTCCAGAAGGCGCGCAGCAACCTGTCCGACACGCTCGGGGGCATCCTCGAGGCCGCGCTGAGCCCCGAGGAGCAGTCGAAGCTCGTCGTGCGCATCTACGACCACGAGGCGGGTCCGCCGCGCGACCTGCGCGAGTGGGAGAAGGCGTGGTTCGAGGACCTGCCCAAGGGCGAGGTCCTGTTGGGCGGTGCGGGTCACGGGCGCGAGGCGGTCCCCCTGGCCACCGAGGAACGGACAATCTGGGCGTACGAGCCGGCGGCCGGTCCGGCCCACGTCGCCGAGCGACGCCTCGGTCGCGAGGTCGTCATCGCCCGTCACCAGGACCTCGCGCGCGCCGTCTTCGACCAGACGGGGCCGGCCGTGGAGCTGGCCTCGCGGCGCTACGACGCGGTGATCCTGGGGTGGGGAAGCCTGACGATGGTCGCCGACCCCTACGCGCGCAATCGCGTCATGCGCGCGTGCGCCGTGCTGACGGATGGGCCCATCTACGCCAGCGTCTGGCTCCAGCAGGACATGCCGGAGCGGACGAAGGCGGCCACGGCGGGCCGGCAGCTCGGCGCGATCGTCGGGTTTCTACGTCGCCTCCCCCAGCCGTCCGACGGGCTGCGTTTCGCGATTCACTGCGGCTTCGGGCACGCGTTCACGCGCGACGAGGTCGAGGCGCTCGGCCGGGCGTGTGGACGCGACGTCATCTGGGACGGCGTCGAGCCCTGCGGCCACGTGCGCTTCGTGCTTCCGAAGGGGAAGTCGTAGGCGCCAGGACCATCAGGCGTTGTTCGGCGGGATCAGCGCGCCCCAGCTGACGCCGTCCTCCGGGACGTAGCCGAGGACTCGCCGCGCGCGGTCGCCGTCGAGCAGCCCGCTGAAGTGGAATCGCCAGCGGTTGAGGTCGTAGCGGAAGTCGGTCTTCCGCAGTCGCGCGCGCCAGCGGTAGAGCGGGCCGAGCATGAAGCCGGGGATCGCGACGTCGGCGCGGCCGGACATCCAGATCGCCTGGCTCAGTGGCAGCGTGTCCCAGCCGGGGATGTTGAACACGCCGCAGGCGTCCGAGCGGACGGCGAGGTGGAGCGCGCGCGCCGCGTCGGGGACGCTGAGCACGTTCAGCATCGCGTCGAAGCCGAGCGGGCGGAAACAGACCGGGGAGCGGATGTAGTCGTAGAGCTGCGAGCCGCAATCCGGGGCAAAGAGCTCCGCGCAGCGCAGGACCACCACCTCCAGCCGCGCCTGTCCAGCCGCGCCTGTCCCACCCGCGTGCTCACGCAGATGTCGGCCTCCACGCGGTCGCGCGTCCATTGGTGCGCGCCCGGGTCGAGGTCGAGCGGCGCGTCCTCGCGCAGCACGTCGGGCAGGCCCGAGCGCACGCTGTAGACGGCTGCGCTGCTGCGGTAGACGAAGCGCCGGACCGTGTCGCCCTGCTCGCACAGGCGCAGCAGCAATCGGGTCGACTCGACGTTGAGCCGGTGCACGCGCTCTCCGACGGCGTGGGCGCTGCGGTGGGCGGCGGCGTGCACCACCGTCGCGCACTCTCGTCCTGGCCCGAACATCAGGCGCCGAATCGCACGAGCCCGCGTGAGATCGGCCTGGTGCCACGCGAGGCGCGCGTGGGGCTCGAAGTCCGCCTCGGCTTCGATGCCGGCGGCCAGCACGCCGCTGACCGAGTCGTCCGCGAGCAGCCGCTCGACCAGGGCGCGGCCGAGCGGGGTGGTCGCCCCCGTCACGAGCACCGCGCCGCTCATCGAAACACCCCGGTGCGCGCCTCGAGGCCGGCGTCGATCAGCCCCTGCACCGCCTCGCCCGTGTGGGCGGCGGCGGCGGCGACGGCGTCGGGGTCGTCGGCGTCCGGCCAGCGCTCGTGCAGGACCAGCGGTGGCCCGTAGCGGATGTGGTAGCGCACGGGGAGTGGCAGTGGCGATCCGGTGACGGGGATGTATGGGGAGCCGAAGAGGGAGATCGGGATGCGTGCCACCTGCGGGAGCTGCTCCTCCGCGCCCACCACGGCGGCCGGGACGACCGGCGCACGGTGGCGGATGGCCATCTCGGCGTGTCCGACCGTCCAGCGCTGGAGCTGGTAGCGGTCCGCGAAGCGCTTGCCGATACCGACGACGCCCTCCGGGAAGACGAGCACCAGCTCCTCGCCCTCGAGCACGGCGTGCATGTTCCCGCGGCTGCCCCCGATGCCGCCGGCGCGGGTGAAGATGGTGCTCACGAACGGCAGCTGCTGGACGAAGTAGTCCATCACCGGGCGCGGCACCCGGCGGGCGTGGCGGACGAGGTCTGCCCAGACCATCAGGGCATCGAAGGGCAGGGTGCCGCTGTGGTTGCACGCGAGCACCGCGCGCCCCTCTGTGGGCACGTGCTCGATGCCGACGTGGACGACCCGGAACCAGCGTTCGTAGAGGAAGCGGGTCAGCCCGAGCCCGAACTTCACGCCGTCCGCGCTCAGCCCGAAGCGGTCGTAGCCGTGCCCATCGTCCGGAAGCTCCAGGTGTGTCGTTGCATGCAGGCGGTCGGCTGCAACCCGCGGGCCACGGCGCAATTGGGCGGCAAGCAGCGATGGCGTTACCGCTTCGTGACATCACGTTACCTGCCTCAGCGCTGCAGCCGCTCCAGGTGTTCGCGAGCGCCGCGGTTCTCCGGCTGGATGCGCAGGCCGCGGCTCAGGCTGCGGATGGCCTCGTCGGTACGCCCCATGCGCTCGTAGAGGGTCGCCTTCAGGAAGTGGCCGGTGACGAAGCCCGGGTCGAGCTCGAGCAGCGTGTCGACGCAGCGCACGGCGTCTTCGCGACGGCGCACCCGGAAGTACAGCTGGCACAGCGCCTCGGTCAGCCCAGGGTCGCGCGGATCTGCGGCGAGGGCCTGCTCGTAGGCGGCGATGCTGTCGGTGACCCGGCCCGCACGGAACATCGCGTCGGCGGCGCGCGCGACGAGCTGATGGCGCGCGCCGTTCTGGTCGAGGGCGTAGCTCGGCGCGTCGAATCGCGGGTTGCGCGCGCCGCTGCCGTACGCCGCTGCGGCGGTCTCGAAGTCGTCGTCTTCGCTGGCGGTGGCGGCGATGTATGCGTGCAGGAAGTGGCCGCCATCGAGGGTCACTCCGCGCTTCGCCAGCAGGGCGCGCAGGAAGTCGCGGGTCGGGCGGCCCAGGCCGGAGAAGGCGAATTGCAGGTTCGACAGGTTGAAGACGACGCGCTGTTCGAGCGCCGCCTCGGGCACACCCGTGGCGACGACGAAGAGCGCGGTCTGCGCGGCGGCGCGCAGGTCGGTCGAGCCCTCCTTGGCCAGGCGCCTCATCTGCGCGAGGGTCCGTTCGCCGAGGGGCGCCCCGGGCGCCTTCAGCCACGCTGCGAGCAGCACCGACAACGCCCGCACCGCCGGGTCCGGGCGGGTCGGCCGCGTGAGGGCGACCAGCGCCTCGGCGCCCGCGACATCGGACGGTGGGTCGAGCAGCCCGGCCACCAACGGGTCCACCGGCTTCAGCGGCCCGTAGCGCGCGGCCATCTCGGCGCCGCGCGGGCTGGTGATGGCGTGGTCGGCGCGCGCGTACGGCACGTGTTTGCCGACGGCGGGGTGCTGGACCAGGCGCATATGGCAGTCGGTGCACCGCTGCTGGCCCGCGTGCCCGGTCGTCTTCGACGGATGGCAGCCCGTGCATTGGCGGTCGTCGAAGCGCCCCTCGAGCGGCGTGCCGTGCACGTCCCGATACCCCAGGCCGTGCGGGTCGTGGCAGTCGACGCAGGTCATCGAGCCGTCGGTGTAGCAGGGGCTCTGCAGGTGGCCCTCCTGGTAGGCGAACGTCGCCACGCGCCCGTCGGCCTTCAGCCCCTCCTGCGCGACGTCCTGCAGCGCGTGGACCGCGAAGTGGCGCGAGACGTCGTCGCCCGACCGGTACCCCGCCCGCACCGGCCATTTGCTCGCGTGGCACGCGTTGCAGACCTCGACCGAGGCGTCGCGGCTGAGCAGCGCGAGGGGTGGCATGCCCGTCTCGGGCGCGGCGATGTGCGCCTTCGCCGATCCGTGACATGACTCGCAATTCACGTGCAGCGCCGTGTAGCTCGTCACGAAGGCGCGCTTCGTCTGGTCGAAGCGGAGCTCTATCTGGCTGCCGTGGCAGTTCTGGCAATTGGAGCCGCCTTCGACCCCCAGTGGGCGGTTCGGCGGCCACTCGCACTCGCGCAGCGAGAGGTCGGGTCCAATGAGCGCCCACTCACGCCGTCTCGCGCTCTGGCAGAACCAGGCCTTCGCGCTGACGCTGTAGTCGAAGGGGAGCATCACGAGGCGTCCGTTCGCGGCGCGCTCGAAGTAGGTCTGTGTCCCGCCGCCGTGAATGCGCCCGGCGCCGACGACCGCGTCCACCCGCGCCTCGCGAACCGGATGGTCCTTCTCGCGCACCTCGAAGAGCCACACGCCGTCGCGCACGAGGGGTCGCACCTCCGCGTCGCGGAAGCGCAGCGGGCGGCCGTCGAAGGGCACGGCGATCGTCTCCGGCCCCGGCGGCCCGCCGGCCACGCCGTGGGTGGAGGCAAGCCAGGGTCGGTGCTGCTCGGGGTGACAGCCGGCGCACGCCTCGGCGCCCGCGTAGTCGGATGGGATGGCCGCGTCCGGAGCGACCTCGACCGTCGCGTCGGGGGGCGGCTTCGGCGGCTCGCCTGTGCAACCGGCCGCGAGCACGATGAGCAGGCAACGCTTCACGGCGCCGCCCACCCGGGCTGCTCGCACTTGCAGAGCGTGCGCAGATGGCCGACCAGCCCGCGGATCTGCTCGGCGCTCAGCGTGTGTCCCCAGGGCGGCATCCGGTGGCTGCGCCCGAGTACGAATCCGCCCACCGAGATGGCGTCGAAGAGCGTGTCGTCGGCGCGCCTCGCGAGGGCGGTGTCGAACCGGGTCGGCGGCTGCGGCAGGAAGCGCGCGTTGTACCCATCGCCTCCGCCCGTCGCCCCGTGGCAGCTGGCGCAGCGCTCCGCATACAGACCGGCCGGACCGGTGCCTTCCGCGGGCGGCTCCGGCGTCTCGAGCGGCGAGATGTAGCGAGTCTCCGGCGCACCAGTGCGTCCCGCGAGGTCGTCGTAGAGGAGCCAGGTCGTGCGGACGTTCGGGCGCGGCGGGATGTGGGGCATCAACGTGCCGGGCGCCGTCCCGCCCGGGTCGGTGAGCATCCCGTAGAGGTAGGCGGGCCGCAGCCGCCGCCCGGCTTCGGCCAGGTCCGGGGCCATCCGCCCGCCGGCTCCGTCGAGCGCGTGGCAGCCGAGGCACGAGAGCTTCTCCGTGAGGAATCGCTGCGCCTTCAGCTTGGAGAACGCGGACAGCGTCTTCGGCGGTCGCGGCGCGCTCGGCAGCGCTCGGCCACCCGCGAGTCCCTCGACGAAGCCCGCGACCGCGGCGACCTCGTCGCCGGTGAGACCGAAGTCCGGCATGCGCCCGCCGTGTCCCGGCCGCGCCCCGAACGGGCGTACGGGCCGCGGCGAGCGCAGGAAGGCACGCAACCAGTCGGGTTTGACGCGCAGCCCCTCGATGGCCAGGTCCGGGGCGTCTCGCGGCACCGCCTCGCCGGAGTGGCAGGCGGCGCAGCGCAACGACCGAACCATCCGCTCGCCCCCGGCGGTCTCGGCCGGCGCCGGCTCGGGCAGCGCGCCGTCGAAGAGATAGGTCACGACCGCGGCCAGCCGCCGCGCCGCCCCCGGTCCGGTGGGCTCATACCCGTCCTTCGTACGCCGATAGAACAGCGGCGGCATCGTGCTGCCCGGGCTGAAACGCGCTGGATCGACCAGGAACCGCTCGACCCAGGGCTTGCGTAGGCGCCTCGCCACTTCGCTCAGGTCCGCCGCGGCGCGTCCGTCGTGGCACGGCACGCAGGTCGACTCGAAGACTTCGCTTCCGCGACCGACGGGCGCGTCCAGCGTCGGCACCCGCGGCCCAGGAGCGAGCCTCCGCTGTGTAGACAGCCACGCCGCGACCGCCGCGCGCTCACGCGCCTCCATCGGGAAGCGTGGCATCCGCGCGGCCCCGAGATCCGGACGCGAGCGCCGCACTTCGGTCAGCGCCTTCTCCAGGTGGTCACGGCGGTATCGCGCCCCCATCGAGGCGAGGTCTGGCAGCCGCGTCCGAAGGTCGCTTGCGTCGCCGCCCGGATGGCAGTTGAAGCAGCCCAGCTGGCCCGTGAGCACTTCGGCCGGCGGCGGCGTCAGGAGCGCGAGGACCATCAGCCCGAGGGAGACGAGGCTCATCGCCGGCCCACCACGCGCCACGGCTTCCACGCGTCGTCGCCCTTCGCGCGCAGCGCCGCCGTCGTGGCCCGCAGGCGCTCGGAGGGGCCGCCGCTCGCGGCATAGAAAGCGCGCACGAAGCGGAGCGCCGCTGCGTCGTCCAGGACCGCGTCGCTCGCGAGCACGCTGCGCGCACCCGCGGCCAGGAACGCCTCCGGCAACCCCACCGGCTCCCGCCCGGTCAGCGCGTGGGTCGTGGCGGTCTCGCACCCGCTCAGCACCACCACGCCGAGCTTCGGGCGCGAGGCGAGGATGTCCGTCAAGGTGAGCTGCGCCCCGCCCGCGAGCCGCAGATGCGCCGCCCACGGATCGCCGGTGCGCAGGACGCCATGACCCGCGAAGTGCAGCCAGCGCGCCTCCGCCCCGAGCAGCGCCGCCCGGGTGGCCGCGGGTCCGGCGAGCGCCTCCACCGACAGCGCCTTCGCCACCAGCGCCCCCTCTTGCCTGGCGTGGGGCAGGTCGCTCGTCGGATCCGCGAGCACCACCGGCGGGCGCTGCGTCTGCGTCGTGTCCAGAGCGAGCACCCCGGCGTAGGGCAGGTAGCTGATCCCGATGCGTTCACCCCACACGCTCTCGCCGTCGGTCCGCTGCGCGAGCGCCCGAGCCTCCGGGACGCCGCCGTCGATGATGTACACATGCCGCCGCCCGCGCAGCCCCTCGAGCCACGGCGCCAGCGGGTCGCCCACCAGCAACTTGTGCGTCACATATCCACCGGCGAGTCGCAGCCCGTGGGTCTCGTCGCCCACTTTGACGAACGCGAGCAGCACCTCATTCGCGTTGAGCCTGGGGGGCGCGTCCTGTGCGGCGGTCGGCGCTTCGAGGTCGAGCACCTCCGTGGCGCGGTCGAAGAGCGCGGTGAGCTCACGCCGCTGCCGCGCCCGGTCCCGCTTCCACTTCTCGCGCTCCACCGGAGGCAGCGTGCGTCCGCGGTCCTGGTCCGCCTCGTAGGTCTCGCGCGCGGCGTGGTAGGCGGACAAGCGCTCGGACCAACCGGCGAGGCGGTCCGCGGAGAGGTTCTCCAACCGGGCGCGCACGGTCATCGCGCGCAGCACCCGGGCGCGGGCGCGGTCGGCGACCTGGAGCGCCGCGGCGAAGTTCCCCGTCGCGAGGTGGAGCCGGAACATGTCGTCGACCAGGTGTCTTCGGTCGGCGAGGAACGTGGCGCGCGCGTCGTGAGTGGCGGTGTGCCGCGACACACGCTCGAGCACCGCGATGGCCCGCGACCACGCGCGCCGCGCCGCGGCAAGGTCGCCCGTCTTCCAGTGGACGCGCCCGAGTCCGTAGAGCGCCCGCCAGACGAGGTCCTGGTCGGTCGCCTGCTCGGCCGTGCGCCGGAACGTCGCCGCCGCCCGCACGGTCTCGCTCGCTGCGAGGTGGAGCTCCGCGTCGACGAGGTCGGCGAACCACACCGCGTAGCCGTCGATGCCCAGCTTGCGCGCTTCCGCGAGCGCTGCGCGGCCCTGGGCGACGTCGCCGGAGAGGTGCCAGCTCCACGCGAGATTGACGAGGCTGTTGGCCGCCATCCGCGGGCCGTCGATGCGCAGCGCCGCGTCCGCAGCCCGTCGCAGCAGCTCGCGCAGGCCCGGGTAGTCGGCGGGGATGGCGCCCGCCTCCATCGCCCCGAGTCGCACCCAGGCCAGATTGTCCAGCCAGGAGCTCAGCAGCGTCGGGTCGCCGCTGCGCTCGACGCTCTCACGGGCTCCTTGAAGCGCCTCGAGGGCATCGATGTGACGGCCCATGGCGCGCAGGAGCAGCGCGCGCGTCGACTCGAGCCCTGCCGCCTCCGACGGGTGGCCGAGCTGGCGCGCGGCGTGGACTGCTGACGCCATGCGGTGGGCGGCTGCGCGATATCGACCCAGTTCCATCTCGGCGAGCGATTCGTAGTAGTCGGCGAGTCCGAGACCACGCGCGTCGTCGACCGAGCGCGAGGCCGCGCGGGCGGCGCGAAGGGCGTCACGGAGGGCGTCGAAGCGGCTCCTGCGCAGCTCGATATACGCCGCCGCTCGCAGGCGGCTGGCGACCTCGGTCGGTACGTCTTGTCGCGCAGCTTCTGCGGCGGCCTCGCGCCACGCGTCGGCGGCGACATCGAGTTCACCGCGGCGGTGCAGCAGCCGCGCGCGTTCCGCCGCGGCCCACAGCGCGTCCCCGCCGGTGAGCGGGGTCGCGTCGAGCGCGGCCAACCCCTTGGCGTAGAGGCCGGCCCGACGGTACGCGATGGCGGGCTTCAGGGCGGGACGCTCGTCGGGGGGCACGTCCCAACGAATATGCCACCGGGCGCGCACCCGCCCGTCCTGGCGGACCTCGAGCGTCTCGGCGCTCGGAAGGGCGACGAGCCCGTGCACCTGGAAGTCGGCGGCGTTTTCGGACGAGAGGCGGAACTCCGGCCCGCCCGGTGAAGCGACCGCAGTCAGCGTCGGGGCGGGCCCGAGGGTGCGCACGACGGGGATCCGCTTGTCGTCAAAAACGTAGCGCAGACCAGCTTTCGTACGCTCGATGGAACGATAGCCGACCAGCTCGACCTGATAGCGCTCCGGGGGCTCCACCGGCCGCGAACAGGCGCCAAGGACGAGAACGCATGGGAGTACGCGCAGCACCGCGCGGTGAGGATAACGCTATGGGACGATTCGCAGGGTGGACTCGTTGCGAGCGTACAGGCCGCCGGTCTTCGAGTTGATGACGAGCGTCGCCGAGCTTCGCTTCCAGTCAGTGCTGCTGAAGCCGTGTACGGACGCCGGAAGCGTGACGGTCGCCTTGAAGTAGTTGCCGGCGAACCACGCGGAGTCGGGCACGTATGCAGACAGGGAGGCGTACGTGTTGCGACCGTCCGGCTTCTTGATCCGGATGTACGCCTTCGTCACGAGGGCGCTCGACGGGATGGAGGTGGAGAGGTCGGCCGTGAGGCGGACCTGAGTGCCAGGTGCGAGGATCGAGAAGAGGCAGTCCGGGCACCACGGGTGTCCGGGCTGCGGGCCGAGCGAGCCGACCGAGTAGCGGTCGGGGCTCTCGACCTCGTACGCGCACAGGGGGAAGCCGCAGTCGCCGGCGTCTGGACGCGGGCAGCCGAGCGCGGGGTCGCACGGCGCGTCGTAGGTGTCGCACGGGCCGACGGGCTCGGCGGGCCACGGCAGGTCGGGATCGCTGAACAGGCAGTTGGCGGGGTCTTCGGGCAGACCGACGTCCGCGAGCTCGCCTGTGCAATCCGCGAGCAGCCCTGGCAGGAACAGGCCGAAGGGCTCGGCCTGGCCAGCGCAGCGCAACAGGCGCCGCGCTCGGCGATGCTGCAGGGCCTGCTCGAAGCGCTGCATCGAGACGCGGCGGTTGTTCAGACCGCTCGGCGTGGTGCCGCACATGCGCTCGCCGGTCAACCAGAGCATGCGCGCGAGTCGGCGGCGGTTCAGGTTCTGAAGGCCGCGCCGGCCCGCGGCGACGCGCGCCTCGCTCACCTCGGCGTGGACCTCGAGGGCGCGCGCGGCGATGCCGCTCGCGAGGGCGGTCGAGGCCGAGGTGCCCGAGATCGCTTTCGGCAGCGTCAGGAACGGGGGGCGCGCGTTGGCGCCGCCGGTTCCGCAGGCGGGGGCGATCTCGGTCGGCGGGATGTCGCCGATCCAGCCCTGGGCGTCGACGTACACGTGCTGCCCCGGACCGTGGATCGCCACGTCGGTGAACGGCACGTTGTGGATCGCCGGCTGCTCGTGGTGGTCGGAGGCGGCGATGGCGACCGCTAGCGACTTGCCCGCGGTCCGCGAGCCGTCCGCTCGGGTGCGGCACGTCAGGCGCCGGTGCCATTCGGCCGGGTAGAACGCGTCGAGGCTCTGATCCAGCGCCGGGTTGAAGCCGCACGGGTCGGTCGCGACGCTGTGCGCCAGGCCCCAGCCGACGATGTTCTCGTACGGCGAGCTGCTGCGGTTCCCGGCCGCGGCGTGGACAGCGGTCGGCGCCTCGCGCGCGTCGCGGCGTCGGGCTGCGTCGAGCATCCAGCGGACCGACTCGCCCACCGGGTCCTCGCGGGTCCGGCAGCTGTTCTCGAGGATGTCGCCGTGCGGGCCCAGCAGCGTGTCGCCGACCAGCAGCGACGGGTTGCCCATCTCCGGCGCCCAACCTGCGCTGATGTTGAGCACCAGCGCGTCGCCCTGCACCTCGGGGTCGTGCAGCGCCCGGTCGAGCGCGCGGGCCAGCTCGCCCACGGGTGCGTTCGAGTTGGGCCCGATCGCCGGATACCAGTGAAGCACGGCGTTCGGGGCGACCTGCCGCACCAACAGGCCCATGGCGCCGGCGTGCCAATTGGCGTCGTCGGGGTTGTCGGCACACACGCCGCCGAATGTCTCGGGGTCGCCGTCGTCGCTGCAGGTGCCGCCGAGCAAGTCGACGACCACGTTCTCGACGCTGGTGTCGAGCAGCGCCACGTGCACGTCGCGGGCGCTACCGCCGGGCGCCTCGGGGTGCTGGGCCACGACGCCGAGCCGATCCAGGTGCCACTCGAGCATCTCGTCGCTCGGCGCGCCCTCGATCTGCCCGCTCATGTCGCAGGCGCGGCCGATGTGCAGATTGTCCGCGATCTTCGGATCCTGGCCGTCGTCCGACAGGGCCTCGCGGATCGCCGCGCGGGTCGTCGCCACCACGTCGCATTGGGCATCGCGGGCGAAGCGCTGTCGCTCGCCCCCGTCGTAGAAGGAGAGGCGCCAGAAACGGCGGTGCGCGGCACCGTAGCCCGCCACCCGATATCCGTCGCGCGCGCGACGGCGCGGCAAGAGCGCCTCGTGCTGCACCTCCGGCTTCACCCCGGGATCGAACCAGCCGGGCACGCCCAGCCGTGCCGCGTCGTCCGCAGCCAACTCGGCGGCGTCCTGGAGATGGCCCGCGGCGGCGGCGACGATGCGATGGAAGCGCGGTGGCAGGCGCGTCGCGACCGGCACATCGACGAAGAGCAGGTCGTCGCGACAGCCGCGCCCGGGCGGCTCGTTGCCCTGGTTCAGCTGGGCGAATGCGGGCGCGGCGACGAAGAGCACACAACTGGCGACAATCGCTCTCACGGCGTCTCCTTCGTATCAGGGGTCAGGCGGTAGAAGAGCGTAGCGGTGAAAACCCGTATGTTCTCTGGCACTTCTGTGATGTTCCGGCCTTCGAGGGCATCCAGCGCGCCTGCGTCCCCCGCCAGCGCCACGTGGATCCGATAAGTGCCGGGCGCGTCGCCGAGGAGTGCACGACCCGTCCCGGACACCACGAAGGCGCCCGACTCGGCTCGCGACATCGAAGCAGCAGGCAGCGAACGCAGCGTCGCGCCCGGCATCGATACGAACACCCGAGCCGCCGGCGGCATTTCAGAAAGTCCTACCTTCGGTCGCACGACCAGCTCGATGCGGCTCTCGGGCAGAAAATATGTGTCGTCACCCGGGGCACTTCGAGTGGGCGCGACGCCGCCGAACGGGCCCGCGAGCTCGTATTCGGGGAGCGCCGGGTCGGGTCGCACCAGCCACACCGCGGTGAGGATCGCGGCCGCCGCGGCGAGCACCCCGGCCCACGCCAGGGAGCGTCGCCGCGTCGGCAGCTCGGCTCGCATCCGGCGCTTCAAGGCCTCGGAGACCGGCTCCTCCAGATCCGCCAGCATCTCGCGGGCGGCGGGGCTCGCGGCGAGCTGCGTCTCGACGGCCTCGGCCGCTTCGGGCGACAGCTCACCGGCGCGCCAGGCCATCAGCTGCCCGACGTCCGGCAGGTCGGTCTCTGCCTGCCCGTCATCGCCGGCCTGTGCACCGCCGGCGATGAGCGCGTCGATGGGATCACGCTCGTCCACGCTCACTGCCTCTCCCCCGGACCTACCGCGTCCTCGCCGGCTTCCTTTTCCTGTGCGTGCGCCCGCGCGAGCTTCCGGATGCGGTGCTGCCAGTTGTAGACGACCTGCCGCTTGGCGCCCATGCGTCCCGCGGCCTCGTCGACCGACAGCCCGTCGCTGTAGAGCAGATGCAGCACGACCCGCCCGCGCGGCGGCAGCTCGCCCTCCAGGTGCGTGAACAGCGCGCGCAGCTCCTGCCGCCGGCCGGCGATGGCCTCCGGAGACGGCGCCTTCTCGCTCACCGCGCGGGCGTCCTCGAGGTTGGTCTCGCCACCGGGTGCGCTGCGCTTCACGGCCCGGTGCTGCTCGACCACATTCGAGATGAGCTGGCCGGCTATGAGGCTCAGATAGCCGCCGAAGGTCTTGCCACGGGTCGGGTCGTACGCGCGCAAACGCTTCGCGTCACCCGCCAGGAGGCGGCACCAGACTTCGTGTGTCAGGTCGTCGACATCGAGCCCGGCGAGCCGCCGACCACGGACGTGGCGGAGCACTCGGGCCCTGATCGCGGGGGCGGCGCGGTCGACCAAGGTGCGCCCGGCGGCGGAGTCACCACCGAGCGCGGCGCGGATGAGCGCCTGATCGTCCAATCGGGTGGGGTCGGCTCGGCGCCGGAAGGGGAGGGCTGCGGCGAGGAAGGCGAGCCACACTTCGCTCGCCGCAATAGCGCACTCAGATCAAGAGGTCGACGTTGATCACCGTTGATCACGATCGTGTGGGTCGGTTCGCCCCGATTGCCGGTGTCCTTCTCGCGAAAGGCCTACCGCGCGACGCGAAAGCCGGTGCGGTCGTCTCGGAAGTTGGGCGCGCGCTGAGCGCGGAGCGCGGCGCGAACAGAGCCTCTAGTTTCGGCCCAGCCACCGCCGCGCGTGACCCGGGTCATACTGCCGCCCTGCTCCGTCCTCGCGGAGCCATCCGCCGGCGCTTCGGCATACGGTCCGTACCAGTCCGCTACCCACTCCCGTAGGTTCCCAGCCGTGTCGCACAATCCCTGCGCCGTGTGCCCGGCTGGCTTCGAGCACACCGGCTTCGCCCCGTCGCGACCGCAGCCATCTCCCAGACCCTCGTCCATCACGGCCCGCTCGCAGCTCGGGGCCGCGTCTCCCCAAGGAAACTCCTGGTCCTGCCCATGACTGCGCGCTGCATACTCCCACTCCGCTTCGCTTGGAAGACGTCCACCGGCCCATTGCGAGAAGGCCGTCGCTTGCGTCCAATCGACGCAATTCATCGGGTGGTACTCCCGACCGGACGTCTCCCAATTGCACAGCCCGCCTGCGGCCGGGGCGACGCAGGCCCCCGCTCGCACACATGCCGCGTACTGATTGACGGTCACCTCGGACCGCGACATCTCGAAGTCAGGCACCTCGACCAGACCGACGCGGACCTCGTCGGGGGCGCCCTCGTCACTCCCCATCATGAATTGGCCGCCCTCGAAGTCGACCCAGTCGATGCCGTGCTCGTCGGGGACCGACCGCGCGACCCGGAACCCAAGGTCGTCGTCTACGTCGTGGGGCTCGAAGCGGTTGCGTAGCGTCGACTGCATCGTGGCCGCGCGGTCTCGCCAGCCGCCGCCTCGCAGGGCCCGTTGCTGGCTGTCGTGCTGCTCCCAGCGCGCAGAGCCATCGGCCGGTGAGTCACCATACGGGCCGTGCCAGTCCGCCACCCACTCGCCGACGTTCCCCAACAGGTCGCAGATGCCATGGGTCGAGTCCCCCGCGGTTCGGGAGCACACGCGCCACGTCGCATTGGTGCCGCAAGCGTGCCCGCCCGCCTCCGGATCACTCATGACTGCTCGGTCACACGTAGCCGCGTCGTCTCCCCACGGGTGGGGCTGGTTCCGTCCGCCGCTCCGGGCTGCAAACTCCCACTCGGCCTCGCTCGGGAGACGCCCCCCCGCCCACGCCGCGAACGCGGTCGCTTGGAACCAGTTCAAGCAGTTCATCGGGTGGTCGTCTCGATCCGCGACGCCCAGATTACACAGGCGCTCGGGGTCTGGGATCGTACACTCGCCCGCATCGATGCACGCGTTGTACTGGCCGACCGGCTTCGAGCACACCGGCCACGTCCCGCCACGCCCGCAGCCGGCTCGTCCGGTGCGCACGAGTCCCGGATTTCGGCGTCGACGCAGGAGGTCCGCCCCGTCGCGGCGCAGGCCCCCACGCCGCACTCCGTGTCCTGCGCCGCGTAGTCCTCATCCAGCGTCCCATCGAGGTCGTCGTCTCCGCCATCGCAC